>Ga0209211_10006404_pt1 | contig 17051 bp, 16 predicted proteins | sample RifGroA2_FD_183992 | JGI IMG/M metagenome (GOLD analysis project Ga0209211, IMG submission 183992) | Groundwater microbial communities from Rifle, Colorado, USA - Groundwater A2 (SPAdes) (version 2) | ecosystem: Environmental > Aquatic > Deep subsurface > Groundwater | place: Rifle, Colorado... | reverse complement strand
CATGTCCATGGTCATAGCTACAGATTATGGACGGAATCCAACGCTTTTTCAAGATTGCGCCAATTTCACCATCATGTTGCGTTGGAAATGGGGATATTTTCACCATCATCTTGCATTGGATAATTCTCCTGCCTGCGATAATAAATTAAATATACTAAAATTTTCTTTCTCCGCTACGAGTATGTTATACTAATCCTGCGGGGTAGAGCAGCCTGGCAGCTCGCAAGGCAGTTTTGGCAGGTATTCTCCACATATCACAAGACATCAGCAGATGTCACTGGGCCTCACCCTCGTCGATATCCCCTTCATCCGCCTTATCACTAGGCATCACCAGAAATCAGCAGTTCAACCTGGAATTGATTACTAAAACTATCACCACTTGTGACCGAGCACTTCTTGCGAATGTGCTATGGCTAACGGGACTTATTGCGCCGGTTGCTGGATCCTGGTCAGTGGCACGAATTTCGCGCGATAATCGCACTGTGAGACTTTTACTATATAGTGGAGCTGGGAATTATTAGGTGCTTAGGAACAATTTTGCCGGACCCACACACCCATCCAATGGTCTGTAAAGACGTAGCCTGCTGCTTCTTTTTCGATAATATCTTTTGAGACTAATAAGCTCAGAGATTTTTTTACCAGCGAAGACGACTTTAGTTGAAATCTGGTCATAAAAGTTCCGCTGAAGATTGCGGCGCCGGAATTTGCAGCCAGTCCTTGCAGTAGTCGTTTTTGCGTTTGAGGCAGGTTCTCCCAAAGATTTTGGTAAACTGGCGTATTCCTTTTTGCAATCATGGTTACTGCCCGTTCCACATCGGGGTCTGTAATCTCCTTTTCCTCGGTTTGAAGATCCCATAACTCATGGGCGAGATACTGGATATAGTAAGGAATGCCTCCGGCGGAACTTACGATAGTTCGAAGGGTTTCTTTGGAGCAGGCAAAACCGCCTTTAGCGAAATTCCCGGCAAGATATTTCTCAAAATACTCAGAGGGTATTTTTTCAAGATGGGTGACCGGCCCCATGCCGAAAAATGCTCTTGATTTCTTTGAGACCATTTCGCTCATCATCGTTTTTTTTGAGCCGCAAAAAACATAACCGACATTGCGTTGCTTTTGTATCACCGCGCGCATAAGCTTTTCCAGCGGTTCACCGCCCAGGCTGACTATTTCCTGGAACTCATCGAACAGTACAACTACCTGCTTCTTTTCCCTGCTGGCGAATTCCTGAGGGTATGCCAGCAGGTTCTCTATCATTTGAAAAACCTCTTTCTGCGGCGGGGAGGCATCGACGCCAAGACTTAATGAGCCATCCGGATTTACTGAAAATTGTGGCCTTAAGCCGGAGATAAAATCTTTGATAAAATTCACAGCCTCAGTAAAACCCATTTTTCTCATTTCAACTACCGCTTTCCCCAACGCGGCGGCAAACTGTTCAACCGAGGCGGTTCTAAACAGGTCCAGATAAATTACTTTTATGCCCCTTGCTTTAAGCTTTTCGGCGGCGGCAAGGATTAGTGAAGTCTTTCCATACCTGCGCGGGGCGATCAAAAACATTTTCTGTCCGTCAGAAAGATCTTTTGCAATGGTTTCAAGCTCCGCTTTTCTATCAATAAAATCGGCATCCTTCACTACTTCTCCAAAGATGAAAGGGTTCATAGTTTCTCCATTAAACCAAAAGGTTGCTAACCTATAGGTTAAGTGTATAAAACCTTTTTATAAATGTAAAGGGGGGGCGTTACCTTTTCTCTAGTAAAATTTGCTTTATCCGCGAGGAGTATGTTATACTAATCCTGCGGGGTAGAGCAGCCTGGTAGCTCGCAAGGCCCATAACCTTGAGGTCGCAGGTTCAAATCCTGCCCCCGCAACCAAATTTGGCCCTCGATTATATCGAGGGCCTTCTTTTTCAAGCGGGGGAGCGAAACAACTGCTTGTTTCGCGTCAGGATTTGAAAGGCGGAGCGTTGTTGAGCCAGCAGGCGAAACCGCGAGCCGGGGTCGCGGGTCCTGTTGAGCGACGGCGAAACCGGAACCTGTGACCAAATCCTGTCCCCGCAACCATTTAAGACTCTACCGACGAGAAATGGCTTGTGGCACAAACCACAAGCCATTTTTATTGCCTCCTGAGTGCGCAAGGTTAGGCAACCTAACGGAGGCCACATGAAGCTGCCCTTGTAAGTAAAATCCAATCTTGTTCCTTGCCTGTAAAGTTGCAGGCAATTCAGACCCAGTAGTTGCAGTGGAGTTTAACACTACCGAGGCTGCCGATAAAAGGTTAGCTACAAATGAGATAAAAATGAAGTGAGGGTGGGTCAATTTTAGTTGCAACTGGAGGGTCAATTTGGGACGCAACTTTGCACGCAAGCCCGGGGTTTTGTGTTTATTGGCAATCAAATACAATCTTGTATAGTTAAAATACAGGTTTAGGTGTATTCTCCGCATATAATGCGGAGAAAAGCCTTGACTATGCGGAGATTAGGGGCTATAATATCCGCATAAGGTGCGTAGAATGAAACACTATATCTATCAAGAATCCGATTGGCCTAAATTTCATTGGGACCGTGATGTTATCGCCCTGCCCCTGGCTGCGGTGCACAATAGGCAAGGCCGTCTTTTCGGTCGCATGGAAAGTCTGGGTTTTCCGCAACGCGATGCCGCAGTACTTGGAACGCTCACATCCGATGTTATTAAATCCAGCGAGATAGAGGGGGAAGTTTTAAACACTCAACAGGTTCGTTCCTCTATAGCTCGCCGGCTTGGCATGGAAATAGCTGGCATGGTTCCAGCTGACCGCCGCGTAGACGGAGTGGTCGAAATGGCTCTTGAGGCCGCTCAAAATTACAACAAGCCGCTTACTAAAGAACGTCTCTTCCAATGGCACACGTTGCTTTTTACGCCGGAATCGTCCGGCACGGCCAGAATTAAGACCGGGGCTTGGCGCGACGACGCAAAAGGTCCTATGCAGGTTGTTTCGGGTGCTATAGGAGGGGAGAATGTTCATTATCAGGCCCCGTCCGCAGAATTGCTCCCGGCGGAAATGGATGCTTTTTTAAAATGGGTTAACACGACAGGCGATGAGGATCCCCTCTTGAAGGCCGCTATCGCCCACTTGTGGTTTGTCACTATACATCCCTTTGATGATGGTAACGGGCGCATTGCGCGTGCGATTGCCGATTGGGCATTGGCCCGCGCTGAAGCCTCTCCACGGCGTTTTTACAGCATGTCCGCGCAGATACGCAAAGAACGCAACAAATATTATTCTATTCTTGAACAAACGCAAAAAGGCGGGCTTGATATTACCGAATGGCTGTCGTGGTTTATCGGCTGCCTGGCCCGCGCTATTGAGGACACGGAGAATTCACTGTCTATTGTTTTCAGAAAGGACCGATTTTGGAAAACTTATGCTTCATGCGAGTTAAACGAGCGTCAGCGCCTGATGATAAATAAACTGCCAGACGGCTTTACCGGCAAACTGACTTCCACCAAATGGGCTAAGATAGCTGACTGTTCTCAGGATACCGCTCAGAGGGACATTATGGACCTGGTAGAAAAAGGCATCATGCGGAAAGATTCTGCCGGTGGGCGCAGTACCAGCTACTCAATCTTGTTGCCGGATAAGTGAGTGGCTTTTTGTAATGGCGTAAGGTGCTGTTAAATTCCCCGTAAAAAAAGTTGACAGTTTTTGGTATACTATTCCTGACGGTAAATTAACATACTTTGTTGCTTCAGAAGTGCAATAATCAGGCCGTCTAAAGAGCATAGCTCCTGAAACGGCACGCCCAGAGGTCAGTGCGCAAGGTTAGACGGGGAGAGGGTTCAAAAGACTGTTTTTAACGCTCCTTCCGACGTAAAAAGCGGTTTTTAAAACGTAGTTCCCATAACCTTGAGGTCGCAGGTTCAAATCCTGTCCCCGCAACCAATTTAAGCCCTCGAAGATATTCGAGGGCTTTTTAATTGCGGGGGAGAGAGACAATAGTTTGTCTCGCGTCAGGATTTGAAAGCCGGACCTGCGAGGCCAGCAGGCCGCAGCAGGGAGGCGGGGTCGCGAGCGCCGAAGCGCGACGGCGCGGAGGAGACTTGTGACCAAATCCTGCCCCCGCAACTAGGTTTAAGTTTCTTGACAAGAAATCAGCTCACGGCAAAAACCGTGGGCTGATTTTTGTCGCTTTTGTCCGCTTTATGTCGTAAGGTTTTATGCCTTACGATGTATCCATTTTAAAAAACACAAATCTGAAGACAGGACCAGCCCTGGTCCCTGTCCCATTGACTTTATTCACTGATTAGAACAAAAGATTTAGCGCTATCGTTATCATGGAACCGCTGTCTTTGTATGTTTTGTCCAGCGCGTTTACATCTTTTGAGTCTATGCTTTCCAACCAAACGTATCGATAGGTCCCATCCAGTGATAGAGACTTGTTCAGCATAACCTCTAGACCGGCTCCTGCATGCAAACCGAACCGGGAAGTGGTATTGCTGAAACTGGCCGGGCCGTTCACTTGTGTGTAATACCAGCCTACGCCTCCGAGCAAGAACGGGCTCGCTACGCCACCGGGAATAATATAAGCCAGCAAGCTCGCCTGGACCGGGTATGTTTTTATGGTTGTGAGGGGGCCGAAATCATTCTTGCGATAATCTATGGATGCTTCCAGTCCCAATGCGGGCGACAAGTGCAGCCGGGCCTGGGCACCGGGAGACCACTGCCCTTCATCCGCGTCCTTCGGCGTGGAATATGTGGCACGTGGGCCAATCGAAAACACGTTATCGCCTACACCTTCCCCTGCAAAGACTACCGCCTGTAATCCCAGCAATAGAACTGATATTGCTATGCACTCTTTAACTCTCTTGTTACTGTTATTACTTTTCATTATATAACTCCTTAATTGACTGCTGGAAATGTTCCCAAAGATTGAGCTGGGGATAAGTATAGCCCTTAGTTAATTCGGCAGCTATTCGTAATTCTGCGTGGTCTGCTAGGTATTATTACGGGCGACACACTAAAACGCGTCCAGGTTTGAGGATCGCGGATTTTACCGATAGCCCCACGTATAATTCCGCATAGCCGCCAAAGACACGGAAAGAGTATCGTATCAACATGAACAGAGGTATAAATTGCTGCCGAGGAGATAAAGCGGCGCATACATCATTTGAGTCGGCTGGTATACAAGCGACAGGATTAATCCACTTAAATAGCACGGCTGCCAAAGGCGTGCCAAGCGATTTGTTAAAGAAACGGAATCTATTCCAGTTTCGCAAAGTTGCTGAGCCGCGATACTATTCTCTTGGAGACAGCTATAAGAAGATCCCCCTGGGTGAACTTAAGAGGAGATTTTCTAAAGCTCGTAAAATTTATGCAACTTGTGATCTGGTATTGCGATACATAAAGGCGCGTGTTTCACAAGTAGTATAAGAATCTGACTAAAAATGGATTAAGGCCAACAGCTTTGTTGGTATTCTCACAAGGAGGCAGTATGATAAAAACAGAAAACATGATAGAGGCGGGTATCGGGCTGGCGGCAATCGCTGCGCTGGGAGCATATTTCCTGCATGGCAAAAGAGGTGCGCAAAACCGGGAAAAAATAGCCGGTTGGATGCTTAAAATGAAGGGTGAAGTTCTGGAAAAAGTGGAAGAGATTAAGGAAATTAATGAGGCAGAGTACTATAAAATTGTGGACGAAACCTCTGCGCGCTACGCTACTCTGAAGAAAGTCGGAGCGGACGAACTGAAGCATTTGACGGAGGACCTCAAGAGCGCGTGGCAGCATCTAAGCGAGCAGCTTGAAACCCGTGAACATGCAGATAACTGCAATTGCAAGAAGTGTCATTAGGTCTCTTATATAGTGAAAAAATAAGGAGACCGTATCAAACCTTCCCGGCGTAAAGAGTGTGGGTAATAAGCTGGAAGTAAAAGACGGTATAGCGACCCTGCGAGGCAATACTGTAAACCCTGCAGTGGCAGTTAGTGAGCTGAAGAGGAGAATAACATGTTGGGTACAATCGCTACAATACTGATAGTCCTGTGGCTGCTGGGGTTGGTGACCAGCTACACTATGGGTGGATTTATCCATATTTTATTTGTAATCGCAATAGTGGCGGTGTTGGTCAGAGTCATCAAGGGGCGTAAAATAGTATAGCCAAAACGCCTGCAGATAATGCTACGGCAGGAGGACTGCTATGAATATAGCAAGAGGCTGGGTGGCGCGTTCTCTGATACTGCTCTTGGTGGCGTTGGCGGCGGGGATTATTCTAAAAGAGGTCGTTGCTCCCAGCATTGTGCGCCGCAGGCTAATCTCTGCGGTTCAGAATAGTTGTAAAACTTGCGAGCTTTCGCTCAGCCCTGTTCATATTTCACTGATGCCATTGGCGCTGAGCGGCAGCCGTATCCATTTTACTGGGGGGATGCCAAATGCGACCGTAGTTCATGCCGAGGCAGAGCGCGTTTATATACCAGTCTCGCTTTTTCCGCTTTTGACTAACCGTTTTCGTGCCGGTCAAATAGAAATTGAACATCCGGTGGTTAAAATAACAGAAGGCGATCTGTACGCTTCTTCCTCTACCGAAGACAGCTCTGCCCGTCCGTTTGATCTTGAAATAGAGGGTATTAAGGTGAAAAATGGTTCCTTTATTTATAATCGTGAACATCTTGGACATTCAGGTTCCCTGAACGTCTCGCGTATAAATATAGCCATGGGGCCTGTTGGCAGTTCGGACCGCCTTCGGGATACATACGTTGAGTCAAGCGCCGACGGACTGCTGGAAGAGTCGGGGCAGTTCCACCTGCAAGTAAACGCCAGGATTTTCGCTAAAATTCCGGACGTCAAGGTTAAATTGCAAATTTCAGGGCAGGATCTCGCGGCACTGAACCCTTTCTTAAAGCCGAATGACGGAGTTCAGCTAAAGGGTATGCTTATTGACGGCCAAAGTGAAGTAGCTATTCGCGGAGTTCGCCTCAAGTCTTCCGCTTATTTGCGCTTCCGGAAACTTGGCGTGAAAATTAAAAAAACCGATGAAAACAGCGCATTCTCCGCGTTCGTTCAAACTCTTATGGCTTCCATCACAATGGGGAAACAAAACATTGATGGCGGAGACTACGACCGTACGGGAATGGCGGATTTAGAGCGGAAGCAGAAAGAAACTATTATAAGTTTTACATTAAGAGGGATGAAGGAAGCCGCAATGAAGGTCGTTTCCCAGGGCGGCAAGTAACTGATTTTTAACACACCGGTTTGATACGAAAGTTGTACTGCCAAGCGGAAATGCCGGTGAACTTAAGAAGGAAAAGGCAGGTAGAATTTATTGACGGAGGGCTGAACGGAAAATAAAACAATGGAAAAAAAGAAACTTACAACTAACGCAGGCGCGCCCGTGGCGGACAATCAGAACATAATGACGGCGGGCAAGCTTGGGCCGGCGCTGCTGCAGGACGTGTGGTACCTTGAAAAGCTGGCGCATTTCGATCGCGAAGTGATACCGGAGCGGCGTATGCACGCCAAGGGCTCAGGCGCCTATGGAACATTTACGGTAACCCGCGACATAACCCGCTACACCAAAGCCAGGATATTCTCGGAGGTAGGGAAGAAGACCGAAATGTTCGTGCGTTTTTCTATTGTGGCGGCAGAGCGCGGCGGGGCCGACGCCGAGCGTGACATCCGCGGTTTTGCCATGAAGTTCTACACCGAGGAGGGAAACTGGGACTTGGTGGGAAATAATACCCCTGTCTTCTTCATGCGCGACCCGCTTAAGTTCCCTGACCTGAACCACGCCATAAAGCGCGATCCGCGCACCAACCTGCGCAGCGCGGCCAATAACTGGGATTTCTGGAGCTCGCTTACCGAAGCTCTGCACCAGGTCACCATTACCATGAGCGACCGCGGCATACCGTATTCCTTTCGGCACATGCACGGCTTCGGCAGCCACACTTTCAGTTTCATAAACGCGAAGAACGAAAGATACTGGTGCAAATTTCACCTTGTAACACAGCAGGGCATCAAGAACCTTACAGACCAGGAGGCTGAAATCCTGATCGGAAAAGACCGCGACAGCAACCAGCGCGACCTCTATGAGAGCATTGAACGTAAGGATTTCCCGAAGTGGACTATGTATATACAGGTTATGCCGGAAAAAGACGCGGCCAAAATGCCTTATAATCCGTTCGATTTGACCAAGGTATGGTTCCACAAGGATTACCCGCTGATAGAAGTGGGTGTGATGGAACTCAACAGAAACCCGGAGAACTACTTCGCGGAGGTAGAGCAGGCGGCGTTCAATCCTGCGAGCATCGTGCCCGGTATCGGATTTTCACCGGACAAAATGCTGCAAGGGCGGCTATTCTCCTATGGCGACGCGCAGCGTTATCGCCTGGGCATAAACCATCACCTTATCCCGGTAAACGCCGCTCGCTGTCCTTTCCACAGCTACCACCGCGACGGGGCCATGCGGGTGGACGGCAACCATGGCAGAACCCTTGGCTACGAGCCTAACAGTTATGGCGAATGGAAAGATCAGCCCGACTTTGCGGAGCCTCCATTGGACCTGGAGGGGGCTGCCGACCACTGGAACCACCGTGTGGACACTGACTACTACAGCCAGCCTGGAAAACTGTTCCGATTGATGAGTCCGGCGCAGCAAAAGGTTTTATTTGAGAATACAGCCCGCTCAATGGGCGACGCGCCGCTGGAGATTAAACAGCGGCACATCGGCAACTGTATGAAAGCCGATCCCGCTTATGGCCTCGGCGTAGCCGTAGCGCTCGGAATCCCGCTTGAAGAATTAGCAAAAGTTAAATAAACTTAATACCAGGAGAATAAGAGGTGGAAACATGATAAAGAAACCACTTATCGCACTCGTCCTGGGGGCGAGTATCTTGGCAACGATCCCGGTTTGCGCACAGGAAACTGAAAAAAAAGGAGAAACTATGTTACAAACAGTACAAACTTACAAGGCTGCGGACTATCCGCGCCTTTCAAAGATGCCCGGCTTCAGTGTTCAGTTGGTAGCCAACCACATGAAGCTTTATCAGGGCTACGTGGCCAATACTAACTCCCTGTCGGAAAAGCTAATGGCAATGCTTACAGACGGCAAGGAAAAGACTCCCGAATATGCGGAACTCAAGCGGCGTTTCGGCTGGGAATTCAACGGCATGCGCCTGCATGAGCTTTATTTCGGGAACCTGGGCGCCAACGGCACACCGCAGCAGAGCTCACAGATCTACAAAACGATACTGGAAGACTTTGGGAGTTTTGAAAACTGGAAAAAGGACTTCACCGCCACCGGCTTAATGCGGGGTATAGGGTGGGTCGTTCTGTATCAGGATAATGTCTCAGGCAGGATGTTTAATGCCTGGATAAACGAGCATGATGGCGGCCACCTGGCCGGATGTACTCCGCTGCTGGTTATGGACGTGTTTGAACACGCCTACATCACCGACTACCAGTTGGAGCGTGCCAAATACATAGAAGCATTTTTTAATGTGGCAGACTGGGAGGCGGTCGCTAAACGCTGCGCTAAATAACTTATTAACACAAAACCCGGCATTTACCCTTTTTGAAAAAAATGCGGGGCATGTTAGGTATTTAAGGAGAATCTAATGCCATACATTAATGTCGGTGAGGAGAATTCGGGCAGTATTGATCTATATTACGAGGACCTGGGTACGGGCAATCCAGTAGTGCTTATTCACGGCTGGCCGCTTAGCGGCGCCTCTTGGGAGAAGCAGGTCACGGTCCTGCTGGCTGCGGGATATCGCGTAATCACTTACGACCGCAGGGGGTTCGGACAATCCGCCAAACCTGTTACGGGCTACGACTACGATACTTTCTCCATGGACCTATACAAGCTCATCGCAAAGCTTGATCTGCGCAATGTCGCGCTGGTCGGTTTCTCTATGGGTGGTGGCGAGGTGGCTCGGTATCTGGGCCGCTACGGGTCGGAGCGCGTGAGCAAGGCTGTGTTCATCTCTTCGGTGCCGCCGTTCCTTTTGAAGACGGCTGACAACCCGGAGGGGGTGGATAGCAGCGTCTTCGAGGGAATAAAGAAAGCCCTCGCAGCGGACCGTCCGGCGTTTCTTTCCGCCTTTTTAGCGGATTTCTATAATGTCGATCTCCTTGGCGGAAAACTTATCAGCAACCAGGTCGTACAGTATAACTGGAATGTCGGAGTAGCCGCCTCGGCCAAGGCGACTTTCGATTGCGTGTCGCAGTGGGGTACAGATTTTAGCAAAGATCTTTCGCGCATCGATGTGCCCACGCTGGTAATTCATGGTAATGCCGACCGGATACTTCCTGTGGCAGCTACGGGAATTCGCACGCATAAGGCGGTCAGGGGATCACGTCTGGTGATAGTGGAGGGCGGGCCGCACGGTCTGACGTGGACTCATGCCGAGAAAGTTAACCATGAGCTTGTGGAGTTCCTGGGTTTAGCAAGCGCCGAAGCCTGCCGAAATTCCCAGGGAAGGGAAACTTGTTTTGCCGGGCATTCCGTATCCGGCGAGATCCTTTAGAAAAAGCGCTGTAAAAGGAGTTTGCTATGAAAAAATATATTTGCAAGGTTTGCGGCTACATCTACGACCCCGCCGTAGGCGATCCTGAAAACAATATCGTCCCCGGCACGGCCTTTGAAACACTGCCTGAAACCTGGGTCTGTCCAGTTTGTGGTGTAGGCAAAGATGAGTTTGAGCCGGCTAATTGATTGAAAATCTTTCATTTTAAAGCAGCCGTCGTCCTTGCGGACGACGCCGGTTTGTATTTTCATGAAAAAATACTAATTACTTTGAGGCTGGTTAATGCGTAAAAAAGCCATAATTATTCTTGCGGCGCTTGCCACAATAGTTGTAGTTTTAAATTTAAGGTCAGTGCCGGCAGAAAAATCCGTTAAATCGGAGGAACTAGTAATGGAAAAAGAAAATCCCGGATCTGAAACAGCGATACTGGCCGGCGGTTGTTTCTGGGGCATGGAAGAAATGATCCGCAAGATTCCCGGCGTAATTAAAACCGAAGTCGGTTATACCGGAGGCGATCTTGAAAACCCGACGTATGAGGATATGAAAGCCGAAAAAACCGGCCACGCCGAGTCTATAGAGATACAATTTAACCCTGCCAGGCTTTCATATGGGGCGTTGCTTGATCTTTTCTTTAAAATACATGATCCTACCACGCCGAACCGCCAGGGCAATGACATCGGTGCCCAGTACCGCTCCGCTATCTTTTATGCCGGCCCCAAACAGCAGAAAGAGGCCAATGCGGCGGTTCAAAGAGCTCGGACCTCGGGCCTTTGGAAAAAACCGGTTATCACGGAGATCTTGCCGGCTAAAAAATTCTGGCCCGCAGAGGAATATCATCAGGACTATCTAAAGAAGCATCCGGGAGGCTATACCTGCCATTATCTCAGGGGAACCGTTAAAAGCGCGGAATGGAAAAAAGGAGACCCTGTAAAAAAACTCACGCCATTGCAGTATGAGGTTATCCAAAAATGCGGCACCGAACCCGCTTTTAACAATGAATACTGGAACAATAAAAAAGAGGGGATTTATACCGACGTGATCTCCGGGGAGCCGCTTTTTTCATCCATTGATAAATTTGACTCCGGGACCGGTTGGCCCAGCTTTACAAAACCGATCAAAGTGGATGTATTGGTTGAAAGGCCGGACAAAAGCCTTTCTATGGCGCGCGTGGAAGTGCGCGGTAAAAAATCAGATTCCCATCTTGGCCATGTGTTTGAAGACGGACCGAAGCCGGACGGACTCCGCTATTGCATTAACTCGGCCGCGCTCAGGTTTATCCCCAAGGAAGATCTGCAAAAAGAAGGCTATGGAGAGTATCTTGCGCTTTTTAGTAAATAACCGGGCCTGGGGGGGAGCATGAATCAGGAAATAAACGTCAGAATCACTGGTGAAGCCGGGCAGGGCATAGTTTCAGTTGGAATGATGCTGTGCCGCATGTATAAAGACACAGGCAGGCATGTTTTCGCCATCCAGGATTATATGTCCAGGATACGCGGCGGAAACAATTATTTCCAAATAAGAGTGGCGGATAAACCTGTTTTCTCTCCCCGCGCCAAAGCCGACGTCATTATAGCGCTGGACAAAGACGCGGTTGCCGTAAATAAAAGCGCGCTGGCCGAAGGCGGGCTGCTTATCCTGGACGCTGGGAAATACGATATAAAGAGCCTGGAAAAGGGCTGGTTTTCCGCGCCGATCTACGCGCTGGCACAGGCAGCGGGCGGCCCCTTCTACGCCAATTCCGTGGCACTGGGCATGTTTGCCGCCATGACCTGCGGCGGCCCGGAGGCTGCGTATAAAGCAATAGACAAAGAGTTCGGCGGTAAAGGGGCGGAGATAGTCAAGAATAATAAGCTGGCCGTACGCAAAGGCTATGATTATGTCGTAGTAAAAATAAAGGATTGTTCCTTCTCGGTTTCGGGTGCGCAGCATGACAGGGGATGCCTGCTGGCCGGTAACGAAGCCCTGGCGCTTGGTGCAATAGCGGCGGGCTGCAAATTTTACACCGCCTATCCGATGTCGCCCTCAACCGGAATAATGAACACCGTGGCCGATTATGCGGGAAAATACGGCATAATAGTGGAACAGGCGGAGGATGAGATTGCGGCAGTGAATATGGCAGTAGGCGCGTCTTTCGCCGGGGTAAGGGCGATGACCGCCAGCTCAGGGGGAGGTTTCGCGCTGATGTGCGAGGGACTGAGCCTGGCCGCGATGACCGAAACGCCGCTTGTAATAGCCGTGGTGATGCGCCCTGGTCCTGCCACGGGATTCCCAACGCGCACCGCGCAGGAAGACCTTGAGTTCGTCCTGCATGCCGGGCACGGTGAATTCGCGCGGGCTGTATATACGCCGGGTTCTCCGGAGGAATGTTTCATTGCAGCAAAGCGCGCGTTCAACACCGCTGAGCGCTTTCAGCTGCCGGCGCTGATACTTTCCGACCAGTACCTGGCCGAGTCATTTATTAATATTAAATTCCCCGACACTTCCGCTGAGCCGCCGGACAGGGGAAGAATCTTTAAAAGCGGTATTGCCCCGGAGCCGGGCCGCTACGAATATTCTCCTGATGGCGTGTCACCCCGCATCATCCCCGCGAGATCTGGCGCGCTTGCTGTTGCCGACAGTGACGAACACGGGACAGAAAGCCACATAACCGAATCAGCGGAAGTCCGGGTAAAAATGACGCGCAAACGCCTGCATCTTAAACTAGCCGGGCTCGCTAAGGAAATACTGCCGCCCACCGTGGTTAATCCCGGGGCTAAAATCATGCTCTGCGGTTTCGGCTCAACACTGGGCGTTATGCGGGAAGCTTGCGCCGCCGCAAAGGGCGCGGGATTCATTCATTACTCGCAAGTCTGGCCTTTTCCTGAAAAATCAACGCTGACCGCGCTAAAAGGGGCGGAACGCGTGCTTACCATGGAAAACAACGCCTCCGGCCAGCTGGCCCGGCTTATACGGCGCGAAACCGGATTGAAACCGACAGGATCTATACTTAAATACGATGGTCGTCCCTTCACCCTGGATGAGGTGGCAGCCGCGTTGGAAGAGGGAAAGTAATATGGAAATAAAAGATTTTAATTCTATTGACCCGGTGGCGTGGTGCCCCGGCTGCGGGAACTTCGGCATACAGGGCGCGCTTAAGGCCGCTCTGGCGAAACTAGGCAAAAAGCCGCAGGAACTGCTGCTTGTTTCGGGAATAGGCCAGGCGGCAAAAATGCCGCATTATATAAACGCAAATTTCTTCAATGGCTTGCACGGCAGGGCTTTGCCGGCGGCTGCGGCGGCAAAGATTTCCAACCGGGAACTGACGGTTATAGTAACAACCGGCGACGGCGACTGCTACGGCGAGGGCGGCAACCATTTTATCCACAATATCAGACGTAACACTGACATTACCGTGATAGTGCATGACAACCAGATATACGGCCTGACCAAGGGGCAGGCCTCGCCCACCTCGGAACCCGGCATGAAGACAAAGATACAGCCCGGAGGAGTAATATTGACCCCGTTCCCTCCGTTGGAAATGGCGTTGGCGCTGGGCTGCGGTTTTGTGGCGCGCGGCTACGCGGCGGAGCGTGAACATCTGGCCGAATTGATATTGGCCGGGATAAATTACAATGGATTTTCACTTATAGACGTGTTCCAGCCCTGCGTATCCTTTAACAAGCTTAACACCTTTGAATGGTATTCAAAAAGGGTATACAAGGTGGGAGCAGAGCACGATGCGTCAAACAAGGTCTCTGCCATGGCGCTGGCTGCGGAGATGGAAAGGCTGCCGATCGGCATTATTTATAAGAAGGAGAAGCCTTCCTACAGTGAACTAAGCGGCTTGGACGGTATGAAGCCGTTGGTGGACGCGGACATCGGAAACATTGATATAAGCCCGGCTTTCTCGGATTTTAGCTAGATTAAAGGAATAAGCGGTATGGCAAACTTAATTGACGAAAAGGTTAAAGCAGATTTAAAGCCAATCCTGGCGAGCCTTAAATCACAGGTACGCCTGTTATTATTTACTCAAAAAAGCGCCCGTCCGGCCTGTGCCCGGCAGGAAGAATTGCTGCGCGAGTTATGCGCGCTGTCCGGCATGCTGAAACTGGAGATTCACGACCTGGTGCTTGACGGGGATACAGCCCTGAACTATAAGATAGACAAGACGCCGGCCACTGCGGTAGTGGGCGCGCGGGATTACGGGATACGTTTCTATGGTTTGACCGGCGGATATGAGTTCACTTCCCTGCTTGAAGCGATAACTATGGTCTCCAAAGGGCGGTCAAACCTGGCTCCACAGCTGGAGGAAATGCTGAAGAAGATAAAAGTACCGGTTCACCTTCAGGTCATGGTTACGCTTACCTGCCCATATTGCCCCGAAATGGTGCACGTGGCGCAAGAGTTCGCGTTCGTTAATGAACATATCCGGGCCGACATGGTAGAGGCGTCGGAATTCCCTGAGGTCGCCCGTAAGCATCAGGTTACCGGTGTGCCCAAGACAATCATTAACGGAACACATTCCTTTGAGGGAGCGCTGCCGGCTCCGGAAGCCTTCCTTGAAATGATCAAGGCAGTCGCTCCAGAGCAATACAATACTCTTAAGGAAGAATTGCGTGTCGTACAGGCAGCTGGAAAAATAAAGAAAGCTGAAAATGCGCACATATATGAACTCGTTATCGTGGGTGGCGGCCCCGCGGCAATGTCGGCTGCCGTTTATGCGGCGCGCAAAGGCTTAGATGTCGCCGTAATCGCCAAAAAAATGGGCGGTCAGATAACATATACCGCCGGCGTAGAAAACTATCTCGGTCTTGTGAAGGTTAGTGGCGCTGAGATGGCCGGATCATTCCTTTCTCACATGGAGCGCTATTCCGTTGCTGAGGCCGTAGGTTCGGGCGTAACTAAAATAGAAAAGAGCGGACCAGAATTTGTTTTATTCACTGAAGACGGCAAACAATTCAAGGCGCTATCAGTGGTTTACTGCGCGGGCAAAGAATATCGCCGGCTTGAGGTGCCGGGTGAAGAGCGTTTTATGGGAAAAGGCATAGCTTTCTGTGCCACCTGTGACGCACCGCTTTATAAGGGAAAGCGGGTAGCCGTGGTTGGCGGCGGTAATTCTGCGTTTACCGCCGCCAGAGACCTGCTTGGCTTTGCCGCTAATATACACCTGGTGCACCGCAGTCCGGATTTTATGGCCGATGCCGTGTTGGTAGAGGAAATAGCCAAGGCGGCGAGTGTGACATTTCATACTCCCATGGAAATAGTGGAGTATTTAGGCGCCGACCGACTTACCGCAATAAGGCTTGAATCTCCTGATGGCAAAGAGAAGCTGGAACTGGCGGTGGACGGTGTGTTTTTGGAAATAGGCCTTACTCCCAATAGCGCGCCGCTGAAAGACTTTATACAGCTAAACCCGATAGGCGAAGTGCCGGTGGACCGGGAGCAAAGCACAACGGAAAAAGGTTTGTTCGCGGCAGGCGACGTGACCGACACTAAAGAGCAACAGATCTCGATCGCGGTGGGACAGGGGGCGATGGCCGCCCTTTCCGCTTACAAGTACCTGGCGGACAATAAACTCACTAAAACCAAAATTGCCCCGAAGGAAGCCTGGCAGTGATAAAAGGTGTAAGCGGATTTGGAACTGAACAGTTCCCGGTATAAGCAGTGTGCGTAATATTATGCGGAGGGAAATAAAATGAAAAAATACATGATGTGCGCGGTGACTCTGGCTATCCTGGCCGGGCCTGTTTACGCTTTGGAGAAACCTGCGGCCGCTAAACCGCAACCGACAACGCTTGAGAACCTGCAGAAGGCCTTTGAGGGGGAATCCAACGCAAAGGCCCGCTACGAAGCATTTGCCGCCAAAGCGGATATGGAAGGCTATTTGGGGGTGGCAGGCCTGTTTCGCGCCGCGGCTTTTGCCGAAAGCCTGCACGCGGCCAAGCACGCTAAGGCCATAGAGGCGCTGGGTGCCGTGCCCACGGCTGCCGTAAAAGCGCCGGCCGTGAAGAGTACGAAAGAGAACCTCAAGTTCGCCATAAAGGGCGAAAACCAAGAGGCCCGGACAATGTACCCCGGTTTCATCAAGAAAGCCGAATCGAACAAGAACCAGCAGGCTGCTATGAGTTTCAAAGGGGCTATGGCTACTGAGAAGTCTCACGCTAAACTCTTCTCTAAGGCTGCTGCCGATCTGAATGGCTGGAAGGCCAAAAAGAAGTTTATAGTCTGTCAGACCTGCGGTTATACCACTGACGATCTGACTATAAAGGTTTGTCCCGTGTGTGCGCAGCCGCGCGAACAGTTTAAAGAAATTCAGTGACCCGCCAGTAATAACAGTCTGGTTTCCGTATGACACTACGGCAACGCGCTGAAAAACCCAAATCCTCCGCTAAGGTGAATACGCAGTAGGAATTACCTCCAAGTACAACTTTTAGACTTTAAATTGGTGATTTTACCCGGTTGGGTTGGAACTCTGGGGCCGTTTATCTACAAAATCACAGGCAAAACCGTTTTTTGGCAATAGTTATCCGCACCATCAAGACTGATGGCGGTTTTGAATTGTGTTCCACCATCTGGAATAA
>Ga0209211_10006402_pt1 | contig 17053 bp, 11 predicted proteins | sample RifGroA2_FD_183992 | JGI IMG/M metagenome (GOLD analysis project Ga0209211, IMG submission 183992) | Groundwater microbial communities from Rifle, Colorado, USA - Groundwater A2 (SPAdes) (version 2) | ecosystem: Environmental > Aquatic > Deep subsurface > Groundwater | place: Rifle, Colorado... | reverse complement strand
TTGATGTTTCACCGTTAAGTTATAATTATAGCGGTATTACGGTTGCTTTCCCGAGGAGGATGGATAAATCATCGGTTGAAATGGCAACTCACGTTTCTCCGCAAATGAATGCGGTTTTTCTCTGGCCGGAAGAAAACAAACTTCGTATTTACACGGGCGGTCCGTTTTTATCCGATACAACGATCACCGTTACAATAGATAAAACCGCTAAAGATAAAGATGGAGTTGAGATCGGGCATGAATTCACGTTCTCATTCAGAACCGCCCCGCTTAACATAGAAAACACTTCGCCAAATAACGGGCAGTTGTTTATTTCCCCGACGGAAGCGATTAGCATAAACTTCAATAACTTTGTTACGCTCTCTTCGGCAAAAACAGCGATCTCAATATCACCGCAAACGAGCGGCACATTTTCTTACGGAGGATACAGCCCGTATGAGCAGATGAACCAAATTAAATTTACGCCCGGTTCGGCGCTTCAAGCAAATACAAAATATACCGTTACCATTGCTTCAGCGGTTACTGATATGTATGGCAATACAATGAAATTACCTTATTCGTTTTCATTTGTAACAAGACCAAACTAAGAGAGAGATTGTTTAACAAAAACGCTCCTTTTTATAAGGAGCGTTTTTATTTGAAGACATTTTCAATCTATCTGTGGAACCTAAGACTAATTTATTAGCGTTACCGGATTTTAATTTTACATATAAGAGTACTTGTTAATAAATTTATTGGACGATAAAACAAGAGTTACTCCTCTACCAAAGCTATTTGTCATTTGAATTCTTCCGATCGCTTTTCCTTTATCGTGTAGAATCCACTCATAGTTGATTCTTGGGAATTTTTCGTATGGAAGATTGTTTATCGTATCTCTGATGTCAAGCACGGTTTGAGCACATTTCTTTCTGGATTCAGAGGGAATAAAAATTAAAACGTCCCATAAAGAATCGTTCATAAAAGTCACTCGCCATTCATAGCAATTGAACCCGCTAAACTTTCCTCCTTCAAACTGGAAAACTTTAAAATTATCTTTGTTTTTTCCTTTTGCAAGTTCTTCGGTGAATTCAAGACCATACTCTGCTTCTAAAAAGTTTTTCACGTTGGCAAAATTGTCATTCCATTTTATATCTTGAAATACTTGTACAAAGGTAACATTTGGATATTGCTTAGGCTGCTTTTGGCATCCTGCGAACACTAAGAAAAAAATTACGATCAGATAAATGCTGTTTTTCATTTTGAACCTCTCCTTTTTATTTAATTATTTTGTTCCTCAATTTCCATTGCTTCTTTAGGTCATTAAAACTTTTTGAAAATACTTTTCTATAAGCTTGTTCCAATTCTTCATCGTAATGGTTGATAGCTTTCAATAAGTCTTCATCGTCGCTAATGGAAAGAGGTGATCCATCTTGAGTTGACAGCTCTTTTCCAACCGAAGCAAAGAGAGAACTTAAAATAATTGACTTATCAAATCCATATTTTTCAATTAAAAAATCAATAAAAGATGCCCACTCAACATAAACAACATCCCTTTGTTTGGCAGGTCTGTATGGTTCGTTGTAGATGTTTTTTATATCATAGAATCTATTTGAAGAGACAATTTCTTTGATCGCTGAATCATAATTCTGATATCCCTGCCATTGAAGATAATATTTTCCCGCAGCCCAACTTGCAAAGCCCTCTCCCCAATACATATTACCAATATGAAATAAAGAATCTATCAATTTAGAATAGAGGACATGTCCCAGTTCGTGTGCAAAAATTCCACTTAAATTATCTTTTGCCTTAATGCTGTCTTTCGATAAAAACATCGAATCGGAAATGGAGTGCGGGGGAATAAAACCCCTTATATCGCTTTCTAAATCTTTAATTTCAACCGTGAGATGAATATCCTTTCTGAAATTCATCCTTTTACATTCGTATAGAAATATTTCTTGAGCGAGGATTAAAAAATCATTTTTGCTGATAGGCAACAATTCATCGTGAATGATCTGTATCTCAAGTTTTGGAGTTTGAGATTTCGATCCTTCCTCAAATGGAGCAGTAATAAACTTTTCATTCTGATCTTGACAAAACACAAATGAAGAAACCAGGAAAACCAAAAGCACAAATTTCATGTTACCTCCGAACATTTAATGTTTATTCATCCACCAATCTTATGTGAACCACCTTTTATATTCTACTTATTAAGTCATCTAACGTATGCATTGCCCCGACATTTATGTCGGGGATCAGATTAAACCCAAAGCTTGGGCTTTAGCCAAAAAACCAACTTTTTATTTGGCTAAAGCCCAGTCTTTGTCTTTATTTTAAACCACGTCCTGAAGGACGTGGCTATTCAACTACAAGTTTTGCGTAATGTGACTCATTAAATAACTCATTTATCTTAATTCCCGCCAAGTATCAACGGCAAGCCATCCTTTCCGGAACCGATAACTACAATTTTAGAATTGTTTGAGCCGGCTAATTTTTCCGTCGCTTCAATTCCCTTCCATTTTAAAAGTTGATCATTTAATCCCATTGAAACGATTTTCTGGAAATCGGCAATACCTTGAGCTTCGATACGCTTTCTATCCGCTTCCTGTTTTTCTTTTAAAAGAATGAACTGCATCCGCTGACTTTCCTGTTCAGCTTTAAGTTTCTCTTCAATTGAAGCAGTCAATCCCGCCGGGAGAACAATCTGGCGCAACGGGGAACTCTCTATCGTAATTCCTCTTTTTGCAACAAGTCCTGCAAGTTCAAGTTCAATTTCTTTTGCAAGCCCTTCGCGTTCGGAAGTGTACAAACTTTTTGCTTCATACCTTGCCGTCACTCCGCGCACAACTGAACGGAATTGAGGGATTAAAATAATCTCGGCATAATTTTCACCAACGGTTTTGTAGATGTCGTAAGTGTTTTGTGGATTTAAATGATAGAGGACGCTGATTTCAAGCTGTACGCTCAATCCTTCTTTTGAAGGAACGTTCATTACTTCTTTTATTTCCTGCGTTTTGATGCTGAATTTGATAACGTTGGCAAGGGGATTAACAAAATTTACGCCCGACTTCAATGTGTTATCACTTACATTTCCGAAAAAATCGATAACACCTACCGAACCTGCCGGGATCAGCGTAAAGCACTGCATAAAAGAAATTACTGCGGCGACGATAAATCCGATAAAGGCAAAGGTTGACTCCGATTTGTTAAATCGTTTTTTGGCGTTAAAAAAAACGACCAGGGCAATAATAGCTGCGGCAAATGATACTAAAAATAACATACGTTCCTCTTTCTTCTTTTTTATAAAACAAATATAGGGGGAATTAAATCTCCGGGAAAGTGAAATAAACAGACATTCGGAGTGCTGCCGGGAGAGGGAGTCTTTCAAGAATAAAACCGGAACCCGCTCTGTCACAACGCATAAAATCTAAATATGAAAACTTTTTACTATTTTGCACACAAAAAAGCGAACTGTCCCTATGTCCATGAATCCGGAAAAAGAAGAAAAACAATTTGGAGCAACACCAAACGAAAACTTGAACAACGTTCTCCAGAATTTTAGCAATATTATTATTTTAACTCAACCCGACGGAACAGTAAGCTATGCTTATGGAAAACTTTTAGATACTCTATTCAGAAAGAAAAACAATTTACTTCAACAGCCGATCCAGGGAATATTTCCGGAGGAATCTCTCGCCAACCTCGAGAAAGCATTAACAGAAATTAATGAAACAAAAAAACGATCCTCTTTTCTCGCTACGTTTGTTACAAAAGATGATGAGTTCGTTTTTGATATTCAAATTATTCCCGTGCTTTCAAGTAAGAAAGAAATTCAGTTCATCTCCTTTTATTTTGAAGACATCACACAATGGGTAAAAGAACAGGATTCCTTAAAACAGCAGATCGATGAACTCCAGTTCTACGAAACGATTATTCAGAAATCTACCGATGCGCTGCTGGTTCTAAACGACGAAGGGAAAATTGTTTTTTGGAACAAAGCCGCCGAAATGCTTACCGGATATTCTAAAAGCGAAGTATTTAATAAACCGTTTGAAAAATTTTTTCTTTCCATAGATCACAGCGGGTTGCTTTCCATTTTTACCTTCTTAGCTGAGAGCGAAAAATATAACACGAATGGCTCTCTACTTACAAAACAGAAACTAAAAAAAGAAATTGAGGTTTCATTCTTCGCGACCCAAAATCGCCAATCTTCTCAAATGTATGTGGTGGTATGTGCGGATATAACTGAAAAAATTGAGGTGGAACGGGCGTTGCGGTTATCGGAAGAGCGCTTTCGTTCTATCGTTCAAAACGCAACCGACCTGATTTGTAATTTTTCAGAGTCGGGAAAGATCATCTATGCAAATCCTTCGTTCATTCGTGAACTCGGTTTTACCGAAGAAGAAATAAGCGAAAAAAAATTGCCCGATCTTATTGAAGCAACTGCCTCACAGCAGAAAAAGTTTTCGATACGACAGGTAATTTTAGGGAAAATTATCTCAGCCGAATTAACGTTTGTAAAAAAGAACGGCGATCTGCTCGAAGTGCTCGGAAATTTTTCTGTAACCTACGATGCGCAAAAAAGAATAAAATATATCGGTGGAATTTTCTCCGACATCACCGCTAAAAAAGCGTACGAGCAAGAACTTCTTCTCATGCGTGCGATCTTTGAAGCCTCAAATGACGGTATTGCAGTTGAGTCGAACAACGCTTTTGTTATTGTAAATAATTCGTTCGCAAAAATTTTCGGTTACGAAAAGGGGGAAGAACTGCTCAACACTAATCCGATGGATCTTGTTGATCAATCGGATTATAAAAGAATAAAAGGATACACCGAGTCAAGAGGAAAGAAAGAAAACGCGCCGAATCATTATGAGTTTTTAAGCCGCCAAAAAGACGGAACGAAAAATTATATCGAAGTTTCGGTTACCTCTTTTGAGTTTAAAGAAGATGTCTTCTTTGTGGTTATTTCACGCGATGTTTCAGAACGCAAGCGTGTGCAGCAAGCTATAAAAGATTCCGAGGAGCGCTACCGTACGATCACGGAAAATTTAGATGATTCGTTATGGACAGCTGAACGTGTCGGATCAAATATCCGTTACACATTTTTCACCTCTTCAATTGAAAAAATAACCGGCTACTCGCAAAGTGAGTTTTTGCAGGATACACGGTATTTCTTTAAGATAACTTTCCCGGACGACTTTAAAATGGTAAAGGAAAAACTGAGGAAGTTCATCAACAACTATTATAAAAATTCGGAAGAACTTGTCTTTAGAATTATTCACAAGCAAGGGCACCTTGTTTGGATAAAAAATAAAATCACCGTTACACGTAATTCTAAAGGGGCTATCCTTAAAATGTTCGGATTGATCAGCGATGTTTCTATTCAGAAAAAAGCTGAAGAGGAAGTACAAAAATCTTCAGACAATCTTAAAAAATTGAACGACACAAAAGACCGTTTCATTTCAATTGTATCTCACGATCTTCGTACTCCGTTCAGTTCAATTCTTGGTTTTACAGATATTCTCTTGAACGATGATGAAATAACTACCGAAGAATCAAAGCAATACATCGGATACATTCAGGAATCAGCGCAAAGTATGCTCGCGCTTGTAAATTCATTATTAGACTGGACAAGGCTGCAAACGGGCAGAATAAGATTTGAACCCGCGAAGACTGATCTGTTTGAAAACGTAAAAAAAGCTTTAGATGCTCTTTCCGGTTTTGCAATTAAAAAAGGAATTACACTTGAGAATCTTGTTACAGATGAAATAAATGTTTTTGCAGATAAAAGTCTGCTTGCCCAAGTTTTTGGCAATCTTCTTTCAAACGCTTTAAAATTTACAAAAAGCGGCGGAACAATATCTATAAGCTACGCCCAATCAGACATACCAAGATTTATTGAAGTGTGGGTGAATGATACTGGAACGGGAATTTCGAAAGAAAATTTATCAAAAGTATTTGACGTTGATGCAAAATTTACTTCAGAAGGAACAGCCGGAGAAAAGGGAACCGGATTGGGTTTATCTCTTGTGCAAGAAATTGTTATTAAACACGGAGGAAAAATTTGGGTTGAAAGCAAAGTGGGAAAAGGAACGACATTTAAATTTACTTTACCGAAAGCTTCGGCAACTATTTTATTAGTTGATGATAATAAAACCGACAGACTTTTATATTCAAAAATTCTCAAGAGTCTTGTTCCCGATTATGAAATTCTTCTTGCGGATGACGGAGAACAAGCATGGTCAATAATAAAAGAAACATCATTAGCTCTCGTTATCAGCGATCATACGATGCCCAAGATGAACGGCATTGAATTAGTTAAGAAACTAAGAAGCTCAACACTAAAAGGAAAACCGCAAATGATTATTTTAAGCGGTGATATCGGGAAACCGGAAACCCTTGCCTATAATGATTTGGGAGTTGAGTATGTTTTTCAAAAACCGGTTAACTTAACTCAATTTAAAGAAGCGATTGAGCAGTCCCTCCGCAAAATATTTACAAAGTAAATCAGCAAGAAAACGATAAACGTAAAAGCGTTTTATTTTTTACTTTTCACTTTTTCTCTTTGCATTTTCAAAACATATCCGGCGGTTGAAGGAACAACCAATTTTCCACTAACGAGACTAAGTTTTTTTGTTCCGGCGTGATCTCCGTTTACAAGAACTTCCCACTTTCCATCCGGCAGTGTAAATTCTTTTTCGTTGTGTGGATTTGCGTTCATCACAACAAGAAACCAATCGTCATTATGGTTTATCGTATAAGCAACGGTAAATTCGTTATGTTCATTCGGCATAAAAGTAATTTCATCGTACGCAGCTTTTCTGAATGCGGCATAGTTGTTTCGCAAAGAAATTAATCCGGTGTAATAATCTAGCAGCTCCTGATTAATTTTTGCGTGCTGATAATTAATGGCGTTTACTTCATTATCCTTGTCGTAAGTATTGTGGTCAATTCGTCCTTTGTTAGTATCCGGCGTTTCACCAAGAAGCGGAATAACTTTTGTGCGGGCAAATTCTTGTCCCGCGTGAATCATCGTAATTCCTTGCGAAGTAAATAAAAAAAGAGCGGCAAGTTTGTTTAACTTCATTTGCGTAGGAGAAAGTTTTATAAAAGAATCAACATTCGCGATAACGTCGTGTTCGGAAACTTCTTTTGTTCCGAGGCGGATAAAATCACCAAGCGTATAACCGTCATGCGATTCCAGATAATTCACCGAGTGTTCTTTCTTTTGGAACAATCCAAGTGAATCGCGAATGAGTGTACCGTTTACGTAACTCTCAATACGTTTGTGATTGTTATTTCCTTGCCATTGTCCGAAAATCCAGCCGAGACTATTTTTCGGATTTTCTCCCTTTACACCGTTTCGTATTTGGTCATTCCAGCTTGCAATACCGCGCAAAGACATTCCCTTTGGATCGTAACCGCCACCCCACGGTTCGGCAATAAAAATAACATCGGGATTAATTTTCTTCGCTTCGTGAACAATGTCTTCAAGCGTAACCCAATCAATTAATTTTCCGAGATCAAAACGGAAACCGTCGACGTGATATTCCTTCATCCAATATAAAATATTTTCGATGATCAGTTTGCGAACCATCGGTCGTTCGGTTTTAAGATCGTTGCCGCAGCCGCTTTCCGCTTTAAAGTTACCCTTCTCATCCAACCGGAAATAATATTCTCTATCAATTTCTTTTAAGTTGCCAAGCTCATATTCGGAAAGATGGTTATAGACAACATCCATAATAACGGCAACGCCTTCTTTGTGAAAAGCTTTTACCATTTCTTTAAAATCATCTACTTGTTGGGCGGACGTGCCGTCCCATTTATTAAACTCAACCGGTTTATCGCTTACCGAATAATATGCTTCAGGCGCGAAGAACGCGGTGGTCATGTATCCCCAATGATTTCTTTCGTACGGATTCCATGTGTTCGTTTTTCCCTTAAATGTTTTTTGAAAGGGAATTTCAATGTTGGCAAATTCTTGAGAAGGAAGCAGCTCAACAGTATTTACACCAAGTGATTTTATGTAACTCAATCCGCCGGTTTTTTCTTTGTCGGTTAAGCCGAGATAAGTTCCGCCTCTCTTAACACCGGAGGAAACATGAGAGGTTTGATCTTTGATATGCATTTCATAAATGATGAGATCGCTCCAATCCCGCTGAATCCATTCATCGCCGTCCCATTCAAAATCATTTTCTTTAATTACAATGCCGAGTCTTTCGCCCATGTAGGTATTGTAAGAGGCAACCGCTTTTGCGTAAGGATCGAGGCAAAGCAGATCGGTTTTCTTTTGCTTTTTGTTGTTTATCACTTTGAATCCGTAAAACTTTCTGTAGAGTTCGCCGCTTAAAACAACTTCCCAAACGCCGTCGGCATCTTTTGTCATTAAATATTCTTTATAATTTTTTTCATCGATGGTTTTCATAACAACAAGAGAAACTTCAAAAGCTTGCGGCGCAAATAATCTAAAGACGGTTGTTCCGTTCTCTACAAACGCGCCAAGTTTTTTTGATGAGTAATAGCTGTCTAATTTTTTGTTTTTCTCTTGAAAGGATTTTTCGGCGGCGGTATCTTTTTGTTGCAATGCAGTTCCGGTCATAATTAAGCCCAATGAAATTATTAAAAAATTAAAAAGAAATGTTCTCATTTTCATATTCCGAGCAGAGATTGTGAATAAGTGTTCAAAAATAAGGAATTGTAGAACGACGGGAAAAGATTTTCTCTATTTAAAGGATTTATTCCTTAATTTTCTTGCAAAGAAACCGAGGATTTTGTGACTCTTTATATCAAATTGTTTTCCTGGATCGGACGAATTACCGCGATGCTGCTCTTTTTTCTGTGGGGCGCTTTTTTTATTGAACATCTTACGGAATGGTTCAGCGACGCGGGGCATCTTCCGCCATTCTCTGTTTTTCTCATTCAGTTTTTTCATCTGATGATGCTTTTAGGATACATCGCCGTATTTAAATGGAGAATCGTCGGCAGCGTAATTATCATTGTGAGTGCTTTTATTTTTTTTGCTTCAATCGGAGCAAAAGCAATGCTTTCGTTTTTTGCCATTTCAATTATTCCGGCGGTAATTTTTCTTTTTGTTTTTTATTTTGATAAGAAAATCCTTTCTGCAAAATCAGCGGACAATGTAGAACAAGTGAAAGAATAAATTTTATGGATATTTCAATTGCGGTTGTAGAAGTAATTCAAGCTATGTTAGCGCCGGGATTAATGATTTCCGCGTGCGGGTTGCTTCTGCTTAGTATGAATAATAAATACTCGCTCGTTGTAAACAGAATTCGTTTACTCGGTGAAGAAAGAAGAAAATTTTCTATCAAAGCTGCCGAAAACGAATTTTTATATCAAGAAGAAGTCCGTTTGAAAAGTATTTCGATCCAGCTTGATAAACTAAAATATCGAGTGAAATTGGTGCGGAACGCGGTCTTCAGTTATTCGTTAGCCGTTGCTTTGTTTGTAATTACATCAATGCAGATTGGCGCTTCATTTATTTTAAAATCCTCCAACTTCGAAACTTTGGTCATCGTTTCGTTTTCAATTGGAATGTTCCTCGTTCTTATCGGAATTTGTTTTGCCGCGATCGAAACTATAAAAGGTTATGAAATTATCAGCTATGAAACAAAAGCCGATGAATAGAAATATGAGAAGTTGCTGTGATAGAAAGTAATATTTCTCCGGAAGAAGTTTTGCTGATTCCCGAACAAATGATAAAACTTTATGCCATGGGCGCTTTTCCAATGACCGACGGAGTTACGGGAAAGATCGAGTGGTATTGTCCGGAAACCCGTACGATAATTCCCTTAGATAATTTTCATCTTCCACGTTCGCTAAAAAAAATTATTAAAGAGAACCGGTTTGAAATTAAGTATGATACCGATTTCCTTTCCGTTGTTAAGCATTGTGGAAACAGAGAAGAAACATGGATCTCGGAAACTCTTATTGCCGCTTATCTAAATTTGCAAAAACTTGGACATATCCATACCGTTGAAGTTTACCAAAACGAAAAACTCGTCGGCGGACTTTACGGAGTTTCTTACCGCGGCGCTTTTTTCGGTGAATCAATGTTCTCGCTTGTTAGTCAGGCTTCTAAAGTGGCGCTGGCTAATTTGCTCAATCACTTAAATGGAAAAAAATTTGTTCTGCTTGATGTGCAGTATATAACCGAGCATCTTAAAATGTTCGGGGCAAAAGAAGTCCCCTTTGATATTTTTACTTCACTTTTGCGTGAGGCTTATCTTGTTGACTCTGAATTTTAGTTCGTACTTATTAAACATAAATCTGGTTTGAGGCTTATATGAAACCGTTACAAGAATTAACGCTGAATAATCTTTTAGAAAATAGCGCAAGCGAGTATAAAGATAAAAAATTGTTCGGCTTTGTTGATGGGGGGATGTTAACTTATATAGAATTTAAAGCGCAAGTTGAGTTGATCTCAACTTTTTTACTGAATCAAGGAATTGTACATGGAGACCGCGTTGCACTGCTCAGCGAGAATTGCCCCCACTGGGGAGTTGCCTATTTTGCAGTAACTTGTATTGGCGCTATTGTTGTTCCCATTCTAAATGATTTTCATACTTCTGAAATTCACCACATCATTCAACATTCGGAAGCTAAAGCAATTTTTGTTTCGGAAAAGTTATATCCGAAAATTGAGGAATATAAATCGGATGACGACTTAAAAATTATTTTGCTCGATGATTTTTCCATCGTTCAAAAAAATATCCCAAAAGATCTTCTGAAAAAATTAATTGCAGACGGAAGCAAAGAACTTCAAAAAATAAAAAATCTTGTATTAAAGTTTACCGGACTCTTAAACGAAAAAGTTTCCGAAGACGATGTCGCTTCAATCATTTATACTTCGGGAACAACGGGGCACTCAAAAGCCGTTATGCTTACCCACAAAAACATTTTGTCTGACGCAATTGCCACCAGAAAATATGTTCCTGAAGAAATTGAATGCCGGATGATCTCACTTCTTCCCCTTGCACATGTTTACGAGTGTACGCTCGGAATGATTTTCCCCGTTCTAATCGGCGGAACAGTTTATTATTTGCGAAAGCCGCCAACCGCGGCAGTATTGCTCCCCCCTTTGGCTGAGTTAAAACCGACGGTTTTGCTTTCGGTTCCTTTAATTATTGAAAAGATGTATAAAGGAAAAATTCTTCCTGAATTAAATAAAAAGAAACTAGTAAAACTGGCTTATAAAATTCCTTCGTTAAGAAAAACCATCAACAAAGTAGCCGGAAAAAAATTAATGAAAACGTTCGGCGGTGAGCTAAAACTTTTTTGTATCGGCGGGGCGGCGCTTTCTCCTGATGTTGAATTGTTTTTGCGTGAAGCAGAATTTCCTTATTCCATCGGTTATGGTTTAACGGAAACCTCTCCGTTGGTTGCGGGTACGGGGGCAAAGGATTCAAAATATTTATCTACCGGTCCGGCTTCAATCGGTGCGGAATTAAAGATTGATTCTCCCGATTCCAAAACCGGTGAAGGTGAAATTTTAGTTCGCGGCGTTATGGTGATGAAAGGTTATTACAAAGATCCCGAAAAAACCAAAGAAGTTATTTCCGCTGATGGCTGGTTTAGAACCGGTGATCTGGGCTGCATCGATAAGGACGGTTATCTTTATATAAAGGGAAGATTAAAAAATATGATTCTCGGTTCCAGCGGTGAAAATATTTATCCCGAAGCGATAGAATCCATTATTAACCGCTCGGAGTATATTCTTGAGTCGATAGTTTTTCAGCAGAATGGACAACTTGCAGCGCGCGTTTTTTTAGATTATGAAAAAATTGACGCTCACTTTGAAACACAAAAGAAAACCGAAACCGAACAACGTAAGATTATTGCGAGTTTACTTGATCAGATAAAGGAAGAGGTGAATGGTAACGTTTCTTCATTTGCAAAGCTCAGCAAAATGATTGAACAGGTAAATCCGTTTGAAAAAACTCCCACACAAAAAATTAAACGATACCTTTATGTTTAATTAGGAATTTAGAATTAGGAATTAGGAATGAAAACCTAAAAGAAATATTGAATATCGAAGTGTAAGAATTTTACAACTCCTAATTCCTAATTTATTCCGGGTAGTGTAAAGAAGAAAGTAGTTCCTTTTTCAAGTTCGCTTTCAACGGAGATTGTTCCACCGTGCCGTTCGATCATTTCTTTACAAAGTAAAAGCCCAAGTCCCGTTCCTTTTTCGTTTTCTGTTCCCGGAGTTGTAACGGTAGAATCAGTGCGGAATATTTTATGCAGACTATTTGGACTAATTCCAACTCCCGTATCTTTAACAGAAATGCTAATCATTTTTTCATCTATTGATAAAGCCGATACTTCAATATTTCCGCCCGGTCTGGTAAATTTAATGGCGTTGGCGAGAAGGTTTTGCAGAATTGATTGCAGCATATTCGTATCCACCAGAGCGAATATTTCCGGTGAAACAGAACTTGCCACTGTAATGTTTTTTTTCAACGCATTGCCCAGAAGAAGCGAGGTAACTTCATTTACCTTTTCCAACAGATTACATGTTACCGGGGCATATTGCATTCTACCGGTTTGTAACCGCGACCACTCTAAAAGATTTTCGAGCAATTTAAATTGATTTTTCAAACTGTTGTTCATTTCGGCGGCAAACTTGGTAATTTCTTCTTTAGAGAATTCATCAATTTCAGTTGCGAGCAATTCAGATATTCCGAGTAACGCATGGAACGGGCTTCGTAAATCGTGCGCGATGATTGAGAAAAGTTTATCCTTACTCGCGTTCATTTCTTTTAATTGCAGTTCCGAAGCGGCTAATTCATCGGCAGCCTTTTTCTTGTAAATTGCCATGGCGATCTGAGAAGACACAAACATTAAAATATCCTGCTCTGCTTTGGTGTATCTTGTTCCCGATGAATAACTTTGAACGACAAGTACGCCAATAATCATATCTTGAATAAGCAGCGGAACGCCAAGCCAATCGATAGAATCAGTTCCGATTTTTTCAACTTCACCTGCATCTTCAATTTCCAATAATTTATCAGGCGTTGCAAGTAATGGATTTTTTGTCCGGAGAACATACTCGGTCAATCCCCGTTTTGGCGGGCGGGATAAGGGTTTTTCGTCATACTCATCTACAAAAAAAGGAAAACTGATCTCGTTCTTTTTTTCATCGTACAAGGCAATATAAAAATTTATTGCAGGCATAAGGGTTTTTACTGATTCGTGTATGGTTGCATATAATGCGGCAAGGTCAGTTGCAGTGCTTGCAGCTTCGGTTATTTTGAATAACGCTATTTGTAATCGCTCCGCATGTTTTCGTCGGGAAATATCATGAACTACAGCTTGAACGAAGTTCTTCCCGGCGAGTTCAATCTTTGTAAGACTTACTTCGCAATCGAAAGCTTCACCATTCAATTTTTTATGTTTCCATTCAAAAGTCTGTTGAACTCCTGTAAGCACCGCTGAGATTTTTTCCAGCGCTTTTTCTTTTGAGCTTGATCCGTCTTCCTGAAATTCGGGCGATAATTCATACGGTTTCAGTTTAATAATTTCTTCTCTGGTTCCTCTAAACATTATTTCACTAAGAGGATTACAATCAATAAACGTTTCTCCATCCATCAAAAAAATAGCATCTGCCGATTTTTCATAAAGCGTGCGGAATTTTTGCTCGGAGAGACTGATCTTATCTTCAGCTTCTTTGTGATGGGTAAAATCTCTAAAGATACTTAAAAGGTAGGTTTTCTTTTCAATTTCGATAAATGAATTTGAAATTTCGAACCAGGCGTTTCTGCCGTCTTCAAATACAATATTGTGAAGTACGGCATCTTCTGATTCTCTGGCTTCAAACCTCTTTGTATATTTTTCAAGAGCAAGGTTATAGTTAGTGTCGAGGTAATGGATATAGAAGGGATGATTAACGACCGCTTCTTCATGTTTTTTGAAAAATCCCAAGTATGCGTCGTTCGCCATAACAATGATTCCGTTTTCATCCGTTAAACGAAAACCATCACGGGAGTGTTTCCAAATTGTTTTAAAGCGGGCTTCCGACTCTTTTATTCTTAGTTCATCTTTTCCCTTTGCGGAAATGTCGTCAAAACTCCAAACTCTTCCGTGAATTTTATTCCCCAGTTTTTGCGGTTGTGAGTAGCGCTCAAAGTTTCTTCCATCTTTAAATTGAATGATATCAAAACTTATTTGCTCGGGAAATTTATACAGATCCTCAACTTTTTGTAAAAATTCTTCCGGGTCTTTTAGTTGAGACAGGACGTGCCCCAGTAACTTCTTGTCATCTTTTGTAGCTATAATATTATCGGGAATCTGCCACAGATCAATAAATTTTTGATTGTAGGTTACTACTTTCCGTTCGTGAGAGATTACGAGTATGGCGTCTTTGGTAGATTCAAGTGTTGTTTGGAGAATAGAGAGGGTTTCGTTCAGCTCTTCTTCGGCCTTTGTTCTTGCGGCTATTTCGAGTTTGTGTGTCTGTAAGTTCTTTTCGTAATTTCTTGCTAAAAAATAGGAAATAATTGCAGCAAAAAAACTTATAGAAAAAATATTGACGATATGGCTTTCCCACTTACTCCAATTGGGGAATAACCACTCTTTTATTAGTTCGCTAATCGTCATCACACCAAGCATTACAAAGAACGTAACACTTAAAATGAACAGCGACCGTTTAAGTTTTTGTAACCGGGTTGCCATAGCTTTCTTATAATTAAACTCGTCAAGTTGAGAAAATTATTAACCAACAAACGGTTCTGAAGCCGCAAAATTAGGTTGACGCTAAATTAAGACAAATAAGTTTTGAAAAAAATAAAAAACTGAAATTGTTGCCGCCGAACAGGATAAAAACGAACAACGAAACCTTGGGGTGATTTCGTTGTTCTCTTGTAAAAAAATGATTATTAAATTAATTTAGAAATGATACCCAACCGACATATTCCAATCTCTAAATGATGCCACATCTTCATCAAAAGAAATTTGCACACGCAAACCGGAAGGATGTTTTAATTCAAGACCGAGGAAGGTTGATTTCATCGATTGATAAGATGAATTATCGTTTTTTGAATTCACCGAATAGTTTTGAGGCCATGAAGAACTTGAATAATAACTTGTTGAATTTCCCGAAGCATCTTCAACTCGTTTACTATAACCGTAAGAATAATTCATTCCGCCCCAAAGGGAAATCCATTCCGCCGGTGAATAATTGATATAAACGGGGAGAGCCAGTGTAACAAATGTTAAGGTTAAAGTTGAATTTATTAACGTTGGCGCTTGAGCATAATAATCTAATTGGTAGTCATAATTCATTTGAGCATATTTATGTTTGTTGTATCCGGTCTCAAGTTTTAAACCCGAGTAGAGAAAGAGATCAGAAAAACTTTTTTTGATGATAAAGCCGGGAGTAAAAGTAAATCCCCAGCTTTTGTTGTCATATTTTCCTTCAGAAGCATTGCTTATTACTCCACTTGTTGTCCACGTTCCATTATAATAGTTTCTGTTATTGGAAAAAGAATTCCCTCCGGTTTTTCCATCACCATTTGTGTAGTTTATGTTTACCGACACAAAAATATTTCCATCCAAAGAAAAAAGAGTTGCTTTACGTTGGAAATAATTCTCAAACATGAGGGTGTATGGTTCGGATTGATTAAAATTTTCGTAACCGCTTGTTCTGTCGGATTTAGAAGTTGACGAAACCGGAGTTGAAGAAGAACCGTAGTAAGTGCTGTCAACTGATTGTTGGTTTTTAGTGTATGTATTTTTAAAGTTGTATGTTGAACTTTGATAGCTTGCCCTTGCAATATAATCCCATTGTTCGTTGGCAGCGGTATATTCCAAACCTAGAACATAGTAAGAATTGTCTGCGTTTATTTTGTTTGTGTTGTTGCTGAACGAAGAATGATAATAGAGAGGGATAGTGCCGGAAATATTGAGTGAATTGCTTGCATTATTTCCAGTTGAATTATTCAGCGCTTTATTAAAAACTGCAAAAATTCCAAACGATTTCTTTCCTGTTCCACCGGAAAAAATATTTGACAATCGAAACGAAGTTACCCCTTCTTTGGTTTCTGAATTTCCGTTGGAAGATGATGTTGTTATGTCTGTTAAATTATAACTATCGGGATGATTATTACTGGATGCATAGTTAGAAGTTCCGGTTTGGTTTGAGATTCCGTTGGTAAATACAAATAACCATTTTGAATTAAATGCATTGAAAAGTGTTGCAACGGCAATTGTTGGATTTTTCCCGGAAGTAAAAGATTCAGTATAACCATAACCACCAAACATGGTGTTGTTGGAACCGATAGACTCGTAATTACCGGTATTAGTTGAAGTTGGAAATATTACATAATCTCGTCCATAATTTGTAAAATAAACCGGTAGCGAAACAGTTTTAGTGTAATTGGCCAAATACGTACTATAGACAAAACTGCCGGAATAATCATTTGCTCTTGCCGGGTTGAAAAGAATTTGCGTTGCCGTATCGGGGACAAATAGTATGAACTCGTTCGGCAAGCCTTGTGAATGCACCAAAATGTTTGGATTGAAATTGCTCGGACTTGATTGTCCGGATGAGATATTTGAAAGTACTAATAACAACAGAACAGAACACAGCACAGTTTTCATAAGATCCCCATTTTTGTTTGTGAATGAAAAACTTTAATCCATAATCAATTTTATTAGTTTTTGTTTTTTCGGTTTGTTGTCAGTAACCCTTAAAGCATTAATAATTCTTTCTTCAGTATCGGCAAGAACTTTTTTATTATCGGTGAAAAGCTCGGCTAAAATTTCGCCTTTTGCTAATTTATCTCCAAGTTTTTTATGGAAAATAATTCCCGCCTTCGGATCAATAAGGTCTTCTTTCTTTAATCTTCCGGCGCCAAGTTCTAAAGCGGCAACACCTATTTGATAAGTGTCAATTGCGGAGACAAAGCCTTCTGTTTTACTTTTCACTTTTAATTTGTGCTTCGACTTTGGATATTTTTCCGGTTCGTATAAATAACTAACATCGCCGCCTTGCAGTTTTACAAGCTCAACAAATTTTTCAAAAGCTTTTCCGTTTGCTACGAGTTTTTTGGAAAGA
>Ga0209211_10006401_pt1 | contig 17053 bp, 14 predicted proteins | sample RifGroA2_FD_183992 | JGI IMG/M metagenome (GOLD analysis project Ga0209211, IMG submission 183992) | Groundwater microbial communities from Rifle, Colorado, USA - Groundwater A2 (SPAdes) (version 2) | ecosystem: Environmental > Aquatic > Deep subsurface > Groundwater | place: Rifle, Colorado... | reverse complement strand
GATCAAAGCTTTTTGCCAGCTCCCCGTAGCTTTTCGCAGGCTAACACGTCTTTCATCGCCTGTAATCGCCAAGGCATCCACCACATGCACTTATTCGCTTGACCCTATAACGTTAAGCCCTCAATCTTTCGATCAAAGCGCTATAAGGTGTTTCGCATTTTTCTTCCTTCTTTAACCTCGCCTGTTACGGCTCGGCTTGCGAAGGTTTGTGTCTAATCTGAGACGACTAATCTCAAACTAGCTTGATACAATCAAAAACCCATTTAGTTTTTCCACTTCCACTCAGACGGTTGCCCATCCTCGTTTCAGTGAGAATCACTTTCTTTACTTCTTCCAAATTGTTAAAGATCAAACTTTCGTCGTTAGACGTTAGTCGTTAGCTCTCAGCACTCCGATGCAGTTGCGGCTGCACCACTAAGATCTAGCGACTAATGTCTCACAAGGTAATGGTGGAGGTTGACGGGATCGAACCGACGACCCCCTGCTTGCAAAGCAGGTGCTCTCCCAGCTGAGCTAAACCCCCGTTTTTACTACTCTGGTGGGTCTGGTTGGACTCGAACCAACGACCCCCGCGTTATCAACACGGTGCTCTAACCAGCTGAGCTACAGACCCAAACTTACTTCGAGCCTGTCGAGCTTGCGCCCTTACCAGCTCGTTACCTTGTTCAAACAACCGATGAGTGTAGGCACTCAGTTCTTGGATATCTCTAGAAAGGAGGTGATCCAGCCGCACCTTCCGATACGGCTACCTTGTTACGACTTCACCCCAGTCATGAAACCCAGCGTGGTAAGCGCCCCCCTTGCGGTTAGGCTACCTACTTCTGCCAGATTCCACTCCCATGGTGTGACGGGCGGTGTGTACAAGACCCGGGAACGTATTCACCGCGACATGCTGATCCGCGATTACTAGCGATTCCGACTTCATGCTCTCGAGTTGCAGAGAACAATCCGGACTACGATCGGCTTTCTGGGATTGGCTCCCCCTCGCGGGTTGGCAACCCTCTGTACCGACCATTGTATTACGTGTGAAGCCCTACCCATAAGGGCCATGAGGACTTGACGTCATCCCCACCTTCCTCCGGTTTATCACCGGCAGTCTCATTAAAGTGCCCAACTGAATGATGGCAATTAATGACAAGGGTTGCGCTCGTTGCGGGACTTAACCCAACATCTCACGACACGAGCTGACGACAGCCATGCAGCACCTGTGTCCAGGTTCCCTTTCGGGCACAATCCCATCTCTGGAATCTTCCTGGCATGTCAAGGGTAGGTAAGGTTTTTCGCGTTGCATCGAATTAATCCACATAATCCACCGCTTGTGCGGGTCCCCGTCAATTCCTTTGAGTTTTAATCTTGCGACCGTACTCCCCAGGCGGTCAACTTCACGCGTTAGCTGCGGTACTAAAGAAGTCTCCTTCCCCAACACCTAGTTGACATCGTTTAGGGCGTGGACTACCAGGGTATCTAATCCTGTTTGCTCCCCACGCTTTCGTGCATGAGCGTCAGTGTTAGCCCAGGGGGCTGCCTTCGCCATCGGTATTCCTCCACATCTCTACGCATTTCACTGCTACACGTGGAATTCTACCCCCCTCTGCTACACTCTAGCCTTCCAGTTCCAAATGCAGTTCCCAGGTTAAGCCCGGGGATTTCACATCTGGCTTAAAAAGCCGCCTGCGCACGCTTTACGCCCAGTAATTCCGATTAACGCTCGCACCCTACGTATTACCGCGGCTGCTGGCACGTAGTTAGCCGGTGCTTCTTCTTCCGGTACCGTCATCTACTCCTAGTATTAATAGAAGCAATTTCTTTCCGGCTGAAAGAGCTTTACAACCCGAAGGCCTTCTTCACTCACGCGGCATGGCTGGATCAGGCTTGCGCCCATTGTCCAAAATTCCCCACTGCTGCCTCCCGTAGGAGTCTGGGCCGTGTCTCAGTCCCAGTGTGGCTGGTCGTCCTCTCAGACCAGCTACGGATCGTCGCCTAGGTGAGCCTTTACCTCACCTACTAGCTAATCCGATATCGGCCACTCCGAAAGCGAGAGGTCTTGCGATCCCCCCCTTTCCCCCTCAGGGCATATGCGGTATTAGCGTAACTTTCGCTACGTTATCCCCCACTTCCGGACATGTTCCGATATATTACTCACCCGTTCGCCACTCGCCATCAGGTGCAAGCACCTATGCTGCCGTTCGACTTGCATGTGTAAAGCATGCCGCCAGCGTTCAATCTGAGCCAGGATCAAACTCTTCAGTTCAATTCCTGTTACTTGATCCATTTAAGAATCTGGTCTTACTCAAAGTGAATCATTGACATGATTCTTTTCGACTTTGCGTAAGTACTACTATATTTTTAAAGTCATCTCTTCAGTCCCCAACTTTTAAATTGGACACATCTGAAACTTCCCAAAAACCAAGCACCTACACTCGTCGGTTGTTTGTTCAAACTTTTAAAGAGCAGCTGCCGTGGCAGCGAAGAGGTGCGCATTATAGAGACTAAAAACTTACTGTCAACTTTAATTTCGAACTTCTCTTTTCGTTACCCGCCGACTTATCGGCAAGCAACTTTAATCTGGGTTGCGGGGACAGGATTTGAACCTATGACCTTCGGGTTATGAGCCCGACGAGCTACCGAGCTGCTCCACCCCGCGTCAGTTGAGTCGTGCACTTTAACAAAGCACACCAAACGCGTCAAGCGACTTCTTGTTTATTTACTAAACAACAGCACCATTGGAAAACCCCACCAATCAAAGCCCCCCGTTAGAAAGCCACTTCTAACCTGACGCCCGCAATCCAGGCATCGGGCAAAGCAGCATCCATGTTCGGATTGAAAACCCGTTGCAGTGACGGCTGCAACGACAGCCATGGCTGCAACTGCGCACGGTAGGTCAGCTCGACCACCGTTTCGGCCGACTCTGCAGCATTCGCCAGCCGGTATTTGGCACTGGCATGACTAGTAGTCACAGCAATACCCACCGCGTCTTCGTCACGCCCATCAAATAACCCCAGATAATTCAATCCGAGGCTGCCAGACCAGTCGGCCTGGTGGATATCCTTGTTGACCATACCGAAACGAACAAAGCCGGAGAGTCCTTGACCAGAACCATTTTGCCCGGACATCAGCGTGCGCTCCGCCAGCACATAAACACCCCGATTGGTTCGCAACACCGGATTTCCCAAGGCATCGAGATCAACACTGTCGTTGGCGCGGGCGGTGTATCGCCACAGACCGAGGGCCATCTTGTTATAGCGCCCATCCTCCACCTCCGGGATATAGCCGAATTCAGCCACCGCCAAAGTACCATCCCCCTTATCGAGCCTGACCTGAGTGCCATGCGGATTGTTGGGATTGCCAGGCACGCCATCAGTGACTGCAGCTTGCGCATAATAGCCACTTCCGGTGTACTTCAGGCGAACCCCCAATGCCCCCGCGGGGAATACGGGAGGGGCATTGTTTCCAGCCGCTTGCGCCATCTCGGCCGACATGCCGTATGGCGGCTGCAAGAACAATCCGGAAGTATCGGTGACATAGAACTCCGAATCGATCGCATAAAGCCCCGCCAATAAAGAGATGCTGTCATCCGCCGAATTCTGCTGCAGCCATGCCTGATAGAACTGGCCGGTGCTGGTTCCGGTTTCGATGTTATCGACACCAGCGAAGCTGCCAACATAATTATTGATGGACTGATTGCCATGCTGAACGTGGTACTGCACAAAGACGCTAGCGCCTTCCCAGGCGGCCAGTTTATCCATATCCAAGCTGACAGCGACATCACTATTCATCAGCACCACGCCGCCGCGGGCGACACCGCCTGCAATGTTAGCCAGCGCATCGCTCTTGTGCGAGAGTTCGACGGTAACTCCCTTGTCGTACAGACTGGAACGAGTTCCGCCCCAATCGCCGCTCAGCGTCTCTGCCCCCCAGTCAGGCGCATCATCCGCCAATGCAACATTACTAGTCACCAGCCCCACTGCCATCAATCTTGCCAAGCGATTTCGCATCCCATCCCCCAAATTTATGATTACACCAGCATCTGAAAAACGAGTCAGAACTTGAAACGATTCACCGCCGTACGCATTTGACCCGCCAGCCCCTCCAGATCATCCGCCGCACCCGCCGTTCCTTCTGTCGCCGCGCTGTTCTCTTCGGTCATCTGCGCGACTTTCTCGATATTGACGGCGATATCGTTGCTGGCGCTACTCTGTTCCACCAGCGCCGCAGAGATTTCTCGGATGGTATCAAGCACCTTGCGCGATTCATCCTTGATCTGATTGATGGCATCACCGGCTTGGCGCGCCAAGTCGACACCGCCATCCACCAGCTTGACCGTACCCGACATGCTGCTCACCACCCCATACGTCGTGCTCTGCACCTCTTCGATCATCTGACCGATCTCCTCGGTCGCCTTGCTGGTACGCTCGGCCAGCTTGCGCACCTCATCCGCCACCACGGCAAAGCCACGCCCCTGCTCACCAGCACGCGCAGCCTCGATGGCAGCATTCAACGCCAGCAGATTGGTCTGCTCGGCGATTTCCTTGATGACCTGCAAGATCGAAGAAATCTGCGTCGACTGCTGGCCGAGCGCCTCTATCGTGCCGGAAGTCTGACGCACCGTATCTGCGATCTGGCGCATCTCCGCTGCGGCATTGTGAATGATCTCGCCGCCCTGCTCGGACAACTCGCCAGCCCTACCCGAAATCGCCAAGGCTTCGCGGGCATAGTCGGACACATGATTGATGCTGACGGTGACCTGCTCGACCGTTGCGGCGATCGACGAAGTGGCCTCCCCCTGATGCGACGAACTAGTGGCCAGCTGATGGGAAGATGACGAAAGCTGGTGAGAGGCTGCGAATATCTTGTCTATACCATCGTGGATCTGATTGAACGTAGTCTGCAAAGACCCCATCAGCTCATTGAAAGAGCCTGCTGCCTGACCAATCTCATCACGGCTCTCAACTGCAATACGGCGCGTAAAATCGCCGCTCTTGCCTACCTCAACGATGGTGGAGCGCATCCTGCCGACGGGAACAAGCACGGAACGAGTGATCAACACTGAAAACACCACGGCCAACAAAGCGGCGACTATGCCACCGCCTATCATCAGGCGCAATGTCGAGCTGGCCAGATCCAGCGTTCCGGACGTCACCTCGTTCGCCTCGAGCACCTGCTGGGTGCGAAACTCGCCCAACCGCTCTGCTACGGCCGCACTGTCCTGATCGAACTTCTCCATGATCGTATTGCCGGCATCGAGCCCATTGGTGATATAAGCCTCCGCCATGGTTTTGCCGGTCGCGTAGAAATCGTGGAAGCTCGTCTCGATGGCCTCCATCTTTTTCAGGCTCTCGGTGTCGTTCTCACGCTGGAACATCTGCTTATATTTGGCTACACCATCGAGGAAACGCTTGGCAGCCTCCTCGGCATCCTTGTAACCATCCCGATTGTGGGTAGCAGACACATCGGTCAGCCACTGCTGCACTTCGGCGCGGCTGGTATCCATCTCGTCAACCACCAGCACATAGGGCAGGGTCTCCTCCTTGATCTGCCGTATATCCTGCATCAACTGGGAAAACGACCCCCCCACCTGCAACAGGTTCACCAGAAACAACACCACGACAACGGCAAAGCCAATGGCAAGCCGCACCCCGATCCGCAAATTCCCCATCTGAGTATCCTCTGAATAGTGCTTGTAACGAGCCGGCACAACAAGCCGACACCCCGCTCTCTCCGGAGCTTAACGGGAGATTGTATCCGATTTCATCGCATCAAGAAGTGCCGCCACCCGCTTGAATGCAAGGCGCCAGATCGCCTGTTTCATCAGCATCCATTCGGACAACACTTCCCCCTGTAGAATAGCGCCCATCACACAGACGCCCCGAACATGTCATCCATTCCAGATATCAAACCCGAACAATCCATCGAGCTGCTGAAGGAGCTGCATATCCTGACGCGCGACGGCAAGCTCAACCAGGACAGCCGCCGCAAGCTCAAACAGGTCTATCACCTGTTTCATTTCATCGAGCCATTGCTGGCTGAAGTGCTTGCCGACGGAGCTGAACTCACGCTGGCGGATCACGGCGCGGGCAAGTCCTATCTGGGATTCATCCTGTACGACCTGTTCATGAAAGCGCGCGGTGTCGGACAGGTATACGGCATCGAAACGCGCGCCGAACTGGTGGAAAGATCGCGCGCGCTAGCCGATAAGCTCGGCTTCACACGCATGTCTTTCCTCAATCTGTCGGTGGAAGACTCCATCAGTTCAGCGCAATTGCCGGAACACATCGCCATCGTCACCGCACTGCACGCCTGCAACACCGCAACCGACGATGCGATCAAGTTCGCCTTGAACAAGCAAGCCCGGTTCATCGTGCTGGTGCCCTGCTGCCAGGCGGAAGTCGCCGCGGTGCTGAACCGCAACAAGAACCAATCGTTCGGCAAGACCCCGCTGTCCGAAATATGGCGACACCCGATCCACACCCGTGAATTCGGCAGCCACCTCACCAACGTGTTGCGCTGCCTGCTGCTGGAGTCGCACGGCTATCAGTTGACGGTGACGGAACTGGTCGGATGGGAACACTCGATGAAAAACGAACTGATTGTCGCGCGACGCCATGAGACACCGCGCAAGAGCTCGCGGGAACGTCTGGAACATATCCTGCAAGAACTGAATCTGGAAGAACTGCGGGATCGCTTCATCTATTGACCCCGGACACACTCACAATATTCTCATATGGCTATTTCTATCGACATTCGCGAAGACGCAGGCGTGCGCACCCTGCATTTCGGCTCGGATTGGGTGCAGGGCGCGATGCGCATCGCGCGCCCATGGAACCTGGAACTGGAATACACGCGCGAAATGATGGCTTCGCTGCTGCTGCGCGATACTCCCCGCAAGGTGCTGCTGATCGGCCTCGGCGCGGCTTCGCTGACCAAATTTCTGTACCGCAATTATCCGCAGGCGCACCTGACGGTGGTCGAAATCGAACCCTCGGTGGTCGCGGCGGCGCGCCAATTCTTCAAGCTACCGGAAGACCCGAAGCGCCTCCATCTGGTGATAGGCGACGGCGCAGAATTCGTCTTGAACAGCAACAAGAAGTTCGACCTGATCCTTGTGGACGGCTTCGACGAAAAGGCACGCACCGGCGCGCTGGAGACGCTGCCGTTCTATCAGGCCTGCCGCACGCGCATGAGTGATGACGGAATGATGGCGGTGAACATGCTGACGCGCAGCCGCGGCTTCAAGGCGACGGCGGCGCGCATCGCGGAAGCGTTCGACGACCGCGCGCTGGTGTTCCCATCCTGCGAAAGCGGCAACGCGGTCGCATTGGCGGCGGGAGGAACACCACTCGAAGTCTCCTTTGAAGGGCTAAAAGAGAATGCGCTGAAATTGAAAGAGGCGACCGGGCTCAACCTGCTGCCGACGTTGACACGGCTGGCGCAGGCGAAGACCTGTCTCAACAACACGCTGGTTCTGTAACCCACGCCGTACCGCTTTTGCTTTAGCATACGACCTCCCGTCAAGAAGGAGTTTGCCATGTTGCGTATCGCATTGCTGTTGGTTCTGCTGTCTCTCCAGAGTTGGGCCTATGCAGAAAACGAGCCATACAACCGTGTAGATTTCCAGGTCGAAGCGGCACGAGAGATTGCCAACGACCTGCTGGTCGCCGGCATGATCATCGAGGTGCAGGACAAACAGCCCGCCCGCGTCGCGCAACAGATCAACACCACACTGAACGATGCGCTGCTGAAGGCCGCGGCCTTCAGCAGCGTCAAGGTCAGCAGCGGTGGACATAACACCTATCCTGTGTACGGCAAAGACAATCGGATCGACGGCTGGCGCGGCCATGCCGAAATCAGACTGGAGAGCCGCGACTTCAAGGCGGCGGGCGAACTCATCATGCAGTTGCAATCCACGCTGCAATTGAATGGACTGAATTTCGCCCTGTCGCCCGACTCACGCACGCAGAGCGAAAATGAACTCATCGCCGAAGCAATCAAGGCGTTCCAGACTCGCGCCGATGCGATACGCACCGTCTTCGGCGCGCACGCCTACAAAACCGTGCATTTCTCAATCAATAGCGGCATGCCGCCGTATTATCCCAAGATGATGATGCGCGCCGCGCCGATGGCGGCAGATGCGGCGATCCCGCAACCGGAATTTGCCGGCGGCGATACGCGCATGACGGTGCAGGTGAGCGGCACAATCGAACTGCAATAACACTAGGGAGCGAACATGACCACCAACCTGATCTTCCTCGGCATCACCCTCGTCGCACTGTTCTATGGCATCAGCCTGTACAACCACCTGGTCAACCTCAAGCATGCCGTCGCCAAGGCTTGGGCCAACATCGACGTGCTGCTCAAGCAGCGCCACGACGAGTTGCCCAAGCTGGTGGAGGTATGCAAGCAGTACAAGGAGTTCGAACAATCCACCTTGCAGAAGGTGATCGAAGCGCGTTCGCGGGTGCAGGCTGCACGCGAAAGCCAGGACATCGGTGCGCTGGGACAGGCCGAGAATTTCTTGCGCGCAGGTTTGGGCAGCATCTTCGCGGTGGCGGAAGCCTACCCCGAACTGAAGGCGAACGAGCATTTCATGCAATTGCAGACACGCATCACCGGGCTGGAGAACAGCATCGCCGACCGCCGCGAGCTGTACAACGAGTCGGTGAACATATACAACGTCGGTATCGAGCAGTTCCCCGCCGTACTGATCGCCAACATGTTCCGCTACGAAACCAAGCCGTTGCTGGAATTCTCCTCCAGCGAAAAAGCCGATGTAGATATGAAACAACTGTTCGGCTAAGACACCATGCTGGTCAAGCTGCGCCGCAGTTACGCCGAACTCATCACCTCCGGCATGCAGCTACTCTTGCTGTTCGTCGGATTCCAGCTGGAGTCGCGCGAAGGCTGGCTGGGCTGCTTGTCGGCCATGGCGCTGGTCAGCTTCTTCGCCTGGCTGTCGGCGCTTTATCGCTTGCGCATGATCCGCGACACGCCGACCTCCAAAGTCGCCTCCGCCGCACAGGGCTATGTCGAACTCGCAGGACGCGGCCACCCTTTCGGCGATACGCCGCTCATCAGCAAACTCCGGGCACTGCCCTGCCTGTGGTATCGCTACCAGGTCGAACGACGCAGCACGAAAAACCAGTGGGAAACCGTAGATCGCGGCGAAAGCCCCGACTCGTTCGTGCTGCGCGACGACAGCGGCGACTGCGTGATCGATCCGGAGTACGCCGAGATCGTCACCAAACACTTCGACCAATGGACCGAAGGCGATTACCGCTACACCGAATACAAGTTCATCGACAACGACAGCATTTACGCCATCGGCGAATTTCGCACGCGTAGCGTAGGCATCGAGTTCGACTCTCGCGCCGAACTCAACGCGTTGCTCGCCGAATGGAAACGCGACCTGCCCGCGCTGCATGCGCGCTTCGATCTCGACAACAACGGCGAAATCGACATGAAGGAATGGATGCTGGCGCGCCAGGCGGCAAAGCGTGAAATTGGCAAGAAACGGATCGAGGCGCTGGCGCAACCCGACATCCACCTGCTCGGCCTGCCGCGCGACGGCAAGCTGTTCCTCATCAGCAACTTCACCCCGGACAAACTCTCGCGCCGTTACCTGTTCTGGTCGTGGGCGCATCTCGCGATTTTCTTCTCCACATTAGGAGGCATTTCCTGGATGCTAAGCAATCCACCTTATTGATCCGGCTCTGCTCGACGCATAAAGTTTATCCCTCACCCAACATCAGGAGGGAACGACGATGAACGAGCCATTCAAACAACACGGCGCATTCAGTTGGTGCGAACTGATGACCGAGGATGCGGAAGCGGCCAAGGCCTTTTACACCAAGCTGTTCGGCTGGAACACCGAAGACATGACCATGCCGGGGATGACCTATACCGTCATCAAGGCCGGGGGCAGCGAAATCGGCGGCATCATGACGATCCCCCAGGAAGCCCGGAACATGCCGCCGGCATGGGGCGTTTACGTCACGGTCACCGATGTCGATGCGACGGCGAAAAGCGCCGAACAGCTGGGAGCGAAACTGCTCGTGCCGCCGACTGACATCCCGGACGTTGGCCGGTTTTGCGTAATTCAGGATCCGCAAGGCGCTGCCATCAGCGCCATTACCTACCAGAAAATGTAAGTACCACGCGACGGCAAGCTGCGCCCGCTCGCCTCGAAGAACTGCTGATACAACGGTGTAATGATGGACAGGAATGCCGCGCTTCGAGTTTCGAAAAAAAACCCGAAAACATATTGACAACAGAAAACTATTCACAACGCCTGAAAATACGTCATGTTGAGCTACTCCCTCCGCCTCGGCGAATTCAAAATCAATGCAAGTGATTGTACTTAATGGCTATTATTAAATTGCAAAAAAATAAGCAGTACAGCAAAAAGCCTTATGGAACACGGCATTGAGGCACTATGGACGACACCTATCCACAAAGTTATCCACAGATTCTGTGGGTAAACAAAAATACTCTTTTCCAATGGCGGGTTAACGCAACTCTATTAGAGCGATACCTGAACAATCTTCGATAAACCTCGAAACCTCAGGAACAAAAAAGGGCGGTTCGACACCGCCCTTCTCTCGTTCATATCTACCGAAAGATTCAGTCTTTTCGGCGCAACGACATGCGTTCCATCAAACTGTCCTTCATCACGAACTGATGCTTGAGCGCGCCCAGCACATGCACCACGACCAGCGCAATCAGCACCGTTACCAGCACTTCGTGCACCTCATGTGCAGGCACGCCGTCAAACTTTGACGGCAGCAGGGTAACGTCGCCGGCCGCAATCGCCTTGCCCACATCGCTGGTTAGCACCTGCATCATGCCGCTGACCGGCAGCAAGATCAGCACAGTATAAAGAGCGTGATGTATCCCCTTCGCCACCTTGTCCATCAGCGTCGTGCCGACCGGCGCCGGAACTCCGTCCTCGCGGCGGAAGAACAAACGAGCCAGCGTCAGCAACAGCACCGCGCCGCCGACTGCGGCATGCAACACATATCCCGCGATGTCCGCACCGCCCGCCTTGCGTGCGTCATGCACCACATCCCCCAGAAACCAGGCGGCGATCAACACCGCCAAAGTCAGCCAATGAACGATAACCATGCGTTTGCTGTACTGCGTCATAACCTTACTCCTGTGATTAATGGGAAGCGGTGGGATAACGTCAGCCCGCCGAAGTTCCGTCGTTGAAAAACCGGCGCAATTTACCCGAAACATGCCGGTCGTGCAGAGATTTTATCGCGACGAGGCCTTGTCAGCCTTGCCAGTCGTTGAGATGTTTCTCCAGCCAGAACAGGCCGAGGATGGTCTTGCTGTCGTTGATCTTGCCCGTGCGTACCCACTCCAGCGCATCGGCCAGCGAAAGTTCGAATACCTCCAGGAATTCGCCGTCGTCCAGCGCGCTCCCTTGGTGAGTGATGCCGCGTGCCAGGAAATATTCCATGCGCTCATCGGCATAGCCGATGCACGGCCAGGTTGTCGCCAGATGAATCCATTCGCCGGCGACAAAGCCGGTCTCCTCCAGCAGTTCGCGCTGCGCGGTGGCCAGGATATCTTCGCCGTGATCGATCTTGCCGGCAGGCAGCTCGATGAATTCGCGCTGCGGCGCATAACGGAACTGCCGTTCCATCACCAGATTGCCGTTATCCAGCAGCGCCAGCACCGCGACCGCCCCCGGATGAGTGATGTATTCGCGGCTGGCAATAGCGCCGTCTGGCAGACGCACGCTGTCCTTGTGTACCTCGATGAAGTCGCCGCGATACATTACCGCCGACGCCAGTTGTGTTTCCTTCAGTTCCAATTCCCGCTCCCTGCACACCTGAGCCCGGCGCTCATCAAGCCGACGACTTCTCGAACTTCCACTCGATCGAACCGTCGTCCCCGTAAAACACCCTTTCTTTGCGCCCGTCCATGGTCTGCAGCGTATTCCTGATCGTGCTGCCCGACATGACGCAAAGGCTGTCGACTCCATTCGTCATACGCATGGTCTGCCCGACGGTATGTCCGACGATGCTCTCGATCACACAGGAAATATCCTTGCCCATTGCCTCTTGCTCGCGCTCCATGGAAGCAAGCACCTCTTCCATGTCCTTTACGGACGCCCCCAGCGCGTCGGCTTCCCGCAGCAGCGCCGCAAGCTGCTGGATCAGTCGTGAATTCTTTTCAACCATCTTCTGCCAGTTGCCCGATTGTTCGGCAGTAAGCTTGATCGCACCGCTCTCTATCCTGCCGCGCAAGGCCAGAAATTTTGCGAATTCAGGTTCCGACTTCAACGCATCGATCTCGGACATCTTACCCGCAACGGTAGCCTGAGCCTCAGCCAACGCCTTCATGGTATCGGCGATGCCTTGGCCGATGATGGAGCTGTCGGGCACTACCATCGTCACCAGCGTTTCGGTTCCCCTGCGCTCGCCGGCAGAACGAATCTTGATTTTCTTGCCCGCAATGATGCAGCCCTCGACCATATCGGCATACAGTTCGTCGGCAATAATTTCGCAATTCACCGCATGTTCCACACGCACCACCTTGCCGATCAGCGTACAGCTTTCGCACTGGGCGGCTTTCAGTTCTCCCTCACGTGCCAGCACCACGGCGCGTGTAGCACGCTTGTTCAGGGTGACATTACCGCTCTTGGACTCCGCCCGACCGCCCGACAGGTTGCCGGAAATCACAATATTGCCTTCGTCTGAAATCACGTTGCCGAACACGTCGGACATGAAGGTCATGTGCTTGCCCTTCACCGTACGGCCTTCCTGCACCTCGCCGTGTTCGATAAACTCGTCCGCCGCCAGCGCCAAGTCGCCGGTCGTCTTGGCGCTAATGCCTTCGTTAGTCTCGATCTTCTCGGTAATGGAGATACTGTTCGATTTGGCATCGATGCCGACGAACCCGTCCATCGTTGCCACGAGATATTCCCCGTCCGTCCCCTCTTCGAGGGCCGTACCGATAGCCGAAAGTTTCTGCAGATCCAGATCCTTCGGCATGTCCGGTTCGATGGCCTCGCCCGTCACCCTGTGCCCCGGCTTGCCCAGCTTGCGCGGCACTTTCTTGAGCAGGCGCGTGCCTTTTTTTACATGCGGAAAACGATTCTTGTACACACTCAGATCGGCCTTGCCGTTGGCCAGCAGCTTCGGCGAATTGTCGCGGTGCAGGTCGGCGCAGACTTCGATGATCTCGGCGTCCCGGCTGGGCGTCGGATCGCAATGCATGGCAAGCGGCAGACGTACTGTATCGCCGCTGGCGATGGTCTTGCGGATGGCCTCTTCGCGCAGGCCGAACTTCACGCCCTTCAGCCACATGTCGGTGACCATCTCGTCAAAATCCAGCTTGGTCGCCACTTCTCTGGTCTTGGTCTCGTAACCGAGAATGGGTGCGACGCCGCCTTCCGGATCGCCATAGAGCGGGGCCTGATAGGACTCCTCAATACTGACCGGCTCGAACATATACTCGGCGCGCATATTCTGGGGCAGCAACTTGACCTTGCGATAGAGCGCCTGTCGCTCAGGCTGGAAACGCACGATACTCTCGGCGACCTTCAGGCTGGTGGTCTTGCCCTTCGTCTCCGCCAGCCATTCTTCGTCGTACAGCAATTTCAGGAACAGGTCGTAATCCAGCCCGGTAAAGCGCGCGCCGTTTTCGAACATACGCTCGACGAAGCGCTCGAATCCGCCCTCAGCCATCGAAAGCTTCGGCAGATCGACGAACACCCCGTCCGCCCGGTTATAGACGAACACCGGCATCGACATCGCTTGCGATGACTCATTAGCAGAATTCGATTCATCCATACCCATATCTGGCCCCCCGTGTTGCGCCGCCCTCTCGAACGGCATCATGCTCGTCAAATACGAAAACTCCCGCGCAGGGCGGGAGCTTCCGATGCGATAGTAACCTCACTTCAGTTTAATGCAACAACAGCGATTGCTGTACCGACACCGCGCACACCGACATCAGCGCGCCGGGCAACAAGCCTAACAACAGCACGGCAAGGCCATTGACGCTGATCAGCAGCGCGCTGTCTTGTCCGACCGCAATCGGCTCGTGGCTCTCGGGCGCGTCGAAGTACATCAGCTTGACGATGCGCAGGTAATAGAACGCGCCGATCAGCGAGAACATCACCGCCGCCACCGCCAGCCAGATATGGCCGGCCTGGACCACCGCGTTCAGTACCGAGAACTTGGCGTAGAAGCCGACGGTCGGCGGCACGCCGGCCATCGAGAACATCAGCAGCAGCATCATGAACGCCAGCCATGGGCTGCGCTGGTTCAACCCCTTGAAGTCGTTCAGCGTATCGGCCTCGAAGCCGACGCGGGACAGCAGCATGATCATGCCGAACGCGCCCAGCGACATCAGCACATAGACCACCGCATAGAACATCGCCGAGCCGTAACCCTCCACTCCGCCGGAGAGCAAGCCGAGCAGCATGAAACCCATGTGGGCAATGGTCGAATACGCAAACATGCGCTTCAAGTTGGTCTGCGCGATCGCGGTGATGTTACCGATGGCCATCGAGGCGACCGCGAGAATAATCAACATACCGGACCAGTGCTGCACCAGCGGTTGCAGGCCCTCGACCAGGATGCGCGTCGCGAAGGCGAACGCGGCCAGCTTGGGCGCGGAGCCGATCAGCATGGTCATCGCGGTCGGCGCGCCGTGATACACGTCAGGCACCCACATATGGAACGGCACCACGCCCAGCTTGAACGCGAGACCGGAGACCACGAACACCAGGCCGAACACCAGCAGGTTCTTGTCGGCGACGCCGTACTGGATCGCATTCGACACGACGCCCAGTTCCAGCGAACCGGTTGCGCCGTACAGCATGGACATGCCGTACAGCAGCAGGCCGGACGCCAGCGCGCCGAGGATAAAGTACTTCATCGCGGCCTCGGTGGCGATCGCGGAATCGCGCTGCAATGCGACCATTGCATACAGCGACAGCGACAGCAGCTCCAGGCCGAGATACAGCGTCAGGAAATGGTTCGCGGAGATCATCACCATCATGCCCAGCATCGCGAACAGCGCCAGCACGATAAACTCGCCGGTGAACAGGCCGCGCACCGTCAGGTACTGGCGCGAATACACCAGCATCATCGACATCGCCAGATAGGTCAGCAGCTTCAGCACGTCGGACATCAGGTCGTCCACGAACAGATTGTGGAAGGCGTACACCACGCCGTTCTCGTGCGTCCCGACCGTGATCAGCGAGCAGCCCAGCAGCGTGATCTGCGCCAGCATGTAGGTGACCAGACGGCCGCTCTGCTTGATCAGCAGATCCGCGATCAGGATCGCACACACCATGGCCAGCAGGAAGATTTCCGCACCGGCCGACATCCAATTCGTCATCAAATCCATATTCACCTCAGAGTCCGCTGCTTACAACGGCAATTTGGAACGCGCCACATGCACCAGCAGGTCGTTCACCGACACATGCATGACTTCGCTGAACGGCAGCGGGTACAGGCCCATGCCCAGCACCGTGACCGCCAGCACCGCGAAGATCAGTTTCTCGCGCATGTTCAGGTCGGTCAGTTCGGCGACATGCGAATTCGCCACTGCGCCGAAGATCACGCGCTTGTACATCCACAGCGTGTAGGCCGCGCCGAAGATCAGCGTGGTCGCCGCCGCGAAGGCGTACCAGAAGTTCGCCTTGACCGCGCCCAGGATCACCATGAATTCGCCGACGAAGCCGCTGGTGCCCGGCAGGCCGCTGTTGGCCATCGCGAACAGCATGAAGAACGCCGCGAACACCGGCATGGTGTTGGCCACGCCGCCGTAGTCCGCAATCTTGCGCGAATGCATGCGGTCGTACAACACGCCGATGCAAAGGAACAACGCGCCGGACACGAAGCCGTGGGAGATCATCTGCAGCAGCGCGCCTTCCATGCCGTAGGCGTTGAAAATGAACATGCCCAGCGTGACGAAACCCATGTGCGAGATCGAGGAATACGCGACCAGCTTCTTCATGTCGCTCTGCATCAGCGCGACCAGACCGATGTACACCACCGCGATCAGCGACAGCGCAATCATCACGCCGGACAGGTAGTGGCTCGCATCCGGCACGATGGGCATCGAGAAGCGCAGGAAGCCGTAAGCGCCCACCTTCAGCATGATCGCCGCCAGCACCACCGAGCCGCCGGTCGGTGCCTCGACGTGGGCATCAGGCAACCATGTGTGCACCGGGAACATCGGCACCTTCACCGCGAAGGCGAAGAAGAAAGCGATGAAGATCAGGATCTGCGCGTTCATCGGAATCGCGACCTGATGGAAGTCGAGTATCGAGAAGCTGCCGCCGGACTGGTTGTACAGATAGATCAGCGCGACCAGCATCAGCAGCGAACCGAGCAGCGTGTACAGGAAGAACTTGACCGCCGCATACACGCGGTTCGCGCCGCCCCAGATGCCGATGATCAGGAACATCGGGATCAGCATCGCTTCCCAGAACACATAGAACAGCACCGCATCGAGTGCTGCGAACACGCCGATCATGATGCCGGACATGATCAGGAACGAGCCCATGTACTGCGCGACGCGTTTCTCGATCACCTGCCAGCCGGCCACCACCACGATGGGCGTGAAAAACGCGGTCAGCAGGATAAACAGCACCGAGATGCCGTCCACGCCAAGGTGATAATGGATGCTGAAGCGCGTGATCCAGTCGTGCATCTCGACGAACTGCATCTCCGAGGTGTCGGCGACGAATCCGGTGTACAGCGGAATGGTCACCAGGAAACCGAGCACCGAACCGACCAGCGCGAGTATGCGCGCCATCTGTGCGTTCTTGTCGTCGCCGGTGGAAAGCACCAGTACACCGAAAATGATCGGCAGCCAGATTGCAACGCTAATGATGGGGAACCCAAAAATCATGCTGTCATTCCTTATTCAAACCCCAATTACCCGAATGCGGGCTATTCGAACCAGTTCCGCACGCTCAGCAGCACGAACACGCCGATGATCATGGAAAACGCGTAGTGATAGATGTAGCCGGACTGCAGGCGGCGGACGACGCCGGACAACATGCCGATCATCTTCGCCGAACCGT
>Ga0209211_10006400_pt1 | contig 17057 bp, 9 predicted proteins | sample RifGroA2_FD_183992 | JGI IMG/M metagenome (GOLD analysis project Ga0209211, IMG submission 183992) | Groundwater microbial communities from Rifle, Colorado, USA - Groundwater A2 (SPAdes) (version 2) | ecosystem: Environmental > Aquatic > Deep subsurface > Groundwater | place: Rifle, Colorado... | reverse complement strand
CCGGAAATTGCAAAGAAAAACTTTTTTGTGTAATACGTGAGTGAGGTGTATAGGTGAGTGAACCGGGAGTATTAATTCCGTGCGAACGAAGAATTTGTTTTGCATAAGTTTTATTCAAACAATTCCCTAGCGCTTGCGGATGATTTCCCGTGTATGGAATATCTAAAAGATCAAAAATTCCAGCGTGAAAAGCTTCGAAGGTAGCGTTCCCTTCAACCGATTCAACCATATTAAAAATTGCATCGGGATTAATCGCAGTAATTTTTCTGATTGATTCGCCAATGTTTTTAGTAATAGCTAATGTTTCAACGCTTGTAAAATATTTTTGAAGCGAAGCAACCAGCGTATCAAGTTCATTTACAAAACTGCTTTCTGAAGTATCGTCAACGGTTCCGTCAAATTCTTTCGGTTTTCCGTTATAGACTTGATAAATGCTGACAGGCGCATTGTAGCAAAGCAATATTTTTGCGTCAATGATCATACTAAGTTGTAACGTTTGGCTGCTGTGTATAAAACTTTGTTTAACATGGCTGTGTAATTCATTCCGGCGGTTCTTGCGGCTTTTGGATAACATGAATTATCTTTCGGATCAGGCAAGATTCCCGGCAGTGGATTTATTTCAATAATATTCGGTTCTCCGTTTGCATCAAGACGAACATCTATTCTGCTCCAGTCTCTGCATCGTAGAACTTTATATGTTTCTAAACAAACGTTTTTAATTTTTCGTTCAAGTTCAGCAGAGAGTTTTGCCGGACAAGAAAAAACATCAAGCGGGTTTTCTTTTGTGTCCAAAATCCACTTCGCTTCGTAAGAATAAATCGGGATGAAGTCTTCGGGAAATTCCGAATAATTTATTTCAACGACCGGAAGAACTTCTGTTTCACTTCCGTTGCCGAGCATCGCAACGGTAAATTCTCTTCCCGGTAAAAATTCTTCAAGCAAAGCTGATTGATTGTACTCGTTTAAAACTCTTTCAACTTCTTTTTCAAGCTCTGCGTAACTTTTTACGAACGACGAAGTAAAAATTCCTTTACTCGAACCTTCCGCGTTCGGTTTTACAATAACAGGAAAATTTAAGTTGAATTTTTTCAACTCTTCAATCTGATCGACGGCTAAAAATTTTGGAGTGGCGATTCGGTAGTAAGATAAAATTTCTTTTGTGCGGGCTTTGTCCAAACAAATTGCGAGCGTTGAAGGATCGGAACCGGTGTAAGGAATATTCAGCATGTCAAGCATCGCGGGAATTTGCGCTTCTCTGCTCACGCCGTAAAATCCTTCTGCAACGTTGAAGACAATATCGGGCTTTACTTCTTTTAATTTTTCGAAAGCGTTATAGTCGGCTTCAATCATTGTTACGGAATGAAATTCAGCAAGTGCATCGCGCACAGCATTGACGGTGTCACGGCTATCCCACTCAGCAAAGGTATCTTGGATTTTTTTTGGTGAGTTCAGAAAAGATGTTACCGGGTTTGGAGACAATTCATCAATGAAAGAATTACTTTCAGGTTTTACATTAAATGTTAGTGCAACATTCAAGCGAACATTACGTGATGAAAAAATTTTTGTCTCCTTTAATTATTTTTTTTGTACAAATATAAGTAGAAAAATTTTTATGTCAATATTTTTTACTCTCTAAACAAAAAAAAATAAAAAAAGTTTTTGCTTAAGATTTTAGAAAAAAAATTTTCATCACCCGACTTTAGCGTACTTTAAATTTTCAGAATAGTGTTCGAGAAGATTTTTTCTGATCACCGCATGCTCTTCTTTTAAAAGTTGCGGATCATTTGCAACGATTTCGAATGCGTCAGTCTTAGCTTGAAGCAGCAGATCGCCATCTTTTATAATGTCGGAATATTTTAATTCGGGGAAACCGCTCTGCTTAACCCCAAAGATATCTCCGGGACCTCTTAACCTCATATCAACTTCGGCAATTTTAAAACCATCAAGATGTTTAACCATCGTTTGCAAACGAATTGCCGATTTAAATTTTTCAATCAACACCGGAGAGAGATACTCGATCTCTTTCGGTAATCTCGCTGAAGAAGCAACGTATTCATCTTTTGTAACAAGAATGCAGTAAGCTTGTTCGGTTCCTCTGCCAACTCTTCCGCGCAATTGATGAAGCTGAGACAAACCAAACCGATGCGCGTCATCAATAAGCATGATATTAGCGCCGGGAATATCAATTCCAACTTCAATAACGGTAGTTGAGATCAGCACATCATATTTCTTCGCAGCAAAAAGAAGCATTACCTCTTCTTTTTCCTGCCATTTCATTCTTCCGTGGATCAATCCGACGTTGAGATCTTTGAAATATGTTTCTTTTAAATTTTCGTACAGAGTCGTTGCCGCTTTCAATTCCAATTTTTCAGACTCCTCAACAAGCGGATAGACGATAAAGGTTTGAATTCCTTCCTTCGTTTTGTCCACGATAAATTTGTAGATGTCCGGCAATTTATTTTCTCCGCGTAAAAAAGTTTTTATCGGAATTCTGTTCTTCGGCATTTCATCAATGGTAGATACATCCAGATCGCCGTAGATCGTCATTGAGAGCGTTCGGGGAATTGGTGTGGCAGACATTACGATAACTTCGGGAACGCTCCCCTTTGATGCGAGTCTTGCACGCTGCGCGACTCCAAAGCGATGCTGCTCATCGATAATAACAAGTCCAAGTTTCTTAAAGTGAACTTCTTCCTCAAACAGTGCATGCGTTCCGATAATGATGTCGGCTTCTTGCAGCGCGATCTCATCCAGATTTTTGTTACGCAGACTTTTCTTCTGTCCGCCGATTATCAGTGTCGGTTTAATTTCATATTGAGGATAAAGAGAATGAAAATGCTGGAACAGTTTTGAAATATTTTTCGCGTGTTGATCGGCTAAGATTTCTGTTGGAACCATTATTGCCGCTTGATAACCGTTGTCAACGGCAACCAGCATTGCGATAAGCGCAACAATTGTTTTGCCACTTCCGACATCACCTTGCAGCAGCCGGTTCATCGGCTTTTCGTTTTTCATATCTGCAAGAATTTCTGTTAGGACTTTTTTCTGTGCCGAAGTTAATTCAAACGGAAGTGATTTGATGAAATCTTTTACAAGATTTGTCTTCAGCGGAAGCGAAAGTCCTTTTAACTTTTCTTTGTAATTGTTTTTCCTCAACGCGACCAACGTTTCGATGTAGAAAAGTTCTTCGTACGAAAATCTCTTCTTCGCTTCGTTCAATTGCTCTTCGCTTTCCGGAAAATGCATTTGCCGTAAAGCATCTTGTAAGTCTTGGAGATGATGCTTCGCTCTAAGTTGTAGCGGAAGCGTTTCTTTCACCAAAGAAAGATGTTCTTCAATAGCGAATGAAATTATTTTTCGGAAACTCAGATCGCCGATATTTTTTTCTTTTAATTCTTTCGGGATGCGGTAGAAAGGAATTATTTTTCCGGTGTTGTAAAAAAATTGCGATTCATCTTCGCTTATTCTGTCAAAATCGGGATGAACAAATTGCAGTTCGCCATAACGGGAGATAGTCGGCTTAGCTGAGATGGCAAAAATTTCTCCACTGTTAAATTTATCTTGAAAGTACTTTGCCCCTTGAAACCAAACACATCCGAAATATCCGTCTTCATCGCGCAGCTTTACGTTTAAAATTGTTTTTCCTCTAAAAGAACGCGAATCTTTATCAACAACTTTTCCGATCACGGTTATTTCGCCATCGTATCCATCTTCAACAACTTTATAAGCTTTGCTCGATGTGAGTAAATTTCTTCTATCTAAATAGCGGGTGGGGAAATAGAATAGCAAGTCCTTTATAGAACGAATCCCGATTTTTGCGAACGTCTCCGCGCGCTTCGGTCCAACGGTTTTAATATATTGGATTGACTGCTCTAATTGACTGCTGTTTTGCGCGCTCATAGGTTAATTTGTCTCGTTTCTAACTTTCTCTATTTCTCATGTCAAATTAATAGGAAAAATAATATTTTAGTAATAAGAAAGTAGAAAACTTTCACACCCACAAACAAACGAAGAGTGATATGCGCTGGGAAAAACTTCTTTCATCCAAAATTCTTGGCTACGATAAAAGCGGACAACAAAATAATCCATCTTATGACGGACGAAGCGCCTTTCAAAAAGATTTTGACCGCGTGGTTTTTTCTTCCGCGTTTAGAAGACTGCAGGATAAGACGCAAGTTTTTCCCTTACCGGAAAGCGATTTTGTTCATACGCGGTTAACGCACAGTTTGGAAGTATCGTGCGTCGGGCGTTCGCTTGGAAACCTCGTTGGTGAAAAAATAATTGAACGTCATCCATCGCTTAAAAAGAATTTTACAAAATTTCATTTTGGCGAAATTGTTGCAGCCGCTTGTCTGGCGCATGATATCGGCAACCCGCCGTTCGGGCATTCCGGTGAAGATGCTATTTCCGATTACTTTAAAACCGGGAATGGAAAATCACTTGAAGAGAAGATCAACGACAGAAAAAAATGGAACGACTTAATTAAGTTCGAAGGAAACGCGCAGGGTTTCAGAATTATTTCGCAGCTCCAAAATCCTGATGTTCAAGGAGGACTTCGCTTAACCCACGCAACACTCGCTACATTTACCAAGTATCCGAAAGAATCTTTCTTTGAAGATGAAACGTTCTTAACCACTTCAAAAAACAAACCTCCGAAGATTTACAAAAAATTTGGATTCTTTCAATCGGAAAAAAATATTTTTCAAACGGTTGCCGGTGAAGTCGGGTTGACGAAAAAAGCAAAAGGCAAAAATTCATTTTTCTGGTGCCGCCATCCCCTTGCGTTTTTAGTTGAAGCGGCTGACGACATTTGTTACAGCATCATGGATTTGGAAGACGGCTCACATCTTGGATTAGTTTCGTTTAAAGAAACCGAAGCTTTGCTAATGCCGCTGATCGGAAAAACAAAACTAAAACTTTACCACACGCGAGATGAAAAAGAGAAGATCGGTTACTTGCGCGCGAAAGCGATCACTTTACTCGTTGAACAATTAGCTGACGCTTTTCTGCTATATGATGAGCAAATTCTTAACGGTGATTTTGAGAGCGACCTTATAAGCGTTATTTCTGCCAGGAAGCCGCTTGAAAAAATTAAAAAAATCTCAGTGGAAAAAATTTATTCATATAAAACCGTAATTGAACGGGAAGCGGTTGGATATGAAGTGCTCGGCGGATTGCTTGATATTTTTGTCTCAGCACTGCTTGATTCTACAAACACTCATCTCTCGCACCGGACAAAAACCATCATCAAGCTTTTTCCACAGCAATTTACGCTTGCTAAAAATCCCGAAGAAGATTTTTATTCAAAACTTTTGCAGATAACAGATTTTATTTCCGGGATGACGGACAGCTTTGCCGTCTCGCTTTATCGAAAACTAAAAGGAATTTCTCTGCCACATTAAAACTGATCAAACTGAAAGGACAATATTTTTATGAAACGTTTACTTTATTCTGCGATCTTTATACTAATATTAGGGAACGCCAACATGACTTCACAAACTTTAAACCTTATGCCTGTCCCCGAAAAAATTTCTTCAGGTAATGGTAAATTTATTTTAACTCATTCGTTTGATATTTCTGTTACCGGGAATCCAAACGATAGAGTTTATCCATACGCAACGCGAGTACTGCGCCGACTTTCCGGCAGAACCGGTTTGTTTTTTCCGCAAGACAACATCACGGAAAAATCAACTGCCGATACCGCAGACTGCATCATCTCAATCGAACAGCCGGGAAAAGTTTTGTTGAACGAAGACGAATCGTATTCGCTTCAAGTTTCAAAAAATAAAATTTTACTAAAAGCAAAAACCGACCTCGGCGCAATGCGCGGGTTGGAAACATTACTCCAGCTTTTACAAAACGATGAGAGCACATATTTTCTTCCGGTTGTTACCGTTGATGACAAACCCCGTTTCCCGTGGCGCGGATTGATGATTGACGGCTGCCGCCATTTTATGCCGGTAGAAGTTATCAAAAGAAATCTTGACGCGATGGCTTCAGTTAAATTGAATGTCTTGCATTGGCATTTGAGCGAAGATCAAGGCTTCCGTGTTGAATGCAAAGCGTTTCCAAAACTTCATCAACTTGGTTCCGACGGATTGTATTACACACAAGCGCAGATAAAAGAAATTCTTGCTTATGCTGAAGACCGCGGCATTCGCGTTATTCCGGAGTTTGATATTCCCGGACATTCAACTTCCTGGTTTGTTGGTTATCCAGAATTAGCAAGCGCTCCCGGTCCTTACACCATTGAACGGCAATGGGGCGTATTCGATCCGACGTTTAACCCGACGATTGAAGAAACTTATAAGTTTTTCGATGTTTTCTTTAAAGAGATGTGTGAACTTTTCACCGATGAATACATGCACATCGGTGGTGACGAGAACAACGGACATCAATGGAACAAGAACGAGCAAATACAAAAATTCATGAAAGAAAACGGACTTAAAACTAATCACGATCTACAAACACTATTCAATAAAAGAATTTTAACAATTCTTACGAAGTATGGCAAAAAGATGATTGGCTGGGACGAAATTCTTCAACCTGAATTACCAAAAAATATTGTTATCCAATCTTGGCGCGGAACTGAAGCCCTTGCAAAAGCCGCACAGCAAAGTTACATGGGAATTCTCTCCAGCGGCTATTATATTGATCTAAATCAGTCAACAGATTTTCATTATTTAAACGATCCGGTTCCGGCTGATTCAAAATTAAGCGATGCTGAAAAGAAATTTGTTCTCGGCGGCGAAGCGACAATGTGGGCTGAGTTTGTTGTTGCCGAAAATGTTGATTCACGCATTTGGCCCCGCACTGCTGCAATTGCAGAACGCTTTTGGTCGCCGCAAAACGTACGCGATGTGGATGACATGTACCGCAGACTTGATAGAGTAAATTTCCAGCTTGAGGAACTAGGAATTACCAATACTAAAAATCAAGAAATGATGCTGCGCCGTTTAACCAATAACGCTGAAACAACTTCACTCAAAACTTTAGTTGATGTAATTGAACCGGTAAAAATCTACACCCGGCACAACTATGGCGTAAAATATTATTCCTACTCACCTTACACACGCGTTGTAGATGCCGCAGTTCCGGATGCTTCCGGCGCACGTAAATTTAGAAAGTTGGTAGATGAGTTTTTGGCAGGAAAGAAAGAATTAAAAAATGAAATTACAGCGCAATTAACTTTGTGGAAGAATAATCACGATATACTTGCACATGCGATCAAGTTCTCACCAATACTAAAAGAAATCGAACCGCTCTCATTAAACTTAAAACTTCTTTCAGAAAAAGGATTGGAAACTATTTCTTTACTTGATAAAAAACAAAAACCGAAAGAGGACTGGTTAAAAGCTACAGACGAACTTTTACTCGAAGCGAAAAAATCTTACGGACAAACTGAACTGATGATTGTTAGTGGAATTGAGGAATTGGTGAATGCGGTTAAGTAGAAAAACAGACAAATATTTTTAGCATAAAAAAACCGCAGACATAATATCTGCGGTTTTTTATTTTGAATTAACACTTTAAGAAATTTATTTTACAATTTTTCCGGTTTTTAATTCTTCGCTCAAGCGTTTCATTTTATACATATCTTGAAGCGCTTCCAGCATTCCCGACGAGTGAACGGAAACAGTTCTGTTTGCCGTATCATCAAAGATAAAGTTACCCGGTAAGCTTTCGATGTTTCCGTCAAAAGCTAATCCAACGATCTCTGCTTTTTTATTGATTAACGGACTGCCGGAGTTGCCGCCGATAATATCATTTGTAGAAATAAAATTCATCGGAGTTTCAAGGTTGAATTCCGCAGGAGGATTTTCCCAACGTTTTGGCAAATTCCATGGAGATTGTTTATTGAAAGAATAATATCTATCATACAATCCGTAGAAGGTTGTGTTAACCGGAGTTTTTGTTCCGTTGTAATCATAACCTTTAACAACGCCGTCAGCAAGACGAAGAGTAAAAGTCGCGTCAGGCGGAATTGAAGTTCCGTAAACTTCGAACAACGCTCTGCCTAACAATTGAACGTAGTTTGCTTCGCGCTCGTTAATCTCTTTTGTTTTAGCTTGAACTTCGTCTAACTGCTTTTCTGTCTTAACAATATATTGAATGAACGGATCATCAGAAGAAAGAATTGCATCAGCGCCTTTTGTTACCAGTTGATTTACTTTTTCAACATCGCTTAAGATCGATTTGTTGATAGCATATTGTAAAGCTTCTTTCCCCTTTTTCCCGCCTGTCAAGATTTTGGCATATTCAGTATCTTCACCAAGCAGTTTAACATTGATGCCAATAATTACGGAAGCAAACTTATCAGCGACCGCTTTATCAAATTTAACCGGAGCTAAATTTGCTTTAACATTTTCAACAACCGAATCTTTGTATGGCTTCATTCTTTCAGCATCCGGCAATTTCATTTGATGCGCAAAATTTACAAGTTTGTTTGCAACTTGAAAATATTCGGTTGAAAGTCCTCTGCCGCCAACGTTGAAAGCTGCATTTCTTGTGAAGAACTGTTTTGCTTCGGCTCTGGTTCCGGCAATTTTATCCCAGAGTTCACCATATTTTGCTTTCAATTCCGGTTTAGCCATCACAGCAGATTTGAATTTTGCTTCAAAATCTTTTTTCTTTTGCATGAAGATCGGATTCCGGAGTCCATCCAAAATGCCTTTATAAGCTTTTTGCGAATTTGCCATACTAAACAAACGATCTTGCAGTTCAAACTTACGATCGGGATGTTCGGCAATTACTTCTTCGTAAATCTTAACCGCACCGTTTAACAAATCCATTGTTAACGGATAAGAAAAATCTCGTTGGTATTCCAGTATTGAAGTTGTTGATAAACGGCTTGTACGTCCCGGATTTCCAACAACAAAAACAGGTTCACCTTCAGCGGCGCCATTTGGCGACCACTTGAAGAAATTCTTTGTTTTTAACGGCTCGCCGTTATCATCATAAACGCGGAAGAATGAACAGTCAAGGTCGTAGCGGGGATAAGTAAAGTTATCAGGATCTCCGCCGAAAAAACCCATTTGTGTTTCCGGAGCAAAAACTATTCTCACATCATCATACTTTTTATAAACATAAAGAGAATATTTTCCGCCGTTATAAAAAGTTACGACTTGTGCTGTGTGGTTTTTCCCTTTTGCCGAAACAGCTTTATCTGTTAATTCTGCAATTTTGTCTTGTTTGTTCTTAGCAATTTCAGCATCGGTTTTACCTGCATCAATTGCAGATTGAACTTGAGCAGTAACATCTTGAATCTCAACAAGTTGAGATACATATAATCCCGGAACTTTTCTTTCATCAGCTAAAGTGTTGGCAATAAATCCGTCATCAGCTAAATTTTCCCCTTCTTTATTCACTTTTCCAACGCTTTCGCGGGCGCAATGGTCGTTGGTCATCACCAATCCGTCCTCTGAAACAAAAGAAGCTGAACAGTAATTAGCAAAACGTAAGGAAGACATTCTTACATTGTTCAACCATTCGTCATCCAAAGAAAAATTGTACTCTGATTTGAAATATTCTTTCGGAGGAAAATCGAACGTCCACATTTTTCCGGTATCGAATTTTCCGGCTTTAACCGTATCTAAATTTAACCATTGTGCTGATTGCGATTTTGTTGAGTCAACTGCAGAACCGCAGCCCATGACAAAAAATGTCGCCAACGCAAAAACGCTCACAAGAAGTACTTTTGTAGATTTGTAAATCATATAAGGTGCCTTATATTAAAAAAATTTTGATTAATTAAGTTTAAATTATCCCCTCAAATTTAATAAAATAAACAGTTAAACCGCTCAAAGATGATATGATGAGCAATAAAATAAAATGAAAAAGGATGTGTGGCTCCTGAAGCTAAGTATAAATCCCGGAGCTGTATAAAGGTTCAATCTCCCATTCGTCTTCAACTGTACCAACGCAATGAGAACATTTTTCAATGCTGAACGTTACTTTTTCTTCGAGCGCAGACGCGCGGACAAAGTTTAACACCGTTTGGCAGCTTGAGCATTGCACAACGTGGTGGGTTAAAACTTTGTTACTGCACTCCGGACATAAAAATCCAAGTTTATCCGGATGTTCGTGCGGGTTTAATAAGAAGATAGTATTACACTTTACATTATTACACTTTGTAAAATGTAAGGGAACCGTAGAATTTGTTGCGATAAGTTTCTCCGTTTTTGATTGTAAACTTATTTAATGAATCAATGCTTTCCTAAGAAAAAATTTTTCCCTGTATTGTTTCTATTAAAACAGGAATAGTCTAATTTTGGAAACAAAATTACTAAATCATTTGAGAGGAAATCATGGAAAAAATAGCATCTTTTAAAGCATATGACATACGAGGGAAAGTTCCTTCCGAATTAAATGAGCAAATGGCTTACAATTTCGGACGCGGTCTAACGAAGCATCTTTCCTGCACAACCGCAGTAATAGGGCATGATGTAAGAAGTTCATCTCAACCACTTTCTGATGCTCTGGCAAAAGGATTCACCGACAGCGGCGTTAATGTTATCGATATTGGTCTCTGCGGAACCGAAATGATCTACTTCGCAACTTCTTTTCTCGGAACGGAAGCCGGAGTAATGATAACTGCGAGTCACAATCCTCCGGAATACAATGGAATGAAGGTGGTTAAAAAAGATTCTGTTCCTGTTGGTTACGAATCCGGATTGCAAGAAGTTGAACAAATCATCTTGCAAAAAGATTTTCTTCCTCTCGCAGATAAAAAAGGAACGATTACAAAACAAGATATAACAAAAGAGTTCATAGCAAACCTTGATAAATTTTTTGATGTTAAAAAGTTGAAACCGATGAAGGTGGTGGTAAATGCAGGCAACGGCTGCGTTGGTCCGATTTTAAATATTCTTGAGCCGAATCTTCCGTGTGAAATGATAAAATTATTTATCGAGCCGGACGCAGCATTTCCGAACGGCGTTCCAAATCCGATGCTTGAAGGGAACAGAAAACCGACGATTGATTCCATCATCGCCAATAAAGCTGATTTGGGCGTTGCCTGGGACGGCGATTATGACCGCTGCTTCTTCTTTGATGAATTCGGAAATTTTATTGAAGGATATTACATCGTTGGATTGTTGGCAAAATCAATTTTAAAAAAATTTCCCGGAGAAAATATTATTCACGATCCGCGATTAGTTTGGAATACCGTTGAAGTTGTTACAAAAGCAAACGGAAACGCGGTACAATCAAAGAGCGGACACGCATTCATCAAACAAAAGATGAGAGAAGTAAATGCAATTTACGGCGGCGAAATGTCGGCGCATCATTATTTTAGAGAAAACGCTTATTCGGATAGCGGGATAATTCCCTTCTTGCTCGTTATGCAATTAATGTCCGAAGAAGGAAAAACTCTTTCACAACTCGTTGGAGAAATGATGAAGAATTATCCTTGCTCTGGCGAAATAAATTCTACTATTGCAGATCCCTCAGCAAAGATAAAAGAAATTGAAGCCGCATATCCCGGCGGAATACGTGAAACCGTTGACGGCATCAGTGTTGAATATGCCGAGTGGCGTTTCAATTTGCGCATGTCTAACACAGAGCCGATCATTCGCCTTAACGTTGAAACACGCGGAGATGAAAAGTTGATGAAAGCAAAAACAGAAGAACTTTTGCAATTGATCAGAAAATAAATTTACGTAAAAGACAAAGATGGTGCTTTTTCTTAATCTGATTTCTACTATAAAAGTAAGAAAGATTAAGAATATGATTAAGATTAAGAAGAATCTCGTTTATTATGAAAACACTTGAACGAATAACCGTTTACCCGATCAAATCACTTGAAGGGATAACGCTTGATAAAGTTGAAATAACTCCCGGCGGAAGTTTAAAATACGACCGGGAGTTTGCATTTGTTGATGAAGATGGGAAATTTATTAATGGGAAGAAGTACAAACAAATTCATTTGATAAGAAGCGTTTTTCATCTGGATGAAACCCTTGGAGAATTTTCGATCGAGCAAGACAATTTTAAAAAGATTTTCCATCTTGAAAAAGAAAAAAAAGAATTAGAAAATTTTTTCTCTGAGTTTTTCAATAAGAAACTTTTTTTTCAACAAAATATAAATAATGGATTTCCCGATGATCTCATAGCTTCCGGTCCGACAATAGTAAGCGCGGCTAGTTTGGAAGAAGTTGCGAAATGGTTCCCGGATATTTCAGTTGATGAGTTATTTACGCGGTTCAGACCGAATTTACTTTTGAATGACTCGCCTCCATTCTGGGAGGACAATTTGTTTAGTGAAAAAGGAGGGGAAAAACTTTTCCACGTTGGGAATGTTAAATTTTTTGGAAAAAATCCATGCGCACGATGTGCAGTTCCGACTAAAAATCCAACGAGCGGAGAAGCGATCCCTTTCTTCCAAAAACATTTTTCTGAAATGAGAAAAAGCTCTTTACCGGAATGGTCGAACATTTCGCAATTCGATCATTATTACCGGTTTTGTGTTAACACCAGGATACCGGTAACTGAAGCGGGAAAATTTTTATCGGTTGGCGATCCTATTTCTTTTGATCCACAATATTAACAATTTCTAATCAGGAAGTTTGATGAATTCAGAAATAACTATAAGACAAGCTGTAGATGAAGATATTCCGCTAATTTTATCTTTCATAAATAAAATTGCCGAGTACGAAAAACTATCAAGCGAGGTAATTGCTACGGAAGAAATTTTAAGAGAATCATTATTCGGCAAAAAACCAAGCGCTGAAGTAATTTTGGCTTATGTGGATAACCAACCGGTTGCCTACGCGGTTTATTTCTACAACTTTTCTACTTTCATTGGAAAGAAAGGTTTATACTTAGAAGATCTTTTTGTGCTGCCCGAATTCCGTGGAGGCGGGCTCGGGAAAAAAATGCTCCTCTATCTATTTAAAAAAGCTGCGGACGAAAATTGCGGGAGAATGGAATGGGCTGTACTGGATTGGAATGAGCCCGCTATTAATTTTTATAAATCACTCGGCGCAAAACCGATGGATGAATGGACAACCTTTCGGGTGGATGAAGAAGTATTAATGAAATATACTTCTTGCTAACTCATGTTACGCATGCATTGCCCCGACATTTATGCCTGCCTGCAGCAGGCAGGTCGGGGATCAAATTAAACCCAAAGCTTGGGCTTTAGCCAAAAGACCAACTGTTTGTTTGGCTAAAGCCAGTCTTTGTTTTTATTTTAAACCACGTCCTGAAGGACGTGGCTATTCAATTACAAGTTTTGCGTAAGGCGATTTCCTAATTGTCTTTTTTCAAACAGGAGGTAAGTTTTTTTGTTATTTCAATTTTGTTGAAGGGTTTGGAGATGAAATCCGTGAATCCCGCTGCAAGTAAAATTTCTTTTTCGTTTTCGAGTGCATAAGCGGTAACGGCAATCATCGGGGTATCGTTGTTCATCGGATTTTGTTTGATAAGTTCCATCGCTTCTTTTCCCGTAGGACCTTTCCCCAAATTAATATCCATCAGAATAGCGTTATACTTTTTTTCCGAGGCTTTTTGAATGGCTTTATCAGCTCTTGTCGCATATTCAAGCCGGCAAACTTTCCTCAAAAAAATCGTAATCACATCGCTGGTGGAGGGATCGTCTTCAACTAATAAAACAACCGGCAGATCATTCTCAAATTTTGTTTCTTTAAAAAACTCGGTTAAACTAAATGTTTTTTTTTCTTCTTGAACTGAGGAAGGCGGTTGGTCAGTCGCAAGAGGAGCTATCTCCGACTCTACTATCGGGAAATGAAGCGTAAAAGTCGATCCGACACCCAACTCACTTTGCACTTCAACCCTTCCGTTAAGTAATGAAATATACTTTTTAACAACGGTTAAGCCTAATCCCAAGCCTTCATAACCTCGTGAAACTCCTTCACTTACCTGGCGGAATTCATCAAAAATTATTTTACGGTTCTCGGAAGAAATTCCAATTCCTGTATCTGTAACTTCAACGGTAAAATATTTTGATTGATCAACTTCCTCTTTTTTGAGCGTAACGATAATCGTTCCCTCATCTGTAAATTTTAACGCGTTATTTAAAAGTTGAGCCAGGATTTCTTCAAACAAAAGTTTGTCGGATATCGCATAACATTCATCCGTTTCATTCTCAAAAAAAAGTTTAAGACTTTTCTGTTGAGCATAAATTTTATACTTTTCTGTTAATGTCCTAATAGAAGAAACTACGTCGAACAGTTCGGTTGTAAGGATAACTTTTTCCGATTCAATTTTTGAGAACTGCAAAATAACATTCAGCGTTTCGAGGAGTCTTCTGCCGCCATACAAAATGTTTTGTGAAGATTCCTGGATAGAAGGGTCTTCGGTGGAATCGTTTAATATCTCTGCAAACCCAAGGATTGAAATAAGCGGCGTACGTAATTCATGGCTCATATTCGCGAGAAAATTTGATTTTAACCGATTCATTTCTTCCGCTTTATTTTTCGCGTCTATCAATGTTTGTTCTGTTTTTTTGATTAGCGAGATGTCCCTTACCACACCAATAATAAGCGAGATTTTTTTCTTTGCGTCGATGAGCGCCTTCCCGTAAAAATAAACCGGGACTACTTCGCCGTTTTTCCGCTGCATGGTTAATTCGGTTTCGTAAAAATCCTGTTTTGCATAAATAGAGAATGATTGTTTGATGAATGATTCAAACCGCGTTGTATCGCCGAAAAGAATTTCACTTCCCCGGTTAAGCAATTCTTCTTTTTCATAACCGAATGTTTTAATTGCCGCATGATTAACGTTTTCAATTTTTCGCTCCGTTGGGTTGATTAGAAAAATCGCTTCCTCTAAACTATCGAATACTTTTTGCAGCAGTGTTTGAGAAAATTCCAGGTCTTCTACAATCTTTTTCTTTTCAGAAATATCGCGGATACTGTTTTGAATGAGAGTTTCTCCCCCGATCTCTATCAACCGCGCTGATATTTCCACAGGAAATTCTTCACCGTTTTTTTTCCGGTGTATGGCTTCGAAGATCACTCCCTCGCGGCTTTCGAACGCTTTTACAATTTTAGACATTCCGCGGATGCTCTTAGGAGCAAAAACCAAAACTACGTTTTGATCAATGATGTCTCTCCGGGTAAATCCGTACGTTTTTAACGCCTGTTGATTTACCTCAACTATTACTCCTTTTTGATCAACTAAAAGAATAATATCGTTTGCATACCTTGTTATTATCTGGTAATGAGAAAGAAGCGCTTTTTCCGTTACTTCGGAATTGATAAAATTCTTTAACTGCCGTATCCATTTTAGTTGATAGATAAGTCCGATAGATAAAGCGGAAATAACCACAAATAAAAAGGCATACGAAAAAAGAGATAAAGATTTGTTCTGTAAAATAAATGGGGAGGATTGTCTATCTAAAAATTGAAGATAATAAAAAGAAACAGTAACAATAATTATTACGAGAAGAATGAAAATTCCAATGAAGGTCTTCTTATATTTCTTTTGCTCTGTTGTGTCCACGTTGATAATAAATTTTTTTAATTTTTCTACCGCAACATAAGGAATTTAGGCTCTTAATAGAACAATATTGTTAAATTTCACCATTCCGGACCGGAAGGCGTCCGGCAGGGGAAACAATATTGTCACAAAACGGAAAAGATAGTTAAGCGTGCAATCGAATTTTATCTTTAATTTACAGTCGTAAATTACAAAAAATTAAATCATATTTTTATATGTGAAAGAATTCTTGAATCCTTCTCACAATCTAATTAAACTCTTTTGTTTTTGAAACGTACTTTTTATATGTTTTCTTCCAACAAAACAAAATTTCGGGAATGTAGAATGCCGATAAAAAAAGCAGTGTTACCTCAGCCCCTTAAAATCAACGATCTTCGTTGGTTTTGCAATCCGCAGATTTTCGATTTCGAATCTACCAGCGAGCTTGAACCGAACGAAAGTATCATCGGGCAAGATAGAGCCCTGCGAGCGCTTAAACTTGGCGTAAACCTTCGGAGTCCCGGTTATAATATTTTTATTGCCGGACTTTCCGGCACCGGAAAAGCCACCGCAGTAAAAAAAATCCTTGAATCAATTTCCGCAACATGCCCGACTTTATTGGATTATGCGTACGTCAATAATTTCAACGATGCTGACTCACCGATCTTACTTACTTTTCCGCAGGGACAGGCGAAAGAGTTTAGGAAAGAAATTTCAAGTTTAATACAATATTTAAAAGATAGAATTCCCCAGCAGTTGGAAAGTCAATCTTTTGTTGGAAAGCGGAAAAAAATTCTTGGTGAGTACGATAAAAAAGAAAAAGAACTCCTTTCCCTTTTTCAAAAGAAAATTAAAAAAGATGGCTTCGCACTCGGCTCAGTTCAAGTTGGCGAAACCGCTCGACCCGAGATCATCCCGGTAATTCAAAATAAACCAATACCGGTTCAGCAACTTGACAAAGTGATTCAAGAGGGAACTATTACTCAAGAGAAAGCTCAAAACATCATCCACAAATACAATGAGTATCAACTGGAGTTGATGAATCTTTTTAAAAAAGGATTGAAACTCAGCCAAAAACTCCAAATGGAATCACTCGATCTTGAACGAAAAGAAGTTGATGTGCTTGTTAAAGGCTCAATGGCGGCTTTTTATGAAAAATATCCCGATGAAAAAATCTCGCTCTATCTTCATCAAGTTGAAGAAAGTATCCTGGAAAATCTGCAAATCTTTAAGGGGCAAAAACCCGAAAACGAAGAAACCCAGGAAGGGTTTGTTATTGATTACTTCCGTGAGTATGACGTAAATATCGTTCTCGATAATTCGAGTTCTACCACTTGTCCCGTTGTTATTGAAATTGCCCCCTCTTACACAAATCTTTTCGGAACCATTGAAAAAGTGAATGACGGCAGAGGCGGCTGGTACGCAGATTTTACAAGGATCAAAGCCGGCTCGTTGTTAAAAGCGAACGGAGGATTTTTAGTTCTAAACGCAACTCATGTTTTTGAAGAACCGGGAGTCTGGAAAACTCTTAAAAGGATATTGACCTTCCGCAAACTTGAAATTCAAGATTCTTACAACTTCTTTCAGTTTCAACCTTCTATCTTAAAACCGGAACC
>Ga0209211_10006399_pt1 | contig 17061 bp, 8 predicted proteins | sample RifGroA2_FD_183992 | JGI IMG/M metagenome (GOLD analysis project Ga0209211, IMG submission 183992) | Groundwater microbial communities from Rifle, Colorado, USA - Groundwater A2 (SPAdes) (version 2) | ecosystem: Environmental > Aquatic > Deep subsurface > Groundwater | place: Rifle, Colorado... | reverse complement strand
CGGGCGACAAGCTGCTGCTGGACCGCAACTGTCACAAATCGGTGCACCACGGCGTGATCCTGTCCGGTGCGCTGCCGCTGTATCTCGACTCCTCGGTCAACCGCCACTACGGTATCTTCGGGCCGGTGCCCAAGCAGGTGATCTTCGACGCCATTGCGGCCAACCCTGACGCGCGGGTGCTGATCCTGACCTCCTGCACCTACGACGGCCTGCGCTACGACCTGCCGCCCATCATCGCCGCCGCCCACGCTGTCGGCATCAAGGTGGTCGTCGACGAGGCCTGGTACGGTCACGCCCGGTTTCACCACGCGCTGCGGCCAACGGCGCTGGAATCCGGTGCCGACTATGTCACGCAAAGCACGCACAAGGTGCTGTCGGCGTTCTCGCAGGCGAGCATGATCCACGTCAACGACCCGGCTTTCGACGAGCACCTGTTCCGCGAAAACTTCAATATGCACGCCTCGACCAGCCCGCAGTACAACCTGATCGCCAGCCTCGACGTGGCGCGCAAGCAGGCGGTGACCGAGGGCTTCCGCCTGCTTGATCGCGCGCTGAAGCTGGCGCAGGAGTTGCGGCAGAAGATCAACTCCACCGGCGCCTTCCGCGTGCTGGAGCTGGAAGACCTGCTGCCACAGAGCGTGTGCGGTGACGGTATTCGCCTTGATCCGACCAAGCTGACGGTGGACATCTCGCAAGCCGGCTACAGTGCCGACGAGTTGCAGCGCGCGCTGTTCGAGCGCTTCAATATCCAGTTCGAGAAGTCCACCTTCAATACCATCACCCTGCTGCTGACGGTGGGCACCACGCGCAGCAAGGTGTCGCGGCTGTTCGATGCGTTGCTGCGACTGGCCAAGGAGCAGCGCCCGCCGCGGCTGCTGGGGCGGATGCCGGAGATCCCCGGCTTTACCCGCCTGGCCTGCCTGCCGCGCGACGCCTTCTACGAAACAGGCGAACGCCTGCCACTGTTCGACGACGAGGGGCGGGCCAATCCGCAGCTGAGCGGCCGCGTCTGTTGTGACCAGATCGTGCCCTATCCGCCGGGCATCCCGGTGCTGGTGCCGGGGCAGGTGATCGACGACGGCATCATCGCCTACCTGGCGCGGCTGCTGAAAACGCAGAAGTGCATCGAGATGCACGGACTGGATGAGGAGGGCGGCGAGTACCGAGTGCGGGTGCTGACGGCGGCGGAACTGGCAGCATTGCCGGGGCAGGCTAGTGCAGTGGCGCGGGAATGAGCGCCCGCGCTGTCGTGTTGATTATGCTAAACACCGGAAAATGCCTAGTGTGATGATTCATATCGGTTTTTTTGAAAAATTGCGTGCGGACGCTGGCGCGTAAATGCCACACAGACTTGTCACCAGATTGGATTTCGGATACATATAACCATGTCGCAATTCTGTAAAACATGAAATGGACATGGGCAGATATTGCGACAATCCGAGCCAGGCAACGCCAGTTTGCGTGTAGTAATGTGCCACTGCGCATGAAAACGCCACGTTTTCACGCTGCCGTGGCATTCATTTTTTCCGGAATTCAACATGACCAAAACCAGACATTTTTTACAATTCAGTGACCTGACAGCCGAAGAGTGCCAGCACATCTTCCACCGAGCACAGGTTCTGAAGCGACGACATGTCTCTGGCGAGCTGTACCGTCCGCTGCTGGGCAAGGTCATGACCATGATTTTCGAGAAGAATTCCACGCGCACCCGCGTGTCGTTCGAGGCCGGCATGTCGCAGCTGGGCGGCCACGCCATGTTCCTCGATGGCAAGAGCTCGCAGATCGGCCGCGGCGAACCGGTGGAAGACACCGCGCGCGTGCTGTCGCGCATGAGCGACATCATCATGATCCGCACCTTCGAGCAGAACATGGTGGAAACGCTGGCCGCCAACTCGCGCGTGCCGGTGATCAACGGCCTGACCAACGAATACCATCCGTGCCAGATTCTGGCCGACATCCTGACCTATATTGAACACCGTGGTGACATCCGCGGCAAAACCGTGGCCTGGATCGGCGATGGCAACAACATGAGCCGCACCTGGCTGCAGGCGGCCAAGCTGCTGGGCTTCAAGCTGCAGATCGCCACTCCGGTTGGTTACGAGCTGACTGTGCTGGACGGCCAGGACTACGGCGCGGACTGCTTCGCGGCGTCGCACGACCCGCTGGCCGCCGCGCGCGGCGCCGATCTGGTGACCACCGACGTGTTCACCAGCATGGGCTACGAGGGCGAGGCCGAGGCGCGCCGCCAGGCATTTGACGGTTTCATGGTCACCAGCGAGCTGATGGCTGCGGCCAACCCTGACGCGTTGTTCATGCACTGCCTGCCGGCACACCGCGGCGAAGAGGTGGCTGCCGCTGTCATTGACGGCCCGCAAAGCGTAGTATGGGACGAGGCAGAAAACCGCATGCACGCACAAAAAGCCCTGATTGAATACTTGATGCTGGGTCGTATTGACGACTGATCCGGCGGCAACCCAAGCGTATCTGAAAGAGAAAACGATGTCTGATATCAACAAAGTCGTACTTGCCTATTCCGGCGGCCTCGATACTTCGGTGATCCTGAAGTGGCTGCAAGACACCTACCAGTGCGAAGTGGTGACCTTCACCGCCGACCTGGGCCAGGGCGAAGAACTGGAACCGGCACGCCAGAAGGCGCTGCAGTTCGGCATCAAGCCGGAAAACATCTTCATCGACGACCTGCGCGAAGAATTCGTGCGCGACTTCGTGTTCCCGATGTTCCGTGCCAACACCGTGTACGAAGGCGAGTACCTGCTGGGTACCTCCATCGCCCGTCCGCTGATCGCCAAGCGCCAGATCGAGATTGCCAACCTGACCGGCGCCGACGCGGTATCGCACGGTGCGACCGGCAAGGGTAACGACCAGGTGCGTTTCGAGCTGGGCTACTACGGCCTGAAGCCGGACGTGAAAGTGATCGCGCCGTGGCGCGAGTGGGACCTGCTGTCCCGTGAAAAACTGCTGGCCTATGCCGAGAAGAACGGCATCCCGGTCGACATGAAACACAAGAACGGTGGCGCGCCATACTCGATGGACGCCAACCTGCTGCACATCTCCTTCGAAGGCCGTCACCTGGAAAACCCGTCGGCCGAAGCCGAGGAATCGATGTGGCGCTGGAGCGTGTCGCCAGAAGCGGCACCGGATGCACCGGAATACCTGGACGTCGAATTCGAGCGCGGCGATATCGTGGCGCTGAACGGCGTGCGCCTGAAGGCCCACGAAGTGCTGGCCAAGCTGAACGAGCTGGGCGGCAAGCACGGCATCGGCCGTCTTGATCTGGTGGAAAACCGCTACGTCGGCATGAAGTCGCGCGGCTGCTACGAAACCCCGGGCGGCACCATCATCCTCAAGGCGCACCGCGCCATCGAGTCGATCACCCTGGACCGCGAAGTGGCGCACCTGAAGGACGACCTGATGCCACGCTACGCCAGCATGATCTACAACGGCTACTGGTGGGCGCCGGAGCGCAAGGCGCTGCAGACCCTGATCGACTACACCCAGCAGAGCGTCAACGGCTGGGTGCGCCTGAAACTGTACAAGGGCAACGTGATCGTGGTCAGCCGCGACTCGAAGACCAACTCGCTGTTCGACATGAACATCGCGACCTTCGACGACGACGGCGGTGCCTACAACCAGGCCGACGCTGGCGGCTTCATCAAGCTGAACGCACTGCGCATGCGCATTGCCGGCCGTATGAACAAGTAAGCCGGACTGATCTGGCTCATGAAACCGCACCTCATCGGGTGCGGTTTTTTATTGCCGCTTTTATAATCTGCGGCCAACCTTACCGATCCGTATGCAGGGGACGACATGAGCGAAGAAGAATTCACCAACTGGTCGATGGGCATCCTGCTCACCGGCTTGATCATTTTCATGGGCTTCATCATCTGGGATCTGGGCAAGAAATCCGGCGCCGGCAGGACCGGCATGATCGCGCTGTTCGTGGTGCTGGGCTTTGGCGTGATGGGCTTCGTGTTCAAGAACATTCTGGTTGAATTCCTGGTGATGAAATGAGCGGCGGCGCGCGACAGGAAAAGGGCGTCATCAGCCGCTGGCAGGACGAGCGCGGTTTCGGCTTCATCCAGCCGGAGCAGGGCGCGGCGCTGTTTGTGCACGTCAGCGCCTTTGCCGCCACGCCCCGCCGGCCGGCGGTGGGGGACGCGGTGTATTTCCTGCGCGTGCGGGACGACAAGGGCAAGCCGCGCGCCAGCTGGGCCGCGTTCGCCGGCGTGCCGCAGCAGGCGGTGACGGCACGGGCGCTGCCGGACAACACACCGCGGCCGTGGCTGGCGGTGCTGTTCGTGATCGCGCTGTGCGCGCTGTACGTGCGCGGCCTGCTGCCGCGCGACGTGCTGATGCTGTACGCGGTGATCAGCGTGCTGACGGTGCTGGTCTACCACCGCGACAAGGCGGCGGCGCTGCGCAACCGTTGGCGCACGCCGGAGCGCACGCTGCACTGGCTGGCGCTGCTCGGCGGCTGGCCGGGCGCGATGCTGGCGCAATACTGGTTCCGCCACAAGTCGACCAAGCCGGCCTTCCGCCGCTGGTTCTGGGCGACGGTGCTGGGCAATGGCGCGCTGCTGGCCTATGGCCTGTATCAGGGCGAAGCACTGCTGGCGTTGCTGCGCTGACAATTGCCGGGCGCGGCGCTAGAATAAGCGGCAATTTTGATAAGGAAGATGTGATGCCGTCATTTGATACCGTTTCCGAAGTGGATACCGTTGAAGTTCGCAACGCGGTCGACCAGACCAGCAAGGAAGTGGCGACCCGCTACGATTTCAAGGGCACCAGCGCCAGCCTGGAGCTGAAGGAAAAAGTGATTACCCTGCACGGTGACGCCGAATTCCAGATCCAGCAGATCATGGACATCCTGCTGGGCAAGCTGGCCAAGCGCGGCATCGACGTGCGCTGCCTGGAGTACGGCGACGTGAAGCAGGTCGGCGGTAATAAGGCCACCCAGACCGTGACCGTCAAGGAAGGCATCGAGACCGAGCTGGCGAAGAAGATCGTCAAGCTGATCAAGGATGCCAAGCTCAAGGTGCAGGCCAGCATCCAGGGTGAAGCGGTGCGCGTGACCGGCGCCAAGCGCGACGACCTGCAGGCGGTGATGGCGCTGCTGCGCAAGGAAATCACCGATTTCCCGCTGCAATTCAACAACTTCCGCGACTGATTGCCGCGCGTTGTCACCAAAAAGGCTGCCCACCAGGCAGCCTTTTTTCATGGTGGCGGCAGTTCGGCGCCGCGCCTGCCGGTGCTACCGACGGCAGTAGGATGATCGTGCTGGCTGGTCCGGCCGGCACTGGCCGTTGCCGCCGTGCTAGCGCAGCAGGCTGTACGGCCCGCCTTGTGCCAGCGCGCGCTGGTAGGCCGGGCGGGCGTGGATCGCCTGCAGCCAGGCCAGCAGCCGCGGTTGCCGCGCATCGATAAAGCCGCGTGCTTGCGCCGCCTCCAGCGGGAAGCTCATCTGGATGTCGGCGGCGCTGAAGGCGTCGCCGGCGAACCAGCTGCTTTCGGCCAGCGCCGCTTCCATGAACGCCACGTGCTGGCGGATCTGCGGCCCGAGGTAGCTCTTCTGCACTCCCTTGGCGATGGCGCCGGCAAGCGGCCGCAGCAGCCACGGCATCGGCGGCAGCGACAGGCGGCTGAACACCAGGTGCATCAGCAGCGGCGGCATCGCCGAGCCTTCGGCGTAGTGCAGCCAGTAGCGGTACTGCCGTGCCGCCTTGCTGTCTGCGGGCGGCTGCAGCTGGCCGTTGCCGTAGCGCGCCAGCAGGTATTCGATGATGGCGCCGGATTCGGCGACGGTGATGTCATCGTCGCTGATCACCGGCGACTTGCCCAGCGGGTGCACCGCTTTCAGCTCCGGCGGCGCCAGCAGGGTGCTGGCGTTGCGCTGGTAGCGCTTGATCTGGTACGGCAGCTGCAGCTCTTCCAGTAGCCACAGGATGCGCTGCGAGCGCGAGTTTTCCAGGTGGTGCAGCGTGATCATGGTCGCTCCTTGCGGTGGGGGTGTTCATGATAGTCAGTTTGGCGGCGCGTGGCACAGGTGCTGAAACAAATGTTTGATTCCGGGGTGGCGGCGGTGCTTGCGGCCAACGTTTGTGGCTCGCGTCGCCGCTGCGGCAAGCCGCCTTGCCGTTTGACGTCACCCCGGCGGGGCACCCCGCGCCAGTCTAGCCATTTTGCCTATGTGTGCTGCGGAACGGAGCGCGGCGGTAGGCTTGCGCATACTGGCGACACGCTTGCGGCGCGATGGGGACGGGCGGCCGCGGATTTTTCGCGGCCATGCCGCGACTGTCGGCACCGATCCCGGCGCGCGCTGCTATGGTTCTGGAGTAGGGGCTGCGACATGGTGCGGCCCGCCGCCAGTCCGCTGCTGCTGTCTTTCGCCTGTCCCGGTGCCGCTTGCCGAGGGCCGGCAGGTATTTCTCATGCGTACTTCGTTCCGACAATGGCTGCCTGATCTTGCTGCCTGGCGCCGGCTGCTGACGCCGCTGGCCGGCTGGCGCTGGACGCTGCAGCGCCATGGCATGCCGGAGTTCCCGCTGGAGGACGAGGCGCCGCTGCGCGCCGAGCTGTTCAGTGCCGAGCAGATGGCGCAGTACGGCCGGCAGCTGGCGGCAACGCACCAGCTGGCCGTCGTGCGCACGCCGGATCCGCTGCTGGCAAGGTTGGCCGCCAACGAGGAAACCCTGCTCGAAGTCTGCAAGCTGCTGACCATCACCGTCTCGGCACGGCATCGCATCTCGCCGGCGGCGGAATGGCTGCTCGACAACTTCTACCTGATCGAAGAACAGATCCGCACCGCGCGCCGCCATCTGCCCAAAGGCTATAGCCGCGAGCTGCCGTGCCTGGCCGCCGGCAACGCCGCCGCCAGCTGCCATCCCCGCGTCTACGACATCGCGCTCGAAATCGTCACCCACAGCGACAGCCGTGTCGATGGCGACAGCCTGCGCCGCTTTGTCGCCGCCTACCAGAGCGTGACGCCGCTGCAGCTGGGCGAGCTGTGGGCGATCCCGATCATGCTGCGCCTGGCGGTGATCGAGAACCTGCGCCGCGTCGCGGTGCGCATTGCCGCCGGCTGGTCGGCGCGCAATCTGGCCGATTCCTGGGCCGACCAGATGCGCGAGGCGGCGGAGAAAGACCCGAAAAGCCTGATCCTGGTGGTCGCCGACATGGCGCGTTCCAATCCGCCGATGATCAGCACCTTTGTCGCCGAACTGGCGCGCCGGCTGCAGGGGCGCGGCCCGGCGCTGGCGCTGCCGCTGACCTGGATCGCGCAGCGACTGAGTGAATCCGGCTTCACCATCGAGCAGCTGGTGCAGTCGGAAAACCAGCAGCAGGCGGCCGACCAGGTGACGATCAGCAACAGCATCGGCAGCCTGCGCGCGCTGGGGGCGCTGAACTGGCGCGACTTTGTCGAGAGCATGAGCGCGGTGGAGCAGGTGCTGCAGCAGGACCCGTATGGCGTGTACGGGCAGATGGATTTTGCCACCCGCGACCGCTATCGCCACGCGGTCGAGGCCATCGCCAAACGCAGTGCGCTGAGCGAAGTGGCGGTGGCGCAACTGGTGGTGACGCTGGCGCGCGGCGTCGCGGTCGAGGATCTGGGGCGGCGGCTGAGCGAGCCGAGCAGTCATGTCGGCTATTACTTGATCGGCAACGGGCTGCCGCAGCTGGAACGGGCGGCCGCGGTGCGCTTTTCCCTGTTGGCCGCAGTGTGCCACGCCGGCTTTCGCCACGCGCTGCCGCTGTTTCTGGGCGGCATCGCGCTGCTGACCGCGCTGTTCAGCGGCCTGCTGCTGTGGCAGGCCCGGGCCAGCGGCCTCGGCCTGTGGCCGCTGCTGTTGCTGGCGCTGCTGGCGACCCTGTCCACCAGCCAGCTGGCGGTCACGCTGATGAACTGGCTGGCGACGCTGACGGTGACGCCGCACCTGCTGCCGCGCATGGACTTCAGCCACGGCCTGCCACCGACGGCGCGCACGCTGGTGGTGATCCCGACCATGCTCAGCAACGACGCCGGCGTCGACAGCCTGCTGGAAGGGCTGGAGGTGCGTTTTCTTGCCAACCGCAGCGCACATCTGCACTTTGGCCTGCTCACCGATCTGTGCGATGCCGCATCGGAAGTGCTGCCTGGCGATGCCGCGCTGATCGCCCGGGCGCAGGCCGGCATCGTCGCCCTCAACCACCGCTACGCCACCGCGACGGAGGGTGAGGGCGAGGCGGGCGAGCTGTTCTTCCTGTTCCACCGCCCGCGGCGCTGGAATGCCGAGGCCGGGGTGTGGATGGGCTATGAGCGCAAGCGTGGCAAGCTGGCGGACCTGAACACCCTGCTGCGCAGCACTGCGACGTCGGTGGCCGACAGCGGCTTTGCGCTGGTGGAAGGTGCGCGCCAGGTGCTGAACAGCGTCAAGTATGTGATCACGCTGGACACAGATACCCAGCTGCCGCGCGACGCGGCGCAGCAGTTTGTCGCGGCGATGGCGCACCCGCTCAACCAGCCGCGCTACGACGCGCGCAAGCGCTGCGTGGTGGCCGGCTACGGCATCCTGCAGCCGCGGGTGGCGGTAAGCCTGCCCAGCACCAACCGCTCGCGCTATGCGCGGCTGTACGGCGGCGATACCGGCATCGACCCCTACACCCGCGCGGTGTCGGATGTGTACCAGGACGTGTTCGGCGAAGGCTCCTTCATCGGCAAGGGCATCTACGACGTGGACATGTTCGCGCTGGCGCTGGACGGCCGCTTTCCGGAAAACCGGGTGCTGAGCCACGACCTGCTGGAAGGCTGCTACCTGCGCGCCGGCCTGCTCAGCGATGTGCAGCTGTACGAGGACTACCCGGCGCGCTACAGCGCCGATGTCAGCCGCCGCTACCGCTGGATCCGCGGCGACTGGCAACTGGTGTCGTGGTTGCGGCGCAAGGTGCCGGACGCGACGCAGGCGAGCTGCAGCGGCAAGGGGCGGCCCTGCCAGGCCAACCCGCTGTCGGTGCTGTCGCAGTGGAAGCTGCTGGACAACCTGCGCCGCAGCCTGACCCCGGGCGGGCTGATGTTGCTGCTGCTGTTCGGCTGGCTGCTGCTGCCGGCGGCCGGGCTGTGGACGCTGTCGGTGATCGGCGTGATGCTGGTGACCTCGCTCAGCGCCGCGATCCTGGACCTGTTCCGTAAACCGCAGGATGTGCTGCTGCGCCAGCATCTGCAGGCGGTGGTGCGCGTCGCGCTGCGCCACATGCAGCAGGTGGCGTTCGAGCTGGCCTGCCTGCCGTTCGAGGCCGCCTACAGTCTGGGTGCCGCCACGCGCACGCTGTGGCGGGTACTGGTATCGCGGCGGCGGTTGCTGGAATGGAACCCGTCCAGCGAGGTCGAGCGCCTGCTGGCGACGCGCGACCGCAGCAGCCTCACGGCCAGCTATCGCAGCATGTGGCAGGCGCCGGGCAGCGCGCTGCTGGTGGCGGCGCTGTTGCTGCGGCTGAACCCGGCGGTGCTGCCGGTGGCGCTGCCCTTGCTGCTGCTATGGTTGGCCGCACCGCTGCTGGCGTGGTGGCTGAGCCGGCCGCTGTCGACGCAGCCGCCGCAGCTGACGGCCGAGCAGACCCGCTTCCTGCGTCAGCTGTCGCGGCGGACCTGGGCGTTTTTTGCGCGCTACGTCACCGCCGCCGATCACTGGCTGCCGCCGGACAATGTGCAGGCGTCGCGGGCCGACGCCATCGCGCACCGCACCTCGCCGACCAATATCGGGCTGGCGCTGCTGGCCAACCTGGCGGCGCATGACTTCGGCTACATCCCCAGCAGCGTGCTGCTGGAGCGCAGCGACAACACCCTGCGCAGCATGTTGCGGCTGGCGCGCCATCGCGGCCATTTTTACAACTGGTACGACACGCAGACGCTGCAGCCCTTGCCGCCCTTGTACGTGTCCAGTGTCGACAGCGGCAATCTGGCGGCGCATCTGCTGGTACTGCGCGCCGGGCTGCTGGCGCTGGCGGATGCACCGCTGCTGTCGCCGCGGCTGCTGGACGGCCTCGGCGACACCTTGCTGCTGCTGGCCGGCAGCGGTAGCGGCGCCAGTGCGGCACGGGCCGGCCAGCTGTACCAGGCGCTGGATGATCGCCCCCTGACCGCCAATACCCCGCTGGCCGCGCTGCAGCAGCGGCTGCAACAGCTGCAGGGGGAGGCCGACGAGCTGGTGGCGCTGGCGGCGCGCGAGCGGGGCAGCGGCAGCGATATCGACGCTGGCAACGAGGTGCACGACTGGGCGCTGGCGCTGCAGCAGCAATGCCAGCAGGCACTTGACCAGCTGCTGTGGCTGGCGCCGTGGCTGGCACTGCCGTCGCCGCCACCCGGGCTGGACGAGGTGGAGCTGCCATCCACCGCCAGCACGCTGCAGCAACTGGCGACACCGCAACAGGACATCCGCCTGCCGGAGGCGGCCACCCCGGTCCAGCGCAACTGGCTGGCCGAGCTGCAGCAGGCGGTGGCCACCGGCCGGCAGCGCGCCGCGCTACAGCTGCAGCAGGCCAACCAGCTGGCGCAGCTGGCCGGGGAACTGGCGCAGATGGACTACGACTTCCTGTTCGACCCCACCCGCAAGCTGCTCAGCATCGGCTACAACGTCAGCGACGGGCGCCGTGATGCCGGCTTTTATGATCTGCTCGCCTCCGAGGCGCGGCTGAGCAGCTTCGTCGCCATCGCCCAGGGGCAGTTGCCGCAGGACAGCTGGTTTGCGCTGGGGCGGCTGCTGACCGGCAGCAGCGGCGAGCCGGTGCTGCTGTCGTGGAGCGGCTCGATGTTCGAATACCTGATGCCGCTGCTGGTGATGCCCAGCTACGAACACACCCTGCTGGACCAGACCTGCAAGGGCGCCGTGGCGCGGCAAATCCAGTACGGCGCGCAGCGCGGCGTGCCATGGGGGGTGTCCGAATCCGGCTATAACGCGGTCGATCCGCAGCACAATTACCAGTATCACGCCTTCGGTGTGCCCGGACTGGGGCTGAAGCGCGGCCTGGCCGACGATCTGGTGATCGCGCCCTACGCCGCGGTGATGGCGTTGATGGTGGCGCCGGCGGCCGCCTGCAGCAATCTGCAAAGGTTGGCCGCAGAAGGCGTGCTTGGCCGCGACGGCTTTTTCGAGGCGGTGGACTACACCCCGCTGCGCCAGCTGCGCGGCCAGACGCGCACGGTGGTGCGCTCGTTCATGGCCCACCATCAGGGCATGAGCCTGCTGGCGCTGGCGCACTGGCTGCTGGCACAGCCGATGCAGCGCCGCTTTGTCGCCGATCCGCTGCTGCAGTCCAGTCTGCTGCTGCTGCAGGAACGGGTGCCGAAGGCCACGGCGCTATTTGCCCACCACGTCCGCCGTTTCGACGCGGTGGCGGTGGCGGAGCCGGCGCAGACCCCGACGCGGCACTTCACCTCGCCGCAGACCCCGGCGCCGGCGGTGCAGCTGCTGTCCAACGGCCGCTACCACGTGATGCTGACCCAGGCCGGCGGCGGTTACAGCCGCTGGAAAGGGCTGGCGGTCAGCCGCTGGAACGAGGACCCCACCTGCGACAACTGGGGCAGCTTCTGCTACATCCGCGATCTGGCCAGCGGCGTGTTCTGGTCCGGCGGCTTCCAGCCGACGCTGAAGCAGCCGGAGCAGTTCGAGGCGATCTTTTCCGAAGGCCGCGCCGAATACCGCCGCCACGACACGCTGGGCGCCAACGAGGGCCACTTCGAAACCTATACCGAGATCGTGGTGTCGCCGGAAGACGATATCGAGCTGCGCCGCCTGCGCATCACCAACCGCTCGGCACAGCCGCGCGAGCTGGACATCACCAGCTACGCCGAGGTGGTGATCGCGCCGCCGGTCGCCGACGCGCTGCATCCGGCGTTCAGCAAGCTGTTCGTGCAGAGCGAGATCCTCGCCGCGCGCCACGCGATACTGTGCACGCGCCGGCCGCGCGCGCAGGACGAGGCTGTGCCGTACCTGCTGCACCTGATGCAGGTGCACGGCGTGGCGGCGGAAATGTCCTACGAAACCGACCGCCTGCGCTTTATCGGCCGCGGCCGCAGCACGGTGTCGCCGGCGGCGCTGCACGGCACCGCGCCGCTGTCCGGCAGCGACGGCGCGGTGCTGGACCCGATCGTGGCCATCCGCGGTCGCCTCACGCTGGCGCCGCAGCAGGCGGTCACCGTCGACCTGGTCACCGGCATGGCCGACAGCCGCAGCGCGGCCGAGGCGCTGATCGACAAATACCAGGACCGGCATCTGGCCGACCGCGTGTTCGACCTGGCGTGGACGCACAATCAGGTGATGCTGCGCCAGCTCAATGCCAGCGAGACCGAGGCGCAGCTGTACGGGCGGCTGGCCGGCGCCATCCTGTACGCCCACGGTGCGCTGCGCGCCACCCCGGCGATCCTGGCCAGCAACCGCCGCAGCCAGTCCGGGCTGTGGGGCTACGCCATTTCCGGCGATCTGCCCATCGTGCTGTTGCAGATTGCCGATGCGGCCAACATTGCGCTGGTGCGGCAGCTGGTGCAGGCCCACAACTACTGGCGGCTGAAAGGGCTGCCGGTGGATCTGGTGATCTGGAACGAGGACCACGCCGGCTATCGCCAGCAATTGCAGGAACAGATCCTCGGGCTGATCGCTGCCGGGGTCGAGGCCAGCGTGATCGACCGCCCCGGTGGCATATTCGTGCGCTCGGCCGAGCATATCTCCGCCGAAGACCGCATCCTGCTGCAGGCCGTGGCGCGGGTGGTGCTCAGCGACAGCCGCGGCACGCTGGCCGAACAGCTGGAGCAGATTCCGGCGCGGCTGCCGCTGCCGGCGCCGTTGCTGCCGGCGCAGCGCTACCGCCCGGTGCTACCGGCCAGCCCGGAGCCGCCGCCGCGCGAGCTGCTGCTGGACAACGGCCTCGGCGGTTTCAGTGCCGATGGCCGCGAGTACGTGATCCGGCTGCGCGCCGGGCAGAGCACGCCGGCGCCGTGGGCCAACGTGCTGGCCAACGAGCAGTTCGGCACCGTGCTGTCGGAAAGCGGCGCCGGCTACACCTGGTACGGCAATGCCCACGAATACCGGCTGTCGCCGTGGCATAACGACCCGGTCAGCGACGCCAGCGGCGAGGCGATCTACCTGCGCGACGAGGAAAGCGGCCACTTCTGGTCGCCGACACCGCTGCCGGCGTGCACGCCCTTGCCCTACGTCATCCGCCACGGCTTTGGCTACAGCGTGTTCGAAACGGTGTCGGACGGTATCGAGTCGGCGCTGTGGGTGTATGTCGCCAGCGACGCGGCGGTGAAATTCTCGGTGCTGAAGCTGCGCAATGTCTCCGGTCGCGCGCGGCGGCTGTCGGTGACCGGCTACGTGGAGTGGGTGCTGGGCGATTTGCGCGCCAAGTCGGCGCTGCACGTCGCCACCGAGATCGCGCCGCAAAGCGGGGCGCTGTACGCGCGCAATGTCTACAACAGCGAGTTTGCCGCGCTGGTGGCGTTTTTCGATGTCGACGACAGCACGCGCAAGCTCACCGCCGACCGTGGCGAATTCCTCGGCCGCAACGGCTGCCTGCGCCACCCGGCGGCGCTGCAGCGCAGCACGCTGTCCGGCAAGGTCGGTGCCGGGCTGGATCCGTGCGGCGCGCTGCAGTTGCAGCTGACGCTGCAGGCGGACGAGGGGCGCGAGGTGATCTTCCGCCTGGGGGTTGGCCGCAGCAGCGAGGAAGCGGCGGCGCTGGTGCAGCGCTATCGCGGCAGTGACGCCGCCAGGCTGGCGCTGGACGCGGTGCGCGGCCACTGGCTGCAGACGCTGGGCGTGCTGCAGGTGCAGACGCCGGATGCCTCGCTGAACGTGCTGGCCAATGGCTGGCTGCTGTACCAGACGCTGGCGTGCAGGGTGTGGGCGCGCAGTGGCTACTACCAGTCCGGCGGCGCCTTCGGATTCCGTGACCAGCTGCAGGACATGATGGCACTGGTGTACGCGGCGCCGGCGCGGGTGCGCGCGCACCTGCTGTTGTGCGCCAGCCGCCAGTTCCGCGAGGGCGACGTGCAGCACTGGTGGCATCCGCCGCTGGGGCGCGGCGTGCGCACCCGCTGCTCGGACGACTACCTGTGGCTGCCGCTGGCGGTGTGCCGCTATATCACGGTGACCGGCGATGCGGCGCTGCTGGGCGAATCGGTGTTGTTCCTGGAAGGACGGCCGCTGACGGCGGAAGAGGACTCCTACTACGATCTGCCCGGCGGCGGGGTGGAGGCGGCCAGCCTGTACCGCCACTGCGTGCTGGCGATCCGCCACGGCGGGCGCCTGGGGGCGCACGGCCTGCCGCTGATCGGCTCCGGCGACTGGAACGACGGCATGGACCGCGTCGGGGTGCTGGGCAAGGGCGAGAGCGTTTGGCTCGGCTTTTTCCTGTGCGAGGTGCTGCGCCAGTTTGCGCCGCTAGCGCGCGGGCAGGGCGACACCGCCTTTGCCGACGAGTGCGAGGCACAGCGCGCGCAACTGGCCGCCAGCCTGGCGACGCACGGCTGGGACGGCGCCTGGTATCGCCGCGCCTACTTTGACGATGGCACGCCGCTGGGCTCGGCCAGCAACGAGGAGTGCCGCATCGACTCCATCTCGCAGAGCTGGGCGGTGCTGTCCGGCGTCGCCGATGCCGCGCGCGGCCGGCAGGCGATGGACGAGGTCTACCGCCAGCTGGTGCGGCCGGAGGCGGCGCTGGTGCAGCTGCTCGATCCGCCGTTCGACCACTCCAGCCTGTATCCGGGCTATATCCGCGGCTATGTGCCGGGCGTGCGCGAGAATGGCGGCCAGTACACCCACGGCGCGATCTGGGCGGCGATGGCGTTTGCCGCGCAGGGCGATCAGCAGCGGACGTGGGCGCTGCTGTCGATGATCAACCCGCTGCAGCACAGCCGCAACGCGGCGGAGGTGCAGCGCTACAAGGTGGAACCGTATGTGATGGCGGCGGACGTGTACGCGATGGCGCCGCACACCGGCCGTGGCGGCTGGAGCTGGTATACCGGCTCTGCCGGCTGGATGTACCGGCTGATCCTGGAGTCGGTGCTGGGGCTGACGCTGCACGGCGCCCGGCTGCGCATCACGCCGTGCCTGCCGCCGGCGTGGCCGGGCTATACCCTGGCGTATCGCTATCACGACACCCCGTACCGGATCGAGGTGCAGCGCGCGGCGGTGGCGGGCATCACGCTGGATGGCGTGCCGCAGGCCGGCGACGAGGTGTTGCTGCAGGATGACGGCCAGCCGCACCAGCTGCTGGTGAGCTGGACGCCTGCACCCTGACGGCGGGCAGGGCGGCGCAAGGTTGGCCGCAAGCGTGTCTGTGTACGATGGCGTACCGACCGCCGCCGCGGCGCTGGCTAGCATGCCTTATTGCCCGTGCGACTGCCGCCGGGCAGCCAGCCACGGAGCGCCCTGCCATGAAGCTGTTTGTCCTGGAACACGAAAAAGCGGCCTACCGTATCGATTTCGCGCTGTACGGCGTGGCCATTGCCGCGCTGCTGCTGTTTCTGCTGCTGAGCGGCAGCGGTGGCCACCGGCTGGACAGCACGATGCTGGTGATCGCCGGCCTGCTGGTATGGAGCGCGCTGGAGTATGCGTCGCACCGCTTCGTGCTGCACGGTATCGCCCCGTTCTCGCGCTGGCATGCCGAGCATCACCGGCGGCCGGCGGCGCTGATCTATACCCCGACGCTGCTCAGCGGCTTGCTGTTTGCCGGGCTGGTGTTCCTGCCGCTGTGGTGGCTGGGCGACCTGCGTCGTGCCAGTGCGCTGACGCTGGGTGTGCTGCTGGGCTATGTCGGCTATGCGCTGACTCACCACGCGCTGCATCACCTGCGCCGCGACCACGGTGCGCTGTATCGGCTGAAGTGCTTGCACGCCCGTCATCATCGCGGCAGCGCGCCGACCGTGTGTTACGGCGTCACCAGCCGCTTTTGGGATGTGCTGCTGCTGACCGACGCGCCGCGGCACGGGGTGCCACGCTGGCGGCGGCTGGCGGGGCCACTGCTGTCCGGCTTGCTGCTGGCGGCGCTGTTGCTGCTGCTGTACCGGCCGCTGGACTGAGCCAGGGTTGGCCGCAGGGTGCGTTTTGGCGATGAACGGCTAATGTTGATGGAGACACCGGCGTGCCAAGGTTGGCCGCACGCCCGGTGCCGGCCCGGACCTGCGCCGTGGCCGTTTGCCCGGCAACCGGAGGCAGCAGCATGGAATGTTCACCCGCAATTGGCCGGCTGTGCCGGCACTGGCTGCTGGCGGTGGCGTTGCTGCTGGCCGGCTGCGCGTCGCTGCCGCCGGGGGCCGACTACGCCAAAACGCCGTCGGTGGCGCTGGCGGCACCGGAAACGACACAGCTGGGCCGGCAGTTTGCCGCGCTGGCGCGCGGCCACGACGGCCAGTCCGGCTTTCGCATCATCCCGGTCGGCGCCGACGGTTTCCTGCTGCGCATGCAGATGATCAATGCCGCGGAACGGGCGCTTGACCTGCAATACTTCATTTTCCGTGGTGACGACACCGGCCGGCTGCTGACCGGCGCCGTGCTGCGCGCCGCCGACCGTGGTGTGCGGGTGCGGGTGCTGCTCGACGATGGCGAAACCGAGGCCGGCGACGAGCAGATCATCAAGTTGGCCGCGCACCCGATGATCGAGGTGCGCATCTTCAATCCGTTCGCCTACCGTGGCCACTCGCTGGCGCTGAAGGCGGTCGAGTTCATGTTCAACGCGGCGCGGCTCGACTACCGCATGCACAACAAGCTGCTGGTGGTCGACAACGCCGCGGCGCTGCTGGGCGGGCGCAATATCGGCGACCAGTACTTCCAGATCGATCCCGAATCACAGTTTGCCGACGACGACGTGTTTGCCGGCGGCCCCATCGTGCGGCCGCTGTCGGCCAGCTTCGACGAGTTCTGGAACAGCGCGCTGGCTATCCCGGTAGAGGCACTGGCTGGCGGCGGATCGTCGCACACCGAACTGCAGGAACACCGCGGCCAGCTGCAGGCGGAGCACCGCCAGTCGCAATCCGCCGGCGTCGACTATGTGGCGCGGCTGGCCAGCGGCGAGCCG
>Ga0209211_10006397_pt1 | contig 17066 bp, 12 predicted proteins | sample RifGroA2_FD_183992 | JGI IMG/M metagenome (GOLD analysis project Ga0209211, IMG submission 183992) | Groundwater microbial communities from Rifle, Colorado, USA - Groundwater A2 (SPAdes) (version 2) | ecosystem: Environmental > Aquatic > Deep subsurface > Groundwater | place: Rifle, Colorado... | reverse complement strand
ACGCTTTCCCCGATTGATGCCCTGGTTGGTACCGCTGCGGCCGACAATCTGCTGATTCTGAGCCTCGACTCCAAGAAGCTTATCGAAATCAACCGTTCAGGTCAGGTGTTGAGCAGCCTCGATCTCAGCGGTGTCACGAATCAGGCCATCGAAGGCGTGACTGTCGACGAAAAGGGAACGATCTATCTGGTGGCGGAAGATTCCGGCATGCCGAACTCGAAGCTGTTCGTATTGACCGCCCCGGTTCCCGAGCCGGAAACCTACGCCATGTTGCTGGCTGGTCTTGGCCTGCTCGGTGTCGTGGCGCGCCGCAGGAAGCTGGCGGCCTGATCCACGGATTTTTCTGCCAGACAGACGGGGGCTTAGGCCCCCGTTTTCGTTGACTCAGCCGGCGCTGCCGATTTTTGTCGCCAGCCGGCGGATGGTGATCTGGCGGACGACGACAATCAGCGCCAGCAGCCCCAGCAGGGGGTCGAACAGGACATCCCACAGGTTGGCGAAAACGCCGCTGGCGTAGCCAACGAGGTCGATGGCGAGAATCGCCAGCCAGAGATCGAGCCGCTTCCACCACAAGGCCAGGCCGAGGGGCAGCAACCCGGCCAGCAGCAGTGTCGGCTGGTAGCCGAGGGCATACGGATCGAACGATCCTAGGCCGAGCGAGGCGGCATAGAACGGCACGGCGAAAGCGAGCAGGCCAAGGGCCGGGCGGTAGCCCAGCGGCGAGGGCGTTTTGTCGGCCAGTTGGAGTACGGCGAGTGCCACCAGGGTCAGTGACGGCGTTCCGAAATAGGCGTGCATGCCGGGGGCAATGCCGACCACCAGCGCCAGCGTGGTCGCCGCCAGCGCGACGCGGGCGCGCAGCTCGCCGAAGGGCACAAGTGCGGTCAGGGCGCCGAAAATCAGGGCGTGGGCGAGTAGACCGTAGGCGGCCAGCAGGTTCATGGCTGCCCTCCATCGAGCCAGGCTTCGCTGAGGACGACATGCTTGATGCCTTGCCGACGCCAGTCGTAGGCGAGGTGGATGCGTCCATCGCGGCCGAGCAGCAGGGCCGGATTGCCGTAGTCGGCGCCGCCATCGGGGGCGGTTTCGACGGTGCGCACCTCCTGCCAGGTCTTGCCCTGATCGGCCGACAGCCAGAGCAACAAGGCCTGCCGCCCGCTGGCCGGGTTGCCGGCAAGCAGCAGCCGGCCGCTTTTCAGGCGGAGCAGGGCGACGGAGGCATTCGGATTGGCCACGGCGAGGGCTTCGCCAGCTTGCCAGTGCTGGCCTCCGTCGTCTGTTGTCGCCACCCGCACCGCACCAGGCGCCGGGCCGGCATCGCGCAGGACCGCTATCGCACGCTGTTCATCAAGGGCGGCGACGGCGGGTTGCAGCGTGGCACCCGCGCCAGGCAGGCGAGCCTTGTCGAGAATTTGCCCGGTCGCCGACAGGTGCAGCCATTCGCCATGCTGACCGATGAAGTCGTGGCTGATCGCCAGCCCCAGTCCGCCGTCGCCCAGCGGCACTGGGGCGGTGTGGACGGCGCCGCCGAAATTGGCGAACGGCGAGGTTTGCAGGCGGGCCGGCTTGGTCCAGCTCTTGCCGCCATCGGTCGACACGCTGTGGTTGATCGAGCTACCCAGCGTGCTGCTGGCATACCACAGGTGCAGCCAGCTCCCTTCGGCATGGAGGACCGGGTTACCGAGCCGGCCAATCTGGGCAAAGGTGCCGCCGGCCGTGCTTTCGGCCGTGGCGATCTGCACCGGGCTGCGCCAGCCGCCCCGATCGCGCACGCTGAAATGGACGGTCATCGCGTCCTCGGGACCAGCCAGCCAGGCCGCGGCAATGCGGCCATCGGGCAATTCGGTCAGGTTGGGGGCGGCGGTCGTCAAACCAGCGTCGCGCCAGACCATTTCATTGACGAAGAGGGCCGGTAGCGTCGATGGCGTGGCGGCAGGGGGCGATGCGAAAGCCGGCACGGCGGGGCTTGGTGCCCGCCAGAAGGCTCCGGCAAGCGCGCCGACGAAGAGCAGCAACAGGAGGGGGCGGGCAGGGACCGGCATGGGCCGGGATTCTAACCCGCTTCCCCGGATGCCCTGCTCAGCAGCCCTTGTATTCCGGCTTGCGCTTCTGCATGAAAGCGTCGATGCCTTCGCCGGCATCCTCGCCCATCATGTTGCAGGCCATCACCTCGCCGGCGTAGTCGTAGGCCTCGGTCAGGCCCATTTCGAGCAGCTTGTAGAACATGCCCTTGCCCATACGGATGGCGACCGCGCTCTTGGCAAGGATGTTGCCGGCCAGCCGTTCGATTTCGGCATCGAGTGCATCGAGCGGCACGACGCGATTGACCAGGCCCTTGGCCTTGGCCTCCATGGCGTCGATGAACTCGCCGGTGAGCAGCATTTCCAGCGCCGCCTTGCGGCCGAGGTTGCGGGCCAGGCCAACGGCCGGCGTCGAGCAGAACAGCCCGACGTTGATGCCCGACACGGCAAACTTGGCGACATCGGCAGCGACGGCCAGGTCGCACATCGACACCAGCTGGCAACCGGCGGCGGTCGCGATGCCGTGCACGCGGGCGATCACCGGCTGCGGCATGCGCGTGATGCTCAGCATCAACTCGCCGCACTGCTTGAACAGCGCCTGCATGAACTCCTTGCTGTGATTGCCGCGCATTTCCTTGAGATCGTGGCCGGCGCAAAAAGCCTTGCCGGCTCCGGCGATGACGACAACGCGCACGCCGTTCGAGCCGGCGATGGCATCGAGTTCCGCCTGCAGTGCAGTCAGCATGTCCTTCGACAGCGAATTGAACTGGCCGGGACGGTTGAGGGTCAGCGTGGTCAGGCCGTCGGCACGGTCGGTGCGCAGGACGAGGGGTTCGGTGGTGGTCATGGGTGTCTCCATCGTTTATTGGGTTTATTAATGCTTGCTGATTTTACCCCCGGAGGCGAGGTGGCTTCCATGCCGGGGCCGCCGACTTGGTAGCGACGATGGCCGAGGTACGCCAGGAGAAACGCTGAGTTCTGGAGGAATGGGGCTGTTGCTACGGTCAACCGGAAAAAACGGCCAAAAATGAAAGTTGCTGGGGATCAGCCAAGCAGCGGTGGCTTACTGTATTGCGTTAGAAAATCGTGGTCTGTCCCCATTTATCCCATTTATCCTCGCGGGTTCGGCCAAGAAAACGGACAGTATGAATTTTTGGCTTAAATTGCAATTGGCATTATATGGGCGGTATTTTGGAACGTGCCGAACCGAGACTCCGATGATTTCAATTTTGGCCATTTTTTCCGGTTGACCGCGAAATGGCACTACTCCAAAAACCGGAAGCTGTTTTTGATGCGTTCGGCGAACTCCAGCGTAGATTCGAAGCCATCCGTTTCGATGATCGCGGAGCGCGGGCCGTTGCTGAGGATGGCGGTGTAGCAGGTGCCGGCGCCTGCGTGGAAGCCCGTTTCCGGGTCGGAGATGCCGCAGGAGGCGGCAGCTTCAATGCCGATCCAACGTTTGCCGGCAATTGGGGATGCCGCGCTTTCGCCAACCCGCCCGTTTTTGATCCATCTGCCTTCACGTTTCTCGAAAAGGATGTGGCTGCTTAACGCCTCGTCGAGGCTGGCATCCTTGACGTAAATGGTGATGGCCGGGTCGGGGTTGGTGCGCTGCTTGTGGGGGCGCAGTTCCAGGCATTGCATGCCTTCCTCGGCGTAGCGGCAGGCGCGCTTTTCCCAATGGGCGGGAAGGCGGAATTCAATCTGGAGCCGGGTATCGCGAGACAGCTGCCCGTTATTGGTGGCCGCGCAGGTCGGCGTGATCCCGGTCGCGGCCAGGGTGGCGAGGAGAAGAGCAGGATATAGGTGGGTGCGGGTCATGTTTGCTTTCGGGGGCGACGGGAAATCGTGCGTCATGGATAACGGTATGGATTTTGCGCCTATTTTGCAATTGGCATTTATGCCTGCGTGCTTCGATTGGGGCCGGATCGGGGATGAATGCATTTCAATTTCGGCCATTTTTTCCGGTTGACCGTCAAAGCCGGTCTTGCTCCGGAAATTCCGTCGGCATTACACTCGCCGGCACCGTCGGTCGTGGCGCGTGGGGGCGTTGCCGGATTGGTGCAGAGGTGAGGGGGGCGGCGATGGTCAAGCTGGATAGTTTCAGTCCGTTTTGCAATCTGACGGCGTCGGGGAAACAGCGTCTGCGCGAGGGCGTGGTGAGCCGGCATGCGGTTTCCGAGGTGCCGTTGCTGTTCAAGGGGCAGCCGATTTCCGGCGCCTACTTCGTGCTGGAAGGGCGCTTGCGGGTTTATTCGCTGGCGCCGAATGGCAGCGAGGCGACGATGTATTTGATCGATCCCGGCGAGACTTGCGTCTTTGCGCTGAACAGCCTGTTCAACGATCTGCTCTATCCGGCCTGGGTGCAAGCGGTGTCGGAAACGACGCTGGATTTTCTGCCCGGGCCGCTGTTTCGGGCGCTGTTTGCCGAGGAGCCGGTGATTCGCGATCTGACGGTGCGCACCTTGTCGACGCTGGTCTTCCGGCTCATGGCGGAGCTTGAGGAGGTGCATTCGTTCAAGCTCAACCAGCGGCTGGCCAATCTGCTGCTGACGCATGCGTCGTCGGCCGGCAGCCTGGCGATGACGCAGCAGCAGATGGCTTTTCATCTGGGGACGACGCGCGAGGTGGTGGCCCGGCTGTTGGGCGAATTCGTCGCGCTGGATTACGTCGAGACGCGGCGCGGGGTTTCGTTGATTCGCGACGTTGCCGGGTTGCGGCGGGTGGTCAGCGCGGGCTAGCGTGATCATGTAATCGGGAACGCTCCGGCCGGCCGCGGTAAAATGTCGGCCATGAATTCGCCGCGCTACGTCCACCTCCGCCTCCATTCCGAATATTCAGTCACCGACGGCATTGTCCGCATCGGTGATGCCGTCAAGCGCGCGGCGGGGGATGGCATGCCGGCGATGGCTTTGACCGATCTGGGCAATCTGTTCGGGCTGGTCAAGTTCTATTCCGGGGCGCGCGGCAAGGGGGTCAAGCCGATTGCCGGGGCGGATGTCTGGATCGCCAATCCGGAGTCGCCGGACGATGCTTATCGCCTGCTGCTGCTGGCGCGCAACAACGCCGGTTACAAGCAGTTGTGCCAGTTGCTGAGCAAGGCTTATCTGGTCGAAGGCCGGCGTGACCGGGCTGAACTGAACCGCGACTGGTTTGGCGAGGTTGGCTGCGACGGGCTGATCGCCTTGTCCGGAGCGCATCTCGGGGATGTTGGCGAAGCGCTGTTGAACGGCAATTTCGATCTGGCCGGCCAGCGGGCCAAGGCCTGGGAGGCGATTTTCCCCGGCGCGTTCTATCTGGAAGTGCAGCGCTACGGCCAGTCGCAGCAGGAGGCCATCGTTCAGCAGACGGCCGATCTGGCCGGCGAAACGGGGATTCCGCTGGTCGCGACGCATCCGATCCAGTTCATGAACCGTGACGACTTCCGCGCCCACGAAGCGCGCGTCTGCATTGCCGAAGGCTACGTGCTGGGCGATACGCGGCGGCCGAAGCTCTACACCGAGGAACAGTATTTCAAGACGCAGGCCGAGATGGCGGAGCTGTTCGCCGATCTGCCGGAGGCGCTGGAAAACTCTCTGGAAATTGCCAAGCGTTGCAACATCACGATGACGCTGGGCAAGAACTTCCTGCCCGATTTCCCGATCCCGCCGGGCATGACCATCGGCGAATATCTGGTCGATGAGGCGGAGAAGGGGCTGGAGGTTCGCCTCGCCGAGCTTTACCCGGACCCGGAAGTGCGCGCCCAGCGTCGGCCGGAATACGACGAGCGCCTGATCTTCGAGTGCAAGACCATTCTCCAGATGGGCTTCCCGGGCTACTTCCTGATCGTGGCCGACTTCATCAACTGGGCCAAGAACAACGGCGTGCCGGTCGGGCCGGGCCGGGGTTCCGGCGCTGGTTCGCTGGTCGCCTACAGCCTGCGCATTACCGACCTCGATCCACTGGCCTACGCCCTGCTGTTCGAGCGCTTCCTGAATCCGGAACGGGTGTCGATGCCCGACTTCGATATCGACTTCTGTCAGGACAACCGCTGGCGCGTCATCGAGTACGTGCGCCAGCACTACGGCGAGGATGCGGTCAGTCAGATCGCCACCTTCGGCACCATGTCGTCGAAGGCGGTGATCCGCGACGTCGGTCGCGTGTTCGGCCTGCCGTATTCGATGTGCGACCGGATTTCCAAGCTGATTCCGATTGTTCAGAACAAGCCGGTGTCGCTGGCCGAGGCACTCGAGCAGGAGCCGCAGCTGCGCGAGATGATGGAAGGCGACGGCGATGGCGAAACCATCCGCGAATTGTTCGACCTGGCCAGCCGCCTTGAAGACTTGACCCGTAACGTCGGCATGCACGCCGGCGGTGTGTTGATCGCGCCGGGCAAGATCACCGACTTCTGCCCGATCTATCAGGCCACCGGCAGCGATGCATCGACGGTGTCGCAATTCGACAAGGACGACGTCGAGAAGGTCGGCCTGGTGAAGTTCGACTTCCTTGGCCTGCGCAACTTGACGATTATCGAGCTGGCCGTCGAGTACATCCGCCGGATGACCGGCGAGAAGCTCGATCTGATGTCGCTCGGCTTCACCGATCCGGCCGCCTACCAGATCCTGAAGGACGCCAACACGACGGCGATCTTCCAGGTTGAATCGGAGGGCATGAAGAAGCTGCTCAAGAAGCTGGCGCCTGACCGTTTCGAAGACATCATCGCTGTGCTCGCGCTCTATCGTCCCGGCCCGCTGGGTTCCGGGATGGTCGATGACTTCATCCTGCGCAAAAAGGGCCAGCAGAAGATCGACTATTTCCACCCCGACCTGACCGCCTGCCTGTCGCCGACCTACGGCGTCATCGTTTATCAGGAACAGGTCATGCAGATTTCGCAGATCATCGGCGGCTACACGCTCGGTGGTGCCGACATGCTGCGTCGCGCGATGGGCAAGAAGAAGGCCGAGGAAATGGCCAAGCACCGGGCAACGATTGCCGAGGGCGCGGCCCAGAAGGGCTACGACCCGGCACTGGCCGAGCAGCTCTTCGACCTGATGACCAAGTTCGCCGAGTACGGCTTCAACAAGTCGCACACTGCCGCCTACGCCGTCGTCACCTATCACACCGCCTGGCTCAAGGCGCACCACTGCGCGGCCTTCATGGCGGCGACGATGTCGTCGGACCTCGACAACACCGATTCGGTGAAGATCTTTTACGAAGACACCATCGCCAACAAGATCAAGGTGCTCGGGCCCGACGTCAATGTCTCGAATTACCGTTTCGAGCCGGTTGACCGTGGGACCATCCGCTACGGTCTGGGGGCGGTCAAGGGCACCGGCGAGCAGGCGGTCAATGTCATCCTCAAGGCGCGCGAGACGGGCGGCCCGTTCAAGGACCTGTTCGATTTTTGCCAGCGTTGCGACAAGCGCATGGTCAATCGGCGGACCACCGAGGCGCTGATCAAGGCCGGCGCCTTTGATGCCATCGCCCCGGTCGAAGCGGGAGCCAAGCTTCCGAATCGCCACAAATTGCTGGCCACTGTTGGCATCGCCATGGACTTTGCCGAGCAGATGGAACGCAACGCCATGCAGACCAGCCTGTTCGACGTCGGCGATGTGGCCGACGAACACGCGCCGGAATACGTCAACGTTCGCCCGTGGGACGAAAAGACACTGTTGATGGAAGAAAAGACGGCGCTCGGCTTCTTCTTCTCCGGCCATCCGTACAACACCTGCAAGAAAGAACTGTCACGCTTCGTGCGCCGGCCGCTCAACCGGTTGGAACCCTCCAAGGAACTGACCACGCTGGCTGGCGTCGTGGTCGGCGTGCGCACCCAGATGACCCGCCGCGGCAAGATGCTGTTTGTGCAACTGGACGACGGCACCGGGATGATCGAGGTCACCGTTTTCAACGAACTCTTCGAAGCCGAACGTACCAAGATCGTCACCGACGAAGTGCTGATCATTGAGGGCAAGGTGCGCTACGACGACTTTTCTGGCGGCAACAGCGTTACCGCCGACAAGCTCATGACGCTGGGCGAAGCGCGCGCCCGTTTCGCCCGGCACTTGCTGCTCAAGATGAACGGCAATTCCGATGCCCGCAAACTGAAGTCCTTGTTGACGCCGTTCGCGCCGGGTTCGGCAGACGTGCGCGTGCGCTACCGGAATGCCGATGCCGAGTGTGAACTGCAACTCGGCAAGGATCTGCGGGTCCGGCTCGATGACGCCTTGCTCGAAGCCTTGTCAGGCTGGCTACAGCCGGAAAACGTCGAAATAATCTATTCGTGACGACGCTGATCGACCGGGCGCTGCTCGATAACCTGACAGCCGAGGCCGACGGCGCACCCCGTCTGCGCAAACACCGCAACTTTCATCCGGGGGACGCCTATCCGGCCCACCGGTTGCTGATTGCCATCGAGCCCGGTTCATATGTCGCTCCACACCGACACCTCGATCCCAACAAGGATGAGACACTGCTTGTCGTCCGTGGGCGACTGGGAGTTGTCATTTTTCGGGCCGAAAATGCCGTTGACCGTAGCATCGTGCTACAGGCAGGCGGTGAGGCCATCGGCATCGACATTCCGCACGGCGTTTTCCATACGGTTCTCGCGCTGGAACCCGGCACCGTCTTCTTTGAGGCCAAGGCCGGCCCCTACGTGCCGATTGCCGAAACCGAACGCGCTCCCAGGGCGCCAGCCGAGGGAGCGCCTGCTGCCCTCGTGTACCTGAAAGCACTGCAGATCCTGTTCGCCTGAGTCGCCCAATTCTGGTGACTCGGTTCATCAGCGGACTAGGTGCGCTGTAATATCAATTGCTGACATTGTCATTATTCAAAAATATTGCGGCGCAGCATGAATTTTGTAATTATAAAAAATACACAATGTAATTAAATGCTTGTCGCTAAGTTGCGACATGTTGCTATGCAAAATCGTTATTGACATTGGGATTTGTGCTGTTAGTATGACATTCCGTTTGCATTGTCTTTGCAAACGCTTTTACTTTCGCTAGTCCTTTGCAGGAGTGCTAATGTTCAATCAACTAAAACCGCTGGCTGCATTAATCGCCACGGCCTTGATCTCAACCAGTGCGCTGGCTGCAACGCAGACGCTGGACGCCGGCAACTACACCATCAGTTTTGATGATTCCCTTCTCGGGCTCTTCGGTACCCCGACGCTGACCGCTTCGGGTGATCTTGCCTTTTCCCCCAGCGGCACCCCGGGTTTTTCGGCTCAAACCGGTTCTGGCTTTGACTTTACCAATTCCACTGTCGCCCTGACCATTACGGCTGACGCCGGTTACCAGCTGACTGGTTTCAACCTGATCGAAAAGGGTGACTATTTCAAGATCGGTGCAAGTAGTGAAGTGGCTGTTCTGGGACAGTTGCGCGTCCAGGACATGGTCAACGCCAACGTGAACTTGAGCAACAGCATCGCATCGGCCATGCCGTTGAATGTAACCAGCAGTTCATTCGCCAATCTGGCTACGACGGATTGGACCGCATTGGCCAGCATTGTTCAGGTTGCCACCGGGAAGGCTGTGGTCAGTATCGAAAACATTCTCGGTGCCTACGTCCCAGCCAGTGGCTACGCATTTATCGAGAAAAAGAGCGTGCTCCTCGATATCAACGTGACGGCTGTTCCAGAACCCCAATCCTTTGCCATGCTGCTCGCCGGCTTGGGTGTGGTTGGCGCCATGGTTCGCCGTCGCCGGATTGGTGTCTGAAAGATTGGTCTGATGACGCCATCCGGATGGATGGCGTAGTTAGTAAAAAGCCTCTTGCGTGCAAGAGGCTTTTTTATTGAGCGCTCCGGTCCGGAAATGCCGGGCGGGCGGCCTTGGCGCTATTTCACCAGATCAGTCTTGAAACCGATACGGACGGCGCCCCAATGGCGGCCGCCGATGGTGATCGGCATGGTCAGGTCGGCGAGGATTTCACCGGTATCCCGGACGTAGGTCTGGAATAGCGAGGTTTTCTGGTTTTTTGCCCCCTTGATGCCGACCGGGTCGTTGAATATCCGTTTGTGCCGGCACTTGGCAAGGTCTACTACAGGATCGCCAGTCGGCGCATTGGAAAACACGGCATTGTGGGCGGGGGCGTATCCGTTGGTATCCATGGCCAGCGAATAGACCAGGCCGGGTACGTCGCGCAGCAGATCGTCGAACATCCGTGTCAGTTCACCGTCACACTGGTTGTCGTAGGCCGTCGTGTAGCGCTTCGGATTGGAGCCGGGAATTTCCTTGTACGTCTGGTCGAAAATATTGACGCCACGGTCTGCCATGCGCTGCAGCACGACGGCGACGCTGTCACGGAAGCCGGCGCACTTGTCGTGCAGGGTGTCGAACATGCTGTTGCCGGTACGGAAGTCGGCCAGCGTGCATTGCAGGTCTTCGGTCGATTCGCGCAAGGTCTTGGCACTGTCCAGGCACTGTTTCATGCGCCCGGAGATGTCGCGAGAGTGATCGCGGATACCTTCGACTTCGTGGTGAATCGTCTGATTGCTCTCGCGCAGGTTGTAAATCGCACTCGAGATGGAGGACAGTTGCTCGGTGGTCTGCTTGAAATCAGCAACCATGGTCGTCAGGTCGGCTGCCGAGGTTTCGATGTAGCCGTTGGCCCGCGTCACTTCGCTGACGATGGTCTGCGTCTTGGCCGAGGTGTCGGAGACGAGGTTGATCATCGACTGGGTGTTCTGGCCGATGACCTGGGTCGCCGTCTTGACCTTTTCCGCCAGTTTTCGCACTTCGTCGGCGACCACCGCAAAGCCGCGGCCAGCCTCGCCGGCCCGGGCGGCTTCGATGGCGGCATTGAGTGCCAGCAGATTTGTTTGATCGGAAATGTCGTTGATCAGCGACACGATCTGGTCGATTTTCATCGAGTTGGTGTGCAACTCGGCAACCGTCGACGAGAAATGCTCGATGTGGGCGTTGGTCGACCGCATGGTCGAGGCCACGGTTTCCATTTGCTCAAGCGAGCGCTGGGCGAGATCGAGGTTGTTCTGGGTTGAGGCCTGGATCGCGTCGGAATTCCGCGCCACCTCGCTGACCGCCTGATTGACCAGATTGCTCGACTCGAAGACGTTGGCGGCCAGAGCCTCCTGGCGGCGCACAGCATCGTCGGTCTGCTGCACCTGGCTGTTCATCCGGGCGGCATCGGCAGCAATGCTGACGCTGCGTTCGCGAGCGTGCGAAATCAGGCCGCGGACGCGACTGAAAAAACGGTTGATGTTGGCGGAAATGCGTCCGGCAGGGTCGTTCCCGACATTCCCTACCGAATACGAAAGATCAGCGCTGCCGTCAGCAATCGCCGCGATGTCGCGGTCGATCTTTTCGAGAGCGCCGCTATTGCCAAAAAATCCCATGGTATGTCTCCTGAATCTTTTTTAGTGGACGGGATTGCGGTGCGGTTGTGATCGTCCCCCCGATACTGTCGGGCGGCGTCACTATTGGTTTTTAGTTGCTGCGCTGGCGTGCTGCCAGGCGGCCGAGGATGAATCCCTTGATTTCATGAAAGGGAATCGGTTTGCCGAAAACGGTGATATCCGACGGCAGGCCGCGTTCGAGAATTTCGTCGCGGTCGATGGCGCTGACGACGATGATGTCCATTCGCGCCAGATCAGTATTGGCACGCAGGCGGCGGATCATCTCGAAACCATCCATGCCCGGCATCATGAGGTCGGCGATCAGGATGTCGGGAACGCGCTGGCCGACTTGCAGCAGTCCATCGAAGCCATTGGCAACGATGCGCAGTTTGACCGGCAGGTTCCAGCTATCGACAGTCATCTGATAGAGCATTTGCAGGGTCAGATCGTCTTCGGCAACGAGGATTTCGATCTGGCCGCCATATTCCTGGGCGCTTGGCGTCAGGTTGCGCCGGCGGGCGAGCAGGGCATCAACAGACGCAACCGGAATCCGGCGATGTCCGCCGGCTGTTTTCCACGCTTCGAGCGCGCCGCTTTCAACCATGTTCTGAACGGTGCCCAGGGAAACACCCAGACGGAGGGCTGCTTGCCGGGTGCTGAGATATTCGGAATCGGCCATGATTTTGTCTTTGCTGAAATTACAAATTCGCCAAATTTTATCCTGTAATCGCGCGAAACTACAATAAAAAAAACCCGAGGCGTATTGGCGCTCGGGTTTTTGTCGGAGATGCCCAGCCCGTGGGCAAAAGCGGCGATTACAGTTTCTTGGCGTTCTTGGCCAGATAGGCGGCGACGCCCTCGGTCGACGCAGTCATACCGGGCTTGCCCTTGTTCCAGCCGGCCGGGCAGACCTCGCCGTGCTCTTCGAAGAATTGCAGGGCATCGACCATGCGCAGCATTTCGTCGATGTTGCGGCCGAGCGGCAGCATGTTGACGACCTGATGCATGACCACGCCGGTCTTGTCGATCAGGAAGGAACCACGCAGCGCAACGCCGGCCGCTTCGAGTTCGACGTCGTAGGCGCGGCAGATGTCGTGCTTGACGTCGGCAACCAGCGGGTAACCGACCTGGCCGATGCCGCCGTCCTTGATGGCGGTGTTCTTCCAGGCCAGGTGGGTGAATTGGGAGTCGATGGAAACGCCGATGACTTCGACGCCGCGCTGCTTGAATTCTTCCAGGCGATGATCGAAGGCGATCAGTTCGGACGGGCAGACGAAGGTGAAATCGAGCGGGTAGAAGAACAGGACAACGGGCTTGCCCTTGAAGGAGGAGAGCTTCAGTTCCTTGATTTCATTGTTGCCATATACGGCGGTGGCGGTGAAATCCGGGGCTTGCTTGCCAACGAGAACGGCCATGGGGAACTCCTTGTAATAAGTGGTTTGTCGGTTGGGGGGAAAAGGCCAATTTAACGAAGCTGGCATGTCGTGTCAAACCAGGATTCGCATCGGAACAACTCGTGATGTATGCGGCTTGGCTTGTCCGGAAAGCGCGGGTCGCTGGCATAATCCCGGTATGAAAATAATGATAGCCGAGCAGACTGGCGGAGGGGCCGGGACTTGCTGAAGGTGCTGGTTTTTCTGCCGGTGGTGGGCGCGCTCCTGCTGGCCGTTCTGCCGGTGCGCCGGGCCCTGCCGCTGTGGCAGGTGGCGATGGCTTTTGCGCTCGGGGCGCTGGGTTATGCGCTGTGGCTGGCCGGGCAATTCGAGGCGGCCGGGCCGGCGCTGCAGATGTTCGAGAGCCGGGCGTGGAATCGCCGGCTTGGTTCCTATTTTGCGCTTGGTGTCGATGGCATTTCGCTGGCCATGGTGCTGCTGACCGCGCTCCTTTCGCTGATTGCCGTGCTGATGTCGCGGCGCATGGAAGCGGGGGCGCGACTTTATTTCGTGCTGGTGCTGTTGCTCGAATCGGCGATGTTCGGCGTCTTCATGGCGCGCGACTGGTCACTTTTTTATGTCTTCTGGGAGGCGACGCTACTGCCGCTGTTTTTCCTGATCGACCGGCTGGGCGGGCCGAACCGGCAGCGCGCGGCGCTCAATTTCTTTTTGTACACGCTGGGCGGCTCGGTGTTCATGCTTGTCGCGCTGCTCTTTTTGTATGACGCGGCGCCCGGCCACAGTTTTGCGATGGCCGACATGGCCGAGGGCGGGCGCGGCCTGCCGCTCAATACGCAATTGCTGATCTTCGCCGGGTTTTTCATCGGCTTCGGCGTAAAGATGCCGGTCTTTCCGCTACACGGCTGGTTGCCGCTGGCCCACGTCGAGGCGCCCAGCCCGGTGTCCATTTTGCTCTCCGGCGTGCTGCTCAAGATGGGGGCCTACGGGCTGATCCGTGCTGCCGAAACGCTGCCCGCGGCGCTGCTGGCGACGCAGGACTGGCTGGTCGTCATTGCCTTCATCAGTTTGCTGTATGGCGGCATCCTCGCCTGGCGCCAGCAGGATTTGAAAGCCATGGTTGCCTATTCGTCGATTTCGCACATGGGTATCGTGCTGCTCGGCATCGCCACGCTCAATGTTACCGGCCTGACTGGTGCTGTCATGCAGATGGTGGCGCACGGGCTGACCGCCGGTCTGCTCTTCCTGATTGTCGGCCTGCTCTACCAGCGTACGCACAGCCGTGATCTGGCCGACTATGGCTCGCTGCTCGGCAAGGCGCCGCGCTTCGCTTTCTTCACGGCCTTCGGGCTGCTCGCCGCCATCGGCCTGCCGGGCAGTGCCGGCTTCATCGCCGAACTGCACGCGCTGGTCGGCGGCTATCAGCGCTGGGGCGGCTGGGTGCTCATCCTTTGCCTGGCCATGCTCATCGGCGCCGCCTACAGCCTGCGCGTCATCGGTCGCCTGTGCCTGAGAGGCAAGACTATGGACCTGCCGGACATGACGCGGACCGAGGCGGTGGCGGCGGGCTTGCTGGCTGCCTGCATCCTTGGCCTTGGTGTCTGGCCGGCGCCTTTGCTCGACCTGATCGCCGGCAGTGTCGGCCAGGTCGCCCGACTGTTTGGGACATGAGATGAGCGCCGAAGACGACTTGCCTATCCGCGAGCGCCTGGCCCACTGGGTCGAGCATCTGACCCATGTGCTACCGGCGCAGGCGCCGATCCGTGATTTTGTCCATCACAACACGCTGCACGGCTTCCAGCATCTGCCCTTCGCCGAAGCGCTGTCGGCAGCTTCGGCGCTGACCGGGGCGGCGACCTGGTGGCCGGAGGCGAAATTCCGCGAATGTCTGGCCAATGGGCGGATCAGCGCCGACGACCTGAATGCTGCCCTCGACGATTTTGGCGTCGCCGATCTCGACGAATCCTTGATCCGCGCCCTGAGCCGGCGCGATGTCCTGCTCGCCAGCCTGATGGCCGGCAGCGAGGTGCCCGATGCCCGTCGTCTGGGCTGGCTGCAGCGCGAAACGGGCCTCGACGACGATTTCATTTTCAGCCATTTTTCCCGGTTGACCGTGGAACAGCCGGCCCCGGCCCATGTCTCGTCCTGGCAGCAACAGGCGCAGGCCCGCTGGGCCGAACTCTGTGGCCGGGTCGGCAAATCCTGGACTTGGCGCGGCCTGCTCGAATACCTGAGTGGCGAGGACGTGCTCGAGCGCGTGCGCAGCATCCTGCAGCGTCACCTTGCGGCGCATCTCGACCTCGGCGTCGCGGCCTGGCGCAACCCGGCGCAGGGGCAGGGCTTTTTCGCCGCCTGGCGGGCCAGTGCCGGCTTCGATCTGGCTTGGGAAATGGACGAGTTGCCCAATGTCCGCGACGAAATTTTGCACCTGCCCGACAGCCCGATCGACGTCCTGCTCGAAGAACTGCCGCGCCTGATCGCCGACGAAAGCCTGTGGCCCGGCTACCTGCAGCGTCTGAGCCTCGAGTTGCCTGGCTGGTCCGGCATGGTCCTCTGGCGCGACCGCCACCCGGCGCGCGGCGACGGCACGCCGGTAGCCATGCTCGAATACCTCGCCGTGCGCGTCCTGCTCGAACGCCTGCTTGCCGACGACCTGCTGCGCCGCCTGGCCGGCGGACCGCTGCATCTGGCCGAACTGCCCGAGCACTACGCCGCTCGTCCCGATGAATTCCTCGTTCGCGAGGCGCGCCACCACGCCTGGCTACCCGAAGAACTGCAAGGCCGCGCTGCCTGCCTGGTCGATCTGGCCCGCAATGGGCATGTCGATGTCGAAGACTGGCGCCATCTGGCCGAAGCCATCGCTCCGGCCATGCACAGCGCCCAGGCTGATAACACCGCCTGGCAACTGGCCGCCTTGAGCCGGCCGCTCGCCCTGTCGCTGGCCGACGTGCAGACGCTGAGCCGCGAAGAAGTCGCCGCCTTGCAATCGTGTGCCGGCAGTCTGAGCCCCGCACAGCGCAGCCAGATCTGGCTGCTCGCCTACGAACGCCATTACCGCGAACAACTGTTCTCGGCGCTGACCGCCAACCATCCGCGCCAGGCCGCGCCGGCCACCCCGTCGGCCCAGGTCGTCATGTGCATGGACGACCGCGAGGAGGGCACCCGCCGCCACCTCGAAGAAATCGCCCCGGACATTGTCACCTTCGGCGCCGTCGGCTTCTTCGGCGTGCCGATCTACTGGCAAGGGCTGGATGATGCCGGCCGGACAGCGCTCTGCCCGGTCGTCGTGCGGCCGACGCAACTCGTCCGCGAACTGGGCGTCGCCGGTGCCGAAATCGAACAGGGCCAACGCGCCGCCCGCCGCGAAAGGCGTCTGCACTGGCGCGAACGCTTCTATCAGGCGACGCGCCGGCGCGCCGTGGCCGGCCCGATTTTGACCGCGCTGGGCAGTCTGCCGGCGCTGGCCGCGCTGACGGCGATGACGCTGGCCCCGGGCTGGTTCGGCGAAACGACCCGACGCTGGCGCGAGCAATACGATGGCCGACTGCCGACCCGGCTCCAGCTGACCGCCGAGCGGCAAGCCGAGGCGACGCCCGAACAGCCGCAGCTGGGCCTGACCGATGCCGAGCAGATCAAGTACGTCGAAGATTTCCTGCGCATGATCGGCCTGGCCAGAGACTTTGCCCCGCTCATCCTGATCTTTGGCCATGGCTCGGGTAGCCGCAACAATCCCCACCTCTCGGCCTACGACTGCGGCGCCTGCTCGGGCAAACACGGCGGGCCGAATGCGCGGATCTTCGCCGCCATGGCCAATCGCCCCGAAGTACGCGCCGGACTGGCCGCGCATGGTCTGCTCATTCCCGAAAGCACCTGGTTCATCGCCGCCGAGCACAACACCTGCGACGACGGCGTCGAGTGGTACGACCTCGACACCGTGCCGGAACATTTCCATGCCGCGCTCGATACGCTGCTGGCCCAGATCGGCGAAGCCTGCCGGGCGCATGCGGCCGAGCGCTGCCGACGCCTGGCCTCGGCGCCAGTGCGCCCAACGCCATGGAAAGCCCGCCAGCACATGCTCGGCCGGGCCAGCGACATTTCCCAGGCCCGGCCGGAACTCGGCCACGCCACCAACGCCGCGGCCTTCATTGGCCGGCGCGAAATGAGTCGTGGCCTCTTTCTTGATCGTCGGGTCTTCCTGATTTCCTACGACCCGGCCAGCGATGACGACGGCGCCATCGTCGAAGACATCCTGCTCGCCGCCGGCCCGGTCGGCGCCGGCATCGCCCTCGAATACTATTTCTCGCCCGTCGACAACGAGCA
>Ga0209211_10006396_pt1 | contig 17068 bp, 16 predicted proteins | sample RifGroA2_FD_183992 | JGI IMG/M metagenome (GOLD analysis project Ga0209211, IMG submission 183992) | Groundwater microbial communities from Rifle, Colorado, USA - Groundwater A2 (SPAdes) (version 2) | ecosystem: Environmental > Aquatic > Deep subsurface > Groundwater | place: Rifle, Colorado... | reverse complement strand
AGTCCTTTGATCATCATGTTCAATCCCTTGAAAATAAAATGATTAACCGTAATTTAATTGTCAATGAACTTATTATATCAAGTGTACATATAAATGCACAAAGTTTAACTAATTTTTAGAGGAACCCATAATATATCATTGGGGTTATTTTTCTTTGTATTTTGCAGGGTCTTTCAGCCCGGCCTGCTTAAAGCCTTTCAGCCGAAGCTGGCAGGAGTCGCATCTGCCGCAGGATAGTCCGTTTTTGTTTGGATTATAACAGCTATGCGTCAGCGAATAATCAACGCCGAGCCGAGTGCCGGTTTTTATTATTTGAGCCTTGGTCATTTTGATTATGGGTGTATGGATTTTGTATCTGCCTTTTTTCTCGATGACCGCGGCTGTGGCAAGGTTTGCCATTTTTTCAAATGCTTTGATGTATTCGCTCCGACAATCTGGATAGCCGCTGTAATCGGCGGCGTTGACACCTATGAAAATATCGAACGCTCCGACAGCCTCGGCGATTGCCAGCGCAAAACTCAAGAAAATCGTGTTTCTGGCAGGGACGTATGTAATGGGTATTTTTTTGGGGTCGATAGACCGACCTAATGGGACTTTTATCGTTTTGTCAGTCAGCGCCGAGTTAAAAAAAACACCCGGGTCGATAGTGATAATTTTATGTTTTCTGACCGCGAAAGACCTCGCGACTTTTTTCGCACTGCGTAACTCTATGCTGTGTCGCTGGTTATAGCTGAAGCTGACGGCGACACATTCGAAGCCTTTGCTTTTTGCTATTGCCGCTGTAGTGGCTGAATCCAGCCCTCCGCTAAGCAGAATTATCGCTTTTTTAGCTTTTTTTATCATAAATACTCCACTTGCCATTAGTCAGGGTTTATATTATAGTAATAACCAGCAGATTTTTAACAAAAAAACAGGGCATATTATGAACGAACCCAAAATTGAACTTTTTGACAACCCAAAACCGCAGCGGGATTATGTTATAAAAATCGACTGTCCGGAGTTCACCAGCGTCTGTCCGAAGACAGGCCAGCCGGACTTCGGAACTATCACAATCGAATACTGCCCAGCCCAAAAGTGCATCGAGCTGAAAAGCCTCAAGTACTATATGCAGAGTTTCAGAAATAAGGGTATTTTTTATGAGGCTCTCACGAATGAGATTCTCGATGAACTGTCAGCAGAATCAAAACCGAAATGGATGAAGATTACCTCGAAGTTCACGCCTCGCGGCGGAATCACAACCGAAGTTGTGGCCGAGTACAAAAAATAAAGGAGATGGCGAAATGGCTATTACATTTGTCTGCGAATGCTGCAAAAAGAAAATTAATGCGCCTGATGAGGCCGGCGGCAAGTGGGGCAAATGTCCCAGTTGCGGTTTTAAGTGTTATATACCCCTGCCGCCCGTTGAGGGTGAGGAGGAGATTAAACTTGCTCCGATAGACGAGAATGACGAAACGCAGTACAGGGAAATGATGAGAGAGACCTATCATATAACGGAGGAACTGCTGCACGAGATAGAAGAGCCGGGCGAGCCGGGCCACGCCGCGACAATTGACGAAAAGGTTTTAACCGTCAGAATAATTAAGTATCTCGGTCTTATGGCCGCTGGTTCGCTTGACGAGGCCGCCAACGCTTCAAACAAGATAACGCCGTATAAATCCCAGGCCAAAAAAATCCTCGAAAAAATGCTTAGCGACGAAATACCTGAACCGGAACTGGCTAATGTGCCTGCAAAAGTGCTGACCGGCTTTATCAGGAATATGCTCACAAGATTAGGATAGAAAGGAACTTGCAAATGTCTGACGCGAAAGAATTTTATGCCGAAATAGCCGGCAAAATGGAAAAAGTAAAAAAAGACGCTCCCGCAGTGATAGCCGGGTTTGGTGCGCTTTTCAGCAAGGTTATGGCCGATGGCGCGATAACGGTAAGAGAAAAGGAGCTTATCGCTCTCGGCATCGCCGTTGCCGCCAAGTGTCCGCCCTGCATAATGGCTCATACCAAAAAATGCCTCGACGCTGGCGCAGACAAAACGCAGATTCTCGAAGCCGCGTCGGTTGCCGTTGTAATGGGCGGCGGACCTGCTTATATGCATTTAGTTGAAGTAATGGACGCTCTCGAAGCTCTGGGAAAATAAAAGTATCTCTAATAACGAAAAATGGAAAATAGGAGTTGATGTTTTGAAAAAGTTTTTGGTTTTAGTAATGGCGGCTGTATTTGTTCCGGTTGCGTATTCGGATGTAAAACTTGCGGTTCTTTTCTGTAACGGCGTTGTACTTCAGCAGAAAAGCGACGCTCCAATCTGGGGCTGGGCATCGCCCGGCGAACAAATCACGATAAATGTGGATTGGCAGGCAGGCGAGTTTGCCGCCGTCGCCGACGAAAAGGGCGACTGGAAAGTAATTCTCAAAACTCCGCAGGCGGGCGGCCCTTATACGATTAAGGTAAAAGGGCAGAATGAAATTATTCTTTCCGATGTTTTAATCGGAGAAGTGTGGTTCTGTTCGGGACAATCGAATATGGAAGTTCCACTCGGCTGGCTCGGTACGGAAAGAAGCAAAAAAGACACGGCCGAAGCTAATAACCCGCTTATACGCGTATTTGACATAAAGAACAAATACTCCGCTCTCGAAGAAAAACAATGCACAGGCGAATGGGACTCCTGGCGGCCTGTTACGCCGGACAATGTTCAGTGGTTCTCGGCTGTCGGATATTATTTCGGAAAAAGGCTGCAGGAAAATCTCAATGTGCCGGTCGGACTTGTTTCGTCTCACTGGGGCGGAACGCCTGCTGAAAGCTGGACGGATTTTGATTCGATTAAGAGATTTCCGCGGTTTGAAAAACAGGTCGAGGTTCTTGCCGCCATACGAGAAAAAAATGGAGATTCGGATGCCGTCTTCAAGAATGTTATAGACCAGTGGCTTGCCAAGGTTGCTCTCGAAGATGACGGAATTAAAAATAAATGGTTTGCCGCCGATGCGAACACCGCCGATTGGCTGCCGATGGTTCAGCCTGCTTCGTGGAGCGGCAGCGATTTAAAAGACGTGGATGGAATTGTTTGGTTTAGGAAGGAATTTACTCTGCCGACAGACGCTAATTTGCAGGATTTGGAGATTAATCTTGGCAAAATCGACGACATCGACGGTGTCTGGCTCAACGGCAATTACATCGGGACTACGATTGGGGGCGATATAACCAGAACATATAAAGTATCGGCCGCGTTTTTGAACAAAGGCGCAAATATAATTGCCGTTCGCGTAATTGACACCGGCGGCGACAGCGGGTTTGTGAGCGAAGCGAAGGACTTGAAAATCTCCCAGGCCGGCAAAGATTTGCAGAGCCTGGCCGGGCAGTGGCAATATAAAGCCGCAAATCCGAAAACCGACTGGCAGATGCCGACTTTTACCGCGATAAATCAGAATTCCCCGACGGCTTTATTTAATGCGATGCTCGCTCCGGTTATTCCATTTCGAATCGCAGGTGTCCTTTGGTATCAGGGCGAATCGAACGTCGATTTCCCAATCGAGTACAGAGAACTCTTTCCAGCTATGATTGAAAACTGGCGGAGCAGATGGGGGCAGGGCAGCTTTCCATTTTACTATGTTCAGATTGCTCCGTGGGATTATGGCGATGCCAGGGTCAGTCAGGCTCTTCGTGAGGCGCAAATGCTTGCGCTTTCTGTGCCGAATACAGGTATGGCCGTAACGATGGACATCGGCGATGAAAAAGATATACACCCTCGCAACAAGCACGATGTCGGCGACAGACTTGTTCGCTGGGCATTGAATAAAAACTACGGCAGAACCGATGTGGTTTTCTCCGGGCCGCTATACAAAGAAATGAAAATAGACAGTAATTCCATTCGTCTGTTCTTTAATTATACCGATGGCGGTCTGGTCGCAAAAGGCGGAGATTTAACCGATTTCACAATCGCAGGCGAAGACAAAAAATTTGAACCGGCCAAAGCCGTTATTGACGGCAATACAATCGTCGTTTCCAGCGAGCAGGTCAAAAATCCTGTCGCTGTTAGATTTGCCTGGAAAAACTGGGTGCAGCCGAATCTGTTTAACGCCGCTAATTTGCCCGCTTCGTCGTTCAGAACCGACGACTGGCCTCTGCAATAAAATTGGCATCAGAGCCGCGACCGAAAGGGAGCGGGGTTTATTTTACGCCGATACTTAGCGATTTGAGAAAGTCTGCTTCCTGTTCGTTGAGCGGGCGGTCGTTTATTTTTTCAATCTTTTCGACGGTCTGTTCATAAGTAAATTCGCCTGACCTTAACATCCACGCCGCCGCTAAATAAGCGACGCGTTTTTTGCCGCTGCTGTCGTGGACGAGAACAGGCAGATTGTTTTTCTCCGCCATTATAGCCAAAAACTTTTCAATAACATTCGCATCTGGCGTATTGCTGGCCGCACTGTCCTTTTTTACCGGCAATTCGACATATTTAACGCCGTTGTTTTTTACCCAGGTAATTTCCTCGTTGTGCCAGTTTTCTTCTCTGTGTTCGGTTGTGTTGCGAATGTTGACAATCGCGGCGATATGATATTTATACAGCAGTCTTGTATAATCCATTCCTCGCGGCTGACCGCTGGTATAAAGAACGTCCGGCATTACCGTATTGAAATTTTTTATATGAAAATGCCGAACCGTAATCACAGCGACAAATATAATTAACGCCAGCACAAGCCAGCCTGTAAATTTACTTTTATTTTTTTTCATTTTCAGCCGTCCGTCAGTTTTTTTTATAAATTTCTCTTACCGCGTAAATTTTTCTGTCTGTCGCCTCGAAATATACCCTGCTAATGAGTTCTGCGATAAGGCCTGTCGATATAAAAACCATTCCTATCAGCAGCAGAACTATGCCCGCCGCCGTCAGCGGAGCGTGCGCAACGAATATCGGCACGTTGTACCATAATTTATCGAACATAATATACGCGAAAAGCAGCATTGCCAGAGCGATGCAGTAAAACGCCCCCTTGCCGAAAAAGTGCAGCGGACGAGTGATATATCCCAGCAGAAATCGCAGCGTTATCAAATCAAATGCCACTCTGAATGTTCTCCCGATGCCGTAGTTGCTCTTTCCCGCCGGGCGGTCGATGTTTTTTATTGGTATTTCGATTATCCTGCCGCCGGTGAACGACACCAGAGCGGGTATAAACCGATGCATTTCGCCGTAGAGCTTAATATCTTTAATAATGCCTCTGCGATACGCCTTAAACGTTGTGCCGAAATCGTGAATATCCACGCCGCTGACTTTTGACGCTATCCAGTTGGCGATTTTACTTGGGATTTTTCGCATAATCATATTATCGACACGTTTTTCGCGCCAGCCGCTCACAACATCATAGCCAGCGTTGATTTGCTCGATAAAATTCGGGATCTCCTCCGGCAGATGCTGAAGGTCACCGTCCATACTGATAATTATTTCGCCCGCCGCGTAATCGAATCCAGCCGCCAGAGCAGGTGTCTGGCCGAAATTACGCCTAAGCTCTACCGCCACAACATGGTCGTCGCCGACTGCGATTGTTTTTAACTTTTCTAATGTCTTATCCGTGCTGCCGTCGTTCACGAAAACAAGCTCATAAGTTTCGCACGTCTGCCGCATTACCTTCGTGAGCCGGTCGTAAAGCTCCTGCACAACGGCTTCTTCGTTATACAGCGGAACAACCACAGAATATTTTATTTGAGCCATCATTATTCCTTACCAATGTCTCTGTAATTTACAAGTTCTATGCCGGCATCCGCTATAGCCTTTTTCGTTGATGCCGCACAGAGCCATTTCAACTCCGTCTGCCGCTGCTCGACTAATCTCGTTTTGCCAAGTCCTTCAGGATAACCAGGATGAGTCATCACTTCGGCGACTCCCGCAAACTGTGTCTGCGACAATTCTGCCCAGAATTTATCATCTATCCTGCCTGTATGGGCAAGCCCGAAAAAAATATCCGTCTTTATAAAGCGAGCGTCAATGTCCTGACATTTTAACGCCATCTGACGGACTATCAAAGCTCTGATTTTATCTTGCATCTCAACCCTTGGCCAATCGCCGCCGCAAAGCGTTCCCGGCTCATAAGGCCACCGGATAGCGGGGATATTAAATTTTTCTGCCAGTCGGCATACGAGCCGCCAAACCCCCGGCAGACAGTGAAAGTGTTTATGCGAATCCAAGTGGGTGGGAGTTATACCCTTGCCGATTAACGAGGAAATCTGCGCCGACAATTCAACCTCAATCGCCTGACGGATTTTTTTACTCACGACAGCGGCGATGGCAAGTTTCGCAACCGAATACCGGAAATTACCATCGGCATCAGTCAGGATTTTTACGACAGGGGCGGTCGAAAGAGGTTTGCCGGAAGTAACGTTCAAATGAACGCCAACGCCGAGCGCAGGCATCTTTCTCGCCAGTTCGAGAGCCTCATCGACACCTGCCATATTGGCCATTATTGTTGCGCTGGTCAATACACCTGCGGTATGCGCTTCAGCGACAGCATTATTTACGCCCCGACAAAGACCGAAATCGTCTGCGTTTATTATTATTTTTCTGGGCATCATAAGGACGCAAATTCTACGCCCTTATACCAGCAGCGTCAAACAAAAACACTGCCATCTACTGACTATTGGTTACTGGCTATTGGCTATACTGTCTTCTGTTTTTGAAATATCTGTTTTTGCCGCCGCCGTTGCGGTCGTCATTATTATTTTTATTATCTTCCTGTTCCGGCTGGCCGTTCGATTCGCGAAAAGGCTTTTCATATTTGCCGAAAATCATTCTGCCTGCCGAGGTTTGCAGTGCGCTGGTAACCGTAATCTGTATCTTTTCGCCCATTTTGCCTCTGCCGTCTTCGACAACGACCATTGTGCCGTCATCGAGATAGCCGATTCCCTGTTGCGCTTCTTCGCCTGGTTTGACGATTTTAACCACCATCGGCTCGCCTGGCAGAACAATGCTTTTCAGCGAATTTGCCAAATCGTTGATATTGATTACGTCAACTTCCCTCACCTGCGCGACTTTGCTTAGGTTGTAGTCGTTGGTTATCAGTTTGCCGCCGCAGCTTTTCGTCAGGGCGACTAATTTCTGGTCAACAGGCGCGTGTTCGTCAACGCCGGGCGGGGGAGTGTCGTCAACCTGCACCTCGATGCCTTTTATGTCCTGCAGCTTGTGAAGAATATCTAATCCGCGTCTGCCGCGAACGCGTTTGAGCTTATCAGCGGAGTCCGCGACAAGCTGAAGTTCATTGAGAACAAATCGCGGAACGACAAGCGGTGCATCGAATAGTTTGCTCTGGCAAATATCAGCTATTCTGCCGTCGATGATTACGGATGTGTCGAGAATCAGCGGCCTGATGCCCTTTGACTGCCGGGCGAATTCAACGTAGGGAATTATGAAGCGAACGTCGTCTTTGGTCTGCGTCACAAAACTGATTACAAGATAGCATACGCATATACCCATCACCCACTTGGTTACCTGTAGACTGTTGCCCACAAGACCGAGCTTGAAAACATCGTTGACCATATCAAGCACCAATGACAACGCCCAGCTAAAGAAGATACCGACGATTAGTCCGAAGAAAATTCCCGCCAGAGCCTTGAGAGATTTTTTCGGCAGAAGCCAGTCGATAAACAGAACTAAAACCGCCAGCACAAGACCGCCGACAAATGTTACTCTGATATCGCTTTGCGATGCGTCATCAATTTTGTCTGGGTTGGTCATTTCTGTACTGATGCTCACATACAGCGCTGCTGCGATTACGATAATAAAAATCGCTCTGATGAAATGTAACAACATAAATATGACTCCAAAAAATTATAAAGGTCTATTAGCTATAAATTTAACACTATTTATAATATCGACAAATTTGCATTGTAAATCCATTTTTTTTTATAACTGCCGACATTATAAGGGATGTTATCAGACAATACAACTCCATAATTTTGTTTGTTTTGCAGGGTCAGAGCCGCGAGTGCCTGATAACTGAGTTTCTGATAACTGATAACTGTTTTTACGACAGCAGTTTCGGAAATATGCCGTACTTTTTGATTTTGTAGCCGAGTATTCTTTCGGTAAGCCCCAATTCCTCGGCGGCCTTCCTCTGCCGACCGGCAAATTTTTTCAACGAATCTATAATCAGTTCTCTCTCCTTGTTTTCGATAATTTCAATAAGCGAGCGTTTGGCGCCCGATTCGCTTTTTCTTATCATTTGCAAAGAAGGCGGCAAATGTTCCGACCGAACAACTTCGTCGTTGCACAGCAGAACGGCTCTTTCAATACAGTTCTCTAATTCTCTTATATTCCCTGGCCAGTGATAGCTCGTGAGCATCTCAATCGCAGGGGTGGAAATTCGCGTAATGCGTTTGTTATTTTCCTTTGAAAACTTCTCAAGAAAATAATCCGCCATCAGCATAATGTCGTCTTTTCTCTCCCGCAGCGGCGGAAGAAAAATCGGAAACACATTGATTCGATAATACAAATCTTCCCTGAACAGTTTTTCCTTTATCTGTTCTTCGAGATTTTTATTCGTGGCGACGATAATTCTCACATTCGATTTAATTGTTTCGCCTCCGCCGACCCGCTCAAATTCTCTGAACTGAATCACTCGCAGCAGTTTAACCTGCAAATTCATCGAAAAGTCGCCGATTTCATCGAGAAAAATTGTTCCGCCGCCTGCTCTTTCGAACCTGCCTATTTTCTTCTCCGTTGCGCCGGTGAACGCGCCTTTTTCGTGTCCGAATAATTCGCTCTCAAGCAGCGTTTCGGGCAAAGCCGTGCAGTTAACCTTTATAAAAGGCTTATTCGCTCTTTGGCTGTTATAATGTACCGCGTGCGCAACGAGGTCTTTTCCCGTTCCGCTTTCGCCGCGAATCAGAACCGTTGCGTTGCTTTCCGCCACCTGCTCGATGAGTCGATAGACTTCCTTTATTGCGTTGCTTGTGCCGACCATATTGTCAATATTGAAATGCGTCCGCAGTTCCTGCCGCAGCCTAAGATTTTCCTCCGAAAGCTGCCGCTTGTCCGACTCGACGAGCTTATTCAGTTTCACCGCCTGGGCGACCATTGTCGCTATTACATTGAGCAGATTTAAATTTGCTTCAAAGTCGTCGCCTTTTTTTACCTGCCTGTCAACGCTTAGCGTTCCGATTGTTTTGCCCTCAAGTTTAATAGGCACGCAGTAAAACGCGATTTGCTTCCCTGCCGTCTCTTTTCTCGAATGAGTTCTGTGCAGAAACCTGTTGTCCCTTGAAATATCAGGCACGATAATTTCTTTTCCAGTCTGCACGACTGTTCCGGTGATGCCTTCGCCAATTTTATAAATACCCAGTTCTTTCGATTCTTCGCTCAATCCGTGCGCCACTTTGATATTTATTGTTTCCGTTTCGGGGTTGAGCAGGGTAATCGTTCCCTTTTGCAGTTTGACGTGCGTATCCAAAGATTTGAGAATAGCCTTTAGCGTAAGCTCAAGGTCGAGCGAATCGGCAAACGCCTTGGCCAAATCCGCCAATAATTGCACCTCTTTTGATGGCTTTGTTGTCATATCATTCCTATCGGCCAAAAACATACAAAATTGTAGCTGAAAATCCAAAAAATACAACTTTGTAATTATTATCCCAACACTTACCACGCATTTCAAGCAAAAAATTGGTAACATTTTAGCCGAGTGTCGAATACGACTTGTCATTCCCGCATTAAAAATCAGAGCCGCGACAGTAATGGAGCGGTCAAAATTGTGTTTGATTGTCAATTTTTAGACGCGCCCTCAATGTTTATATCTCTTTTTTCTCTGTGTCTTCTATGAAGCCAGGCCTGTCAAGCTAAAAATTTGTTTGATTAGTTCAACCTTCTATCCGAGTTTCCGCCAGGCAGCCAGCCTTTTTTCAGCGGTCTCATTCAACTTATGCGACAACACTCATTCTCTGTGGCGAGCTCTAACGCCCATTTCACCGACCGAGCTGTTGTCATGCCAATCAATACAAACTTCAAACTTTTATCACGCCAACATCGCTTCTATTTACATTTTTTTTACTATTTGGGAGGAGGAGTAAAAAATCTTTTTTTTTATGCCGCCTATGAATATTTGAAAAGCGAATTTTGTTATGCGGATTTGAATTTAGACGGCTATATCAGTCTGACAGATATCGAAGTTATGGCCGGCCAGTGGCTCATTTATCCCTGCGCGGACTGTATTAGCGACTTGAATTCAGATCAGAGGGTAAATATGAAGGATTTTGCCGAATTTGCACGACAGTTTGCCATTCTGGGCTGTCGTTAAGCATCTCATTTCTATTGTTTTTCGGCAGTAAATGATTTATAATGAGATGCTTATGAGTTATAGTTTTAAATACTCCAAACAAATACAACAGGGGCTGGTTATTTTTTGCGCCGCTGCGATTTTAATCGGGCTGTACCTGGCAAGCCTCCATAGTTATCTGTTATTCCATACCGTTTCCGAATTGTTCACGATTGCCATTGCCTTTGCGATGTTCATTATCGTCTGGAACAGCCGGCAATTTATCGAGGATAATTATCTCTCGTTTATCGGTATTGCTTTTTTGTTCATAGGCAGTCTGGATTTAGTCCATACTTTGGCGTATAAAGGAATGGGAGTGCTCCAGGGATATAATCCGGATATCGCCACCCAGCTCTGGATTGCGTCACGGTATATGCATAGCATTTCATTTATAGCGGCGGTGTTTTTAGTCAGGCGGAAGTTAAACCAGAATATCGCTGCTTTTGTATATTCCGTTATTACGGCTATTGTGCTCCTCTCGATTTTTTATTGGGAAAATTTCCCTGCCTGTTTTATCGAAGGGACGGGGCTCACAAAGTTCAAGGATGTAAGCGAAACAGTTATTTGCGTTTTTTTTGCTGTTGCGATTCTATTGCTGTATTTAAATCGCAAAGAATTTAAAAAAAACATTTTAATACTTCTTTTTGTAAGTTTATTTTTGTCGATATGCTCGGAACTCGTCTTTACCCTGTACGGCAGCGTTTATGGCTTAGCCAATCTCACAGGCCACTATTTCAAAATAATCTCGTTTTATCTGATTTACAGGGCGCTGGTCAAAACCCAGCTTATAGACCCTTACAGCACTCTCTTTCGCAATCTAAAACAGAACGAAAAATTTATTGTTGAAGAGCAGAAGAGGCTTGAGAGTATTCTCAACGCCATACCCGATGGTATATATATTGTAAATCAGAACCATGATATCGAATATGCAAATCCCACTATGCGAAAAATCTTTGGTTCGATAGATGGTAAAAAATGCTATGAGTATATAGACAGTTTTGATAAACCCTGTTCGTTATGCAAATTTCCAGAGGTATTAGACGGCAAAACTGTTCGTATGGAATGCGCCTCAACAAACGGCAAGGTTTATGATGCGATAGACACTCCGTTTGTCAATATTTTTACAGGTCAGGTATCAAAACTGAAAATACTCCACGATATAACAGAGATTAAACAGGTTGAACAGGTTTTATGTCAGGCAAAAGATGAATTAGAGAAAAAGGTTTTAGAGCGTACGGCAGAGTTGGCGAAGATGAATGAAATGCTGACCGCGGAGATTGCCGAACGCAAAAAGGCAGAAGAAATCGTAAAAGCCGAACGCAAACGGTTTGAAGACGTTCTTGAGATGATGCCGGCTTACGCGATACTGCTTACGCCTGATTATCACGTCGCGTATGCCAACCGTACGTTCCGCAAATGGTTCGGCGACGACAACGGCAAAAAATGTTATGAGTTTTTGTTTAATCGCACAGAACCCTGCGAAAATTGCGAAACTTATAATGTTATGAAAACCGGCAAAAGCCAATTATGGGAGTGGACCGGCCCGAACGGCCACAATTACGATATCTACGATTACCCATTCACTGACACGGACGGCTCGCCTTTGATTATGGAAATAGGCGTTGATGTTACCACCCACAAGCAAACACAAAATGCACTTCGCCAGGGCGAAGAACGCTACCACTCGCTGACAGCTGCTACTGCGCAAATCGTCTGGACAACAGACGCACAGGGTCAGGTTAATGACGATATGCCTTCATGGCGGGAATTTACCGGTCAAAGCGTACAGGAAATCAAGGGGTGGGGATGGATTGATTTTCTGCACCCAGACGACCGCGACAGCACGGCGAAAATCTGGTCGAATGCCGTCGAACAGAGGATTTTATATGAGACCGAATACAGGATACGCCGCAATGACGGGGAGTATCGCGATATGTCTGTGCGAGGCGTGCCGGTAATGGAGCAGGACGGCAGTATCCGCGAATGGGTAGGCACCTGCACCGACATCACCGAACGCAAAAAGTTCCAGCAAAGACAGAGTATTACAAATTCGCTGCTCGAACTATTTGCAGCAAAAACCTTACGGAAAGAATATCTTGACGCAACGACCAAAATAATAAGAGACTGGAGCGGCTGTGAATTTATCGGCATCCGGATAAAAGATAATGGCGGAAATATCCCTTATGAGTCCTATGTTGGTTTTGAACAGAATTTTCTCGAATTGGAAAACTGCCTCAATCTTGGCCGTGATAACTGTGTCTGTGTCCAGGCAATTCTGCAAAATTATCCGCAGCGCGAGTATATTACCTCTACCAAATCATTTTTCTGCAACGACTCGAAGGCATTTTTGAAAAACCTTGCAGACTCGCAGAAAAAAAATTATCGCGGCAACTGTATGAAATTCGGCTTTCAGTCTATCGCGGTAGTTCCGATTCGATATCATAATGAGATATTCGGGGCTATCCATATCGCTGACTTAAAAAAAGATATGGTATCCCTGGCAAAAATACAGTTTGTCGAGTCAACTGTCGCTCCGCTTATCGGCGAGGCGATAAATCGATTCAATGTCGAATCGGAATTGAGAAAACATCGTTTGCACCTTGAAGATATAGTTAAACAGAGAACGCAGGAACTTCGTGAAAGCAGAGATGATTTAAACCTCGCACAGGCAGTAGCGCATATCGGAAGCTGGCGAATGGATGTGCAGCGGGATATATTGACGTGGTCTGATGAAAACCACCGAATCTTTGGTATTCCTAAAGGAACGCCGATGACTTATGAAACATTTCTTTCTCAAATTCACCATGATGACCGCCAGATGGTTGACCAGAAATGGGCGGCGGCCTTAAAGGGCGAGCCTTATGACATTGAGCATAGAATTGTTGTGAACGGCCAAATAAAATGGGTGCGTGAAATAGCAGATTTGGAATTTGATAAAGCCGGCGTTCTGCTGGGCGGATTCGGCACCACCGAGGATATTACCGACCGCAAAAATTACGAGGAACAAATAAATGATTTAGCTAAGTTTCCTTCTGAAAATCCGTTTGCCGTTCTGCGAATAGAAGACAGTGGGAAAATTGTTTACGCAAATAATGCCGGTGTCGAACTGCTCAAATTTTGGCAGAGGAAATTAGGCCAGAATGTGCCTGCGGACTGGCAGGAACTTATTGATGAGGCGTTAAAGATTCGCCGGAATATAATTAAAGAAGCCGCATTAGATGGTTCTGTCGTTTCATTTGCCATAACTCCGATACACGATAATGGCTATGTTAATATCTATGGCAGAGATATAACAGAATATAAAAACGCCGAGAAGAAATTACAGGAAATCAACTCTGAACTTGAAACCCGCGTCAGGGAGCGAACTAAGCAGCTTCAGGATTTGGTGAATGCTTTGCAAAATGAGGTGCTTGATAGAATTAAGGCAGAAAAGAATTTGCTTGAAAATCAGGACAAACTTAGATTGATGTCCCATGAGCTTGTTTTGGCAGAGGAACGCGAACGGAGAGAGCTTGCCACGCAGCTTCACGATTCCATAGGACAGTTGTTGTCGTTTTCCAAAAAGGAATTAGGCGCATTATCGCGAAATGCCCCGCAAACTCTCAAACCTTCATTGGGAAAGGTTTGGGAGCTTATAAAACAGGCGGTCGAGCAAACCAGAACTCTCACGTTTGATTTAAGCTCAGCAACGCTTTATACAATCGGATTAGAAGCGGCTATCGAGGAATTGGCTGAAGATTTTGCCAAAGACCACGGATTTAAATTGCATTTCAGCAATGACGCGAATCAGAAAACTTTAACTGAACAGTTTAAGGTGCTGTTATATAGAGCTGTCAGAGAGCTTTTGATAAATATCTCAAAGCATAGCAATGCTCATAATGTTTATATTGATATTCAAAGAATAAAAGATAGTATATGTATCATAGTTAAAGATGATGGTGTCGGGCTTGACATAACCGGGCTTGAATCCAAAAAAGGCAAACTTAAAGGGTTCGGTTTGTTCAGCATTCAGGAGCGATTGGCAAATATAGGCGGAAGTTTCGATATTAAATCGAAGCCCGGCAGCGGAATGATAGTAAAGTTAACAGCCCCATTGGCAGAAAGCAAAGGAGAATAGCAATGAGTATTCGTATAGCGTTGGCTGATGACCATAAGGTTTTAAGGCATGGTTTGAGCAAAGCATTCAGTAATGAAAAAGATATGGAAGTTGTCGGCGAAGCGGAGAATGGCTATGAAATAATAGAATTAGTAAGAAAAACAACGCCCGATATAATAATAATGGACATAGCGATGCCGGGTATGAATGGCATTGAAGCGACTCGGCAGATTATTAAGGAATTGCCTGATATTAAAATTATCGCTCTTTCGATGCACTCAAGTAAAAAAATGATACACGAAATGTTCAAGGCTGGAGCTAAAGGGTATCTGCTCAAAGATTGCGAATATGACGAGCTTATAAATGCAATAAGAGTTGTTATAACTGATAAAATTTATTTAAGCCCTGCGATTACCGAGGTTGTTGTCGAAAATATGCTCAACCCGGCGGAGAGGGAAAATGCCTTTGCCGTCCTTTCAGACAGAGAGCGGCAGGTGCTGCAGCTTTTAGCCGAGGGCAAAACCACCAAGCAGATAGCTCGAACACTCCACGTAAGCCCAAAAACTGTGGAGGGTCATCGTACGAAGATTATGAACAAGCTGGATATAGACAGCGTTGCAAATTTGACGAAATACGCAATCAGAGAAGGGCTTACCTCCACATATTAAAAAACGCTGCGTACGAAAAGAGCATAAAGTTATACCTTTTGCCTTATTTCCAAGCATTCGCGAAGGCATTATAGAGGAATTTCCCTATTTGAGTTTAATTTGCCTAATGTTAAGTTTCCTTTCGTGGCCAATAATCAAAAGTCGCGAACATGGCTTGTGTAAAGCCTGGTTTTAAAACAAATAAAACATCAATTATCGGCAGGAGTAAAATATGGTAAACATAAAAAAGATTTTGTATCCGACAGACTTTTCAGAGTATTCTTTAGCTGCCCTGGATTTTGCGCGTGATTTAACGGATCGTTATAAGGCTCAATTACATTGTGTGTACGTAGTAGATTTTGTGGATAGCATACTATTAGAGGGATATGCGCCTATTATAGAGGCTCCTCCTGTTCCAGTGATTCTTCCTGGCACAATTGAGCAGACAAAAGAAGTAGCAGAGCAAAGACTCAACAATTTTATAAAAAAGCATCTTTCTGCTATTGAAAATTCGGTTACTAAAAAAATTATCACAGGTAAACCGTTTGTTGAGATAATTCATTATTGTCAGCAGGAGAATATTGATTTGATAGTAATGGGCACACACGGGCATTCTGCTTTAGCTTCAATGCTATTGGGAAGCGTAGCGGAAAAGGTCGTTCGTAAAGCTCCCTGTCCTGTGCTTACAGTAAGACATCCAGGGCATAAATTTGTAGCCCCATAAATAATTGGAATGGAAAAAATTATGAAGATATTAGTTCTTTACTATTCGATGTATGGATATATTTAAGTGAAAAAAAGGTTAGAAATTTCGTATGAAAGACTGGTCAAAAGCGTCCTTGGCAGAGATTGTGGAACATCTCGAAAAGCACCATTTGGGGCTGAAAGAGAAGCTGCTTGAAATATCACGAATACTGGAACAGATTTCTGCCGGAAGCGGAAAAAAATGCGGTAATATCGTTGAATCTTTGCAAGATTTTTTTGCGGGATTCGGGCCGGAAATGGAAAAACATTTTGACAGGGAAGAACGTATTCTTTGGCCATATATCCGCCAGATGGAAGATTTCAGTCAAACCGGCAGTAATAGACCTGATTTTCACTACGGCAGCATAAAAAATCCTATCAGCCTGATTGAATATGAGCATGATAGAATAGAGAATGTTATGCTGGATATTATGCGTACCCTTGCCGGTGATTATAAATTGCCGCCTGATACAGACGATGATTTCAGCCGGCTTTACGATTGTCTGCGAAATATTGAAAAAGAAATTCGTGAACATATTTATCTTGAGAATAAAATATTGTTTCCGCAGGTTATAGAACTGGAACTGCAAACAATGCACAGCAGATAATCGCTGAAAAAAATAACATCTGATTTATTGGAGATAAAAAAATGGATATTACATTGGAAAAACTGATAGAGCTTTTGAACAAAGACCTTGAGTTGGAATATTCCGCGGCGATTCAGTATATAAATCATGCCGCCGTTATGACAGGCGCTGCCTATGGTGATGTAATTAAAGAGTTGAAGATTCATATCACCGAGGAAATCGGCCACGCCATTGTCTTAGCTGACCAGATTGATTATCTTGGCGGTTCGCCTTCGGTTGCGGTTGGCCCGATTCACACATCTGAAGTCAATGACCAGATGCTCGAGCAGGATTTGGTCGGCGAAGAGGACGCTATAAGACGTTATAAAATTAGAATCGAGCAGGCCGAGCAGCTTAAGGAATTTGCTCTTGCCCAGCAGCTTAGAACCATTCTTGCCGTTGAACAGGAACACGCAATGGATATCAAACAGGCACTTGGCAGATAACTTGTTGTGGTTTTTGAGTGCAATATCTTTCACTACCCTTAAAGTTGCCCTTGAAAAGGGTATCAAGATAGTAAAAAATCGTGCGAGGATAGTAAAGAAACGAGAGGGTGTTCGCTTAAAATAGTGTTATATTTCAAGAAATTCCCTGTATTTGTCCGATAAAAAGGCATGGTGTAAACAAATTTATAAAGGAGTGTTTGCCATGCCGGCAAAATTGATTGAACAAAAGGAT
>Ga0209211_10006392_pt1 | contig 17076 bp, 20 predicted proteins | sample RifGroA2_FD_183992 | JGI IMG/M metagenome (GOLD analysis project Ga0209211, IMG submission 183992) | Groundwater microbial communities from Rifle, Colorado, USA - Groundwater A2 (SPAdes) (version 2) | ecosystem: Environmental > Aquatic > Deep subsurface > Groundwater | place: Rifle, Colorado... | reverse complement strand
CAATCTGAAATCAGTCTTCGGAGGCAAAAAACAGGTTAGCATGTTTGAAATGACAAAACTTGTAAGCAGGCACCTCAAAGACTAAATGAAGAAGGCTTCCTGCCTTAATACTGGCAGGAAGCCTTTATTTTTTCTTAAAAATAATCTCTCCTTTGAAGGATTTTTTTCTGAATTGCTTTTTTAAGGGGCCTTGCACCATAGACCGGGTCAAAACCTTCTTTGATTAAAAACTCTTTGGCTTTATCTGCAAGGACGATACTCAGCTTTTTTTCAAACAGTCTTTTCTTCAAAAGTTCTATCTGTATATCAATTATCTTTTTAATATGCTCCCTGCTTAAACTGTGGAAGATGATTGTGTCATCAATTCTGTTCAGAAATTCTGGTCTGAACTGCGCCTTTAATTCCTGCTCAAGGCTGTCCAGTATTGATTTGGGGTTTGCACCAAGCTTCTGAAGGATTGGAATGACAATCCCGTCTGTTTGGATGATTAACGCTACAAGCAGATGTTCGGCATCAATTTCCTGGTGCTGGTAATTTTCAGCTGTGTTCTGGCACTGCTGTATTGCTTCCTGTGCTTTTATTGTAAATTTGTCAAACCTCAAGTTTTTCCTCCTTTATCAAAAACGCTTCAGAAACTTTCTTATATTGATGTTTGAATCTGATAGGCAGGACATTTTCGTCCTGTTCTGCGTTTAGCAGAGATTTTACAACCTCGGCATCTGTCAATTCTTTTTTTTGGAGTTGATAAATTTACTTCCTCATCAGAACAGGACAATCGGAGTTTCTTAATACATATTCTGTTGTGCTCCCTAAAACCATTTCAATGATTCTGCTGTGTCCATGACCTCCCATAAATATAAAATCAATAGAGTTCTTTCTTGAAAAGTCAATAATTTCATCATGGGGATTTCCCTTTGCAGTCTTAAAGGCAGTCTTTATTTTGTATGAACTGAGGTATCTTTTTGCATCATTTAGAATGTTTTCTCCTTCTTCTTCATTCCTGGTTGCAATCAGTACTGTTAACGGAAGGCTAAGGACTGAGGCGAAGTCAGCAGCTGTTTGCATTGCATCGGTTGCGTACCGGCTTCCATCATAACAAAGCATTGTATTTGATGGTTCTTTAAAATTTTTTGGTGTTATCAGAAATGGTTTTCTGCATTTTCTTGTTACAGCTTCAGCAGTTGAGCCAAGAAGCCCTCGGTCAAACCCTGCATTTAATCCTTTTTGTCCAAGAATAACAAGGTCTGCAAGTTTTGTTCTGTTACAGATTTCATTTGATACTATCCCTGTATCAAGAAAGGTGCAGGATTCAACTTCTTTCTGGCTACATCTTTTAGTAAAATCATCAAGAACTTCTCTTCCTTTTTCCTCCAAAATTTCCTTCATTTTGATTGAAAAATTAAGATAGGGTTCAAATCCGAGTGAACCTGAAAGGTCGTGGAAAAATGGTCCCTCAAGGGTTATGATATCAATTACATGTTGGCCATATAATTTACCATTAAACTTTTTTGCAAACCATATCCCATATTCAATTGAAACTTTACTGTAATCTGAACTGTCAACAGGAATTAGTATATTCTTGAACATAATGGTCTCCTTTAAAATTAATCAGCATAACTTATTAAACAATTAAAGCTTTCTGCAGTTTGCCGCAGAAAATCTCCAAATGCAAGGAACAACTTTTTTTGATTTGCCTGCTATGCATTTTCAACTTTAGTCACCCCTTTTACAGCAAATATACCGTTTAAAATCTTTAGCAAAGTTTAATATAATTAGCAAAGAAAATTTTAAAAAGACAGAATGAACAGATTTTTTTAAAAATATCTTTACTTTTTATAGATTAAGATGTTATAAATTTCGCCTAAATTTGGATATTGACTTTATGCTTTTTAGATTTAAGATTTCCTTGCAGATTGATATGAAACATTAGGATTTTTTAGCATAGAAAATACGCTTAAAAGGGTAAAGCCTTTTAAAGACAAGAATGAAGGGAGGTGAAAAATCATGAAATCATTAAGACTGTTAATGATAATAGCAATTGCACTAACACTGGTTTTTGCAGTTTCTTATTCTTTTGCAGAGGAAAAAAAGGAGGCTGAAAAGGCTGCAACTTCTGAAAAAGCTGAGGCACCAAAGGCTGAAAAGGCTGTAGAGAAAAAGGCCAAGAAACCTAAAGTGCCAACCGTAAAAGGAGAAGTTGTTTCTGTAGATGAAAATAGTATCGTAATAAAAGGCGCAAAAGGCGAAGAAACAAAGCTTGAATTGAACAAGGATACTGCATTCAAAAAAGGGAAAAAAGATATAACCCTGCAGGATATAAAAGCAGGAGAAAAAGTTAAGGTTGAGTATTCAGAGGCTGAAGGGAAAATGACAGCCAAGCTAATAAAGGTCTCCGCAGAAAAGGGTAAAGAAAAAGCCAAGGCAAAGGATGATGCAGCAAAGGAAGAAGCACCAAAAGCAGAACCCGCAAAAACTGAGCCTGAGAAGAAATAGATAGATCCTCAGATTTGATGAGTATAAATTTTTGAAAGCGGTCACTATTACAGGTGACCGCTTTCATTTTTTTATATTGAAAAGTTATTATATTAAAGTATATTAAAACAGATGAAAAAAACAGGAATTTTGAAATTACCATCAATTAAAACCTCTCTGAAAAATATAAAAAACTTGCCAAGAGAAGTATTTTTGTATCTGGCTTACGGGTTTTTCTGCCTATTGTTATTTATTTATATACGTTTTCCGTATGAGAAGATTCAGGATGTTTTGCTGACAAGATTTGCTGAAAAAAACTCTTACACTGTGTTAGCAGAAGAAAAGAAATTCAAATTTCCTCTTGGGTTCAGATGGAGAAATGTCAGGGTAGGAAAAACTGAGAATTTTTCTCAGGAGTCTGCTTATAGGATTGATGAATTGGCAGTAAGGATAAATTTAATTCCCCTGATAATTTTAAGGAAAAGTCTTGATTTTGACTGCAAGGCTTATGGTGGCGAAACAGGATGGAGTCTTGTAATCAAGAACAATGGATATAAGGTTGCTGAAGAGACAATAAAGGAGCTTGATTTGAGCAAAATATTTTCTTCAAAGAATACCAAGGAAAGCAAAGTAATTGGAACGATAGCACCGGCTTTTGACTTATTTGTTCCAAAAGAAGGACTTTCGTTTTCAAATGGGAGCGTTTCAATCAAATTAAAAAATTTCAGGATTGAAAATATTTTCCCTCTCCTCCCGAAAATATATCTTACAGAGTTAAAAAGCGAGATAAAGTTTCTCAAAGGGAGGGGGTCTGTAAAGGTTTTAGAGGCAACAGGGGACGATGTTAAGGTTATAGGGAGAGGGAATATTGATTTTGGGAAAACATTGAATGAAAGCAGGCTGAATTTAAGCTTAAAGGTAACTACAATGGGGAAAAGCCCTTTTGGAAAACTTATTTCTGTAATTGGCGGAAGCAGGGGAAGAAGTTTTATCCCTGTTACAGTAACAGGAAATCTTTCAAAGCCAATTATAAGAGTGTCAGGGATAATGTTGAATTAAAAATATGTCAGAAATTCAAAGCTTCTTGGCAATTCTTTTTAACAACAGGGAATTGCTCACAACAGATACTGATGAGAAAGCCATTGCAAGCCCGCACCATTGTGGTGGAAGGGTAAATGAGGGATAGAAAAGCCCGGCAGCTAAAGGTATGCCAATTGCATTATAGAACAAAGCCCAGAAAAAATTCTGTTTTATCTTTGTAAGAGTCTTTTTGCCAAGCCTTATAGCCCTTTCAACATCAAGAAGATCATTTTTTACAAGCACTACATCTCCTGTCTCCTTTGCAACATCTGTTCCTGAGCCTATGGCAATCCCTATGTCAGCCTGTGCAAGCGCCGGAGCATCATTGATTCCGTCTCCAACCATTCCAACCTTCAATCCGTCCTTTTGATATTTTTTCACAGCATTGATTTTGTCTTCAGGGAGCACTTCTGCTTCAAATTCATCAATTCCTACCTCTTTTGCAACATATGAGGCAACTTTCTTGTTGTCTCCTGATATCATGCAGGTTTTAATTCCCATGTTGCGGAGTTTTTTTATAGCCTCAAATGAGTTTTCCTTAATGGTATCAGACAGGGCAAGAATCCCTAACAGCTTTCCATTGGCGGCAACATATATCAGTGTTTTCCCCTGTGATGAAAGCTCATCAGCCTTTTTTGAGAGAGGAGAAATATCGATGCCTGATTCTACGAGGAGTTTGACGTTTCCAATTTTAAGACTGCTTCCGTTGAGTTTACAGGTAATTCCATGTCCGCTTTTTTCGCTAAATTCATTTACTTCCGGTATTTCCAGATTTTTTTCCTTAGCCTTCTTCACTACAGCTTCTGCAAGAGGATGAGTGGAATGTTTTTCTCCTGAAGCTGCAATCTTTAAAAACTCTGAATCTGTCATGCTTCCATTTACCACAATGTTTACCACATCAGGCATCCCTTTTGTTATTGTTCCTGTTTTGTCAAAAAGCACAACTTTCAGTTTTGATATGTTTTCAAGCACTGATGCTTTCTTGAAAAGTATTCCTCTATTAAGCCCTATGCCGCTTCCAACCATAATTGCAGTTGGTGTTGCCAAGCCAAGGGCGCAGGGACATGCAATTACAAGAACTGAAATCATTGTGGTAAAGGCGAAAAGGAACTCTTTGCCGATTGCAAAATACCATACGAGAAAACTTATAACCGCTATACCGACGACTGCAGGAACAAAGTAGTTGGAAACTGTATCGGCAAACCTCTGGATTGGTGCCTTATCCGCCTGGGCATCCTGAACCATCCGTATTATTTGTGAGAGAACAGAGTCTTTTCCGATTTTTGCAGTTTTTATCTTTAAAAAACCTGACTTGTTGATTGTCGCCCCTGTTACCTTGTCTCCGATTTTCTTTTCAACAGGCATTGATTCTCCTGTAAGCATTGACTCATCAACGCTTGATTCTCCCTCAATCACCTCTCCGTCAACCGGTATCTTTTCCCCGGGTTTTACCAGAACTATATCTTCGATTTTAACCTGCGATGCCTGCACCTCTTTTTCTGTTCCATCTACAATAAGACGTGCCTTGTCTGCCTGAAGTTCAAGAAGTTTTTCAAGGGCTGCCCCTGCCCTCCCCTTTGCCCTTGCCTCCATCATCTTGCCAAGAAGGATAAAGGTTAGTAATTCTGGGGCAACCTCAAACATCAGATGAGGTTCTTTCATTGCCATTGTAGCCATATTATGCTCAGGATTTACAAAAAACATGGAAAAAACGCTGTAAAAATAAGATGCTGTAATGCCAAGCGAGACAAGAACATCCATGTTTGTATTTTTGTTTTTCAGCGAATAATAGGCGCCGCGGTAAAAAGAAAACCCTGCGGTGAACTGCACAATTGTTGCAATTGCCAGCAGAAAATAATTTTTGTTTTCACCCATGGGATTGAAGTCTATCCCGACCTGCGGAAGATGAATAAAGAGCGCTACAGGAATTGCAAGAATCAGAGTTAAAAGAAAAAGCCTTTTCTCTTTTTTTGCAATCAGTTTTTTGTCCTGTCCTGTAATCCTTTCAAGGGCTTTATAACCAGCATCTTTAACAAGGTGAAATATTTTTTCTTTGTCAATTACCTTTTTATCAAACTCAACAGTTCCCTTTTCAATGGAAAAATTTACAGAAACAGTTCTGATTCCCGGAACTCCAGCCAGAGCCTTTTCAATATTTCTCGCACAGTTTACACAGCTCATTCCTTCAATATCAAAGACAATTTTTTCTGAAGGGGTTTGGTCAGCAGAAATTGGCTCTTCAGAAGGAGACGGCTGGACTTCTGCTGTTTGCGCCTTTGCAGATGCGCCTTCTTCTGTTACATCATACCCTTCCTCTACTATTGCCTTTTTCATCTCCTCAGGAGTTACAGAGCTTTCATCATAAACAACTCTTGCAAGATTCTCTTCAAGCGAGACCTGAGCACTTATAACTCCAGGCATCGCATTGAGGAGGTCAGTAACAGTTTTGACACAGTGATTACAGGTCATTCCGAAAACAGGAATTTCTAGTTTGTTTTCCATAATAAAGCCTTTGGTTCGAAAATGGCAGATATCCTAACCCGAAGTTTCTTCATTTGCTTTTGCCGAGAAATATTTCTCAGGTTTCTTTTCTGACGGTTTTCTTTTATTTTCTATCCGATAGGCGGGACATTCTTGTCCCACTAAGACGGGGTTGGAAAACCCCGTCTATCCGGGAACATTGACTACTTCTTTGAAGCTTCAAACCCGGCTTTTTTGATTGCCCCGATTATATTGTTTAAATCCACGGCGCTCTCATCAAAGTTGAATTTTGCCTCTTTTTTATCGAGGTCTACTTTTACTTCCTTTGCGCTTTTGAATCCTGAAATAATTTTTGTTACTTTGTTTACACAGTGCATACAACTCATTCCGTCAACACTTAATGTTGTTTCCATAAAATCCTCCTTTTAAAAAATGATTACACAGATTTTTAAATATTAAAAATTTATGTACTCCTTAAAGCATAAATCGCTTTACCTGACAGCTTTTATTCCCAAAATTTACTAACAAACCAGTATTCAAATTAGTTGCTTTTAAGTAAGAAAGTAATTGGTATTTAAATATATCAGGGATACTCCCTGTTAATGCCTTGATTTCAACGCAATCAAAATATTACGTACTATTTTTAAACTTGAAGATAACATCCATCAGCTCTTCAATCTTTTCCTTTTCTTGTCCGGATTTGATTGCTTTGCTGACACAGGTTTCCACGTGTTTTTTTAATACAAGCTTTGCAACATTTGAAAGGGCAGCGCTTGCAGCAGCAATCTGCGTGAGTATATCTATGCAGTACTGCTTTTCCTCAATCATCCTCTCTATTCCTGACCTGTCCCTCAATCTTCTTTAAGCGGGAAATGGATTTATTCTTTGTAATATCATCAATCATAGAATTTCAAAAATAAAATCACTTCTCTGAAGCATACCCTCATGGGGTATAGTAAAATTGAATATTTCTGTCAAGCAGAAAAAGGAATAAATACACCTTGACAAAAGATTTATTGTGTTGTAAATTATTTACAACAAGAGGGAGGAGAAAAATGAATGGACAGAAAAACTTTCGGAGATTTTTTTAAGCAGCAGAGAATTAAAAAGAGAATTACTTTGCGGCAATTCTGTTTGGAATTTAGTTTTGATGCTGGTAATATTAGCAAATTGGAACGAGGATTACTTGCACCGCCTCATTCTAAAGAAAAGCTTTCTGAATATGCTAATGCGCTTGGAATCAAAAAAGGAAGCAAAGAATGGTTTGAGTTTTTTGATTTGGCTTCAGCTCACAGAGGTAAAATTCCAGAGGAGATTATGAAAGACAAAGAGCTTGTAGCAAAACTTCCAATGCTTTTTAGAACTCTAAGGGGAGAAAAAGTTTCAGATGAAAAGCTAAACGAGCTGATTGATAAAATACGAAAAAGCTGAAATGCCACCAGAAATTGAAGTTCCTTATTACTCCTATGCTGAGATAAAAAACAGAGCTTATGAATTTCTCAGAAAATATCATTCCTCTTTATCTCTGCCAATACCAATAGAAGAAATATTAGAATTTGAATTTAAAATTAATATTGTGCCTCTACCCAGACTCCATAGAGACCATGAAATTGATGGATTTATATCAAGTGACTTGACTACTATAAGTGTAGATGAGTTTGTTTATGAGTCAAGACTGGGTCGTTATAGATTTACTTTAGCTCATGAAGCAGGTCATATAATTCTGCACAAAAAATTTTTCAAGGAACATGTTTTTTCAACAATTAAGGGATGGAAAGAATTTGCTCAATCTATCTCAATTCGTGAATACTCATTTCTTGAGACACATGCAAATAATTTTGCAGGATTAATATTAGTTCCACCGACCCCATTACTTAAACTATTTGATGAATCGGTGAAAGCTGCTGAAGAAGCTAATTTTTCATTCAAAAATCACATTGATGTAATTATACAATATATAGTTGAAAACATAGCAAAGAAATTCAATGTTTCAAGAGAGGTCATTATGATACGTTTGGAAAAGGATAAGTTGCTGGAAAGGATAAAATAAAATGGAACTGAAAGACATTCTTGAACTTATTATAGCCCTGATAGTTGGTATCTTTGGAACATCGCTTTATTTCATTAAAATTAGAAATGTTTATAGACCAAAGATAAAGCAAAAAAGAGATGGAGGTAAAGGAGAAGGAGGTTCAAGTGGACCACAGATAGCCGCTGGAGCTTTTGTCAATAAGTGTGTAAATTCATTTAAGCGGCTTTCCTTTCAAGACACACTTTTTTGTTTTCAATTATACCATTGACGAATCGTTCACCTGCACAAACACTCTCCAATAACCAGTATCCTTTAAGAGTGCGAAACCTCTTTTCTGCAACCCGAAGAAGCTTCCATATCATTGCTGTTGCATTTTCAACTTTTTTGAACCTTCTTGCAGCATCAGTCCTTAACCGTATTGAGCTGAAGGGTGATTCTACAACATTAGTCGTGCGGATATGCACCCAGTGTTCTTTTGGATATAAATAAAAAGCCACCATTCTTTCCCAATCAGCGAGTAATTTCTCACAAGCTTTCTGATATTCTTTCTTGTAACGATTAATAAATTCATCCCTTAATTTTTCGCACTCCTGAAGTGTCTCTGCATAAGGAATTGCTCCCAGATAACCGGAAGCTTCATTTCTCACTCTTTTGGGCATTGCATCAAGAACATTTGTTATCTTGTGATTCCAACACCTCTGCCCATCTCCTTCAGGATGTATCTCTCCAAGAGCAGACCATATACCAAGGTGTCCATCTGCTATGGTAAGCTGTGCAAGGCAAAGACCTCGCCTTTTAAGATCGCGTAATATTCCAAGCCATGATTCCTTGCTTTCACGGTATCCACTCTCGCAGGCTAATAACACCTTCTCACCTGTTGTTAATACTCCTATTACTACTAACAATACTGCCTTCTCCTTCTCCAACCCAGCTTTTACAAAAATACCATCAGCCCACTGATAGACTATCTTAACCCCTGTTAAATCCCTGTTTCTTCCATTCTTCATACTCAATCTGCCACTTAGCCTTCAACCGGCAAATGGAGGCTTTGGACAATGGAGCCCCTTTTCCTAATAAACCTCGTAATGCCAACTCAAAATCACCACTGGCTAATCCATGCAGGTAAAGCTCTGGTAACATCTCCCCTAATTCCTTACTGCGACGTTTAAATAACGGCAATATTTTGCTCTCAAATCCTTCTTGATTGCGTAACCTCGGCCTTTTTACCCTTACAGTGCCATTCATCATCGCAAATCTACGACACTTGCCATATCCATTCCTATAGGATTGAACAGCATCAATCCTCATCTTTCTTCTCTCAGATTTGCCTCTGCCTAAAAATGCTGAAACCTCTTCCTCTAAAATCTCCTGTATAAATCCCTGTATTGTCATCCGTAAAACTTCTTCCAACTCCTCATAACTAATTCTTGATTTTTCTTCTTTCCTTGTTATACATTCTTTCATGGTGGTGTTCCTCCTTTCTTTTCTTGTCTTGTTTTAGTCTATGAAAGGATACACCACCTCTATTTACTTTTTACACTCTTTTTGAGTATAGCTCAAATTTGAGTTGTTTATATATGTAAGATATATAAAATATGTTTTAAGGAATCTGATTTTTTCTAAACAGGTGTTTTGAAATGACTGTTTTGCAAAATAAAATGCTTCATATAATCCTGCTTACAGCTGTTACCTTTCTCATTTATGCAAATTCCTTACAGAATGATTTCACAAACTGGGATGACCAGGAATTAATAATAAATAATGCCAGAATAAAGAGCCTGAGCGCTAAGAATATTTTTGATATATTCACTTCACCAACCGGAGCGGATTATCTTCCTTTTAAAGAAATTTCCTATGCGATAGATTACAGAATATGGAAACTGAATCCATTTGGCTATCGTCTGGCAAATATGGTTCTTTATGCGGGAAACGTAATTCTTGTGTATCTGATAATTAATTTTCTCTTCAAGGATTCAGTTGCTGCCCTTATCGCCTCAATCTGTTTTTCTGCCCATCCTGTTCATATTGAGTCGGTTGCGTGGCTATCTGCAAGGAAGGATGTTTTATCAGGGGTTTTCTTCGTCGCTTTGCTCCTCGCAATGAGATTCTCAGTCAACCTGTAAAGACCTGTTCCTGCATTTTAATTGCTTTATTCCTATCAATCCTAACAATGGAAAGGAATCTTGTCTGGAGGGATAGTTATTCCCTATGGAGCGACGTGATTAGGAAAAATTCAAAAATAGCTTCTGCCCATAATAATCTCGGAAATATTTTCATGAAAGAGGGAAGGTATGAAGACGCATTAAAGATATATAAAAAAGCTATTTCCATGAATCCGAAGTCTTCGGATGCCTGGTATTTTGCAGGTGTTGCCTATGAGGCGCTGATGTTACAGGAAGAGATTGCTGTAAAAGGGGGAAGGGGGTATCAGAAAAAAGAATAGAGTATAGAGACAGGGCTTTGGAGTCATTTTTAATGGCGCATAAACTCAATCCAAATAATTTAAATGCAAAAGAAAAAGTCACAATTTCAAACCGTCAATCTTTCCGTATCCCTTGACCTTCAGATAAATAGCTGCAACCAGAACCAAAATTAAAAAAACAGATATAAGATAATCTGCAGTCCTGAACTCCGTCATCATATAAAAAGTTCTTTTTCCTTTGTATCCAAATCCCTTTGATTCAAGCGCCTGTGCAAGCAGGTTTGTGTTTCTGATTGTTGAAAGAAATATCGGAACAAGCAGGGGGATATATTTTTTAATTCTTTCAAAAATATTTCCTTCATCAAGATCCAGTCCTCTTGAACGCTGTGCCTGTATTACTGTAGCGCCTGTGCCTGCAAGCATAGGGACAAGACGGAGCGCAGTCGAGAAGGCAAAACTCATCCTATATGGGATTCCTATTTTAATTAGCCCAAGGGCTATATCTTCATTTTTAGTTGTTAAAAGAAAAATTATCCCCGCAATTATCATGAGCGATATTTCGATTGCTGATGAGATTCCGTAGAGAAGGGATTCAGAAGAAACTTTCCAGAAGAGATTGGTTTTCCCTTTTGCTGTAAATGACCAGATGGGGATAGTCAGGAGGCTGATAATTAAGATTAATTTCCAGACTGTTCTGAGATTAAGAAGTGTTTTTGAGATGATTCCGTGAAGAAGGACTAAAAGGAGAACTGAAAAGGAATATAATGGGTGCTGATAGAGCAATCCTATTACAAATGTTACAAGAAGTAGAAAAATCTTTGTTCTGGGGTCAAGGCTGTGAATTAAAGATTTTCTGTCCAGATAGAGATAGAGGTTCATTGCTTCACCATTATATCTTTAAATTCATCAATCGAGAGCAGTGTGTAGCCAAGACTGTTTCCAAGCGAAGTAAGGCTGGGAAGTTTTATGTGCGCTTTTGCAAGCTCATCTTCTTTTTGAAAAACCTCCCTTGTTGTTCCATCAAGAAGTATTTTTCCTCTGTCCATTACAATAACCCTGTGGGAATATGAGGCAACAATATGTATTGAATGGGTTATTATTATGATTGTGTGCCCTATTGAGTTCAGGCCTTTCAAAAGATTCATCATGCTTAATAGCTCTTTGTAGTCAAGGCCGGTAGTTGGTTCATCAAGGATAATTATTTCAGGTTTTGATGAAAGAACTGATGCTACTGCAAGCTTCTGTCTGTCTCCCTTTGTAAGAGAGAAGGGGTCTTCGCTGACAAACTTTGAGAGGCCTACGGATTCAAGAGAGTCTTTAACCCTTTTATCAATTTCACTCTCAGTTAAACCAAGAAGCTTTGGGGTAAAGGAAACTTCTTCATAAACAGTTTGAGCAAATATCTGGTGGTCAGGATTTTGAAAAACAAATCCGACAAGCTGGCTCAGTTCCTTTAAACTTGCACCTTTTGTGCTTTTGCCTTTTATACAGATGTCACCTTTTGATGGGAGAAGCAAGCCGTTAAAATGTTTTGCAAGGGTTGTTTTCCCCCCGCCGTTGTGGCCAATTATGCTTACAAACTCACCGGCTCTTATGGAAAGGTTTATTCCTCTGAGCACTTCCTCATCATTGAGATATTTATGGTGCAGTGAGTCGGTTTTTATAACTACATCACCGTAGGAAGCGGATTGTTTTTTATCCTTCTCAATAAGCTCTTTGTATTTTGTTTCAGAAAGTTTAAAATTCCTTTTCTTTATTGATTCGATGGCATGATTTTTATTTATTGGAAACTCGTCTATCCCAAGTTCCTGAAACAATTCCACAAGCTGAGGAGGCATGATACCTATGTTTTTCAAAAAGGGAATATTCTTGAAAATATTTTCAGGGGAATTATGAGCTAATATCTTTCCGTTATTCATCAGTATTATGAAATCAGCATAAAGCACTTCTTCTGTTTCGTGTTCAACAATTATCATTGTCCTGTTGCTGTCTTTTTTGAGGTCGCGGCAGATTTTAAAAACATTCTCTTTTCCTTCAGGGTCAAGGTCTGTTGTTGGTTCGTCAAGACATAGTACTTCAGGCTCAATCGAGAGCACTGAAGCAATTGCAAGGCGCTGTTTCTCACCTCCGGAAAGAGTGGAGGGCTGGCGGTGGTTAAAGGCTGAAAGTCCAACGAGGTTCAGGGAATTATCAATCCGTCTTCTTATATCTTCCCTGCTGAAACCTAAATTTTCAGGACCAAAAGCGACTTCAAGTTCTACATTTGTTGAAAAAAGCTGGGATTCAAAATCCTGAAATACCTGCCCAATTACAGGGGTAAGTTCATTGACCTGATGTTCACTGACATTTTTACCTGACAACAGAACATTGCCCTGAAATTCACCTTTTATCAATTTTGGGACAAGTCCGTTCAGAGCAAGGCACAGAGTTGATTTGCCGGCGCGGCTTGGACCCATGATGACATATAGTTTTCCTTTTTCTACATCAAGGCTGATGTTATCAAGAGCTTTTTTATCACTATTTTTATATTTGAAGGATATGTTCTGAAGAGAGATGATGTTCTGCATCAAGCCAGGAAACACCCAATCAAGAGGACCAGAAGACAGGGAGTGACTGCAAGCACTACCATGCTTCCAACAGTTCCTGCAGTTGTAGAAAAAAGAGAGGAGCCATAAACACCTGTAGAAATTGAAATACCTGCAACCAGCCCGCCAACGCCGCCAACCCATATCAAAAGCTTTCCAAGAAAAGGGATTGGAGATGATGGCAGGTCATTCTTTTCCATTATATCTGTCCAGAGGAGGTCCCATTTCATTACCCTTGGATAAAGAAGAACAAGAATAAAAGGACCTATAAGGACATTCATTACGAAATTGTTTACAAATATTATTGAGCCAAGCCAGGAAAAGGGAAGAAGCCCTACAACTTCAAGGCCCCATGCGATTATTTCAGCACAGACACAGCTTGCTAAAAAGCCTACAGATGCAAATTTAATGAACTCTTTTGGTTTGAGTCTTTTGTTTTTAGAGTTGTTTGTAATGTTGTCAATTGAGGGCTTATATACTTTGTAGGCAACAAGGCTGAAGAAAAAGTTCCCCACAAACCCAAAGATACTTCCAATGCCGAGTGTTCCGAAAAAATCACCAATCAGATTTCCAAATGCTGAACCCCAGGCGCCTGCAGGTCCAAAGAGAATCCCGAAGACAACAGGAATCACAGCAGCAGGCCTGAGCTCTGTTGAGCCGGGAATTATAGGGATTCCTTTCAGAGGAATCAAAATTGCCGCAAAGACTCCTGCGGTCAGAGCTGTCAAGACAACCATTTTTGTATATTTCCACATTGTTACAACTTCACGCATATGTAGTTCTCATAAATAGTCCTCAAAATAGTTTTTATCAGAATATTGAACTAAAAACAACTTGAAAAATATAATTAATACTGCAATATGTTTAAAAGGTATTTTCTTGTGTCTGGTTATACAAAATATTAGCGGGACAAGAATGTCCCGCCTATCTTATAGACGGGGTTTTCTAACCCCGTATTTCTGAGTTAATAGACCGAAATTTAAATTTTTAAAAATATCATTTTATGCCAGAAAAGCTTATCTTAGTACTCCATACAACATACCAGACAATGAAGGTCGAGAAAGTCTTGAAGGCTAATAAGATTCCCCACACCCTTATTTCCAAACCACCAAAAGTCAATCCGGGGTGCGGTATTGCTATACGGTTTTCCATGGAAGATGAAGAAAAAGTTATAAAAATTCTCCGTGACGAAAACATTAACTATGAGGGAATTTACTTTGAGAAGAATGAAACAGCAGGCGACGCGCCATAATCTCTTCAACCCTTTTCTGAACTTCCTCAATTATCCAGTCAGGAGTTGAGGCTCCTGCTGTGATTCCAATATTTTTCTTTCCTTTGAACCATGAATCTTTTAATTCTTCCTTTGTTTCTATGTGGTGGGTTTGGGTATTCTCTTTGCAGATTCCAGCAAGCCTTTTTGTGTTGGCGCTTTCCTTTCCGCCAATCACAATCATCAGCTCAACATTCTTGCTGAGTTCATAAGCGGCATTCTGGCGTAAAATGCTTGCCTTGCAGATGGTGTTGAAGACTCTCAGTTCTTCAACCTGCTTTAAAACCCTGTTTACGATTTTATAAAAATTATTTTCACTCTGAGTTGTCTGGACAACAATCCCTACTTTCCTTTTAAACTTTGTTTTATCAACTTCATCAGGTGATGAAATGACAACAACATTATCATTTATGCTTTCCTTTATTGCCTTAACCTCTGCGTGGTCATGGTCTCCGATTAATACGAGCTGATAGCCATCTTTGACAAGTTGCTTGGAAAGTTTGTGGAGGTTTTTTACTTTGTAACATGTAGAATCAATAATCTGTATTCCCATTTCAATTGCTTTTTTTATTTTTGGCTCAGGAAGACCATGGGAGCGGACAATCAGGATTCCGTCTTTGTCAATCTTGTTTATGTCCTCAACAGTTATCAAACCCTGCTTGCTGAGTTTTTCTATGACCTGAGGGTTGTGAATCAGGGGACCTATTACAAATATTTTCTTTTTGTTTCCGCGAAGGGCTTCATTGGTTTTCTCTATTGCCAGCTTAACCCCTTCGCAAAACCCATAATATTTCGCTTTTATGACAGGCATAAATATTTTAATTGTTAAAAGATTTGATTGTTTAGATTTTTATGTTAGCTATATGAAATTATAATAGTAGACTATTATTCTTATATCAAGAAAATTCTATTTTCTTTTAAGATTGACAAAAGTTGAAATATCTATACAAAGCAGAGCATTTTCAAAAAGGAGAATTTTGTGATAATTGGAATTGTGGGACTTCCAAATTGTGGGAAGACTGCTCTGTTTAATGCCATAACACGAGGGGATGCAGAGGTTGCCTCTTATGCCCAGACAATGGCTGAGCCCAATGTTGGTGTTGCCTTTGTGCCTGATAAGAGGATTGACAGGTTATGCGAGGTTTTCAAACCGCAGAAGACAACCTACGCCTCTGTGAAATATATTGATATGCCCGGACTTCAAAAGGGAAGCCTTTCAGAAGGGACAAAAATAACAGAATTCCTTGCAAGGGCAAGGGAGGTTGATGCGCTTGTTCATGTTGTCAGGGTATTTGAGGATGCTTCTGTGCAGAATCCTGCTGGTTCTATTGACCCGTTAAGAGACGCCAAGGACCTTGAACTGGAATTTATTTTAAGCGACCTCTCAATAATTGAAAAACGGCTTGAAAGGATAGAGGCTGACCTTAAAAAAGGAATAGAAAGGCAGAAAAGGGAGATTGAAAAACAATTGTTGAGCGGTTTTAAAGAGATTCTTGAAAAAGAAACCCCGATGAGAAATATTAATGTAAAGCCTGAGGATGAAAAGTTAATCCGCGGATACCAGTTCCTGACATTAAAGCCAATGGTGGTTGTTCTGAATATCCACGAAAATCATATTAATTCTGATGAGACTGAAAAATTGTCAGCTCATATAAGAAAGAATTTTTCAGGAGAAATGGACAGGACTGTTGCTGTATGCGCAAAGACAGAGATGGAGATTAGCCAGCTTCCGGTTGAGGAGTCACAAATGTTTATGGACGAGCTTGGAATCAAAGAATCTGCAATGAGCAAACTGATTAATGCCTGTTATGACATTCTTGGGCTTATTTCTTTTCTTACTGTTGGCGAGGATGAAGTTAGGGCGTGGACAATAAAGAAAGGGTCTAATGCCTGCAATGCAGGCGGTGTGATACACTCGGATATAGAGCGTGGATTTATAAAGGCTGAAGTAATTTCATATGAGGATTTTATGGAAGCCGGTTCAATATCAAATGCCAGAAGCAAAGGCACCTTCAGGCTTGAGAGCAGGAATTATGTTGTCAGTGATGGGGATATAATAAATTTTAAGTTTAATGTGTAGTATCTTCCACATATTCACCCAGTTGAAATTCACAAAGAGAGCTCTAAGATAGATTTGTGGCCACGATGAATATTGGATTGGATAGGTTTTTATATCATTGACCCGAAAGTAATTTTTCAAATTTCCCCCCTAACCCCCTTTTCCCTGCCTGACGGTAGGCAAGTAAAAAAGGGGGGGATGGGGGGATTATATTTTCATATTCCTTTGTGAGCTATTAGCTCATGAAGATTCCCGCAGATTGACAAAAGAATTTGAAAGGGATAAGAAGGAAAATAATTATTTAATTTATATAGGAGAGTCTGAATGGCTGATAAGAGTTGTGATATTGCTGTCATAGGCGGCGGACCCGGTGGATATGTTTCTGCAATCAGGGCGGCACAGCTTGGGGCAAAGGTTTGCCTGATTGAAGAGGATGAGATAGGCGGCACATGTCTTAACAGGGGTTGCATTCCAACCAAAGCTCTTTTAAAGGGAGTGGAATTTGCAGACCTTGCAAAGAAGGCAAAAAATTATGGTGTTGATTTTGAAGGGATGAAAATTGATTTTCCAAGATTGATGGCAAAAAAGGATACTGTGGTAAAAACCCTTGTAACAGGTGTTTCAGGGCTTCTTAAAAGCAACTCTGTTGAAGTCGTAAAGGGAAGAGGAAAGTTT
>Ga0209211_10006390_pt1 | contig 17078 bp, 19 predicted proteins | sample RifGroA2_FD_183992 | JGI IMG/M metagenome (GOLD analysis project Ga0209211, IMG submission 183992) | Groundwater microbial communities from Rifle, Colorado, USA - Groundwater A2 (SPAdes) (version 2) | ecosystem: Environmental > Aquatic > Deep subsurface > Groundwater | place: Rifle, Colorado... | reverse complement strand
AGCCGCCGCCGCATAATAAATATGAAAAACGTTAATATAGATAGAAAATTACGGAGAAAAAGAAGAGTCAGTGGAAATATTTTTGGGACAAGTATAAAACCAAGAATTAATGTTTATAGATCCAACCAGTACATATATGCTCAAGTGATTGATGATCAATCAAGAAAGACTCTAGTGTCTTTTTCAAGTTTACTTAATAAAAAAGAAAAAGATTACAAAAAAGCAAAAAAAGCCGACGAAGCAAAGCAAGTTGGTATTAAACTAGCCAAACTTATGATAGAAAAAAAGATTACTCAGGGAATTTTTGACAGAAGCGTTTATACTTATCTAGGAAGAGTAAAATCATTGTGTGAAGGATTAAGAGAAGGCGGAATAAAAATTTAATAAATTAACCTATGTTTAATAGAAGAAATCAGGAAAGTACGGATGGAATCGAAGAAAAGGTACTGCTTATCAAAAGAGTTTCTAAAAAAATCACCGGAGGAAATTATGTGACGTTTTCCGCGCTGGTTGCCGTCGGTGACCGAAAAGGAAAGGTTGGAGTCGGTCTTGGCCGGGCACTGGAAGTACCACCGGCAATAAAAAAAGCCATCGCCTATGCAAGAAAACATATGATTACTGTTCCAACAAAAGGTAAGACGATCACTCATGAAATTAGATTAAAATATAAGGCCTCTTATCTTTTATTAAAACCAGCTCCCGAGGGAACCGGACTTAAAGTCGGAAGTGTTGTCCGGGTAATTTTAGATTTAGCAGGAATTGAAAATGCTTCAGGAAAAATTATTAAATCCCGTAATCAAACTGTCAATACGTATGCTGTCATGAAGGCATTATCTAAATTAAAAAAAATATGAAAGCTTTTTTATCCAATTTACCAAAAATAGTTGAAAAGAAGAAAAAAAGATTAGGACGAGGTTTAGGTAGCGGAAAAGGATCCAAATCAGGCCGTGGTACGACAAGACACCAAAAAGCACGCGAAGGAATTCCCTTGCACTTTGAAGGAGGCCAGGGAAGGATGGTAAAGAAGTTTCCGCTGCTTAGGGGAAAAGGAAAAAACACATCCGTTGTTAAAAAACCTGTTATTTTAAAACTTGATGAATTAAATGTTTTTAATGATGGGGACACAGTTGATATAAAAAGCTTGTTAAAAAAGGGAATAATTGAAAAAAATCAAATTAAACTGGGAGTCAAAATTTTAGCCAGCGGTTCATTGAAAAAAAAATTGATTATTAAAGTCGGATTATCAAAATCTGCAAAGAAAATAATTGACAGCCATGTTTAAAAAAATTATTGAGAAAATAAATTTACTTTTAAAAGATCCTCAGCTAAAAAAGAAAATAATCTTTACTTTATTTATTTTCTTGGCTTTTAGAATTTTTGCTTTTACTCCGGTCCCATCCATCAATTTAATAAAGTTAAGAACTTTATTTTCACAAAATCAATTTTTGTCTCTTTTGGATATATTTTCCGGAGGGACACTGATAAACTTCTCAATTATGGCTTTGGGTCTTAATCCTTATATCAACGCCTCTATCGTGATACAGCTATTAAGCGCAATTTTTCCGGCTCTTGAAGCATTGCAAAAAGAAGGAGAGTACGGACGTTTCAAGATAAATCAATACACCCGCTTTTTAACTATTCCTCTAACATTGATTCAATCAATTGTCATATTTACTTTATTAAAAAATCAAAAAATTATTACCACTCTGCCTCCTTTGGAATTTTTTTCTTTTATCTTAACGATGGTCGCCGGAACTTTTATTTTAGTTTGGTTTGGGGAACTTATTTCTGAGTTTGGTCTTGGTAATGGAATATCTTTGATAATACTGGCCGGAATAGTTGGACGACTACCAACTATTTTGAGTAAAACCGCGGCGACCGTCAATCAAGAAATGATTATAAATTTTTTAATATTTGTAGTTTTGGCAATTGTTGTCATCGGAGGCATTGTCTTTATTAATGAGGCGGTCAGAAAAATTCCCGTATATTATGCCAAAAGAATTAAAGGTAACAGGCTTTATCAAGGGGCGACTAATTTTTTACCTTTAAAATTAAATCAGGCCGGAGTAATTCCAATTATCTTTGCCGTGTCATTTGTATTAGTTCCGCAGTTATTAGGGAACTATCTTGTTTATTTGAAAAATCCCGCCTTAGCAGGAATGGGAAGATTTTTAGTTAGTTTTTTTTCACCATCTGGGTTTTTTTATAACTTTTTTTACTTTATATTAGTGGTTGGTTTTACATACTTTTATACAGTAGTTGTTTTTAACCCACAAAAAATTTCTGAAGAAATACAGAAGCACGGCGGTTTTATCCCGGGAATTAGACCAGGTCAGGCAACTAAGGAATATCTGGAAAAAATTTTATACAGAATTACTTCTGTTGGTGCGATTTTCTTAGGATTAATTGCCGTGATGCCGGTTCTAGTCTCAAAAGTTACCGGATTAAGTGATCTGGTGATTGGTGGAACCGGAATGCTGATCGTTGTTTCCGTGATTTTGGAAACATTTAAAATGGTTGAAGCTCAATTAGTAATGAAGAGCTATGATAAATTTGCACAGTGACACGCAGTGTCATCCCGAACTTGTTTCGGGATCTTATTATAATTTTATGAGATGCTGAAACAAGTTCAGCATGACAAATAAACAAATATGGCAAAAAAAGGTTCTCGGGTACAAATAGGATTGGTATGTGAAGTGTGTAAATCACAAAATTATGTGACCGTTAAAAATAAGGTTAACACAACCAGTAATTTAAAATTTAATAAGCACTGCCGAAAATGCAGAAAACACACAGTTCATAAAGAAAGCAAGAAATTAGATTAAATTTATGAAATTAATTTTAATTGGTATCCAGGGGTCAGGAAAATCAACTCAGGGTAGTTTACTGTCAAAAAAACTGGGAGCCCCATTTCTTTCTACCGGTAATATTTTTCGTGAAATATCTAAAGAAAAAAACCAGGTAGGAAGATATATAAAGGAAATTGTCAATAAAGGTCTGCTTGTTCCTGATGAAAAAGTAGTTGAAATAGTTAATTTATATTTATCTCGTCCGGAATATAAGAAGGGATATATCCTGGATGGTTTTCCTCGTACGATGAAACAAGTAAAAATATTCAAAGACAATGTTGATAAAGTTATTTATTTGAAAATCAACGAAAAAGAAACTTGGAGAAGGTTAATTAATCGTAATGACCGTACAAGAAACGATGAGACATTACCTGTTATGAAAAAAAGAATAAATTTATTTTATAAATTTACTGAAAAAGTAATAGATCATTATAAAAGCATTAATAAATTAATAATCGTTGACGGTACAAAAAAAATTGAAGAAGTGAATAAGGAAATATTAGGAAATATATGATTATTTTCAAAAATGACGAGGAGATTACGATAATGAAGGAGGGAGGACGGCGCTTAAGAAAGGTTGTCGATCAGCTAATGCCCGCGATTAAAGTTGGAATGACTACAAACGAAGTCAACAAAATAGCGACAGAACTAATCAAAAAAGGAGGATCGGATTTATCCTTTAATAAAGTGAAAGGTTATAATTGGGCGACTTGTTTACCGATTAACGAGCAGGTAGTTCACACTCCACCGTCTGAGAGAAAACTAATGGATGGAGATGTTTTAACTGTTGATATTGGATTATATTTCCAAGGTTTTCATACAGATTACGCGACGACCATTGTTGTTGGTCAAAATAAAAATCCCGAGATTTCGAATTTTTTGGAAATAGGTAAAAAAACTTTAGAAAAGGCAATTAGTCAAGTAGTTGCCGGAAACAGAATCGGTCATATTTCAAAAGCCATAGAAGAAAGTATTTATGGCAAAGGGTTTTTTATCTTGAAGGATTTGACCGGTCATGGGATTGGAAAGGATTTACACGAAGATCCTTTTATTTTTGGCTATGTGTCAAAGTCAATAGAAAAAACCATGTTAATAAAGCCCGGTTTAACAATTGCCATTGAAATAATCTATTCTAAAGGAACAGAAAAAATTACTTATGAAGAAAATAATGATTGGTCAATAAAAACAAGTGATAATAGTCTATCGGCCTGTTTTGAGCATACGGTCGCGGTTACGGATAAAGGAACCTTGGTATTAACATAAAATTATCAACATTTTTATCAATTTTTATGTTAAAATGTTAGGTTTATGAACGATAACGTAATTGTGGTTGAGGGTGAAGTTGTTGAGAATTTACCGAACACACTTTTCAAGGTAAAGCTCTTCAACTCAGAAAAAATTATATTATGTTATCTTTCTGGGAAAATGAGGAAAAATTATATTAAAATCCTTCCGGGAGATAAGGTTAGGGCAGAAGTAACTGCTTATGATCTTAATCGGGGAAGAATAGTTTATAGAATGTAAATATGAAAGTCAGATCATCGGTAAAAAAAATTTGTCCAAAGTGCAAAATGGTAAAGCGAAAAGGAAAAATATACGTTACTTGTAGTAATGTTAAACATAAACAAAAACAAGCTTAATATGACAAGAATACTTGGAATAATGTTGCCTGATAATAAAAGAATTGACTATTCTTTGACGTTGCTTTACGGGATCGGATGGGGCAATGTCGGCAGCGTTTTAAAACAAGCCGGAGTTGATCCAAAAACAAAGGCGAAAGATGTAACAGAAATTGAATTAAAAAAAATTAATGAAGTTATTGAAAAAAATTTTAAAGTTGAGGGATATCTTCGAGAAACAATTACAGATAATATTAAAAGACTAAGAGAAATTGGTTGTTATCGTGGCGTCAGACATATAAGAGGATTGCCGGTCAGAGGACAAAGAACTAAGTCCAATGCTCGGACAAAACGAGGAAAAAGAAAAACAGTCGGAGCTTTAAGAAAAGAAGCCTGGGCGAAAATTGAACAGACAAAAACCACTGATGCAGTTAAAGAAAAGGCCGCTAAATAATAAATATGATAAAACAAAAACATCAAAGAATGGTTGAAAAAGGAAGAATTTACATTACTTCAACTTTCAATAATACACTAGTTACGATAACTGACGAGAAAGGCAGTCCAATCGTTGTTGGCTCCTGCGGGATGCATGGTTTTGCCGGAACAAGAAAATCAACTCCGTATGCAGCGACTGTGACAACCGAATCAACAATCAAGAAAGCCATTGAAAAACACAATTTTCAAGTTGCCGACATTTTTGTCAAAGGCATCGGGCCTGGTCGTGAAGCATCTTTACGGGCGGTTAAAGCATCGCAGATAGAAATTAATAGAATTGTTGATATTACTCCGGTTCCGCATAATGGAGTAAGACCACCAAAGATAAGACGTGTTTAAAAATTAAAAATTAATTATGAGATACATCGGACCAAAAAATAGAATAGCTAGACGCGAGGGAATAGATCTTGGTTTAAAAACCCCAGGTTCAAAGTCTCATGCGAGATTATTAAAAAAACTTAATGTTCCTCCAGGTCAGCATGGCGCCAAGGGAAAAAGAAAAGTATCTGAGCGTGGAGTCCAGATGAGAGAGAAACAAAAATTAAGATTTACTTTTGGTATTACCGAGACTCAGCTTAAAAATTATTTTAAGACAGCCAGTTTCAAAAAAGGGAATACAGCTTTCTATCTTTCCCAATTTTTGGAAAAAAGACTGGATAATATTGTTTACCGGTTAGGATTTGCTCCCACAAGAGCAGCTGCCCGTCAACTAGTTAATCATGGGCATTTTAAGGTTGATGATCAAAAAATGTCGATCCCGTCGTATCAGGTAAAAGTAAATCAGACAGTTGGTTTTTTAAAAGATAAATCATTAAAGATTCCATATATAGAAAAATCTGTAAGTAACAAAGATGTGATATTACCTGTTTGGCTGGAAAGAAAAGCAATCATCGGGAAGTTAATCAGTGAACCGACAAATGATGAAATAATTAAACAAGTAAATTTGAGATTAATAATTGAATATTATTCTCGATAATTAATAGTTCCAAATTATTTTTATGTTAACACCAAATTTTTTTACGATCAGTGCTGAGGAAGGCAATTACGGAAAATTTATTATTGAACCATTACCAACAGGCTTTGGAAATAGCATCGGTCATGCTTTAAGAAGGACTCTTCTTTCTTCCTTAAAAGGAGCAGCGATCACTAATGTAAAAGTTGAGGGTGCTTTACATCTATTCACCACTATTTCAGGAGTTAAAGAATCAGTTTTAGACATTATTTTGAATTTAAAACAATTAAAATTTGACATTAAAGAAGGCGGTCCTTTTAAAATATCTATTGATAAAAAAGGAGTCAATAAAGTTACCGGACGCGACATTGAGGGTGAAATCAGCCCGGTAAATAAAGATCTTTATATAGGCGAAATCAGTGATAACAAAGGAAAACTTTCCGTTGAAGCGATTGTAGAAATCGGGATAGGGTATTCTACAGTTGAAGAAAGGGAAGAAAAAAAAGTTGGTTTTATACCGGTAGACGCATTTTTTTCGCCTGTAAAAAAAGTTGTTATTAAAATTACCGAAGCACGGGTCGGAAGAAAAGCTAATTTTGAAAAATTAGTGGTTGAAATCTGGACAGATGGAAGTGTTAGTCCTAGGGATGCCCTTAAAGAAGCATCCTCATTAATGACAGATCATTTTGCTTATATATTATCAGGCAAGGATACTCCTGTTGCTGCTAATAAAAAAACCGATGAAGAGGTAAAAAAAGAAGCAATAGACAAAAAATTGTTTGAAATTATAATTGATGAATTAAATTTACCATCAAGAGTGATTAACGCCCTGCTTCGTGAAAAAATTGAAACAGTGGCTGATTTGATTAAAGTCGGTCAAGGTAAATTAATGGAAATGAAAGGTGTCGGTAAAAAATCCATTCAATTAATAGAAGAAGAACTAAAGAAAATGGGAATTTCTTTGAACTAAGTTAATTATTTATATGAAACACAGAGTAAAGAAAATGCGGTTCGGCCGAGGATATGATTTTAATAAGATGATGGTAAGAAAATTATCTGTTAATTTCTTTTTAAAAGGTCATCTTTCAACGACGCTGGCCAGATTAAAAATCATAAAGCCGTTTATCGAAACTTTAATTTCCAAGATGAAAAAGGAAACAATCAGTAATAAAAATTATTTATTAAAAATACTGAATGATCCAAAAGTAGTCAGAATGGGTTTTGATAATTTCGGGAAAGTTATAGCAAAAGTTAATGGCGGTTACTTAAGAATTATTAAATATTGTCCAAGAAATTCAGACGGTAGTGAGTTTGGCCGTCTGGAATGGGCATATCCTATCGTCATAGAAACAGTAAAAGCAATAAAAAAAGTAGAACCAAAAAAAGCTACACCAGTTAAACCAAAAACTAAATAATATGAAATTAACATTAACAACAACATCAATTAAAGGAAGCGAAGTTGATATGAAATGGCATTTAGTCGATGTCAAAGGAAAGATCCTGGGAAGGATTGTTCCGGAAATAGTCAAATATCTTCAGGGGAAAAATAAAGTCAATTATGCCGATTATATAGATATGGGTGATAATGTCGTCGTTATCAATGCCAGAAAAGTTAAAGTGTCAGGCAATAAAGATAAAACCAAGACTTATTCCAGCTATTCCGGCTACCCGGGCGGACTGCGAGTTGAGTCTTTTGCCTCATTGATGAAAAAAAATCCGGGAGAAATTATCAAACATGCAGTCTCGGGAATGTTGCCGAAAAATAAATTCAGAAGTGTTAGATTAGCGAGGTTATATATTTTTTCTGATGAAAATCACACATTTAAAGAGGAGTTTATAAAGTTAAAAAGTTCATAAAGTTTATAAAGATATGGCCAAAAAAACCAAAAATATTGAATATTATGAAGCAGTTGGCAGACGCAAAGAAGCCGTTGCCAGAGTAAGATTGTATATTCCCGGAAAGGAAAAAATTGTCACAGTCGGGACTTTAAAAATAAAAGCCGGAGAAATTTTTCTAAATGAAAAACCGTTAAACAAATCAATTACTCTTGAGAGGGACAGAAACTTTATTTCCCTTCCGTTAAGTTTGACAAAAAATGAAGGCAGATTCGCAATATCCATTCTTACTTCAGGCGGCGGGAGAGCATCGACCCTTGATGCAATCGTTCACGGTATTTCAAGAGCTTTGGAAATATGTAATAAAGAAGAATATAGACCAATTCTTAAGAAACAAGGATTATTAAAAAGAGATCCAAGAAAGAAAGAAAGAAGAAAAGTTGGGACAGGTGGAAAGGCAAGAAGATTAAAGCAGTCGCCAAAACGATAATATTTCTATCAAATATTTTATGGATCTTTCAATCATTATTGTCTCCTTCAATACAAAAGAGATTACAAAAAAATGCTTGTTAAGTCTTAAGAAAAATTTTCAAAAATATCCGCTTCAATATGAAATAATTATTGTTGATAATGCCTCTGTGGATGGTTCAATGGAGATGCTGACAGATCTTGCAAAAAACTGGCCAAATTTAAAAATAATCTCCAGCAGTAAAAATTTGGGTTACGGCAAAGCCAACAATCAAGGAGGATCAAAAGCCAAAGGAAGGTTCATCCTTTATTTAAACTCAGACGCAATCATTTCCAATATTGATTTTTCAGATATTATCGGACTTTTTGAAAGTCACAAAGATATTGGAGCGCTGACCGTCAAAGTGTTATTACCTAACGGAAAAATAGATCCGGCCTCTCACCGAGGTTTTCCGACTTTATGGCATTCCCTGTGTTATTTTTTCGGTTTGGAAAAACTGTTCGCCAAAGTTCCTTTTGTCAATAAGTTATTCGGGGGTTACCATTTGTCTTATTTAAATTTAGACACGATTCATCAGATAGATGCAGGGACAGGGGCGTTCTTTTTTTTGAGGAAAAGGACAGTAGACAAAATCGGGGGATTTGACAAGGATTTTTTTATGTACGGTGAAGACCTGGAAATGGCATATCAGATAAAAAACCTAGGACTAAAGATTTATTACTATCCTTTATGGGAAGTGTTACATCTTAAATATTCCTCAGGTTTCAAAACTTCCGATAAAAAAATTATTTCCAATACGAGACTACATTTTTATAAATCGATGAAAATATTTTATAAAAAGCATTATGCTGATAAAAACTTTTGGTTAGTAAATCAATTGGTATATTTATTTATTGATTTAAAAAGACAATTCTCAAAATGAAAAAAATAGGGATTGATGCCAGGCTTTATTCCCAGACAGGTGTCGGCACTTATCTGAAAAATCTTCTTTATTATCTGGAAAAAAATTCTCCTAAAGGTATTTTATTTTATATTTATTTAACAGAGAAAGATTTTAATAAAGTCACTTTTAATAAAAAAAACTTTATCAAACGGAAAGCTAACTATTCCTGGCATAGTTTTGGGGAGCAAATAGGATTTTGTCGTCTACTTTACAGGGACAATCTGGATTTAATACATTTTACTTATTTCAGCTATCCGGTCCTATACTGGAAAAAATTTATCGCCACTGTTCATGATGTTACTCCATTATTATTCAAAACCGGCAAAGCCTCGACAAAAAACCAGTTTGTCTACAAAATAAAACATTTACTGTTTAAGTTTGTCCTGACCTGTCAGATTAAAAGAGCGGCAAAGATTATCACTCCGACAAATTTTGTCAAAGAGCAGCTGATAAATATATACGGACAGAAAATCTTACCGAAGGTCCAGTCTATTTATGAAGGAATTAATTATCAGCTCGTCAACACAAAAGAAGCAGGGGATTTAAGCAAGAGGTTTAGCAATTTCTTTATTTACGTCGGTAATTTCTATCCCCATAAAAATGTCGAAAAATTAATTGAAGCTTTTGCCAAAATAAACAGTGAAACAAAGTTGGTATTAATCGGACCTAAAGATTATTTTCAGTCAAGGATTGTACGGTCGATTAATCGATTAGACATGAAGGATAAAATTGTTTTTTATAATAATCCAAGCTACGCAGAGTTAATTTTTTTCTATAAAAATGCCAAAGCATTAATCCATCCTTCAAAGTCTGAAGGATTCGGTCTGTCCCTGATTGAGGCGGCTTATTTTGACTGTCCGGTGATTGCCTCGGACATAAAGGTCTTCAAAGAACTGCTGGGGGACAGTTACTTATCCTTTGACCCAAACAATGTCGACGATATTGCCGAAAAAATAAATGCTTTCATTGAGAAAAAACTGGAGTTTGATTACAAAAACATTCTTAAAAAGTATTCCTTTGAAAAAATGACCGCGGAAACCGTAAAAATCTACTTAAGCGAGATAATTTGATTGTCTTGATAATCTAAAACAATATTAGTATAATTTACCTATCTTTAGTATGCTTAATAAAGCCGAAAGACCTATAACAGCGGAGAGTTTTCAGATAGCCGCAAACAATTACTTCAAATGCCTTAACCTTCCTCCACAAAATCAGGTCTTGATAATTACTGACGAAATTCCCCAAGGTCATTTACAGAGTATGAATGATAATTTAACGGTGAGAACAAAACTTGCTAATGAAATAGGGAAGTTAGCAGAAAATAACGGAAATAAATATTCAATCATGAGATATGACGGATCGAAGCTTCCAAAAAATCCGTCACCGAAAGAAAAACTAAAATTTATTGAACAATTAAAACAGGGAACATCAACCTCACTTAACGAATTAGACAGAGACAATAGCTCTGTTCATGGTACGACAATAGTTTATCTTGGAGATCAGTGGTCAAATAGAACCGGTATTTACGCCGCAGCTGATGAATTTGGAAAAAAATATGGTATTGATATCAGCATGGCTGCTTCTTTGGGATTTTCAACCGGAGATTGCCGAGTAATGAGTAATTTGGATGAGAAAAAAATGAGGAAGATAGCCGAAATGAATAAACCATTTGAAAAATTCTTTGATGAACATAAGACGGGAATGTTCAATATTGCTACATCCGGTGAGGGCGGAGAGACATTTGAACTAAACATGAGATATGATACTTCAAAAGCCCCTTTCAGATCGGATCTGGGGACATTTGACGGGGAACATGAGTCACCTCTTAATGAATTCAAGAATGTAAAAACCATCAATGTCCCCGGAGGGGAAATCTATGGTAGTCCATATCCATTTAAAGAAACTAATGGAAAGTTTGCTGCTCAAGGATTGGTTTTTAACGTTGAAAAAGGCTTGATTACAAGTGTTGAAACTGGAAATGTAAATACAGAAACTCTTGATCTTTCACAGCAGGAATTAATAAAATTAGTTAATGAGAGAAAACAAAAAATGCCTGTCGGAGAGTTGGGGATAGGTTTTTATAAACTTCTTGGAATCAAAACATATAAAGATTCATCAGTTCTTTCCTATGAAAAAGACGGGCCGCATATCGGTCTTGGCCATGGAGAAGAAACGACAAAAGAAGAGGAAGATGAAATCAGCAGATTGGCCGGCGATTTCCGTCATACTGACTTTGTTTTGAGTAAACCTGAAATCAGATGGTATGAGGTGGGCGGAGAAGGAGAATCCCAACAATTTTATCCGCCAGCCGGAAGAGAAAAATTACAGCCAAAATCCGCCGCTCCCTTGCATGATATCTTTAATTTAGTTTGTGAAATTTTAAGAGGATCTCCAGAAAACTATATTGATTTACTCAATAAAGATTTACAATATTTAAAATATTTTGATGAATTAAAAAGGAGGGTAAAGAAAGAAAAAAAATCAGTAAGAAAATTTAATGAAACTTTAAACCTGTTACAGGTATCCCAATTTCCTCTGGATTTTGATGCGCCCAGCACCCGTTATTATGGAGAAATTAATCAACAAGTTAGGCATATTTTATATCTCCTTACCTGGGGTTACTATTTTGATACCACAGATCAAAAGATATCAATCTTTAAGGTCATAAAAAACTACAATGAACAATTATTGTCTCTTGCAGAAAGCATGGGAAAAAAATCAACGAAAGAAATAAATCTTGCCGAATTGGCAGACGCAATCATGAAGGGCAACTTTGATCCTTCGTCTTTATCAAGGCTCACAACTTCTTAACCCGCTAAAACCCGGTCGATCATGTTTTAAAATTTAGGGAAGTTCTCTCTTACGGCGATGGAAACAGAATTTGGACTGGCAGCATCTCCTACGGCATTCATTATTTGCTGCCGGGTAAAGATACCGTTAAACGCCCTTACTAAATTGGCGATACAAATTTGTGCGGCCAGCATGGAAGTTTTTTCATCCGCATATCCTCTGCTGAATTTATAGTGGTCTAACATGGATTTGGTTGCCTTACCTTCAACCTTTGCGCCATTCATAGAAGCATTATATAAAAAATATTGACAAATCAAGAACTTCTTTAATTATTTAATATTTGTAATTCATTTGTCATTTGTTATTCGACATTTATTATTTTTTCGAATTTAGCTTCCCTTTGTAGACTGCTTGTCCGCCGACTTGTCCCTCGTAGCTCGAAGAGCGAAGTGGGAAGCATAAAGCGAAGGAGGATTAGGTAAATTATAGCAAGTTTGTTGAGATAACAAAATAAAAAGTGATAAAATATAATAAATGACTAAAGAACAAAAATTTTATAAAGCATTACAAGATGTCTTCATTGGGGCAAAGATTGAAGGCGAAGGTGGTTTTATCAATCTGATGAAGATAAAATTTGGCTACTATTCTCAAATAGAAAAACTACTTAAAAAAGATATAAATAAAGCGCTAGAAAAGCATCCTGCTTTCAGAAATGAACTTTTTGACAAGTTGCATGGTTTTTTTAGCCGATATTTTACTGATAGCGGATCAATCTACTTTAACTCTACTCCGTTTCATAACAATATTTACGAAAAAGTTTATACCGACGAAAAAGATGTTATTCTTTTTTGGAAAACGCAGATGCTTTATTATGTCAAAACCGACAGGATTTTTAGAAGTATGCCGGTTGAAATTGACGGACTTAAATTTTACTTTGATGCTTCAAAGATAGAAAACAAAAAAGCCAATGAGAAACGATCTCTCATTTTTGAAATTGATAAAGTGCGGGAAGACGGGACGATTGTTTTTGCAGTTGCTTATTCTGAAAGAGGTAGAATAACAAAGCAAGATGAGATATTAAAAGCCCTAAAGCAGAAAGGAATTGTTATAACTGAAGAGTTATTAGAAAAAGTATTTCATGTATTTGAAAAACAAAGTGAGGTTGATTTCTTCATTAATAAAAATGCTAAATCATTTCTAGAAGAACAATTTAAGCTTTGGAGCTATCAGTATTTTTGGGAAGGGGCTAAAGAATGGGGGGTCGATAGGGTTAATGAATTACAAATTTTAAAAAGCATTGCCTTCAAAATTATTGATTTTATTAGTCAGTTTGAAGACGAGCTTGTAAAAATCTGGAATAAGCCAAAGTTTGTGCGAAAAAGTAATTATGTTTTGAGTTTAAAAACTCTGAGATCATTTGTTTCTGAAGGTGAATTTAGAGAAATCAGTAAAATTGTTTATTTGAATTTAGATAAAAATACAGATTATCGTAGGGATGTTATTCAAACAGTCAGAGAAATTTATAAGCAGCCGCTACAAAAAATCTATGTAAGTAAGGTTTCTATTGAAAATTGTGTTTTTAAGCTTGAATATATTAAGGTTTTCGACGACGAAACAAAGCGGAAAGAATATTTAGTCAAGAATAAGAAAGAAAAGATATTTAACGGCGAACTATTTGATCGCGCTAAAAAAATTGAAGGTTTCCTTGCTACATATTCTGCTGGTTCTCTTGTCCGTAAAGTAGAATTGGAAAAAATCTATATTGATACCAAATATTTTGATATGGATTTTACTGATAACATGCTTGCGTTATTATCAAAAAATAGATCCCTCGATGACATTTTAGACGGCTATTTAATAAAGTCTGAAAATTATCAAGCACTTAATTCGATAGATAAATTTAACAATAAGGTAAAGCTAGTTTACATTGATCCTCCATTTAATACGGAAGGTAGTAGTTATGCTTATATTGATAAATTTAAAGATTCTACATGGCTTTCGATGATGATTGACAGGATCCAAATCACCAAAAATAAATATCTAGTTAATGATAGTAGTTTTTACATACACCTAGATCATAATTGTAATCATCTCGGCCATTTATTGTTAAACGATGTCTTTAATAAAGAACCTGACAAAGAAATAATGTGGAATACGGGCGAAGCGTTATCTGGTTTTAAGACGCAAGCACTCAATTGGATAAGACAGCACGATACAATTTTTTATTATTCTAAAGAAAAACCACTATTCAATAAAATGTGGGTAAAAAATGATGACGCTAATATTGAGGGTCTTGGATGGCTGGATTTATTTAAGGATGACGATGGCGAATTGTTTATTTATAAATATAAAAATAATGAAAATAAATTATCTAAACATAAAATTCAAAAAGTAGACATTAAAGCAATCGGTGATATGTGGAATGATGTTCTTTCTCTTATGTACACTCAAAATATGACTAGGGAGAATTGGGGCGAAGATAATACTCAGAAACCAGAAAATTTATTAAGAAGAATAATACAATCATCGACAAACGAACGCGATATAGTTTTTGATTATTTTGTAGGATCGGGAACCACTGTTGCTGTTGCACACAAATTAAATAGAAAATGGATTGGGGTTGAAATGGGTGAGTATATAGAACGCATAGTATTAAAAAGAATGAAAACCGTTGTTTTTGGTGATATTCGTCCGAAATTATCTGAAGACTTAAATTGGCAAGGTGGTGGTTTCTTCAAATACTACGAGCTTGAGCAATACGAGGATGCTTTGGCAAACTGCAAATATTTAGATGGTGATTTGTTTAGCAAAACAAGCGAAAAGGCATATCAAGATTATGTTTTTATGAAAGATGAAAAAATGCTTTCTGCTTTAGAAATTGACTATAAGAATAATAAAGTGAAAGTAGATTTAACGAAACTTTATCCAGATATAGATATTGCCGAGACACTCTCAAACTTAACTGGCAAATGGATAAAGAAAATTACCGAGAATGAAGTGGAATTTACTGACGGAACAAAAATAAACACAAAAGATTTGGATTACAAACTAATTAAGCCATTAATTTGGTGGTAAAAATATGACACAAGAAGAACTAATAAAAGATATATTGGCAGTCCCCGCAGAAAATCAAACAATTGAATTTAAGCGTTTAATCGGCGATGGAATAGTTGGGAAAATTATTGAGACAATAGTTGCTATGGCGAATATTGATGGCGGAGTTATTGTTTTAGGTGTTAGCGATCCCGAAGAAACTAGGATAAAAGATTTTGATAGAATTTTTGGCATTGAGGAAAACATAAACAATTTTGACGCTATTGGAAGAGAAATTCAACGGATAATACCGCCTTTAGCTTCAATCTGGCCGCCGGATAAAACTGTAGTAAAAGAAGTGGGGAAAACAATTGCTTTATTGTTTATACCGAAGGCAACGGATAGTTTTCGTTCTATAAATAATCATGTTTATATCCGCCAGGAAAAAAGCAATAAACTCCTTACACCACAAGAAGTTGTTAGATTCGCTTACGCAAAAGGATTTGAAAAAGCCGATAAAGAATTAGTAGAGGTTGATTTTAAATTACTGAACACCAACGAATTCGACCAATGGAAAAATAATCGCAGTATAGAAGATGCCGATATTAGATTAGTTTTAGAAAAAACTGGTTTGGCTCGTAAAAATGATAAGGGCATATTATTGCCTACACGGGCAGCGGTTTTGCTTTTTGCTGAATACCCAAATGATTTAATGGAGACAAAATGCGCAGTACGGATTTTTCAATATAGTGGGACAATTGAAACCATTAAAGAAACGCCAAATTTAATAAGTACCCCAAAAAATATAAACGGACATATTATAAAACAACTAAAAGACGCCCATGAATATGTTTTGACTCTTTTGAGAAGCGGGATAAAAATTCCTTCGGGATTTGTTACTCAATACCAAATACCAGAGCGAGCCATCAAAGAGGCAATTACCAACGCGGTAATCCATAGGGATTATTATATTAAAAGAGATATCGAAATCAAAATTTTTGAAGATAGAGTAGAGATAGAGAGTCCTGGTTTATTCCCCTATAATATTACACCCGCAAATATTGGACAAGTACGAGCAGAAGGATACAGAAACGATTTATTGGTAAAGCACTTGAGAGAATTTCCTTCGCCGCCTATATTTTTGACATATCCAAATTTGCAAGATGCTGTAAGAGTCGTTTTGTTAAATGAAAAAGTAGCAACGGAATGGGAGAAAGTAAGTTTTTATCTTGAAAAAAATAAATATATAAACAATGGCAAGGCTCGAGAAATTACAAGGATTGTACAGGTATATAAAATGTCTAAACTTTTAGACAAGTGGGTCAAAAACGGGTCGCTTATTAAAATAGTTCCGCCTACTGGTTATGTAAGAGGCATAAAGTATAGGCTTCCTAGTCTAACAGAGATTAAGAAGTAAAAATTTTTACTTGCTTTTTCATTAGCAAGTAAAACAAAAGAGCGTTATTTTAAGGTTAGATTTAATGATTTACTTGCCTTGTTACAAGTTACTAGATTTATAACCTTTTAAAAAAGTTAAAAAGTACTAAAAATGTCTAAACTCTTTCTTCAAAACATTGTAGATGATTTTTCTTTTGATAACTTGCCTGCAAAGTGGCAAGGGTTTGATTTTGCGCGATTTTCAAAAGATAAGACGCTTTTTGATTTTCAAAAACAAGGATTACAAAATGCGCTTAAAGCTCTTTACTTGTTCTATGTTGAAAAGAAAAGCGACAAAAAATCATTTTTTAGTCAGTTTCAATCTAACGGCTTTGAAGAAAACTTTGATTATGATTTAAAGAAAAAGCAAGACGGCAAAACTGCAAAATTTCTTTTGGAATATGACAATGATTATCCGGTAATTAATAATAAAATATCATTTGAACACTTCATCAATCGGATGAGTTTTTGGATGGCGACTGGTTCGGGAAAAACATTGATTATAGTTAAATTAATTGAACTCTTGGGACATCTCATAAGTGAAAAAGAAATACCCAAAAACGATATTCTTTTTTTGGCTCATAGAGACGATTTATTACAACAATTCAAAAATCATATAGATGAATTTAACAGTTTCAATTTTGACACAAAGATT
>Ga0209211_10006388_pt1 | contig 17081 bp, 18 predicted proteins | sample RifGroA2_FD_183992 | JGI IMG/M metagenome (GOLD analysis project Ga0209211, IMG submission 183992) | Groundwater microbial communities from Rifle, Colorado, USA - Groundwater A2 (SPAdes) (version 2) | ecosystem: Environmental > Aquatic > Deep subsurface > Groundwater | place: Rifle, Colorado... | reverse complement strand
CCATGCGCCGCATCAGCAAATCAACCTCGCGGTAAATGTCGAAAGGCGAGTAGTAATCCTGCGTCTTCTCTCCGCCACCGAACCACCATTGCAGGCTGATGATGCCGAGATTGCGGTCTTTAAGGTATGGGCTCCAGATCTCCAGGTCGCGCGTCGCGAAACCGTTGCTGCCATGCAGCGAGACGATCCACTTATGCGGCTTGCCCTTGAGGGCTTGCGGCTCCCACACCAGAAAAAAACTCCTGCCGTCCTGCGTGGGAACCGCTTCCGGGCTGATGCCGGCGAGCCTGGCTTCCTGCGCCGCGCGGTCGTATAGCTGTTTGGCCTGACCGGAGAGTGGGTCGGCGGTAGCGTTCATGCTGGCGCCAGCCAGCATGAATGTCAAAACAAAGTAGCGTACAAATTTGCGCATGCGTGCCTCACTGATAATGGCCTCTTTAGATTCTCTGGTTTTCAGGGTTTCCCGAATAACTCGTCGAGCGTGTTCTTGCCTGCGGGAGCAGTAACATAAAACTCGCGTAGCGATTCGTTTGCCTCCTCACCCGCAGGGATTAACAATTGCTTTGCTCGTTCGCTTCCTCGCCCGCTTGCGGGAGAGGATTGAGGTGAGGGTATCGGGGGAGGATTGAGGAGAGGGGAACGGGCATGGGGAGCTTCATTATGTGAGGTGGTGGCTTCCCCATGCCCGTTGCCGGAGACGCGCTTCGCGGTGAACTCCTCCTCGATGTTGTCGCGATAAAAACTCCATGCCGCGCCCGAGCCGCTGAGTCGGCGCCAGGTATCCTCGCCGACGCCGCCGTACTGCAGCGTGCTGCCGTCGTCGAGCTGCACCTGTAGCAGCCGGGCGCGCGCATCGTAGCCGATGGCGCGCAATCTGCCCGAATTGATCTTCTTCATTTCCATGCTGGCTCCAATTTGCGTGGTACGGCGGCTGGCAATTAATTCGATGCTGCCCGCTTCAATTTCTTTGCTTCTTCAGCTCGATTAACCGAGCGCCGGAAACAGGCCGCGCATGCCGCTGGCGATAAATTCCACCGCGATCGCGGCGAGTATCAGCCCCATCAGGCGGGTGAACACGTTGATGCCGATCTTGCCCAGCCGTTGCGCCACCCAGGGCGCAATCAGAAAAGTCAGCCAGACGGTGACACTGAGCAGAATGATGATCAGACCCATGATCAGATAATGCTGGAAGCCGTCCGCTTTGTGCGCCTCCACGATCACCGCGCTGATCGAGCCGGGACCCGCCAGCAACGGTGTGGACAAAGGCACGATCGCATTCGCCGAAACCGTTTCGCCGTCGGCGCTGGCCTGCTTGCCGGCGCCGTTTTCGTAAAAGCTGCCGAGCATCATCTTGATCGCCATCAGCAGCAGCAAGATGCCGCCTGCCACGAGGAAGGAATTGATGCTGATGCCGAAGAACGCCAGCAGCGGTTGCCCGATCAGCAAGGCCACCAGCAGGATAGCGCACACCGCCAGTGAAGCGAGGCGCCCGGCCTGGGCGCGCCTGGCTGCCGTCATCTCTGCGGTGAACAGGATGATGATGGGAATGATCCCGATCGGATCGAGGATCGCGAACAGGCTGATGAAAATCTTGGTGTATTCGGTGAAATCCAGCATAGCGCTCAATCGGAACCCTGTAATTTTTCAGGCTTACACACGTGCTTTTCTTTATGTACTTTTCGGCCGCATTTGGCACAGACGAACTTTGGGTCGGCCTGCTTTTTGGCGCGCTTTTCCGCATCCTTCGTTCTGCACATGGTCTTCGACATGTAACCCTCCCCGCCAGAAACGTGTGCCCCTTTGCAATATCACTGCATGCTTGAAGTTCACTTGAACAGAGGAAAACACTCACCCTCTAAAAGTAATGCGATGCTGACTCCATGAGTTTTTCATTCGAGATCATCGCCCGTAATGTCGCTAGGGAAGTCATCGCTCAACGCCCCTGAGACGGCAGCAGATTTGCGCACAACAAAGGGCGTGCCGGTTTGCTCAGCCAGCTTGCGCGCCTTCTCGGAAGCGCGCATCAACGCCTGCGGAGCTTTTTGCAGGTCGGAATCTTTTAAGCGAGAGACAGGGGCTTGCATCTGCACTATCTCGCACCGGTCCTGTGATGCCCTAGCCAATTGGCCTCCCTGCCATGCCCCCGCTGTTCGTTCCCACACGTTTTTTGTATCAGACTCTACGGTATCTTTTATCGCTGTCGTTTCATCCGGCAGAATCAATACCCTGACTGCCTGGCCTTCTGCCAAACGGATAGTCTTGGGCACAGCAATATGCCCATTTTCGATTTGTGAGGTGAATTCGATAGCCTGCATGAATGAATCAAGCGGCAACTTTCTTGCGAGGCGCACGTTTGGCGTGCGTAATTGCTTGCGCTTCCTGAGTAAAAGCCAACATGCTGGCCAGCGCTTTGTTGACAGCCTCGGAGGTTGGAAACGCCTTCTGAATCTCGGGTTGCAAAACCACTACATTGCTGCCCTGCATGAATTGCTTGTGATACTTTCCACGCACACCGACGCCAAGCTGCTCGCGCTTGAGTTCGGGGATGTCCTGGTCATCCTTGCTTGTAGATCGTTTTTTCATGTCGAGTCGCCTTTCGCGCGCTAATGATTCTGACATTGTTCCTTCGCTCAGTGTGTGCCACCACGAGCACCGTTCGGCCCGGCGATGATGACGATGCGTTTGTTGTGTGCAGAGGTGCTCATGATTTCCTTCTAGCGCAAAACTATTGCGATGCTGGCCCCTTTAATTCCTCGCTATTCAGCTTGATAATTCATAGCTTGAATTTTTTCTTCAAGCGCTTTGATTAGCCCCTGCAATGATGAATCCTTGTGTGCATTGAACGCTTCTTTTGGTTTACCCTTGACTGAATTTGCCACTACCAACTTTGCTTGTTTCTCGATTCTGTCATTCCATGGTTTTCCAGTAGACAAAAATACATTGCGTGCTTTAACTGACCATTTTTCATTACCTTTAAAACTTTTGGCATCCAGTTGAATTCCGAATTTCTCTTGGAATTGTTGGCTATAAATGCTGATATTTACACAATCTTCCATCTCGGAATCTTTCATTCCATTGCAAATGCACATCGTCAAATCAGTCAAGGTAAGCAAGTCCACATCCATTGCTTTATCAGTAGCCTGCCTACCAGCTTCATCATTATCAAAATAGACGTGGTAATTACATAGTCCATTCTTCAACTCATGCAACTTGTAGCTCAGATTGCCCGCACCACCAACATAATCAACCACGAGCATTTGATTCTGAATAGCATCTTGCAACATCTCTGAGCGCTCAGAGAACAATGCCTCACAAATTATTTTGTCGTCTTCACCTTCCACAACGAGCACCATTGCTGCGTGTTGCAAATTATCCGAGACTCGTACACCCAACACATCTCGAATATCGGCGACTTTATTTGCTGGCTTTGCTTTGTTGTTGCTGATAATGATGTTATTAGCGCAGTTAACTCGATCAACCAAAAGTGGGCAATGCGTTGTAATGACAACCTGCCTTTTTGCAGATATTTTATCAATCACCTCCTTAAGTCGATGTATTGCGCTGGGATGCAAATGCGATTCAGGTTCTTCGATAGCGAGAATAGAAGCATAGCCACTCGAATCACCTATTTGTTGCAGTAAGCTGATTGCTGCCAAGCTCTTTATGCCATCCCCTTTGCGCGAAATAGGCGTCGGAGTTCCATCATCTACCGTAATTTGTGAAGCTCTACTAAGGGCGCTTGAGCGTGATCTTTGGCTTATAGAAATTGAAATTTCTTTTACCTGCGGTAAAAAACTTTGCATCACCTTTGTTACTTCGGTAGACATTTTTGTAAGGATCGGATCTTGAAGTTCAGCAATTTTTGCTAAGGCCTTCTTATATTCGTCATTGTCCTCAAGCTTTCGCAATTCCCTAGTCAACATAGAGTCAATTACATCCAAAGAGGTTTGTTCCGTCCTGATTGCAGGAATGTAATTTATATTTATGCGGCTGCCTATAAAGGCTGCAATTCGAGCACTTTTATTGGCTAATGATGTCGTATTTTTTCCAGTCTTGACGACATGAATGCTAGCCTCACCAGCCCGTGGCGCGCGAATCTCAATCAACAACAGTCCATTTAGCCTTGAGCCAATTTCAGCCTTGAAAGTATCAACTTCATCCACTTCCAACGAAAATTCGAGTCGAAAAATAGAATCGCTTTTCGGCTTCGTATCCTGCAGGCCAATTGGAAAGTCACGCTCCCAATCATATATTTCGGTATATCGGTTTCTATAAATTCCCTGCCTGCTTGCTCTATCTCCATAATGAGCATGAAATCTGATGATTTCCATAGCTGTCACTAGCGCATTTAGAATGTTGGACTTCCCCTCGTTGTTTTGACCCACTAATACAGTTAAATTTCCAATTCCAATATTGCGCGCTGAGGTAATACTTCTGTAGTTTTGAACTGAAAAAGTAACAAGCTTCATGAGATGCCTCGCTGGGAATTAATGATTCAAAACATTCAGAGCATAAACCAATAGCAGCATGTATCTCACCGACTAATCGGCTTATACCGAATCCGCTTCGGCTTCGCACCCTCTTCACCCAGCCGCTTCTTCTTGTCCGCCTCATATTCCTGGTAGTTGCCGTCGAAGAACGTCCACTTGGAATCGCCTTCCGCCGCGAGGATGTGGGTGGCGATGCGGTCGAGGAACCAGCGGTCGTGGGAGATGACCATCACGCAGCCGGCGAATTCGAGCAGCGCGTCTTCTAGCGCGCGCAGGGTTTCCACGTCGAGGTCGTTGGAGGGTTCGTCGAGCAGCAGCACATTGCCGCCCGCGATCAGCGTCTGCGCGAGGTGCAGGCGTCCGCGTTCGCCGCCGGAGAGCTGGCCGACGATCTTGCCCTGGTCGCCGCCCTTGAAGTTGAAGCGGCCGATGTAGGCGCGCGCCGGGGTTTCGTATTTGCCGACGGTCAGAATTTCGTTGCCGCCGGAGATCGCGTCGAACACGGTTTTGCCGTTGTCCAGCGAGTCGCGCGCCTGATCGACGTGCGCGATCTTGACGGTGGTGCCGATCTTCACTTCGCCGGAATCTGGCTGTTCCTTGCCGGTGATCATGCGGAACATAGTCGATTTGCCCGCGCCGTTCGGGCCGATGATGCCGACGATCGCGCCGGGCGGCACCTTGAAGCTGAAGTTGTCGATCAGCAGGCGGTCGCCGTAGGCCTTGGAAACATTGTTAAACTCGATGACTTCGTTGCCGAGGCGCTCGCCGACCGGGATGAAGATTTCCTGCGTCTCGTTGCGCTTCTGGTGTTCCTGCGAATTGAGTTCCTCGAAGCGGGCGATACGCGCCTTGGATTTCGCCTGACGTCCTTTCGGATTTTGTCGCACCCATTCCAGTTCCTGCTTCATCGCCTTCATGTGCGCGTCGACCTGCTTGTTCTCGGTCTCCAGCCGCGCTCCCTTCTGCTCCAGCCAGCTCGAATAATTGCCCTTCCACGGGATGCCGTGGCCGCGGTCGAGTTCGAGGATCCATTCGGCGGCGTTGTCGAGGAAGTAGCGGTCATGGGTGACGGCGACCACGGTGCCGGGGAAGCGCACCAGGAATTGTTCCAGCCATTCCACCGATTCGGCGTCGAGGTGGTTGGTCGGCTCGTCGAGCAGCAACATGTCGGGTTTTTCCAGCAGCAGCTTGCACAGCGCGACGCGGCGCTTTTCGCCGCCGGACAAATTCTTGACCACGGCATCCCAATCCGGCAAGCGCAGCGCATCGGCGGCGATCTCCATCTGGTGCTCGGCGTCGCTGCCCGATGCGGCGATGATGTTTTCCAGGCGCGCCTGTTCGGCGGCAAGCTTGTCGAAGTCGGCGTTTTCTTCGGCATACGCGGCATACACCTCGTCGAGTTTCTTCTGCGCCTGCATCACTTCGCCGAGTGCGGCTTCCACTTCCTGGCGCACGGTGAATTCGGGGTCGAGCACCGGTTCCTGCGGCAGGTAGCCGATGCGAATGTTCGGCTCGCGCTGCACCTCGCCGTCGTATTCCTTGTCCACGCCCGCCATGATGCGCAGCACGGTGGACTTGCCCGAGCCGTTCAGGCCGAGCAGGCCGATCTTCGCGCCGGGGAAGAAGCTGAGGGAGATGTCCTTGATGATCTGACGCTTCGGGGGGACGATTTTGCTCACGCGGAGCATCGACATTACATATTGGGCCATGGTGTTTGCATGAAGAATTAAAAACGGGTGTAAGCTTAACCTATCGCGCCGGGGTTTGGGATATTTGGGGTTGCCGGGGCAATTGAACGCAGGTAGCGCGCCGACCGGCTAATTGATAAGATGAAGCCGTCATTTTTATTAAACGACCCTTTCGCTAAACAACAGGAGATACCAGATGAAAATCACCATGAAGAAGCTGTTGGCCGAACTCAACAAGGACCTGGAATGGGAATACTCGGCGGCCATCCAGTATGTGCAGCACGCCTCCACGATCAACGGCGCGCAATTCGATTCCATCCAGAAGGAGCTGCTGATTCACGCAACGGAGGAAATGCAGCATGCCGTCATGCTCTCCGAGCAGATCGACTTTCTCGGCGGCGTGCCCACGGTGGACGTGGAGAAACGCGCGATCTCGAAGGACAGCGTGGAAATGCTCAAGCAGGATCTGTGGGGTGAGGAAAACGCGATCAAGCGCTACAAGGAGCGCATCGGCCAGGCCGAGGCGCTCAAGGAATACGGTCTGCGCCGCGTGCTGGAGGATATCCTGATCCAGGAAGAAGAACACAAGCGCGATCTCGCCAACGCGCTTTCCAAATAATTCCATTTCTAATCGTAGGGGCGGGGCTTGCTCCCGCCCTTTATTTCGCACCGAAAGGGCAGGCGCAAGGCCTGCCCTTACATGCCGCCCTCTGGCGTAGTGCAATAACCCCGTAGGGTGCGTTCTACGCACCAGTCGTCAATGGTGCGTAGAACGCACCCTACAAAACCATTACCCCTTCCGCCAGCGTACCACCGCCTTGCGCAGCTCCTCCAGCAACAGCATGCCGATCCCGAACGGGACGATGGACAGCCAGACTTCGACACCCAGCGGCGCGGTGCCGAACAGCGCGTTGCCCCACGGCGTGTAGCCGATCAACACCAGCAGCAACAGCTCGAAACAGATCCCGTACCAGATCAGGCGATTGCGGCGGTGGCCGCGACCGAACGCGGACATGCTGGGATGGCGGCACAGCATTACGTTGACCACTTGCATCGCGATAATCGCCGACAGGCAGGCGGTGGTGGCCTGCAGGTAAAGGTTGTCATGAAGACCCAGCATGGCCCCGTACTGCCAGTCGCCGCCGTGCAGCACGAAGAAGAACGCCGCCATTCCCGCGACCGCTTCCAGCGGGCCGAGGAACAGGTAAGCGCGCAGCAATGTTCCCCAATCGAGCAACCGTTCGCTGCGCGGTCGCGGCGGGCGACGCATGATATCCGGGTCGGGTTTCTCCGCGCCGAGCGCCAGCGCGGGCAGCATGTCGGTGCCGAGGTCGACCGCGAGGATCTGGATGATGGTGAGCGGCAGCGGAATCCTGAACAGCACGAAGGCCAGATACGGCACTATTTCCGGCACGTTCGAGGTGAGGATGTAGGTAAGAAACTTGCGGACATTGTCGTACACCGCGCGCCCTTCCTCGATGGCGGCGACGATTGTGGCGAAGTGGTCGTCGAGCAGGATGATGTCGGCCGCTTCCTTCGCGACATCGGTGCCGGAGATGCCCATCGCGATGCCCACGTCGGCGCACTTCAACGCCGGCGCATCGTTCACCCCGTCGCCGGTCACCGCGACGATCTCGCCCTTGCGCTGCAAGGCCTGCACGATGCGCATCTTCTGGTCGGCGCCGGTGCGCGCGAAGATCAATTCGGGTTCGTCGAGCAACAGTTGCAGATCAGTTTCCGACATGGTGCGCAGCCTGTCGCCGGTCACCGCGAACGGATTTTGTGCCAGCCCGATCTCGCGCGCCAACGCGCTGGCAGTGTGCGGATGGTCGCCGGTAATCATGATCACGCGGATACCCGCTTCATGGCAGCGGCGCACCGCCTCGGGAACGCCCTCGCGCGGCGGATCGACCAGACCGATCAGCCCGGCAAAGATCAGCTCGGTCTCTGGCTCGGCGGCGTGCTGCGGCAAACTGCGATAGGCGAGCGCAATCACGCGCAGTCCTCGTTCCGTCATGTCCTCATGTGCGCTCAGCAGTTTGGTTCGGCTGGCTTCATCCAGCGGCAGGATTTTGCCTTGCAGCAGCATTGCGCTGCACAGTGGCAACACGCTTTCCGGCGCGCCCTTGCAGTACAGCATGTGCCCTTGCGGAGTAGCGCAAATCACCGACATGCGCTTGCGCTCGGTGTCGAAGGGGATCTCGTCCAGGCGCGGAAATATCACGCCATTGGATGGCACGCCTTCGAGCAATGCCACTTCCATCGGGTCGCCCAGCCATATTGATTGCCCGTTCTGTTCGACGCGGCGCAAGTCATGGCAATGGCGCATGATGGCATACAGCGGCTCGGCTGCAGTTGCTGCCAGCTCGCCGGGCGTCAGTAACGCGCCGGAATAAAACACCTGCCGGATGCTCATGCGGTTCTGCGTCAGTGTGCCGGTCTTGTCGCTGCAAATCACGCTGGCCGCACCCAGCGTTTCCACGGCGGGAAGATGGCGCACCAGCGCATTTTTCTTCGCCATGCGCTGCGTCGCCATCGCCAGCGACAGCGTGACGGTGGGCAGCAAGCCCTCCGGCACGTTCGCGACGATGATGCCGATCGCGAACACCAGGTTTGCCCAGAACGACAGTCCGATCATCTGGCCGATCAGGAAGAACAGCACGCCGAGCAGCGTGGCGAACAGCGCGACCAGCCTTGAGAGGCGCGCAATCTCTTTTTGCAGCGGCGACAGCGGCTCGCGCGCGACCTGCGTCAGGCGCGCGATGTTGCCGAATTCGGTATGCATGCCGGTGGCATAGACCATGGCCTTCGCCTCACCCGAAATCAGCGAGGTGCCGGCATGCAGGATGTCGCGCCGCAACGCCGGCTGCTCTTCGATTGTCGTGCTGGTATCGCGCGCCATCGGTTTCGATTCGCCGGTGAGGTTGGCAGTGTTGACGCGTACGCCGAACGCTTCAATCAGGCGGCAATCGGCAGGCACATCGTCGCCTGCCGCAAGCAGCACCACATCGCCCGGCACCAGCTCCGCCACCGGCAATTGCACCGCGCGGCCGTCGCGCAACGCGGTGGTGTGCTGCGGCAGCAGATTGCGCAACGCGGCCAATGCTTTTTCCGCGCGGTACTCCTGCCAGAACGAGAACAGCCCGTTGATCAGGATCACGCCGAGCACGGCATAACCCAGCATCGCCATGCCCTGTCCGGGATCATTCCATTCGGCGAAGAAAGCCAGCCCTGCGGCCAGCCACAGGATCAGCGCGAAGAAATGGGTGAATTCCTTGAGCAGCTTGCCGATGAAGGATTGCTCGGTGATTTTTTCAATCTGGTTTGCGCCGTACTTTTCCAGCCGCTGCGCGGCCTCGGTCTGCGCCAGACCCTGTGCACTGCTGTGCAGATGCGCATAGAGTTTTTCGATGGGGTGACGGTGCTGGTTCACGGTGTGCGCCCAGTGAGGCTATGCCTTGTTCGGATGCGTGACGGCCTGCCGATATGTTTCACTGCGCGTGCCCCCGCGATGCGGTTTTTTCTGCAAGCCGGACAGCTACCGGAGCGGCAGGTCCGGAATCGGTGGTACGGTGACCGAGGAGCCGGGAACGTGCGAGGAATTCGAAGCAGGTCCGGATTTGGGTACGGACTCAGGATAGTGGTAGTGAAGGGTATTCAGGTAACGCGCAACCAGCGTAATGTCATTATCGCGCCACCCGAGCCCCGCAATCTCTTGCCAACGACGCACTTGTGCTTGCAGGCTGGCCCAATCCGTGGCGAGCTTCTTGTCACGCCAATAAATTTCAGTGCTGTGGCAGGCAATGCAATGCGCCGAATACAGCAACTCGCCGCGTGTGGTACCCCTCTCCGGCTGTGCATTGGCGACCGCGGGATTTGCCAGCCAGGCGAACAATACTGCAAACATCCATTTTCGAGTCATGTCGCTCTCCATCGTTAGCGGGAAGGTTTTCTGCCGGCATGCGTTCCAGTGTAGACAGCAATCAGGGGTTAATCAACCGTCACCATCCGTTATTTGCCTGGCGAGGGTATCAGCGCGCTGGATTGGCGCTGCTCAACCCAGTTGCTGGCCGTGTTCGCGCGTGGCGTGGAACTGCACTTTTGGCCAGCGCTCCTGCGCCAGGCGCAGGTTCACGCCGGTGTCGGCGAGATAGGCGTAGTTGCCGTCCACGTCCTTGGCCAGACGCCCCTGATTGGCCTTGATGAATTCATTGAGGTGGCTCGCATCGGAACAGGTCACCCAGCGCGCGGTATGGATGCCGGCGCGCTCGAATACCGCATCCACACCGTATTCGGATTTCAGGCGGTGCTCGACCACTTCGAACTGCAACTGCCCCACCGCGCCGATCAGCGGCGTGTTGTCCACCAATGGCTCGAACACCTGTACTGCGCCCTCTTCACCCAACTGGCGCAGGCCTTTTTGCAACTGCTTGGCCTTCATCGGATCGCGCAGCCTTGCGCGGCTGAATAATTCCGGTGCGAAGTAGGGGATGCCCTTGAAGGTGAGCGCTTCGCCCTCGGTGAGCACGTCGCCGATCTGCAACTGGCCATGATTGTGCACGCCAATAATGTCGCCCGCATACGCCTCGTCCATGCGCGAGCGCTCGTTGGCCATGAAGGTCACCGCATTGGCGAGTTTCATTTCCTTGCCGGTGCGGCGATGCTTGACCTTCATGCCTGAGCTGTAACGGCCGGAGCACACGCGCAGGAACGCGATGCGGTCGCGGTGGTTCGGGTCCATGTTGGCCTGGATTTTGAACACAAAGCCGGTGAAGGCGGACTCGGTGGGTTGCACCATGCGCACATCGGTCTCGCGCGGTAGCGGCGAGGGAGCCCAATCCACCAGTGCGCGCAGCACTTCGCGCACGCCAAAATTGTTGATGCCGGAGCCGAAAAATACCGGCGTTTGCTGGCCACGCAGAAACTCGTGCAGATCGAATGATGCGCCTGCACCCGCGACCAGTTCGGTTTCATCGCGCATGATTTTCATTTCCTGCGGGCACTGCTGCGCGAGCTGCTCGATCTGCGCGCCCTGCAACACTTCCACTTCCTGATTGGCTTTCGCCTCGCCCGGCGAAAAGCGCAGCACTTCGTCGTTCAGCAGGTGATACACGCCCTGAAAGCGCTTGCCCATGCCGATTGGCCAGGTTACCGGCGCGCATTTGATCTTCAGCACCGACTCGATTTCGTCCAGCACTTCCAGCGGATCACGCACTTCGCGATCCATCTTGTTGATGAAGGTGATGATCGGCGTATTGCGCAGGCGGCATACTTCGAGCAGCTTGATGGTCTGCTCTTCTACGCCCTTGGCCGCGTCCACCACCATCACCGCCGCATCGACCGCAGTCAGCACGCGATAGGTATCCTCGGAAAAATCCTGGTGGCCGGGTGTGTCGAGCAGGTTGATGACGCAATCGTCGTAGGTGAATTGCATCACCGAGCTGGCTACCGAAATGCCGCGCTGCTTCTCGATTTCCAGCCAGTCGGAAGTCGCATGGCGGCCGCTCTTGCGCGCCTTGACCGTGCCCGCCATCTGGATCGCGCCGCCGAACAGCAGCAGCTTTTCGGTGAGCGTGGTCTTGCCCGCGTCCGGGTGCGAGATGATCGCAAAGGTGCGGCGGCGCCTGACTTCGCGCGCAAGATTTCCGTCCGCTGCGGATGCTGGCATATCCAGCGCGGCACTGTTGTTCACTTGATCAGACATAAGGGTTTAGCAAGCCGGAAAAGCAAAAGGGTTGCATTGCTGCAACCCGGGTAAATTTGATGATCGGGGCAGAATCTGGCCACCGGCACAAGGGTTCTCAGGCCAAGCCAGAAAACCATCAAATCAGGCAATAACCTTGCCTTACTACTACATGGGCACATTCTAACATTGATTCTGCATCATAGAAAATGGTGGCTGCCGCCGGTGACCATAAGATACCGTTATTTCGCGCAGGATGGTCTGGCGCGCCAGCTTCTGGTGTTCGAATAACAACACGCACTGCCAGTCTTATTGATGCATTTAGATGCAATCCGGCGAAGGCCGGAACCCGGTATTTTGCGAGTTGGGCAAGAAACCGCCCATCCCTGCGAACCCCAACTCAATGAGCTGGGCACAGGCCTTCGCCGGTGCGACGAATTTTTAGGTGCCCTCAAGTTACGCCAGCTCTTTGATCAGATCAGGATGTTTGTCCAGCAGCTTGAACAAATTGATAACCGCCGCCACAGGCTTGGCATGTCCGCGCTCATAGCGAGAAAAAGCATTTTTCCCGCCGCCAGCCAATTTTGCGGCTTGCGCCTGGGTGAGTTTCAATCGCTTGCGAATGGACTCCAATTCACTGGCCGCTTGACGATCTACCAGATCCCGGAATGCCAGCCATGCCGCCTCTTCGGCAGCGTCGTAAACTAGAATTGCTTCGTCGCATTTGTCGCAAAACGCCCCACGTACCCGCGCCTGGTAGGGATGTCCTTTATAGTCTTGCGCCACAGTTTTACGGCCATCATGCAGCACACCTGCCGCGCAGACAGGGCAAGCTTGCCCATTCCATTTGCTTTTCTTCATCTCATTGCTCCTTGAATGAAATTACAAAATATTCACCAGCCTGTTGAAACTTGATATACAGCGAAACTCCCTGCCATTCGGCGTGATACACATCCTGCCATACCCGATGATCCGCACTGGTCGTCATGCTTTTATAAAAATCCACAGCAGTTAATCCCTGCACTACAGCCAAAGCATCCGCCTGCGCCATACCTGCTGCACGAATCCCCGCAAGTGCCGAGAGCGTCAGGCTCATCGCTTCTGGCGTGGTCATTTGTGCCTGAATTGCTTTGAGCAAGTAATGCGGCTTGTGTTTTTCCATGCGGCAATTATTCCCCTAATAGGGGATTTTGTCAAAAGCGAATTATTTAGACGGAATGTTGCTGCGCAGATCTCTGATGGAGGGGTTCAATACTTAATTCCGAGAACCTCTAAAAATTCGTTACACCGACGAAGGTCGGTGCCCAGCCAATGTTGAGCGTCAGCTTTGAAGAAGTCTCATATTCTGGAACGGGCATCTCACCCCATCACTTGTCGTTCAACAACCCCTGCATCGCCGCCACCGGCTTGACCTGCGGGAAATACACCTGCTTGTAAAAGTTGCCGAGGTTGGCCGACCACGACATGCTGTCGCTGCGCCCGAGTTCTTGCCAATAGCTCATGATGGCCGCGTCGTAAGTGTCGATGGCAACAGCGTAGCCGGAGGCGTCATAGCGTTCGTTGTGGCGGAAGGTTCGGATGTCCACCCTTTCTCCAGACGCGCAGCAAGCGCACGCCAAATTTACCTTGAAAATCAAGCCGTGTTGACAGAATCAACAAGGATGTTTATCTTGTTAATCATGACGGGTAAGTCCTGTAGTGTTCCCGGGGTGCTTCCTTCCATCGGTTGGCTATGAGCCTTGGGACATTGAGCATTACAGGGTCCGTCATTTTTTATTCCCCGTTGTCAGGCAGATAGACCGTCGTAAAACTGACCTTGTCCTGATACACCGCGTACCACTTTTCATCGCCCTGACTATCCTTGCGGGCGATCCCCCAGCAGAACAAATCCACCGCCTGAAGCCCCGCACTTTCGTGCGAACCGAGGTGGTCGATGTTCAGCCGCGCATTCAGCGGCAACAGGGCTTCCAGTTGACTGACTACATACTGGTTGAAATCCTTGATCTCTTCCTTATTCTTGCAGCGATCTACCACCAGGCTGACTTGCCGCAATTCCTCGGGGAAATGCACTTTTTCCAGGATGAATCGTGCCAGAAAATTGTAGAGTTTTTTCTTGCCAGCGCGTGTGCGCAGATGCTCATCCACACGCTGCTTGTTCAGCGTCACGCTGTAAATCCCCCATCCATCCGCCGGAAGCTGGCGAAAGAAATACTGCTTGATCGCCAAGGTCGTCCCCGTGCCCTTCAACTCGGCGACCGTGCGCGAACGGTTTTTCCTGTGGTTGAGTTTGTTTTTCAGCGTCCGCTCTACCGCGCGACAAAAGCCATCCTGTGCCTGTTTGCCCTGGCAAACCAGCAAGCTGATCACGAAATGCCGCGAGGTTTTGCCCTTGGCAAAATCAAAACCCAGATCGCCGGATTCATCCAGAAAGATATACACGCTCAGCCTTGAAACGCCTGCGCCAGCAGCACGTCAAAAGTGGCTTGTGCAGTCGCGGTAGCGACGGCTTGTTGGGTTTGGATCGAGCGAACTGAATTAACATTTTCCACGAACTTGGACTGAATATTCAATGGCGGGATTGGGACGACGATACTGCCTAGCTGGGTTGAGTTCAGGTGCGGTTGGGCTGCACGAATTTTGTGTGCGGCCATATATCTCGTTGCCGTTGGCGAGAAAGATATAAGGGACCTTGAGCTGCCTGGCGTAATTTTTCGCTTGCTCGGCGGCATCACCGGGACTGATCGAAAACCGTTTGGCTTCGATCACTGCCAGCGAGCGGCCATGCCGGTCGCACAGCACATAATCAGCGCGCGTTCCATCTTCCAGCACCACCTCGTAACGAACGCTGAAACCATCGGCAAGGCTCCAGCCCTGCGCGGTGAGCTGGCTGTCGATAATGACGCGCGAGATGGCTTCGTTGGTGGATTGCATGGGGCGGGAGGGTATCACAGCGTGGCGGAAGTTTGGATATGCCAAAATGCATAGGCAATACAAACTAACCGGCCGAAGGAGATGCCGCGAGCGCCTTCTTCGCTGCTTCGGTCATTCATCGCTCTTTCGTTAGCATGATATGACCTCTACACACAAAATTCAGGATAGGCCCGAACATCGATATGTTGCAAGAGTCGAAAGCGGCATCTCGCCCCATCACTTGTCGTTCAGCAGCCCCTGCATCGCAGCCACCGGCTTGACCTGCGTGAAATACACCTGCTTGTAAAAGTTGCCGAGGTTGGCCGACCACGACATGCCGTCGCTGCGCCCGAGTTCTTGCCAATAGTTCATGATGGCCGCATCGTAAGTGTCGATGGCCGCAGCGTAGCCGGAGGCGTCATAGCGTTCGTTGTGGCGGAAGGTTCGGATGTCCATGCGCGGTTTCAGCGGCACGTTGTTTGCGATGTGGCCGACACACAGGCCGACCAGCGGGAAGGTCAGCGGCGGCAGGCCGAGCAGGTCGATCATGCCTTGCGGGTTGCGGCGGATGCTGCCGATCGGGACGATGCCCAGCCCGAGCGATTCGGCGGCGGTGATCAGCGTGCCGAGCACGATGCCCGCATCGACGGCGGCGACGCCAAAGCCTTCCATACTTTCGTGGACGATCTGTGCCTGCCCGGCCTTGCGCACGCCGAGGTCGGTCTTGTTGAAGTCGATGGCGATGACGATGAATATCGGCGCCTGCGCGATCCACGGCTGCCCGCCGGAAAGCTCGGCGATGCGCGCGCGTTTTTCCGCGTCGCGCACCACGATCAGCGAAATTTCCTGCGCGTTCATCGAGGTTGGCGCACGATGCGCGGCGGCGACGATCTGGTCGAGCATGGCGTCGCTGACCGGGTCGGTCTTGTAGCTGCGGATGCTGCGATGGGATTGCTGAATGCGTAAGGTCTCGTTCATGGGTGTCTCTCCAGCAAGTGTGCGTGCTACATCTATTTTTCCGCGCCCAGCGCCAGCGCGCGCAGCCTGCTCTGCTCCAGCTCCGCCGCATTCGGTTCGACCAGCCAGCCTTGCAGGTTATCCATCACCAGGTCGGTCAGCGCATGTATCCAGTCATTACGGTCATTGAGGCAGGGAATGTAGTGGTATTCGCCGCCGCCCGCGTGCTGAAAATCCTCCCTGCCTTCCTGTGCAATTTCTTCCAGCGTCTCCAGGCAATCGGCGACGAAACCGGGGCAGACTACGTCCAGGCGTTTAATCTTTTGTTGGCCGAGTTCCTTGAGCGTGTCGCTGGTGTAGGGCTTGAGCCATTCGGCATTACCGAGGCGTGATTGGAAGCTGATGGCGTATTGCTCCGGTTTCAGGCCGAGTTCCTGCGCCAGCAGGCGACCGGTCTTGTGGCATTCGCAGTGGTAGGGATCACCCTTGTCCAGCGTGTAACGCGGCAGCCCGTGGAAGCTCATCAGCAGTTTTTCCGGGCGGCCGTTCTTTATCCAGTAATCGCTGATGTTGCTGGCCAGTGCCTTGATGTAGCCGGGGTGGTCGTGGAAATTCCTGATGGTGCGCAGCGCGGGCACGTTGCGCATTTTTTGCAGCTCGCCGAACACGATATCGCATACCGTGGCGGTGGTGCTGGCGGCGTATTGCGGATACATCGGCACGACCAGGATGCGCTGGCAGTTCTGCTCCCTGAGCTTGCGCAGCACACTCGGAATGGACGGGTTGCCGTAGCGCATCGCGTAGTCCACCTCGTATGGTGCGTTGGTGCGCTGACTGAGATAGCCTTGCAGCAGTGCAGTTTGCTTTTCGGTATGGACACGCAGCGGCGAACCTTCCTGCATCCATACCGAGGCATATTTTGCGGCGGATTTTTTCGGGCGCGTATTAAGAATGATGCCATTGAGAATCAGCCACCAGATCGCGCGTGGCATTTCCACCACGCGCGGGTCACTCAGAAACTCTTTCAGATAGGTGCGCACCGCGCCCGGCGTCGGCGCATCCGGCGTGCCGAGATTGACCAGCAGGATGCCGGTTTTTTCCGGTGTGCCATGGGTGAAACCAGGTTCGGTTTGATAGGCCATGAGTTTTCTCAATTATGGGACAGCGCGTTGCCCAGCAGGCGCGCGGTAATGTCCACAATCGGAATGATGCGCTGATAGTCCATACGCTTGGGGCCGACCACGGCGAGCGTGCCGACCACCTGGCCGTCGGCGGAGTAGGGCGCGGTGATGACGCTGCATTCCTCCAGCGAGGCGAGGCCGGATTCGCTGCCGACAAAGATGTGGATGCCTT
>Ga0209211_10006387_pt1 | contig 17081 bp, 16 predicted proteins | sample RifGroA2_FD_183992 | JGI IMG/M metagenome (GOLD analysis project Ga0209211, IMG submission 183992) | Groundwater microbial communities from Rifle, Colorado, USA - Groundwater A2 (SPAdes) (version 2) | ecosystem: Environmental > Aquatic > Deep subsurface > Groundwater | place: Rifle, Colorado... | reverse complement strand
GCGACCTATTCGAGTGGGGCGAAGGCCTGTTCGGACAGGATCGCGTGCTGCATCTGTTCGGCCCGATGCAGGAGGAAATGGCGCTGCCATCCTGGGTGACTTATCACGGCCCGACCCATCCCGCCGAACTGCTGCAAATCTGGTTTCCCCAGGCCTGTGGGCTGATTACCCTGAGCCGCCATGACGAAGGGCGACCGCAGGTGATGCTGGAAGCCATGGCTGCAGGACTGCCTGTGATCGCCTCCAACCTTTCCGCACATCGCGACATCCTCCGCCATCGCCAGACCGGCTGGCTAGTGGATTCGCCCAAAGAATTCAGTGATGCCCTGGCAACGCTGGAGATGCCGGAAACCAATCGGGAAATCGGACAAGCGGCCCGTGCCTGGATCGAGGAAAACATCGGCACCTGGGACGACTGCGCCGCGCGCTACGTTTCCGCCTATCAGCGCCTGCTGGAGCATCAATCGTGAGTCGCGAGGGCGTATTACTGCTCGGCGGCACCGGCTTCATCGGCAGCGCATTGGCCGCGCGTCTGGAACGGGAAGGCATAGCCGCGCATATCCTCGGCCGCCATGACGCGGCAAGGCTGGAAAAACTATTGCCGCAATGCGGCACGGTAATCCACCTGGCCTCCGCCACTACGCCGGGCTCCTCGGCTCACCATCCCGAACTGGAACTGGACAACCTCGCCCTGACCTTGCGCCTGCTGGAACTGATGCAAGGCCAGCCGGAAACCCATCTGATATTCTTTTCCTCCGGCGGCACGGTTTACGGCAACCCTGAGCGGCTGCCCGTTGCGGAAGACTCACCGATCGCGCCGCTTTCCAACCACGGTGCAGGCAAGGCGGCACAGGAGGTTTTCTGCCAGTCCCTTCGCGCCCATGGCCATGCCGTCACCATCCTGCGCCCATCGAATGCCTATGGGCCGGGCCAGACCATGCGCGGCGGCTTTGGCCTGATCCGCACTCTGCTGGAACACGCCCGCGCCGGGACTGCGATGGAAATCTGGGGAGACGGCGAGAATGTGCGCGACTTTATTTACATCGACGACGTGGTGGAGGCCTGTATGCGATTCGTCGCGTTGCCGCAGGATTCGGGCACCTATAATCTCGGCAGCGGCACCGGGTATAGCATCAACCAGGTGCGGCGCATTGTCGAACAGGTCGTGGGCATCAAGCTGAAAGTGTCCCCTCGCCCGGCACGGGAAATCGACGTCCGCACAGTTGTGCTGGACATTTCCCGCCTTGAGGCGCGGCTGTCGTGGAAACCGCAAACCAGTCTGGAAGCGGGAGTGAGGCGTACCATGGAGTGGATGAAGCAGATATGAATAGCCATGGCGTAACCATTGAAATTTCGGATGTGGACTCCGATATTTCGTGCCGATACTCCAATACTTTGGCATCGTTCCCACGGTCTGATGAAACTGCTAGCCATTCGACTAGGTTGTCCGAAGACGACAACCAAGTCGCTGGTTATCCGTGGGAACGCCTCTGTGGACGCTCCGCGTCCCGTGTGTCGCAGGAGCGGCACCAGCTGCATTCCAACGCCGTAGCATGGAAACGATAGGCTGAATCTGTTACTGGGTTGACGGATGGCGCAGCACACAACCGCCATGACACAGCAAGGCATATATCTTGATATATCCCGTCGCCACGGCATATACTTACGACACCTAATCAGCGCAAGGAGGTAGCCATGAGCCAAGTCGCCAAACTGTTCACCAACGGCCGCAGCCAAGCGGTACGCTTGCCGGTCGCCTATCGGTTCGATACCAAGGAAGTTTTTATCCACCAGGATCCGAAAACTGGCGACGTAATTTTGTCGCGCAAGCCGGCCACTTGGGACGACTTCTTTGCCGCGCTCAAGGGTGCCGATGTGCCGGCCGATTTCCTGGACGATAAGGATCGCGACCAGGGAGCACAAGAACGTGACCCGTTTGAGGGGTGGAGCGAATGCAGCGATACATGCTCGACACCAACACGGTAAGCCACCTGATCAAGGAGCATCCGGGCATTGTCCGGCGCGTGGTGGCCACGCCCATGGCTGCCCTTTGCATCTCGGCGATTACCGAGGGCGAACTGCGTTTTGGGCTGGCGAAGCGGCCAGACGCAAAGCGTCTCCACCTTGCCGTGCAGGAGTTCCTGCGACGGGTCGACGTGCTGCCGTGGGACAGTGCGATTGCGGAACATTACGGCGCTCTGCGCGCCAATATGACGCGCCAGGGCAAGATACTTGCGCCACTCGATCTGCTGATTGCCACGCACGCGCTGGGCGCAGGCGCGGTACTGGTGACAAACGACCGTGCTTTCGGTCAGGTAACCAGCTTGCATGTCGAAGACTGGACAGTTTGAGCGGCCGGAAAGATGCATAAACACTCACAGTGTGGCACCGAGCAATCCACGCCAGAATGTAATATTGGTCTGGCAGACGGCGTGAAACACACTTTGAAATGACTGTAACAGGCATGCCGAATACCAACCCAATTATTTCTGTCTGCATCGCCAACTACAACGGCATGGCGATGATCGACGATTGCCTGCATTCGGTGCTGGAACAGGCAGGCCGGATCCCGGTAGAAATCCTGGTTCACGACGATGCTTCTACCGACGGCTCGGCGGCTTATATCCGCGACCATTACCCTGATGTAAAGCTGATTGAGAGTTTGGAGAACGCCGGATTCTGCGTCGCCAACAACCGCATGGTGGCTGAGTCCAAGGGCACGTACCTGCTGCTGCTCAACAACGACGCGACACTTTACCCGGACGCGCTGCAAACCCTGCTTTCCGAAGCGGAGCGGCTGGATCGGCCAGCCATTCTCGGCCTCCCCCAGTACGATGCCGCCAGCGGGAATCTGGTCGATATCGGCAGCCTGTTCGACCCATTCCTGAACCCCACTCCCAATCTGAACCCGTCGCGAGGCGAAGTCGGGATGGTGATTGGCGCCTGTCTTTGGATCCCCAAAACTCTATGGGATGAACTGGGCGGCTTCCCGGAATGGTTTGGCTCAATTGCCGAGGATATGTATTTGTGCTGCCGTGCTCGCCTGGCGGGGTATGCGGTACGGGCATTGCCGGGTTCCGGGTATCGGCATTGGCAGGGGAAAAGCTTTGGCGGCAACCGGGTGACGGAGAATCGCTTGTCCACCACGTTCTGGCGGCGGGCGCTGTCCGAGCGCAATAAGAGTTTTGTGATGGTGCTGACTTATCCTGCGCCGGTTTTCCATTGTATGTTTCCGCTACACCTTGCCCTGCTGTTAACTGAAGGAGTAGTTCTGGCGTTCCTCAAATGCCAGTGGGCGCTGTTCCGCGACATTTATCTCGCCTCCCTGAAAGCGCTGTGGCAAAAGAGGAAGAGTTTGCGGCTGTTGCGCCGCGAACTGCAAGCGCAACGGAATATCGGACGATGGCGTTTCTTCAGCGTGTTCCGCTGGTTACCCCACAAATTGCGCCTGTTGCTGAAACACGGTGTGCCGCAAATCCGCTGACGTCTTTGGGGTGCAAACCCGGATAACCTATGCGCTGTCCAAGCGCAACAAGAGTTTCGTGATGGCGTTGACTTATCCTGTGTCGCTGTTCCAACTGATTTTTCCACTGCACCTTGCCTTGCTGTTAACTGAAGAGGCGGTTCTGGCGCTGCTCAAATGCGAGTGGGCGCCGTTACGCGAAATCTATCTGGTCACCCTGAAAGCGCTGTGGCGTGAGTCGAAGTGTTGTTGTCAACTTGGGCGACCGTAATACTCCAGATGCCAATCAACAAATTTTCCTATCCCATCTTGCAATAAAGTAGAGGGCGAGAACTCGAAAGCTTCACGAAAATCACTTGTTTCCGCAAATGTAGCAACTACGTCACCTGCCTGCATCGGTAGCATATTCTTGATTGCTTTTTTCCCCAGCGCATTTTCAATCGTTTCGATAAACGTCATAAGCTCAACCGGCTGGTGATTACCTATGTTGTATAGGCGATATGGGGCATAACTGGTGGCCGGATCAGGATTGCTCGTATCAAAAGCAGGATTAGGTGTGGCAGGCTTATCCAGTACTCGCACCACACCCTCGACAATATCATCCACGTACGTAAAATCGCGCTGCATTTTTCCGTAATTGAATACATCTATCGGCTTATCTTCCAAAATAGCCCTAGTAAATAACGATGGTGACATATCCGGCCTGCCCCAAGGCCCATACACTGTAAAAAACCGCAAGCAAGTTGTTGGCAAACCATAAAGGTGGCTATAGGAATGCGCGATCAATTCGCCCGCTTTTTTGGTGGCTGCATATAGGCTGACCGGATGATCCACGTTCTGGTTTACTGAAAAGGGGATGGATGTGTTTGCGCCATAAACACTAGAGCTGCTGGAATATACCAAATGTTCGATTTTATGGTGACGACAACCTTCCAGGATATTGGTAAAGCCAACCAAATTACTTTGAATATAGGCAAGCGGGTTTTTGAGGGAATAACGTACACCAGGTTGCGCAGCCAGATGGATGACTCGCTGAAAATTGTGACGGGTGAATAATGCTTTTACTGCTTCGTGATCAGTTATGTCTAATTTCAAGAAAGAGAATTTATCAAATGCTGATAACTGCACTAGGCGATCTTCCTTAAGACGGACGTCATAGTAATCATTGAGATTATCTATCCCCACCACTTCTTCGCCGTGCGCCAACAGCCGCAAGCATGTGTGCATTCCAATGAAACCGGCAGCGCCAGTAACTAATATTTTCATGTTTATTGTCGCCCTATCGAAAAAAATTCCAACCACGCAGCAAACCAATGATTGTTGTGTGGCAATCGCGAAACAGGCCTCGCTATGCCGGAGTGCGGGGCGGCTATGCGGATTATACGCACCCCGTGTCACCCGAATAGGCATGTTCAAAGACCTTCTCGATTTTTGCCACCGTTTTCGAAAGATCAAAATGCTCCATCACACGCCGCCTTCCTGCAGCCCCTATTGTGCGCGAAAGCTCGTGGTCATTCAGTAATATCGACATCCGCTCCGCGATAGCCGACGCATCATTGATCTCGACCAGAAAACCACTCTCGCCATCCACGATGATCTCTTCCGGGCCTCCGCTACGGGTTGCAATTACCGGAATGCCCATTGCCATTGCCTCTATCAGGGTGCGGCCAAATGGCTCCAGCGTAGCGGCACTGACTAGGATATCAACATTGGCAAGTACCTCACGCACGTCGCTGCGGTAACCGAGAAAATGAACATGCCCGCTCAGGCCAAGTTTGGCCACCTCTTCGCGCAACAGGCGCAGGTATTCAGGCTGCCCTTCGCCGATCACCAGATGATGCGCATCCGGTCGATCCTGCTGCAGGCGGGCTGCGGCGGCAAGATAGACAGGAATGCCTTTCCTTTCATGCAGCCTTCCGCAGATCGCTATCAAAGGAGCATTGGTCGGCACTCCGGCCAGTACCGTTGGCTTAATCTTGGCGTTCATATTCAGGTCTACACCGTTCCAGATTACTTGTACCTTGTCACCCCCTTCAGCACCAAACAACTGGCGCTGAAGGGCGTGAGAATTAACAATCACGCAGTCTGACCAGCCAAGCACAAACCCCGGCAGCCAGCCCAGCGAAAAAGGAAAGCTCAAATCTGTGTTCCCGGCCACAGTTTCGCGAAGATGCCATACATGAGGCACACCCAGAATGCGGGCGAGTAATGCGCCATCCAGTACCGTTATGGTATTGCTGTAAACCAACCCAATGCTTTCCTTTCTTGCCAATGCTACCAGCAAGATGATGCGGACTGGCATCGTCATTAAAGAAATTAACACCAACAGATAGGGGTGCATGAGCATACGCCAGGGCTTGTACAACAAAACTGAGGCCGACATCGGCTTTTTGAAGAATACCCAGCGCTGGGTCAGCCCCCACAGACATTTCAGGCCGTGGCTGCGCACAGTTTGTACGAATGGCCCGGGAGTTGGAACCAACACGACAGGCAGATACTTGTCTTGGTGCAACCGTTCCAGGATTTCCAGCAGGGAAAGTTGAGCCCCGCCCATCCCTGCATCATGTCCGATGGCCAGCACCCTGATCGGTTTACTCTGCCTCATCGATCATCGAGGATAACGTCTTCCAGTTGGCGTCTAAGCAACACCACATCGTAACGTTTTTCCGCGTCATTGCGTGCATGGCGGGCCATTTCCGTAGCGAGCGCTGGATTTGACATGATTTGCTCGATTGCTTGGGCGTAAGCATCCAGATCCCCTTCAGCGGTCAAGAGGCCATTCCTGCCGGATTCAATTGCTTCTGGAATGCCGGCGTGGCGGGTCGAAACAACAACAGCTCCTGCGGCCATAGCTTCCTGAATAACCGAGGGCAGCCCCTCCGCCTCACCGCTTGGATCGGTCAAGGAATGTTGGAGCAGAACGAAGGCGCTGGACATGAACTGCCGCACAAATTCATGCGGTTGCGAGCCATGGAAAAACACCCGATCCGCGACACCGAGAGATTCTGCAAGATGCCGACACTTGTCCAGCAAGGGGCCGTCACCGATCATGTCCAGACGTACCGGGTATCGGCTCGCAATTCTTGCAAAGGCACGAATAACGAGATCGGGGGCCTTCTTCGCCACGAAGCGCCCCACCGACAGCAGTTGTCCGGGGTCTTTACGTCCGGGCACGAAAACCTCAGTATCAACGCCGCTCGGTATCACATGCATATTGGGATGCGAGAAACCCTGTGACTGTAGGTTGTCCAGCAGAAAGCGGGAGACTGCAATCACCCCGGCTACCTCAGGGAACAACCTACGATAGGCCCGTCTCACTCCCCTGTTCGCGAGCAGCGAAGTGGCATCCCGACCCCTAAAATAAACATATAGCGGAATCCCGGCACGGGTTGCGGCGCGCTGCATAATGCAGCCCATCGGGCCAAATTCCGCCAGGATGCACCGGACATCATGTTCCGTCAGAAAACGGGCGACAGCCTGCTCCATCTGAACACCAGGCAAGGCGATGCCGCCCCAGTAAAGCTGGTTCCAGACGGCGTGTACCAAGTTACCTGCACGCGCGGACATATTCTCCCCCCGACCACCTATGACCAATACCGGATGGTCAGTGGCCGTCGTGTCCTCCACCCGGCGGCAGATGGCCACCGTACGCCCGTCGTTGAGTGTGTTGATATGTCGCGTAACGAAGGTCTCCGATCGGGCACCCAAGGTGTTGGTAGCAACCGCAACGACTGTGTTCATGGGTTCGTAGCCGATCTTGCTTGCGAGCCTGCGACAAGCTCGATTACTCGATCCCAAGCCTGATACGCAGTAGCGGGCTCAATCACTTTGAGCTTGTTGCGCGCATTGCTTCCTATCTCACTGCGCAGTTGAGGAGAGTGTGCCAGAAATTCGATTTTGCGAGTCAATTCAAGCGTCGATCTGGAAGAGAACGTGAAGCCGGTAACTCCCTCCTCGATGTAGTTATGAGCGCCAGATATGGAGTCCGAGACAATACAGGGCAGGGCATGCGCCATCGCTTCAAGTAGAGCGTTTGGAGTGCCTTCAACACTGGACGGCAGGACAAATATCCCGCCGGCACGGTAAAAAGTATCCACATCCCGGATCAAGCCATGTAGATGCACACGGCCACATAGTCCGTGCTCAGCAATCATTTTTTCCAGCTCCGGTCGCATCGGTCCATCGCCGACGATGTCAAGTTCCCATGCATGGAACTCATCGTTCAAAGAAGCAAATGCTTGTATCAACATCAGGTGTCGCTTGTATGAAACCAGACGACCGACGGAAACGATGCGATTCGAGCGATCAGCCCTTGCCAGCAACTCATCGGGCGGGAGCTCTACCGGATTCGGCACGAATGCCAACCTCGACTCCGGCACATAGGCGGCCATATCCTGGATGGCGCCCGCCATATTGGCGGTCACCATGTCCGCCCGCCGATACAGAAGACGCCGTAGCACCCGCCACATGATCGGATATCGATAGGCACGTGTGTCATTTCTTTCCGAAACCACCACCTTGCAACGCAAGCCAAACGCCGAAATCAGCAGCTTGACGTTGGCTGGGGTAAGAAACGCCACGGTCACATCGGCATCGATCCGACTCAAAACGCGTCTAAGCAGGAATGCTTCATAGATAAGCCGTATAAAAGCACGGCCAGGCACAAAACGCAGCCAACGCGAACGAATGCCAGCCGATTTGTCAGTTCCGGGCTTTGTGCCGTTCTGCCCTTTGGCTTGCCCTGACAGGGAAAGCCCGCTGACACCCGGCGGCAGATCGTAAAAACCTGTATCAGGGGGTTGTCGCGCCACCATGTATACGTCATACCCCTGTTCAGACCAATGATTTAGCAACCTTCGCGCGACCCGCTCGGCGCCGCCGCACACCAAGCCATCATCAAGATACATTGCCAATCGAAAAGCACGCATTTATAAGCTTTCTCAAATCAGGTGAGATAACAATGTCTGCGCCAAAGGCCATACATCAGCAGCACCCAAATTCGCGTAGGCTCCGCGGCATAAGCCCCCTTCTCGAACTCCAGAAAGTAGCGCCTGACCAGATCGTGGTTGAGCGGAGCCATGCTGGCTGGATCCAGCAGCACGTCTTTCACCATGGAAAACATCGGACCATGCAACCAGGATTTCAGCGGTATGCCGAAGCCCATTTTCTGGCGATACACGAATTCGTTCGGAAAATATCGCTCCGCCAGTTTCTTGATCAAATATTTGCCGACCCCGCCGTGCACCTTCTGGTCGACCGGAAGCCGTGCGCAGAACTCGATCAACTCATGGTCGAGAAACGGTGAGCGAGCCTCCAGCCCACACTGCATGGCCGCGATATCCATCTTCACCAGCAGGTCGTCCGGCAGGTAGGTGTGATTATCGAGCCAGAGCATGCTGTCGATGGGGTTGTCGGTTATCGCCCTGGCTTCGCTCAACCATTTGAGTCGCCAGTCTGGCAAGTTGGTTCCGCCGCCTTCGAAGGGCAGCAGCGCACGACGCTCCCGATCGCTGCCGACCCCGTGCAGCATGGTGAGTGGAGCTCCGTCCGACATGGCATATCTGAGGAACAGTCGCTGCAGCTTCCGGTACGGGAAGCGCTCGGACTTCAGCATCCAGTCCACCTGCTTTTTCAGGGGGATCGGCAGGCTGTGCTGCGCCCACCTGGAATAATCCTGCACCCGTTTGCTCAGTTCATAGCGCGGATAGCCGCCCAGCAACTCGTCGCCGCCATCGCCGTTCAGCACCACGGCCACTTCCTGGCGGGCGGTGGTGCAAACCAGGAACGAGGGCAGCGCGGAGTAATCCCCGTATGGCTCGCCATAGCGCTTTACCATTCGTGGCAGGTCGTCCAGGTCAGGTGCCGACATCCGTACAGGTCGGTGCAGGCTTCCACACAGATCGGCCGCCTGCTGAGCATAGGCCGATTCATCTACCGCATCTTCGCTGAAGCCGACACTGAAAGTATGCACCGGCTGGCCGGCATACCGGGACATCAGGGCCACGACCAGCGACGAATCGACCCCGCCCGACAGCAGGGCACCGACTGGCACATCAGCCACCATTCGCAGCCTGACCGATTCGGCGAACTTCTCCTCGAACGCATCCAGCGCATCGGTGCCCGTAATTGCCAGCTTGTCCCGATACTCGGGCTGCCAGTAGCGCCAGACGGTCAACTGCCCCGACTCGAGGATACCGTAGTGGGCTGGCAGCAGCTTCCGGATGCCCCGGTAGATCGTCAGCGGGGCAGGAACAGCCTGGAGTTGCAGGTAGTAATCAAGCGCCTGAAAGTCCAGTTCTCGATCCGTCCATGGATGGCGCGAAAGTGGGTCGATTTCCGAGCAAAATGCAAACCCTTGGGAACTCAGCGCATAGTGAAACGGTTTCTTGCCCACCCGGTCTCGGGCGAAGAACAGTCTTTGCCTGGCCTCGTCCCAGATGGCGAATGCAAACATGCCCCGCAAGCGGGCTAGGCACTCGATACCATACAGGCGGTACAGCGCCAGGATGACCTCGGTATCGGTATGCGATTTGAAGCGATAGCCGGCCACCTCGCAGCTTTCTCGCAAGGCCGGGAAGTTGTAGATTTCGCCGTTGAAGACGATGGCGTTTCCGGTCTCCGTGTCGTGCATGGGTTGATGGCCTAGCGGCGACAGGTCGATGATCGACAGGCGGGCATGACCAAGGCAGCAGCGACGATCCCGAGAAAAATGGATTCCCTGGTCGTCCGGGCCGCGATGGGCGATGCCGCGCACGAGATCCATCAACGAGGCAGGATCAACGGGCGTTTGAAATGAAATATGTCCGGCAATGCCGCACATCAAGTGGCTCCAGGTTTAGGCGAGTAGCGGTGATGAGCTAAATATCGCGGTAATGCCCGAGTTGTCGGCATTGCCACGATTACTGATCCCGCAACAACAGGGCAAGGCTCGTCACGTGCGAGCCCAGCTTGGTTTGCCAGGGCAACTCGCCGAGCGGCAGTACGTGCAACCGGGCACCCTCGCTGCGCAGACGCTCGATCGCCAGGAACGGACCGGGGATCAACGAACCGTTGCTCCACAGGGGATCGAGGCCGGGGAAATAGTCATGCAGTAGGATGATCCCGCCAGGCTTGAGCAGCTTCAGGGCGGCAGGGACTTCCTGGTAGACGGTACCGGCGGCATGGTCGCCGTCCAAGAAAATAAAATCGAAACGATCCTCGCAGGAGACCAAAAAGTCATAGGAATCCCTAGTGATGAAGTTGACGAAGGAGTCGAATTTCATTTCGCGCATCATCTCCGCCGGGCTCATGGCAGAACCATATTTGAGCCATGGCCGGGTCTTGGTGCTGTTGACATCGTTGATGTCCACCGACACCAATTTGCCCGGCGCACAGCCCTCCCCGGCAGCGGCCGACAACGCCGCCGCGATATGCAGAGTGGAAGCCCCGATATGGGTGCCGATCTCAAGCACAGAGCCCGGCCGCAAATGGTGGATCAGGTAATAGATCGCCCGGCGGTCGCCCGGGTTAACCCCGCCGGTTCCGTCGACAATATTAAAGCTACCGAGTTTTGTTTGTGTTTCATTCCAAACAACCATAGTTTCGGGCGAGCTCAGAATATCCGCCAGATTGATTTCACCCACAGTAGTGAGCGCTCCCGCATCACAGCGTATTGATCCAAGAGAATATAAGGCAGACCGCTCCTGATCGACCGGATTATGCTTCCCGAACAAAAAAGTCAGGCATTTAGTGAATTTAGATTTCAGGCTCATCTGGCACCCTCTAGAATTTTTAAATATGAAATGAAAAACTTAAAATTAACCGTTGTCCTTCTTACCAAATTCATATTCATAATGGTTCCTGCAATACAAGGGGCAATTTCTCATCGATTTGTATCAGAACTAATTGCCGATATCAGGTCGGGGCAAAAAACGTGAAAATGGACGATGCCAGCAAGCTGGCGGAGCTGAAGTATGTTTTGCATATACTTGTTCTAGCAGAGCCTCGAGCCGAATTGCCTGACTTTCCAGGCTATGGTTCTCAAAAACATAGTTAAAAAAAACCTCCGCATAACGATCTGCAAGCGCATTGTTGGAATACAGGGAGCGTACGGATTTTATAAAAAGCTCGAAATCGCCGTCGGCGAAAATACCGCAGCCCTTTTCGACCAGTATATCTTCCGGATCAACATTTAGCGAAACTACCGGAACACCAGCAACTGCAGCTTGCAAAAAGGTATTGGGGAAACCTTCATATGCTGAGGTGCTGATCAGCATACGGGCACGTCGGTAGTAATCCCCTATCTGATGATGCGGGACGCATTCGATAATAGTCACATTTGGCGGTCGGTCGCGCTGTAGCGTTTCAAAAACACTCTGGTTAGTCCTGTTTGCGACCATCATAAATTTGATGTGTGGGCAGGCTCGCGCCAGATCCAATACCAGCAGCGGGCGCTTGTGAAAAGTATCCGAGCGCCCGATCCATAACACAAATTCTCGTGCCTCCCGGCGCGGCCAATGTTGGCGCGCATCGGCAGGCACGGAAACCGGGTTATGGATGAGCGTCCCGGTGCGGTTGAAATTCGCCGCCAGCAACAGACGTTGCCGTTCACTTTGGACCATGACGTAGTCTGCCGTGGAAACGGCATACCAAGCCATCCACCTCGGGGTTCCATAGTCGTTAAGACGACGGTCGCCTGGTCGGTAGTCCGGTGAAAGATCATCGTCTGAGGCAATGCATAAGACCGTCTTGATCCCGTCCCGATAACAATCCGCGACCACCTCGGCCGAAGCCGGGTTGTTGCCGAAGCAGCAGACCACATCTGGCCGCATGACACGCCAGAAACGGTTGACCAGGCACTTCGGCAGTAGGCCGATCAATAAATAGACCGGCAACTGCCAGAGGAAGTGAAGATCGCGAATATCCAGATGAATCACCGGTCGCCACTTATGCTTCTGGAAGCGTGGCACGACATTGTCCCTAACGCGCTTTGCGAAGGAACTGTATGCCACCAGCTTGATATCACCGGCTAAGATTGGCGACTTTTGACCAAAATCGCCGACGGCGAAAATCGTCTGCCAGCGTCCAAACCCGGCCAGAGCCTTGGCGAAAAGCACGGAACGGGTCTCCATGCCCCCAATCGATGCTTGCACCCGCTTATCGAAAAGCGGGTAGGCAGTCGGGCACACGAAAACCACGCAGGGCGTCGCCTTACCGTCGGGCACCACGCCGTCAGCCATCAACCCCTCCCCGAGGCACTGACAGCGCGCATTGCCAATTTTCCTGATGTTTCTCTTTACGAAGAAACAAACATGGCTCACAGCATACGCGCGCCAGCCGACCATGCCGTGAACGCGATTCCGGATATTCCGCAGCAAAACCCACTCGACGACGCTCACGCGGCGACCAAAATCAAAATGCGTCAGTGCGAACTTCAAAATATCGATGTTCGCCGACCATTTTTGATCCTCCGGCATGCCAAACCAAACCCCGTCAGCGTGTTCGCGATAGACCCCGACGACCTCGTCCAGGCATTTAAAAGCATCCGGCGTCGCACGCGCCACCGCGACGCAATAGAGGGTGAACAGATAGTCGCAGGCTAGGGCGGAGTTATTCACCTTATTGATATAGCCTTGCCATACCTCACGTCTGGCCATGCGCGACGCAGTCCGCATAGACAAATCGCCCTTCAGCATGTCCAGCGGACCAAGTGCAGCCAGCAGTTCAGGCTCCTGAAACGGCTCAATTCGATATGGTGTCGGGCTGCCTTCCCGAATGACCGCTACACGGCCACCACATAGGATGCACCCGGGATATCGCTCGAACATCTCGACCTGTTGCTGGAGCTTCGAGGGACAAGTCCAGTAGTCATCGCCTTCGCAGGTGGCAATGAGATCACCCTTTGCATAGGGGAACGCCAGCACATGGGGTCGTAAGCCCTGTGAGTATTGATTCTCTTGCTGGAGGATCGTCCTGAATAGTTGTGGAAAACATTCGCAATATTGTTTGATTATTTCACACGTCCCGTCGGTTGAGGCATCATCGTGGATAATTATTTCAACCGGGAAAGTCGTCACCTGCATCAAAAAACCATCAAGGCATTGCCTGATGTACTTCTCGTGGTTGTAGGTGATGCAAAGTACGCTTACCAGAGGCTTTATACCTTCCGTCCAAGCCTGGTTAGCGAGTTTCATTGGGCTAGATATAACCATATATTTCCAGTGGCTCTCTTCCCGCGCTTATGAAGGCTTCCACCTCGTTTTCCGAAAGCTCATTCTTATAACGTCCTACCGTAGCTGCGGAAATCGGCTCAAGCGTACGCCTCTTCCAATCCATGGTTTTTTTTGGCTCAAGTGCTTTAAGCTTATTTATCGTATTAAACGATAGGAGCGAACCGCTATATTGCACACCAAGCCAGTTACAGACATCATTAACCAACACATCAGGAGTAGCAACCAAGTCCTCATAGCGCACCGTTTTTGCTTGTGCGGGAGAAACATCCAACAAAAAATTACGCACCATGATGACATTGCGAGCCCATTCCCGTGAAACTTTTTGAACGTCAACATCAAGCCTTGGTGAATATGGGCTGTTTGATGGATTTGCCATCACCTCACGATAAGAACAAAGAACATCTCTTCCATCACGGACAATATTCAAGTAGCGAGCGCAAGGAAACAGCTCAGCCAACAAGCCAAGATGGTTTACATGAAAATTATTCTTATCACCCCAGATAACAGTCCGCTTTCCCTGCACAGATGCATAAGCGTAGTACACCATGGCGCACAAATCAGCATAGCTTGCAGGCTGCCCATCTCGAATAAACGCATCAATGGCTGACGCACAAACTCCCCAGGTATCAAATTTCTTACTAAGCATCAAATCCGAAACAAAAGAAACCCTCATTGCGTCCGACATTGAATCAGATATTGACCACGCATGATATTTATCATGTAGCCACACAATAAAACCACACTCCGGTGGAATTGTTATATTTTCGTGGACGGCCAGAATGAGTCTTAATAGCGTGGTGCCAGACCGTGGATTACCAATCACAAACAAAGGGGCGCGGGATATATTCATGCCACTAACGAAGAATTGCCCTTCACAGAGAACTCGTTATTAAATCAACGACTCTTTCAATTTCAAAATCACCCAAATCAGGATAGATCGGCAAGCACAGAACCCGCTCGGACACCTGAATCGCCTCGGGCAGATTGGCCGCCGCAGCGGACGGCAGGCCGCGATACATCGGCATCGCGCTGATCAGGGGATAGAAATAGCGGCGGGTATAAATGCCCTGGTCGCGCAGGGTCTGATAAAGCTGGTCGCGGCTCAATGAAAACTCCTGACCGACGAAGACCGGGAAATAGGCGTAGTTCCTCGCAATATCGGCAGGCTCTGACAGACAGACAATGCCGGGAACATCACTTAGCAGGCGGCGATACAGGCCGTCGATCTCCCTGCGCCGCTCGATGACCCGATCAATGTACTTAAGCTGCAGCACACCCAGCGCCGCATTGAATTCGCTCATCTTGCCGTTGATCCCGGTGGCCATGACCGTGACTTCGTTGGCGAAACCGAAGTTCTTCAGGAAGTCGATGCGCTGCTTGGTCTTGGCATCCGGGCAGACGATGGCGCCGCCTTCGAAAGTATTGAACACCTTGGTAGCGTGAAAACTCAGCACAGATAGATCACCATGCCTGAGAAGGCTTTCACCATGGCATTTGACACCAAAGGCATGAGCCGCATCATAGATCACCTTGAGACCATAGGTATCGGCGATCTGCTGGATGCGCTCGACCGCACAGGGGTTGCCATAGCAATGGACCGCGAGAATGGCTGTGGTTTGGGGGGTTATCGCAGATTCTATCCTGTCAGGATCAAGCGTACAGGTTATGGGATCAATATCGACGAATATGGGCTTAATGTTGTTCCATGCAAGAGCATGTGTTGTGGCCACGAAAGAATAAGGCGTGGTGATGACTTCTCCGGTGATACGCAAAGATTGCAACGCTGTAACAAGGGCAATAGTGCCATTGGTGAAGAGGGAGAGATGCTCAACACCCAAATAGCCACATAAAGCCTGTTCCAGTTGTTTGTGGAACGGCCCGCCATTAGTGAGGATTTTGCTCCCCCATATCTGCTCGAGATAAGGGATGAACTCCTCCAGCGGCGGTAGGTAGGGCTGAGTAACGTAGATGGGTTTATCTGACATACGGATGGGCTATTTATCTGCTCTGGCAAACAAGATAGTTTCTTCCTGATGAATGGTGAAGTGGCGCAGATAGAATCGATATCCTTGATTCAGTCCAGCGATCCACTGTGGTATTTCCCAGAAATCCTGCAATTGATGATAGACCGAAATCGCCAATATGGGTCGAAAACGTCGAATACTCTGCTCAGCCCCCTGAAGTGCGGCCAGCTCGGAACCTTCAATATCCATCTTGATAAAATCGAGCCTCTGAAGTTTTTCTTGTTCGGCTAGGTCATCAATGCAGATGGTTTTAATCTGCTGCGCCACGGGATCGTCCGAATAAACCTTTATGCGGGTGGCTGGACCATCTCCTTCAATAAACATGTTTTCACCGGTTGTCGACCAGAGCGGTTGTCGAATCAATTTGATATGCTTCGCATAATTTGGGTTCAGTGCCAAGTTTTGGTTGAATATTTCGAGATTATCCGGCATGAATTCGGATGAGTAGATTTGCCCGGTCTCCCCAGCCTTGTGCGCAAAATACAGAGCGGTATCACCATAACAGCCGCCAGCATCAATAACAGTATCGCCTTTTGACACTTCGATCACATTATCATCCGTTAAGCATCGATACTGTTGCAGCAGCATCTGATTCATAACACCACCTGGACGTACAAATAACTCGATCGGGTATCCATAATCGTCTAATCGCAAGCGGTAAGCTTGCCACCCCATGAAACCAAGATTAATGGTTTCTGCACCTTGAGCTAAGGCTGCCAATTGCGCGTAGGTTTCCCAGTAAAACGGGGTGTTGAGAGGTAGCTTCACACGCCGATATCCCAATGCGCGGTAGGCAAGTATTAATATGAGCAACTCCTTAGAGTTTTGATCCTCAAGACGATCACATAGCCATTGAAAACGCTCGATATTTGGATTTAGCCAATTCTCAGCGGCTTTTATTATCTCCGCTTCAGTCATTTTGGCAGATTGATTCAGGCTTAACTTCAACAGACCGATACTAATCATTTTTCGGGCTGTTTTTATGATACCTAATACCGATAATTTCGGCTTGGCCTGTCTGGAGTGCTGAGGCACAGCCCCAAAACGATGGTAGTCATAGTTATCATCAAAATCGTTCGCGATTGATTCTTGGACAATACGCCGATATTCATCCGCCACCAAATAACTCATGAATACACTACCTAAAATAAATGGTTATTGTAAATTACTAGTGTAGTGTTGCACGTGTTGGCGGCTGAGTAAACCCGCGCAAATATGGCGCGTTAAATATTCTGGCGGCAGGCGGCACAAAGGGCCCCCCCGCGTCAGAATAGTTGTCGCCTCGATATAATCTTGAACTTGGGGGCGATAAGGAAGAACGATGGCACGATACGGAGAAGCATTCAGGAGCAGGGTGGTGGCGCGTTTGTTGCCGCCGGAGAG
>Ga0209211_10006385_pt1 | contig 17082 bp, 16 predicted proteins | sample RifGroA2_FD_183992 | JGI IMG/M metagenome (GOLD analysis project Ga0209211, IMG submission 183992) | Groundwater microbial communities from Rifle, Colorado, USA - Groundwater A2 (SPAdes) (version 2) | ecosystem: Environmental > Aquatic > Deep subsurface > Groundwater | place: Rifle, Colorado... | reverse complement strand
GCGCCCCCGCCGAGGCGGTTGAAGGCGGAGAGTTCTCCGCCGTGGCGCCGGGCCGTCTCGCGGCACATGTAAAGGCCCAGGCCCGTGCCTCCCGCGCCGGCGCGCGAGGTGACGAAAGGGGAGAAGAGCTTGGGCAGGACTTCGGGGGGCACGCCGGGGCCGCTGTCCTCCACGCTCACCTCGGCCCATCGACCCTCGGGGGGGGCGGAAGCGGACAGCCGCAAGGTCAGGGTCCCGCCGTCCGGCATCGCCTTGACGGCGTTTCCGATGAGGTTGAGGAAGAGGCGCTCCAGGTCCTGGCTTTGGCCGCGCACCCGGAACTCTCCGTCATCGTAGTCTCGGCGCAGGGCGATCCGGTTGGCGCGCAGGACCTCCTCGGAAAGTACGAGGGCGTTCTCCAGCGCCTTGAGAAGGCTCAGGCGGGGGCCGCCGGGATCGCCGCCTCGGGCCTCGATGAGCGTGGAGGAAGCCAGCTTCTGACAGAAGACGGCGGCGCGGTCGATGTGCTCGAGGTCTCTCTTGAGGTCTAAGTCCAGGTCGGTCTGGTCCAGGCGAACGCGCGCGAAGCCGCGGATGACCATCAGGGGCGTGGACATGTCGTGGGCCGCGGCCGCGCTGGCCAAGCCGAGGGCGGCCAGGCGCTGGTCTTGATCGCGCGAGATCTCGGCCGCGCGCAGTTCGGATTCCAGTCGTCCCAACTCGGCGCGCTGGCTCTCGGCCCGGTCGCGGGCGCGTCGCTCGCCCTCGGCCAGAACCCAGGTCGAACCCGCCGCGGCCCAGAGGACGCCGGTCTTCACCGCCAACTCGAAGCCCACCGAGGCGCCCCAGGCCGAGTCCGGGCCCATATAGAGGAGCGCATCGCAAAGGCTGGCGCCTCCCGACAGCCAGGCCAGTTCCCGGCCTCTCAGGAGCAAAGCCGAGGTGAACAGGGGAAGAAGATAGAGGACCCAGAGGTTGGACTGCGCTCCGCCCGAGTTCGACTGGATGGCGGCGATTACGGTGAAGGAGAGCACCGTGCAGACGGCGTGGGGCCAGTCCCGCAGGGGCCAGAGGCGCACGGCCCAGGTCGAGCCCAGGCTTACCGCCAGCAGCGCGGCGAAGAGCCAGAGGATGTCGGGATAGACCAGATTGGCGTTGTCGCGCGCGAGATAGGCCATGGAGCCCAACACGCTCCAAAGAGCGGCCTCGTAGCGGACCAGTATCGCGCCGGCGCGTGCATGGACCATCGTCTCCTCCCGGGGTCCTCCCCCGGGGAGAGTATGCCCCGGAGGAGATATGAGGGGCTTGAGGGAAGCTGAAGTCGGGCTTAAAAGGATGCGGCGCCATGCTCCGCAAAAGCGAAGCAGGGCGGTCTCTTCGGCCGCCCTGCCCTACTTCCTCGGAGCGCCTACTCTTGCCCGGGGATATCACGGGCCGTCGGCGTCTCCGGCGCGTCTTCGCCGTCCCCGTATCCGCCACTAATTGTAGCAACGATATTTCTTACATCTTCCGACGGAGAATCATCTCGGGATCGGGAAGTGTCTTTTATCTCGTATAATCCTCGGATGGTGAACGCCCTTTCCTTCGTCTTCCTCGGTCTGGTCGTCGGCGTGCTCAGCGGCATGGTCGGCGTGGGCGGAGGCATCATCCTGGTGCCGGTCCTCGTCCTCTTCTACGGCTTCTCCCAGCACATGGCCCAGGGGACGAGCACGGTCCTGCTCCTGCCGCCCATCGGGATACTGGCGGCCTATACCTACTATAAGAACGGCTACGTGGACGTGCGCGCGGCGCTCCTGATCTGCGCGGGCTTCGTCCTCGGCGGCCTCTTCGGTGCCAAGATCGCCGTGGCCCTGCCCAGGGAGACCTTGAGACGCGGTTTCGGCGCGCTCCTCTTGCTCGTCTCCGCGCGCATGATTTTCGGAAAGTGAGAACTCCCATGAAGAAGACCCTCTCCCTCCTGATCCTCTCCGGATACGTCGCGGCCGCGGCCGCCGACGCGCCGCCGCCCATCGCCTCTTTCGATCCCGCGGGGTTGGACCGCGCGGCCGCGCCCTGCGCCGACTTCTATCAATACGCCTGCGGCGGCTGGATGAAGACCCACCCCATTCCGCCCGACCAGTCGCGCTGGGGCCGCTTCAACGAACTGGCCGAGCGAAACAAGGAAGTCCTGCGGGTCATCCTCGAGAAGGCCTCCGCCGACGAGCCCAAGCGCGGGCCCGGCGACCGGCGCATGGGCGACCTCTACGCGGCCTGCCTCGATGAGGGGGCGGCGGAAAAGAAGGGGGCCGACCCTCTGCGGGATATCCTCGCCGCCGTGGACGGGCTCGAGTCGGTCCAGGGGCTGGCGAGCCTGCTGGCGCGTCTGCACGCCGCCGGCGCGGGCGCGGGCTTCTCCTACGACTCCGACCAAGACTACCGGGACTCGACCCAGGTCGTCGGCGAGCTCGATCAGAGCGGGCTGGGCCTGCCCGACCGCGATTACTACTTCAAGGACGACGCGAAGTCTCAGATCATCCGCCGCCAGTACGTCTGGCACGTGGCGAAGATGTTCGGCCTCTTGGGGTCGGATCCCAAGGCCGCCGCCGAGCAGGCCGGGGCGGTGATGCGCCTGGAGACGGCCCTCGCCCAGGCATCTCTCGACCGCGTCTCGCGGCGCGATCCCGAGAAGATCTACCACCGCATGAGCGCGGGGGAGCTGGCCAAGCTCGCTCCGGCTTTCGACTGGGAGCGCTACTTCGCCGAGACGGGCTCGCCGCGGTCGCCCTGGCTCAACGTCGCCGTTCCCGCCTTCGCCGAGGGTTTCTCGGCCCTGGTCTCCTCGGCGCTGCTCTCCGACTGGAAGATCTATCTGCGCTGGCAGGTCGCGCGCTCGGCCGCGCCCTGGCTGTCCGGCGACTTCGCGTCGGAGAACTTCGACTTCTACGGCCGCAAGCTCACCGGCGCCAAGGAGCTCAAGCCCCGCTGGAAGCGCTGCGTGGAGCTGACGGACCAGTCGCTCGGCCACGACCTGGGCCGCCGCTACGCCGAGGAGACTTTCGGCGCGGACGGCAAGCGGAAGATGGACCGGATGACCGCGGCCATCCGTGCGTCGTTCAAGAAGGACATCGAGGGCCTGGGCTGGATGACGCCGAAGACCAAGGCGAAGGCCCTGGAGAAGCTGGGGACCTTCGTCGAGAAGATCGGCCGCCCCGAGCAGTGGCGCGACTACCAGGGCGTCGTCATCGACCGGGCCGACCTGCTCGCGTCCGTGCTCAGCGCGCGGCGCTACGAGACGAAGCGCCGCCTCTCCAAGATCGGCCGGCCCGTGGACCGCGAGGAATGGCAGATGACCCCGCCGACGGTCAACGCGTACTACAATCCCCAACTCAACGAGATCGTCTTCCCAGCGGGCATCCTCCAGGCGCCCTTCTTCGACCGCGCGGGCGACGAGGCCTTCAACCTCGGGGCCATCGGCGTGGTCATCGGCCACGAACTGACCCACGGCTTCGACGACGAGGGCCGAAAGTTCGACAAGGACGGCAATATGTCGGATTGGTGGACGCCCGAGGACGCCCGGGCTTTCGAGGAGAAGGCCTCCTGCATGGCCGACCAGTATTCCGGCTATGAGGCGACGGCCGGCGTGAAGGTCAACGGCAAGCTCACCCTGGGCGAGAACACCGCCGACAACGGCGGCGTGCGCGTGGCGCGCATGGCCCTGGAGGAACTCGAGGCTTCCGCGGCGGCCGCGCTCGGCGATAAGGAGGGCTTCAGCCCCGAGCAGAGGCTCTTCCTGGGCTTCGCCCAGGTCTGGTGCCAGAACCGCACGGAGGAGAGCGCGCGCATGCTCGCCCAGGTGGATGCGCACTCGCCGCCGCGGGCGCGCGTCATCGGCCCTCTGTCGAACTCGCCGGAGTTCGCCAAGGCCTTCTCCTGCCGGCCGACCGATCCCATGGTCCGTTCCAAAGCCTGCCGGGTCTGGTAGCCCCCCGTGAACATGGATATCCGAGACCCCTTGATACCGATCTCGGCGGGGGGCTATACTCCGGTATGAGCGGCGAGGCGGCGATGAGGAGCCTTCAGCGCCCGGCGGCCTTGCTGCTGGGCAGGATGAAGTATAAACAAAAGGCGATCCTGCTGGGAGTCGTCGTTCTCATCCCCCTCATCGTCACGACCTCTTTCCTGATTAGCGACATTTACGAACGCATCACGTTCGTGCGCCAGGAGAGGATGGGGATCGAGTACGGACGCCCCCTGATGCAGCTTTTACAGGATATGCAGCAGCACCGGGCGATGTCGGTAGCGCTCCAGGGCGGCGATGCTTCCTTCAAAGACAGGCTATCGGCCCAGCAGGCGCGAATCGCCGACGACGTCGCGGCCGTGGACTCCGCGGATCGCAGGCTGGGTCCGCGGCTGCGCACGACCGGGCGGTGGGACATCTTGAGGAAGAGAGTTCGGGCGCTCAATGCCCAGGTCCGGAGCATGGACGCGCGCAGGACCCTCGACGCGCATAACGCCCTGATCGCGGAGATCCTCTCCCTGGTCATCCATGTCGGGAACACCTCCAACTTGATACTCGATCCCCGACTCGACAGCTACCACCTCTCCAACGCGATCATCACGCTGTTGCCCGCCCTGAGCGAGTACATGGGCCAGGAGAGGGCCATCGGCGCTGCCATGGCGGTCTCTTCGAGGGAATTTTCGACGGAGAGATCCAAGCTGATCGTGCTGCGCGGCAAGGCCCTCGCCATCGCCGACATGAACGCCAAGGGTTTCGACGTCGCTTTCCAGGAAAGACCGAGCCTGCAATCCGGCCTGGTCAGACCCCTCGATCACTGTCATGGGGCCGTTCACGTCTTCCAAGAGGTCATCCGGGAAAAACTCATAGGAGCGGACCGCGTCGACATCAAGGTCCCTGAATACTATCGGATCGCCACCGAAGCCATCGACACCGTCTTCGCGGTCTACCGTCTGACCGCGCGCGAGCTTGACGCCGTCCTGGCGGCGCGAATCGCCGAGGATATCCACAAGGGGGGCCTCGCCGCGGCCATAGCCCTGCTCGCTTTGGGCGCCGCGATCTGGTTCTTCGTCGTCGTTCATATGTCCATCAAATCCGCGATCTCGGACATGATACGCTTGGCCGAGGGGCTGGCCGCCGGCGATTCGGGCGTCCGGCTGGAGACGGCGTCGCGGGACGAGTTGGGCGACCTGGCGCGGCATCTCAACCGGATGGCGGTGCAGATCGGTCAGCAATTCAAGGCGCACGAGTTCATCAAGCTGCAGGCCGCCGCCCTTGACGCCGCCGGAGAAGCCATCGTCGTCACCGACCGCGACGGCTCGATTCTTTTCGTCAATAACGCCTTCTGCCGGCAGAACGGCTACACCGTCGCGGAGGTCGTCGGGAAGAATCCCCGCATCCTCAGGTCGGGCCTCACGGACGGGAGAATCTATCCGAAGCTGTGGGAAACGATACTCTCCGGCGCCGTATGGAACGGCGAAGTGGTCAACCGCCGCTGCGACGGGAGCACCTACGCCGCCGCGCTGACCATCGCGCCCGTGCGCGACGCGCAAGGCCGCGTCAGCCACTACATCGCCGCGCATCACGACCTGACGGAGCGCCGCAAGGCCGAGGCGCAGCTGCTCCAGGCGCAAAAAATGGAGACGGTCGGAAGACTCGCGGGCGGCGTCGCCCACGACTTCAATAATCTATTGACGGCCATCGCGGGCTACAGTTCCTTCCTGCTGCAGAATCTGAAGTCCGACGACCCCAACCGGGCCGACGTTTTGGAGATCAAGGCCGTCGGCGAGCGCGCGGCCGCCCTCACCAAACAACTGCTGATCTTCAGCCGCAAGCAGATGTTCCTGCCTCAGCGCCTGGACATCGACGGCGTGGTCGGGGAAATGCATCAGATGCTGCGCAGGATCATCGGCGAGCATATCGATCTGGTGTTTATGTCTCATGGGCAGCCGCTCGCGATGAAGATGGACAAGGGCCAGTTCGAGCAGATCATCTTGAACCTGGCCGTCAACGCCAGGGACGCCATGCCCCAGGGCGGGCGGATCGTCGTCGAGAGCGCGCCCATCGAGCTCAAGGAGGCCCGCAGCCACCGGCACGGCAAGGTTCCGCCGGGGTCCTACGTCCTGCTGAGCGTCAGAGACACGGGCTGCGGCATGAGCGAGGAGGTTCAGACCCATCTCTTCGAGCCGTTCTTCACCACCAAGGAGCCCGGCAAAGGGACCGGATTGGGGCTCTCGACCGTTTACGGCATCATCGAGCAAAACCGGGGCTTCATCGAGGTCGACAGCGAGCCGGGACGGGGAACCGCGTTCAAAATCTATCTGCCCAAGGCGCCGGATGAGGACGAGCGGCCGCAGGCCGTGGTCCCGAAAGGGACGCTCCCGGCGGGAGCGGGGACCGTCCTGGTGCTGGAGGACGATCCATCCGTGCGGGAGTTGGCGCGGCGCGCCCTCGCGCAGAACGGGTTCACGGTGCTCGTCGCCGCCGATCCTCTGGAAGCCGTCTCCATCTGCGAAGGACTCCTCAAGGAGCCCCTCCGTCTCCTGCTGACGGACATGGTGATGTCCAAGATGAGCGGCCCGGAAGCGGCGCTGCGCATCCAGGCCCTGCACCCCGAGATCAAGATCCTTTACATGTCGGGCTACACCGAGCAGGTCGTGCCGCCTCAGAGTCACTCCCCGATGGCGGAGGCCTTCTTAATGAAGCCGTTCACGCCGGACGTTCTCCTGGACAAGGTCCACGCGACGCTGACGGCGTCCTGAGCCCCCGCCGCTTTGCTAAGATTTCGATCATGCTGAACTGCCTCAGAGATGTCCGCTGCCAGGTGATCGCGATCGGGGCGGTCTTCCTCGCGGCGCTCGGCGTGTCCATGGTGGGACTCGCCTACAGGCAGGCGGGGATGCTGAAGCAGCAGCAATATCAGAACGCCTCGGCGATCTTCGACCTCATCGTCCTGACGAGGCGCTGGAACGCCCGCTACGGCGGGGTCTTCGTGGAGAAGGGGCCGGGCGTGTCTTCCAATCCATACCTCGAGCATCCGGACATCCGCGGAGCGACGGGGAAGGTCTTCACCCTGAGGAGCCCGGACGAGATGACCCGGGAGATCTCCGAACTCGCCCTGGCCGGCAAAGGCTTTTCGTTCCACATCACCAGCCTTCGATTGCGGAACCTCGCCAACCGGGCGGACGCTTGGGAGACGGAGGCATTGAAATTATTCCAGTTGGGCGCGTACGAAAGAGCGGAGCTGACGATCAAGGACGGCGCGCCGATCTACCGCCTGATGCGGCCTCTCCGCGTCGAGCGCTCCTGCTTGGGTTGCCATGTCTCCGAGGGATATCGGGAGGGAGACGTCCAGGGAGGCATCAGCGTCAGCCTGCCTTCCAGATCGATGCAGACCGCTATCAGGAAGAATACCGCCTTGATGCTGCTCCTAGCGGGATTCCTCGTCCTGGCCTTCGTCGCCGTCCTGTACGGCTTCGTCCTGAGGCTGATGATGCGTCTGTCCCGTCAGACGGAGGAACTCTCGAAGCTCAATAAGACCAAGGACCGGTTCATGGGCATGGTCTCGCACGATCTGAGGACGCCGCTGACGGTGACCTCCGGGGTCGCCTCGGCCCTGATCGAGGAGGTCAAGGATGAGGAGCAGTTGGCCCTGCTCAGGCTGGTCGGGAGTTCCTCGAAGCGGATGCTGACGCTCATCGACGACCTGCTCGACGTGTCCCGAATCGAGAGTGGGATTCTCGAGCTGCACCAGCGCGAGGTCGATATCGCCGGCTTGATCGACGATGCCGTCACGGACAACCGCCTCATCGCCCGCGTCAAGGATATCCTCATTGGCGAGGACGTGCCCGCCGGCATCGGGGCCGTCCGGATCGATCCCGACCGCCTGCGGCAGGTCCTCGACAACCTGCTCGGCAACGCGGTGAAGTACTCCCCGGCGAAGACGACCGTCACGGTCGGGGCCCGGCTCTTGCCGGACCGATTGGAGTTATGGGTGCAGGATCAAGGCCCGGGAATCAAGAAGTCGGAATCCGCCGTCATCTTCCACGAATTCATCAAGGGCGGCGCGCGGCCCACCGCCGGCGAGCCTAGTTATGGACTCGGTTTGGCGATCGCCAAGAGGCTGGTGGAACTGCACCGCGGCACGATCCGCATCGACAGCGAGCCCGGGAAAGGGACGCGCTTCACCATCTCGATTCCGCGCTCATCGAGTTGAAGGAGACACCAGTTTGGCGACCTTATCCAGCAGCGTTTTAGAGTCGAACGGCTTGATGATGTAGTCGTCCACGCCGGCGGCCGCGGCCTTATTGACGTCCTCGGGCACCTCGGCGCCGGTGCAGAGCATGATCTTGGTGGCCCGCATCTTCGGATTGTTGCGGATGAGCCGCACCAGTTGGACGCCGTTCATGACCGGCATGGTGAGGTCGATGATGGCCAGGTCGAACGGGTTGTCGCGAAGGAGTCCGAAAGCCGAGGCGCCGTCGCAGGCGAGGTCCAAGGCGTACCCCTTGCCCTCGAGCATATCCTTGAGGAGGGACCGAACGTAGTCCTCGTCGTCGACGATGAGTATTCGCGCCATTTTTTATCGAGCCTCCGCTGATCTTTAAAGTCCGATTCCTGAGGGCTACTCCGACTGCGGGTGAAGGTAGAAGGCGAGCGCGGTCCCGCCCGTGAGCCAGCCGAAGAGATGGGCGATGAGGCTTTGGCCGTGGGACGCGCGCGGGCCGCAGACCCAGGCGAGGACGGAGACGGTCATGAGAATGCCGACCTTTTCGGCGATGGAGCGCGGCCCGACTTGGAGGAGGAGCAGCGTCGAGAGAAACCCGGCGAGCAGGCAGGCAAGGCCGCTGCGCTCTCCCGGACAGATTCGAAGAATAAGACCGAGGAGGACGGCGCCGACGAGGATGCGCTTCATGTGCCGATGATATCAAAACGACCGGTCGGCGGTCAGTCTTGCGTCGGGGCCCGTTTCGAGGCTACACTACTCGGGTCCGGCTCGAGCGCGGTCAAGGAGATCGATTATGAAGAAGATGTTCGTCGGCGGCCTGCCTTACGACGTGACGGAGAGCCGGTTGACCGCGATGTTCGCCGTCCACGGCAAGGTCGTCAGCGCGAAGGTCATCATGGACCGCGAGACCGGCCGCTCCAAGGGTTTCGGCTTCGTCGAGATGTCTACGGACGCCGAGGCGGAGGCCGCGCGCGCGAAGCTCAACAACAGCACCGTGGGAGAGCGGCGCATCGTCATCAACGAAGCCCGTCCCATGGAGGCGCGGCCGCGCGGCGGCTTCGGGGGCAAGCCGAGCTACGGCGACAAACCGAGCTTCGGCGACAAGCGCGGCGGTTTCAGCGGCAAGAGGGGCGGCTTCGGCGGCAAGGGCCGCAGGGGCGCCGGCGGGGACGGCGACCGCGGGTGAGCCGGACGGGCGGCGCTTACTTCGCGCCGCGGCGCAGCGACTTGAGCCGTTCGCCGATGCGCTTCTCGTCGCCCTGATCGGTCGGCTCGTAGAAGCGCTTGGGGTCCGGCAGATACTCCTGGGCGACCCAATGGCCGGGGAAGTCGTGAGCGTACTTGTCGCGCAGGGGCGGCGGGACTTCCCGCGACGGCCCGGTCCGGACCTCGGCCAGCGCCGCGTCGACGGCCAGGCAGGAGGCGTTGGACTTGGGCGCGCAGGCGACGAAGATCGCGGCCTGGGAGAGGGGGATGCGCGCCTCGGGCATTCCCAGGACTTCGGCGGCGCGCAAGGCGGCCGAGGCCACGAGGAGCGCGCGGAAATCGGCGTTGCCGACGTCCTCCGACGCGCAGATGAGGATGCGGCGGGCGATGAAGCGCGGATCCTCGCCGGCCTCCAGCATCTTCGCCATCCAATAGACCGCCGCGTCGGGGTCCGAGCCGCGCATGGACTTGATGAACGCGGAGATATGATCGTAGTGATCGTCCGACGTCTTGTCGTAGCGTATCCGTCTTTTTTGGATCGATTCCTCGGCCACCGCGAGCGTCACGCGTCGGACGCCTTCGGCGTCCGGCGAGGTCGTCAACGACGCGAGCTCCAGGGCGTTGAGCATCCGGCGCGCGTCGCCGCCCGATTGGCGCAGGAGATGAGCTCTGGCCTCCGGGGTCAGGAGGACCTTGAGCGCGGCGACGCCGCGCTCGCCATCGGCGCAGGCCTTGTCCAGGATCTTCGCCAGTTCGGCCTCGGGGATGGGGAGAAACTCGAAGGCCGTCACGCGGGACAGGAGGGCGGCGTTCACGTAGAAGGCGGGGTTTTGCGTCGTCATGCCGATGAGGAGCACGTCGCCGCGTTCCACCGAGGGCAGGAGCGCGTCCTGCTGGGTCTTGTTGAAATGATGGATCTCGTCGATGAGCAGGAGGGTCATGCGTCCCAGGCTCGAGGCTGAGAATTGAGCCTGGTCCACCGCTTTCCTGATGTCGGAGACCCCGGCCGTGACGGCGTTGAGTTCCACGATCTCGGCGTTGGATTGGACCGCGATGCGCCGCGCGAGAGCCGTCTTGCCGCAGCCGGGGGGGCCGAAGAAGATCGCCGAAGCGAAGCGCCCGCTCTCGACGAGGCGGCGCAGGAGCTTCCCGGGGCCGAGGAGATGGGCCTGGCCGGAGAAATCGTTCAGTTCGCGGGGGGCCATGCGCGCCGCCAGGGGGGGGATCCCCGCGGAGGCGTTGAAGAGCGCGCTCACGCGCCGTCGGCCGCGGACGCGCCGGCTTTCAGGGAATCCTTCAGGGATTGGGAGAGCTGGTCCACCTTGTTTTCGAGGATGCGCTTGGTCGTGTCGTGGGCGGAGCGCTCCTTCTCCAGCTCGGCGGCGAAGGTGAGCGCCGCCAGCAGGGCGATCTTGGAGGTGTCGGCGATGTTCTTGTGTTGGGACTGGAGCTCGGCCATGCGCTCGGAGACCTTCTGGCCCAGGGCGTTGATCTCCATGGGGATGAAGCCCTCCATCTCGACGACGAGACGGCGGTTGCCGATCATGATCTCGACTTTCTCGTTCACGCGACCCTCTCGAGCTTCTCGGAGAGCTTGACGAGGCGCGCGCGCAGACGGGCGTGGCGCGCCAACGTCAGGTTAGCCGTCTTCATGTCTTCCTTGAGACGCTTCTGATCGATATCAAGGCGGCGGAGCTTCTCCCGGAGGAACCGGTTCTCGGCCGTCGTCTGGTGCAGGGCCTCGCAGGCCTGCTTGACTAATTCCTCCAGTTTCTTGAAGCTTTGGGCGGGGCTGCTCACGGGTCAGGTCCTCAGTTTCGCGCCCAGTTCGCGGGCGAGGGCGGCGACCGCCGTTTCGACGGCCTGGGCGATTTCGGCGTCGGTGAGGGTCCGGTCGCGGCGGCCGAAGGTGAGCCGCACCGCCAGGCTCTTCGTGCCCTCGGGGAGGCCCTTGCCCTCGTAGACGTCGAAGAGGAGGAAGTCCTGGAGGTCGGCCGGCGCGCAGGCGCGCACGACGGCTTCGACTTGCGCGTAGGCGACGGCCTTGTCGACGAGCAGCGCCAAGTCGCGGCGCGAGACGGGCAGCGCGGAGAATTCGGCGCAGCGCGCGCGGGGGGCCGCGCGGGCGGCCAGGCTCTCGAGGTCCGCGTCGAAGAGGACGACGCCCTCGCGCTCCAGGTCGAAGGCGCGCGCCGCGCGCGGGTGCAGCCAGCCCACGGTCGCCGCGGGCGCGCCGTCGAGGAGCGCGCGCAGGGAGTTCGTCGGATGGAAGAGGGGGTCGCAGGGGGTTCGTCCCGCCGCGGGCTCGCCGAGGCGGGCCCAGCCGAGGGCGCCGGCGCGGGCGAGGAGGTCCTCGACGACGGCTTTGGCGTCGTAGAAGCCGGCGCGGCTTGCGCGCGCGGCCTGCCAGCGGGCGTCCAGGAGGGGGCCCAGCAGGAGGCCGGCCGCGCGCCAGCGTTCGGTCACCCCGGCGCCCGCGCGCGCGTAGGTCTTGCCGATTTCGAAGAGGCGCACGGCGTCCGCGCCGCGGCTGAGGTTGTGCTGGGCGTTCTTGAGGAGACCGGGAAGCAGCGACGGCCGCAGCAGGGCCCAGTCCTCGGAGAGCGGGTCGGCCACGCGCGGAGGGCCTTCCGGCGGCAGGCGGCAGGCCGTCAGCGTCTTCTCGGCTAGAAGGTCGTAATTGCAGGCTTCCCAAAGCCCCAGCGCGCACAGGTGGGAACGCGCGCGGCGCGACGCGGCCTCGACCGGGGTCGTGCGCGCGGCCACGGGGGCCAGCGGGGCCATCCGGCAGGGGATATTTTCGTAGCCGAGAAGGCGTGCGACTTCCTCGGCCAGGTCGAAGGCCGTGGCCAGGTCGAGGCGCCAGGAGGGCGCGCGGAACTCAAGCTGGTCCGCCTCGCCCTTCGACTCGGCGGCGATGGCGGCCAGCGCGTCCCGGACCTGCTCGGAGGGGAAAGCGGCGCCGAGGATGGCGTTGAGGCGGGAGACCGTGGTCTTGACCACGGGATTGGCCGCGCGCGGCGACGAGGATTCGCAGGCCCCGGCGGCGCGGCCGCCGGCGAGCTGGAGGATGAGGGCCGCGGCGCGGGCAGCGGCCTCGCGGGCCGCTTCGGGGTCGGCGCCGCGCTCGAAGCGATAAGAGGAATCGGAGCGCAGCCGGGTCTTCCGGGAGGAACGGCGGACCTCGGTCGGGATGAAATACGCTCCTTCCAGAATCATGCGGGTCGTACCCGCGGTGACGGAGGACTTCTCCGCGCCCATGACGCCGGCCAGGGCGACGGGCTTCTCGGCGTCGGCGACGACGAGAAGCCCTTCCGGCAAGTCATAGCTCTTGTGGTCGAGGGCCGACAGGGTCTCTCCGGCTTTGGAACGGCGGACGACGATGCGTCCGCCGGCGAGACGATCTGCGTCGAAGGCGTGCAGAGGATGGCCGACGTCGTGGAGGATGAAATTGGTGATGTCTACGACGTTGTTGATCGGCCGCAAGCCCACGGCCTCCAGACGGTTCTTGAGCCACTCCGGGCTCTCGCCGACCTTCACTCCCTCGATGAGGCGGCCGCTGTAGAACGGACAGGCCGCGCCGTCTTCGACTCGGACCAGGTCATACGAGCCGAGCGTCTCCTCCAACGGGAGGCGGAGGGGCTTGAGGGGCTTGCGGAAGTAGGCCGCCAGCTCGCGGGCCAGGCCGCGGTGGGAGAGGCAGTCGGGGCGGTTGGAGGCGACCTCGACGTCCAGGACGTCGTCGGCGAGGCCCAGCAGGGAGAGCACGTCGGCGCCCAAGGCCGGACCTTCGCCTAGGACCCAGATGCCGTCGCCGTCCTTGGGCAGGCCCAACTCGGCGCGCGAACAGATCATGCCCTCGCTCTCCACGCCGCGCAGCTTGGCCTTGCCGATCTTGAAGCCGCCGGGAAGGACCGCGCCGATGCGCGCGAAGGCCACGGTCTGGCCTTCGGCCACGTTGGGCGCGCCGCAGACCACGTTCCACGTCCGGCTGCCGTCGTCGACGAGGCAGATGGAGAGCTTGTCCGCGTTGGGGTGCTTCTCGCGGGAGGCGACCTTGGCCGCCACGACGCCCGTGAAGGCCGGCCCGAGCCGCGCGATGCCGGCGACCTCGAAGCCCAGGCGGCTGAGATGCGCGGCGAGCTCCGCGGCGGGGAGCTCCAGCGGGAGATGCTCTTTGAGCCAGTTATACGAGATCTTCATCGAATTGGGCCAGGAAGCGGAGGTCGTTTGAGTAGAAGTCGCGCAGGTCCTGGACGCCGTGCAGGAGCATGGCCACTCGCTCCACGCCGATGCCGAAGGCGAACCCGGACCATTTCTCGGGGTCGTAGCCGACGGCGCTTAGGACCGCGGGGTTGACCACGCCCGCGCCGAGGATCTCGATCCAGCCCGTGCGCTTGCAGGCCGGGCATCCCGAGCCGGGGCAAAAGAAGCACTTTACGTCCACTTCGGTCGACGGCTCCGTGAACGGGAAGTACGAGGGGCGAAAGCGCGTCTGCGTGGAGGGGCCCAGAAGCTTCTGGAGGAAGGCCTGGAGATGGCCCTTGAGATCCGCGAAGCCCACGCCCTCGTCGATGACGAGCCCTTCGACCTGGTGGAACACGGCCGAGTGGGTGGCGTCGATCTGCTCGTGGCGGAAGACGCGCCCCGGGCAGACCACGCGCAGAGGGGGTTTTGACGACTCCATGACGCGGACCTGGACCGTGGAGGTATGCGTGCGCAGGAGCAGCGGCAGGCCCTGGAGGTAGAAGGTGTCGTGGCTGTCTCGCGCCGGGTGGTCATCCGGGATGTTGAGCGCGGAGAAGTTGTGGCGCTCATCCTCGATGAACGGCCCCTCCTCCCAGGAATAGCCCATGAACTGGAAGATGCAGGCGATCTCGTGGAGAGTGGTCGTGAGGGGGTGAAGCCTCCCGCGCGGAGGACGCAGAGAGGGGAGGGTGAGGTCGATGGCGTCCTTCTGGAGCGACGCCGCGTCGTAGGCGTCCTCCAACTCGGCGCGGCGCGCCGAGACCTGCCGATCGAGGGAGTCCTTCAGGGCCTGGGCCAGGGGCCCCAGCGTGCGGCGGTCGTCCAGTGAGAGGTTCTTGAGGGCTTTCAAAAGCTCGGTGAGTTCCCCCTTCCTCCCCAGGAAGCGGACGCGGACTTCCTCGAGCTTCGGCAGGTCCGCGCACCGTTCGACGTCCGCCGCGCGCAGGGCCGACTCGCTCTGCGCGTAAGCCTGTTCCCAGGCGGCGCGGGAGGTCGGCGCTTCGCGCTTCACAAAGGCCGGAAGCTTAGGCGCCCTGGGCGAGGGAGACGAGCTTGCGGAAGGACGCGCCGTCGCGGACGGCCATCTCGGAGAGCATCTTGCGGTTGAGCGTGATGCCCGCCTTGGTGAGGCCGTTGATGAAGCGGCTGTAGGTCGTGTCGTTCATGCGGCAGGCCGCGTTGATGCGCTCGATCCAGAGGGAGCGGAAGGTTCCCTTCTTGTCTTTGCGGCCGATATAGGACTCGGCCAGAGACGCTTCGACCTGCTGCTTGACCATCCGCCAGCGCGTGCGCTTGGCGGAGTAGTTGCCCTTGGCGAGCTTGAAGTACTTCTTCTTATGAGCGCGAGTGGTGACGCCGGATTTGATTCGCATGGAGGCCTCAGTAGGGGAGGAACCGGCGCATCGTCTTCGCGTCGGTGTTGTTGAGAATGGAACTGCCGCGCAGGAAGCGGCGGCGCTTGCCGCCGAGCGGGGCCATCAGGTGACGCTGGCCGGGATGCTCGTGTTTGAATTTCCCGCCGGCGGTTTTTCGGAAGCGCTTCTTTGCGCCGGAATGCGATTTCATCTTGGGCATGACTTCCTCAACTTGTGGGGCCTATCATTAGTGCGGCTTGGGGATCAACGTCATGACGAGCCGGTTTCGGTCGGGCATCGGCGCCTGCTCGACGGCCGCCTTCGACAGCAACTTCTCTTGGATCGACGACAAAAGCTTCATTCCCAGGTCGCGGTGCTGCATCTCGCGCCCTCGGAAGACCACGGTGATGCGCACCTTGTCGTGCGCGTCGATAAACTCCTCGATTTGCCGGACTTTGACATCCAAGTCATGCGCCCCGATGTTGGGGCGAAACCGCAGTTCCTTGAGGAGCCCGGCTTTCTGTTTCTTGCGGGACTCGCGGTCCTTCTTGTCCTGTTCGTATTTGAACTTCGAGTACGCCAAGATCTTGCAGACCGGAGGGGTGGCGGTCGCCGCGATCTCGACCAAGTCGAGCCCGCGAGTTCTCGCCATCGCGAGAGCTTCGCCGATCGGCCTGACGCCTACCTGGGTCCCGTCCGAGTCGATCAGCCGGACCGTCATGGCGCGGATCGACGAATTGATGCGGATGAAGTCTCTGGGGTCCTTCTGATACTTGTTGTTGTTCGGGTAGGCCAATTCCTCTTATCTCTCTTGACGCAGCAGCGAGGTAAAACGATAGCAATTTCCCGACGGGACCGTCAACCGCCAAAGACGGTCTTCATGGAGGCCCGAAAGTCTCGGGCCCCGGCCTCGGGCCCCCCGGGCCGCATCAGCAGGGAGCCTCCGACCAGCCAGACCGCGTCCAGGCCGAAATCCCGGGCCATGTCCGCGGCGTCGTCGAGCCGCATGCCCCCTCCGGGGGCGGGCCAGGCCGCTGCCAGCGAGTTCAGCGGCTGCCGGCAACGCCGGGCGATGGCCCCGCATTCCTCCGGGGTGAAGGCGAAGCGGCCGCCGGCGTTGGGGAAGACCGTGATGTCGGCCCCGGCCAGGCGCATGAGCGCGCCCAGGTAGAGGGAATGCTCAATGCCGTGGGAGCGTTCGCAGTACCAGGCGCCGGAGTAGGCGGGATGGGCCATGAAGACGGCTTGACGGCCGGCGGCGAGCGTTCTCATCATGTCCAAGCCGACGATCGCCGGGCAGATGAGAACGCCTTTGAGGCCTTGGCCGAGGATGAAGCGCAGACGCTCTTCCAGCTCTTCTTGGGGGGCCGAAAGATGCGGCAGGTAGAGACATATCCTGCGGCTTTTTGCGTTCTCGCGGGCAACGGCTTCAGTGATGCGCGACACTCTCGATTCGAAGGCCGCCCGGTCCTTATCCACGATATTTTGATCGTCCTTGACGATATCTCCGCCTCCCCGCGCGAAGGCCGCCGCCGTCTCGGCCAGTTCCGAGTCGGAGGAGCCCATCGGCTTCAAGGCGGTGGCCAGGAGGGGGCGGCCCTCGACGCCGAGCAGGCGCCTTAATCCCGGTATCCCGAAATTCGGACCCGGGAAGGCGGCCAAAAACGAGTCGGGCAGACGCAGGTCCACCAAGCGCACTCCGGGCCAGATCGAGGCGTTGCCGAAGACGAGGTTCAGGAGGGCTCCGAGACGTCCGGCCGCGAGCGTCGCGGGGAAGTTCACTGCCACCCGGAACTTGCCGCCGGAGGCCGGCTCGGCCGGTCCGACGCGACCGACGATGCCGTCGCGGATGGCGGCGGGCAGGGGAAAGTCGAGGGGGACCTCGACGGTCTCCTCGAAGGCGATGGCGCGGCCCAGGCGCTCCGCTTCGGCGGCGGGGCCGGGGACCTCGTAGACGGCGACGACGCGGCAGCTCACGAGGGAGATGATACCAAGTCGGGCGCCGTCACCGGAGAGAGTCGAGGAGGATCTTGGCGAAGAGGCCCGCGCAGACCAGGAGCACCACGGGGCGG
>Ga0209211_10006382_pt1 | contig 17090 bp, 10 predicted proteins | sample RifGroA2_FD_183992 | JGI IMG/M metagenome (GOLD analysis project Ga0209211, IMG submission 183992) | Groundwater microbial communities from Rifle, Colorado, USA - Groundwater A2 (SPAdes) (version 2) | ecosystem: Environmental > Aquatic > Deep subsurface > Groundwater | place: Rifle, Colorado... | reverse complement strand
AGAAACTGCAACAATTTGTTCAGGCGACAGCATTTTCCTGCAAGGTGTTTATCAAACAACAGCAGAAACTTATTACGACACACTTTTAACAATTAACAGTTGCGATAGTGTAATTGCTACTACACTTACGGTAAATCAAACCTACAATATATCAGAAACTGCAACAATTTGTTCAGGCGACAGCATTTTGCTTGGCGGTGCTTATCAAACAACAGCAGGAACTTATTACGACACACTTTTAACAATTAACAGTTGCGATAGTGTAATTGCTACTACACTTACCGTAAATACACTTCCAACTCCTGTTATTTCAGGTTCATTAAGTTATTGCACCGGATTTAACACAATATTAGATGCAGGTGCCAGTTATATAACTTATAACTGGTCAACAACAGCAACAACTCAAACTATTAATGCAACAACAGCAAATAATCCAATAAATGTAACTGTAACAGATGCAAGTGGTTGTACCGGAACATCAAGTGTAAATGTTACTGAAAGTACAAACCCAATTGCTACTATAAGCCCCAACATAACAATTATTTATGGTAGCAGTACCACACTTCAGGCAGGGGGAGGTGATATATACAACTGGCTTCCTGATACGACCACAACCTTAAGTTGTACTAACTGTGATAGTCCAGTTGCAAGCCCCCTTTCAACAACAACCTATTGCATGCTGGTAACCAATAGTAATGGCTGTACAGATAGTGCCTGTGTAAAGGTGGAAGTCAATTTAGAATGTGGTGAAGTATTTGTTCCGTCTGGATTTAGTCCAAATGGCGATGGTAAAAACGATATCCTTTATGTTAGGGGGAATTGTATTAAAACGATGGATTTCAGAATATTTAACCGATGGGGCGAAAAAGTTTTTGAAAGCACCGACCATAATATAGGATGGGATGGTAATTATAAAGGGAAACCTTGTGATACCGATGTTTTTGTTTACTATCTTAAAGCAGAAACTGTTACGGGTTTAAAAGTTAATACTAAAGGAAACATAACTTTAATGAAATAAAAATATCTGTTATAATAAAAACAAATATGTTACAGTTTAGGAGGCAAATATACAAAAAATCATTATTCTTATTGTTAGGAAACTTAATTGTTTTGTTAGGAAACTGTTGATTCTAATACTAATATTCTAAAGTTATATTGCACATAAAATTATTATTATTTGAAATATTTTAACATTTAGGCAACTATTTTAATATCGAATCTGTCTTAATAAATAAAGTTATAACCCACTTAAATTCATAATCATGAAAAATATTTTATTATTTAGCATTGCAGCAGTGATTTCCTTAAATCTATCTGCTCAAAACAGAATTCAGGTGACGTCAAACATCAGGAATATTTCACTAAAAAAACCTATGTACTTTCAAAATGAGTACTCACCTGCTCAAAGCGAAAATCCTGATGTAAATAAAGGCACAAAAACTTTGACTGAAGAACAAATTGGCATAACAACTTACGACCTGCAAACAAATTCTTCAGTGGACCACCGTTGTTATCTTTATCCCGATGGTACAATTGGTACTACTTATACTTTTGGTATGAATCCTACAAATTATCTGGATCGTGGTACAGGTTATAATTATTTTGATGGTAATTTTTGGTTGCCAGAACCTACAGCTAGAATTGAATCAATAAGAACCGGTTGGCCTTCATACAGCCACCTTGGCACAAACGGTGAGGTTGTTATTGCTCATGATGGAACACAATTGGTTATGAATAAACGAAATACAAAAGGAACAGGTGTCTGGATACAATCATTAATTCCAACACCCGTGGGAACTGCCCCTTATTGGTCCCGTATTGCTGTTTCGGGAAATACAATTCATGTTTTGGCTGCCCATATGGATACATCAGCAGGAGGACCAATATATCAAGGACAAAAAAATTCTCTTTTATATTATCGTTCACAAGATGGTGGTACAACATGGGATATTCAAGCACAAATTCTACCCGGACTTTCAGCATCTGACGGTTATACTCAAGGTTACGGTGGTGATTGTTATGCATGGGCTGAACCAATTGGCGACACAATTGCATTTGTTGTTGGTAATAGTTGGACCGACCTTAATCTTATGAAATCTATTGATGGTGGTACAACGTGGAATAAAACCATTATTTTTCAACATCCTTATTTTAATTTTCAAGAAAATCACACTTTAACTCCCGATTCACCTTATGTATGCGATGGTCATCTTGCCGTCTCATTGGATACAAATGGGAAAGCCCATATTGTATTTGGTATAATGAGAGTATTAAACGGTGATACTACCGATGCTCTAACTTCATATTTTCCGGCTACCGATGGACTGGCATACTGGAAAGAGGGTAATTCTGCTTTTGCTAATCTTGATCCTAATGCTGTTTATACAGCAGGAAAGCTTATTGCATGGGTACATGACCATAATGGAGATGGTGTTATTTTTGACAATTGGCAATCTTCATATACTTTTCCTGATTATGGCAGAGGTGGTTTAACTTCCCAACCACAAATTTCAATTGATACCAATGGAGATATTTATGTTGTTTATACAAGTATTGTTGAAGACATGATTACAGGTGCAGGTGAATATTTTACTCATATTTGGGGAAGAAGATATAAAGCATCGCAAAATTCATGGAGCGATATTATTGAACTTCTTGCAAGTCCCGACCCGACTGATTATGATGGAGTAGAGATGGTTTATCCTTCTTTATCTAAAACGATGGATAGTCAATTACACATTGTTTATCAATTCGATTTTGAGCCGGGTGTTAGCCTGACTTTAGGTGAACAGCCAGCCGGAATTAACGTAATGATGTATTTAGCAGTTGATAAAACTGACTTTTTTTGTTCAGCAAATTGTAATAATATTTCTGGCATGGTATTTAATGATGAAAATGAAAACGGAATTAAAGATCCGTTAGAACAAGGTATAGCAGAACAATTAGTAAAACTTGAACCAGGTCCTTCATACACTACAACAGATAATAATGGTTATTATTGGTTTGCAGCTGATATAGGTACCCACATTATAACATATATTACTCAACCTTATTGGAATCTTACAACAGACAGCTTGAATTATACAGCTACCATCATAGATACAAATCATGTTTCAGGTCTTGATTTTGGAGTAAAAGCAATGACAAATGTGCAAGATGTTAGAATATCTTTAACAGGTGGTCCAGTAAGACCGGGGTTTTTAACAAATTACTGGTTAAGTTATAAAAACATGGGAACTCAAACTATGAGCGGAATAGTTTATCATGAATATGTGCCAGCTCTGACTTATTTAAACAGCATCCCCTCAGAAAATGTTCACAGTGGAAATATTCTTGAATATTACTATGATACACTTGCTAGCCATGAAGAAAGGATGATTATTTCACATTTTCAGGTTCCTGTCAGCTTAAATATTGGCGATATAGTTATTTCATATTGCAGAATAGAGCCATTAACAGGTGATATAGAAATGGTTAATAATTTCGATACTTTAATTCAAGTGGTTACCGGCTCTTATGATCCTAATGATAAATCGGTTTCACCAACAGGTGTTGGTGCAGAAGGTTATGTTCTGCACGGACAACGACTCACTTATACAATTCGTTTTCAAAATACAGGTACTGATACTGCATTTACAATTGTAGTAAAAGATACTCTCGATACTGATATGAATATTGAAACATTTAATCTTATTGCATCAAGCCACCCTGTTAGTTATGATATACAAGGTACAGGTATAATAAACTTTGTTTTTAACAATGTCCTCTTACCTGATAGTAATGTGAACGAACAGGCAAGTAATGGATTTGTAAAATATTCAATAGAGCCAAAAGCAAGTTTATACGATTTTACTGAAGTTAAAAACAAAGCATATATATACTTTGATTATAACACACCTGTATTAACAAATGAGGTTTTGAATACGTATGTAACAACGATAACAAGCATTAAAGAAACTGGTAAAAAAGTGGGAATAAAGGTATTCCCGAATCCAGCCTCCGACATTGTAACGTTAAATATAAACAACGCAAATAATTCTGATTTGACATTAAATATTTATAATGTTATTGGTAAATTAGTTAGTTCAGAAACACTTCTACAAAATCAGAAACAAATTTTTATTGACGATTTAAGTAACGGCCTTTATATTGTTGAAATCAAATCTAAAGAATGGTCTGAAAAACAAAAGTTAATAATTCAAAGATAAGATTAGTATTATAACAACATATATATAAATACTTACTGATTTGAATAACATATAACATTGTATTATAAATAAAATTATAGTGGTTTGACAGGAAAGTGCAAGAAACTATACGCCTTTTCATAGTTCAACCCGTTAGCACAATGTCATTAAGTTAAGCTAAATAATATGAAAATACTTAGCAATTCACCTTTCGACTCCGCTCAAGGTGAATGTCTGAGCGGAGTCGAAGACAGGATTTCTTAACTAAACGACATTGCCCGTTAGCATAATTAAATAGAAATATTATTTTAACCCGAAAATAATTAATTTTAAAAAATTTAAATATATGAACACTAAATCAGATGCAAATTCAACATGTTGCCCCGAATTTGATCCTACTAAATGGGATGATAAAACTTTCGAATGGGATAATAAAAAATTTATCAAAGATAAAGTATGTAGCATTTTATACATACCTGTTAATTTTGGAAAAGTAATGGCAAGCTTAAATGACAAAGTAGAAAAGGCAGGAGCTACAATGCCAGATTGTTTATGCCTATCAAATCATACATCTAGTTGGAAAATGGATATTTACCTTGCAGTTGATAAAGAAATATCTGGAGCCGAAAATACTACTTTAAGCGGAAAGTTTTATTGTAAAACTTATGAAGGATCTTTCAAAGAAACAGGAAAATGGTGTAAAGACTACGAAATTATTACTAAATCAAAAGGTTTAAAAATAAATAAAATGTTTATGTGGTATACCACATGTCCTAAATGCGCAAAAAAATATGGAAAAAACTACGTTGCTATTATTTCTAACGTTGAATAAGAAGGATAAAACGATTAAAGATTGCTAATCCAATCCATTAAAAAAACAATGGTAGAATTGTGAATCCCAATAACTATCTGGAGCCGGCCAAATTCATATTACATCCATAAACAAGAAATATTTGAATTGATTATTTCGAAACATGACTTTAAACCTTTTTCATTTATTTAGGTCTAAAAAAAAAATCGCAAAATGAAGGTAATAATAAATAAAATAGCGGCAATACTTTTTTCGACATTGCTATTACTTTCATCTACAGGTATTTTATTTATTCACCATCATTGCGAGCATTGTAAAGTTGACGATTGGCACTTATTTTCAACCATAAATTGCAAAACTGATATTTACCAGCCAGATTGTTGCTCTAAACAATATGTTGAAATAAATAGCCACAAAAAACCTTGCTGCTCAAACGAAGGGTTTTTCTTTAAAGTTGTAACATATAGCATATCAATTGATTTAAATACAATTCAAAATATTTTCGAATTTGAAAATATTGCAAATAATTATAATTTATCAAACACATTCATAATAAATTTAGGTTATTCACTTTCCGATAATTCACCACCACTTGCGAATAAGCCTATTTTTATATTAACAAATTCTATCAGGATTTGATTCTCGTTTCATTTTAATTTATTTTATTTTTTACTTTTTAAATTCATAATTTAATGAAACGAAAATTTATATTATTTTGTTTAAGTATATTGTTAAGTAATTGCATTTACGGTCAAAAATACATAAAAGGTAACGTATTTGAAAAACTTAAAGAAGGCGAACATACACAATTTTCGCCATTACCAAACGCTAGTTTAGTTTGGAAAGGAACCACAAACGGTACCGTTACTGACGTTAACGGAAAATTCAAATTATTAAAACCAGGCACTGGTCAACAATATTTAATTGTAAGCTACGTAGGTTATAAAACCGATACAATTAAAATTGCCGAATCGGAATCGGAAATAAATATTGTATTAAAAGAATCGAACGTTTTATCGGAAGTTGAAATAAAAGCCCGAAAAGAATCGGAATATATTGATAAAATAAAAACTATAAAAACCGAAGTAATTTCAACAGCTGGCTTGCAGCGACTTGCTTGTTGCAATCTTTCGGAAAGTTTCGAAAATAGTGGCACCGTTGATGTTTCATACTCTGATGCTGTTTCTGGAGCAAAGCAAATTCAAATGTTAGGATTGGCAGGTATTTATAGCCAAATGATGGCCGAAAACATTCCAATGATGCGTGGATTAGCTTCATCTTTTGGTTTATCTTTTGTACCTGGAACATGGATGGAATCAATTCAAGTCTCGAAAGGAACATCTTCTGTAATAAACGGCTTCGAATCAATTACAGGACAAATAAATGTTGAGTATAAAAAGCCACAACGTAGCGAAAAATTTTACGCAAACTTATATGGCAACAGTTCTGGAAAAGGAGAAGTAAATTTGTATAGTGCTCAAATAATAAATCCAAAACTTTCAACAATGACATTACTTCATGTTGAATCGCAAGCATTAAAAGTAGATATGAATAACGATTCATTTATTGACATTCCTATCAGCAAACAGATAAATTTTTATAACAGATGGACATACGAAAACGAAGGGAAAGGACATGTGCAATATGGAATAAAAATTTTATACGACGACAGAATGGGTGGGCAAATGGACTATTCGTTAAAAGATAAAGGCATAACAAATTCTTATGGAGTAGGTATAAAAACTCAACAATACGAATTAAGTGCAAAACACGGATTTATTTTAAACAAACCAAATACAAGTATTGGTATTCAAACAGTTGGCTCTTATTATAAACAAGATTCGTATTTTGGATTAAATGGTTATAACGCATCACAAAAAAGTTTTTACGGTAACATTATATACCAAACAATTTTAAAAACAACCGACCATAATTTAAGCGCTGGGGCAAGTTACATGTTTGATGGATATAATGAACATGCTGTAATTTCAACAATCGACAACAATTCAACAACTAACGAAAGTGTTCCTGGGGCATTTTTACAATACACTTACGACCACAATAAAATTTGGTCAATAATTGCTGGCTTAAGAGGCGATTACCACTCAGAATATGGACTATTTGTTACACCACGTTTACACTTTAAGTATAATGTTACAGAAAATTCAACTTTACGGTTATCTGTTGGTAGAGGTTATAGAAGTCCACATATAATTGCCGAAAACATAAGCCTTTTAGCAACATCGCGACAATGGATTTTTACCGAAAAATTAAAAGCCGAAGAAGCATGGAACTATGGAATAAGCTTTAATAACGACTTTGTATTATCAGACGAAAAAAAGATTTCGGTAAGTTTAGATGCTTTTAGAACATACTTTATTAACCAGGCCATTATTGACCTTGAAACTAATTTGCATAAAGTTATAGCATATAACTTAAATGGCAAAAGTTATAGCAATAGTTTTCAGGCAAACATTACATTTAAAGTTATTAAAAGATTAGAGTTTTCGTTAATTGGTAGATACAACGATGTAAAACAAACTTTCGAAAACAAATTAATGACTAAACCTATGGTTCCAATGTATAAAGGTTTAATTACAGCATCCTACTCAACAAAATTCGACAAATGGTCGTTTGATATTACTAATCAATTTATTGGCGAAACAAAATTACCACCAACAAACACAAACCCTTTAGAATATCAATTACAAGAATATGCACCTGCACATTATATTTTACACGCACAAATTACTCGCCGATTTAAACATTTTGATGTTTATGTTGGAGCCGAAAACATTACAAATTATGTTCAAAATAATCCAATAATTTCAGCAGCAGGACCATTTAACCAATACTTTGATTCATCAATTATTTGGGGTCCAATTTTTGGTAGAATGTATTATGCAGGAGTTCGTTTTAAAATTAATTAACAAAAATAAATTATCATGAAAAAATTAATCATTTTATTAATTGTTGTAACAACGTTTACGAATTTTTCGATAGCACAAAAAACTGCCGAAATTAAAATTCAAACCTCTGCACAATGCGGAATGTGTAAAGACAGAATTGAAAAAGCATTGTCGTACGAAAGCGGAATTGTAAAATCGGACCTCGATTTAGAAACAAAAATTGTAATTGTTGTTTACAAGCCAACAAAAACCAATCCCGATAAAATAAGAATTGCATTATCGAAAGTTGGATACCAAGCAGATGAATTTAAAGCCGACCCAATTGCTTACGAAAATTTACCAGCTTGCTGTAGATTACCAGAAGATGGAAAACCAGTTATTCACAACGAATAAAGTATTTTAACTTTAATAACACAAAAATTACAATTTAACACCTAAATTTTGGGGTTAGATTGCAATTTTGCTAATATTTTTTTTATTATCTTTGCTTAATGAAAATTTTTGGATATATCTTATCAATTTATATTTTAACATTACTTGCATACCCTTGCCAAGATGATTGCAGTTATTTATTAACAAATAACACAAATAATTCTGCAAACCATAATCACAACGAACAAGATTGTAATTCATGCTCTCCTTTCTGCACCTGTAATTGTTGCCATGTAAGCACTATAATTTCATTTAATGCAATAATTAATAAAGCTTCAACTATTCCTGTTTTAATTAATGTAATTTACAAAGAATCTTTTATTAAAGATATCTTTTTCACTATCTGGCAACCGCCAAAACTTTAATCCCTCTACAATCGCAAACGTCACGTTTGTGACTTGGCAATTAATTTTCTTTGTTGGGGAATTTCGATAAAAATCGTTACCAACAAAATCAATGTTATTTTATTAATTGATTAGTATAGGTTGTTATGATAGAAAAAATCATTAAGTTTTCGATAAATAATAAATTGGTAATCGGTTTATTTATTCTGGCATTAATTGCTTGGGGTATTTATTCGTTGAAAAAATTACCAATTGACGCAGTACCAGATATTACAAATAATCAGGTACAAATCATTTCCATTGCTCCAACATTAGCTGCAAATGAAGTAGAGCAATTTATTACAGCACCGATAGAAATATCGGTTGCTAATATTCCCGACAAGGTTGAATTACGTTCCATCTCACGTCTTGGACTGTCTGTGGTTACAGTAGTTTTTAATGATGATGTAGATATGTATTGGGCAAGACAGCAGATTTCTGAACGATTGAAAGAAGCCGAAGAAATGATTCCCGGAGGCTTAACTAAACCTCAATTGGCTCCTATTTCAACTGGTTTAAGTGAAATTTATCAGTACGTATTGCATGTCAAACCAGGATATGAAAACAAATTCAATGCAATGAAACTTCGTACAATTCAAGATTGGATAGTAAGACGTGAAATGCTGGGAACTCCGGGTGTGGCTGATGTAAATAGTTATGGTGGATTTCTGGAACAGTATGAAGTTTCCGTTAATCCCGATCAGTTGAAAGCAATGAATATCACCCTAAATGATATTTTCGCTGCCCTCGAAAAAAATAATCAGAATACAGGGAGTGCCTATATTGACAAGAAACCCCAGGCATATTTTATCAGGGGTATTGGTTTAGTAACTTCAATGGATGACATTGAAAATATAGTAGTAAAAACCACTGACCAAGATTTACCTGTATTAATAAAAGATGTTGCAAAGGTTCAACTTGGAAGTGCTCCCAGATACGGAGCTTTTATTGTCGATACCATAGGTGAAGCTGTTGGAGGTGTTGTAATGATGTTGAAGGGGAAAAATGCTTCTGAGGTTATTGGAGGTGTCAAAGAAAGAATACAGCTAATCGAAAAATCTTTACCTGAAGGTCTTGAAATTGAAGCTTTCTATGATCGTACAGAATTAGTTGACCGTGCTGTTGGAACAGTATCTAAAAACCTTATTGAAGGAGGATTAATTGTAATTTTTATTCTTGTTTTGTTACTGGGTAATTTAAGAGCTGGACTTATTGTTGCTTCGGTAATCCCATTATCAATGCTTTTTGCGATTTCACTTATGAATTTATTTGGAGTATCAGGAAACCTGATGAGCTTGGGAGCAATTGATTTCGGATTGATTGTAGATGGTGCGGTAATCATTGTCGAAAGCGTGGTACACCGAATAACACAAAGCAAAAACCATCATCCTGGGGTAATGAAATTGTCACGACAACAAATGGATGGAGAGGTATTAAGTTCTGCAAAAAGAATGATGAATTCGGCAACTTTTGGACAAGTAATTATTCTTATTGTTTATCTTCCAATATTGGCTTTAGTAGGAATAGAAGGCAAAATGTTTCGCCCGATGGCAGAAACTGTTAGCTTTGCAATTCTGGGTGCATTGATTCTTTCACTTACTTATGTCCCGGTAGCTTCATCTCTGTTCCTAAGTAGGAAAACAATACATAAACCAACATTTTCTGATAAGATAATGAATGTTCTTCACAAAGCTTTTGATTCTATATTAAACTATTCTTTAAAACATAAAATATCTATAGTGTTAATTTCGGTGGTCATGTTTCTTTCGAGTATATTTTTATTTAATTCACTTGGAGGCGAATTTATTCCTCAACTCGAAGAAGGCGATTTGGCAGCAGGTGTAATGACTTTACAAGGTGGTTCACTTTCAAACACCATTGAAACGGTTGAAAAAGCGAATAAAATCCTTATGTCAAAATTTCCAGAAGTAGAGCACGTTGTTTGTAAAATCGGAACCGGTGAAATTCCAACTGATCCCACCCCTATGGAAACAGGGGATTATATCATGGTAATGAAAGATAAAAAAGAATGGACAAGTGCATCTACAAGAGAAGAAATGATGGAAAAAATGCAACAAGAATTATCTGTATTAAAAGGAGTAGTATTTACTCTTCAGCAGCCTATTCAAATGCGTTTTAATGAACTTATGACCGGATCGAAACAAGATGTGGCTGTTAAAATATTCGGCGACAATCTTGACACTCTTGCTACAAATGGTGAAGATGTAGAAAATCTTATTCGGAATATAAAAGGTGTTGAAGATATAAATGTGGAAAAAGTAACCGGATCAGGTCAGGTACAAGTAAATTACGACAGAAAAAAGATGGCTCAATATGGGTTGAATATTGAAGATGTCAATTTGTTACTGAAAACTGCTTTTGCCGGTAGCACAGCCGGAGTTGTTTATGATGAAGAAAAACGTTTCGATTTAGTAGTCCGGTTTAACAGAGATTACAGAGATGACATTGAGTTTGTTAAAGGATTGTACATCCCTTTACCAAATGGTAACCAGATAACACTTGATCAGGTAGCCAGTATTGAAATAAAAACCGGTACTGCACAGGTATCCCGTGAAAGTACAAAACGCCGAATTACGATCCAGTTCAACGTTCGTAATAGAGACGTACAGTCCATTATTGAAGAAATAAAACCTATACTAGATAAAGGATTAAAACTTCCTCCAGGCTATTATATTACTTACGGAGGTCAGTTTGAAAACCTTGTTGCTGCAAACAAAAGACTTTCTGTTGCAGTTCCTGTGGCGCTACTTCTGATATTTATTCTTTTGTTTTTCGCTTTTAAATCGATGAAACAAACCTTGCTGATATTTTCAGCTGTTCCACTTTCAATGATTGGTGGCGTTGTTGCATTGTTTATCAGGGAAATGAATTTCAGTATCTCAGCAGGAGTGGGTTTCATCGCTTTGTTTGGTGTCGCTGTATTAAATGGAATTGTGCTTATAGCCGAATTTAACCGGCTTGAAAAAGAAGAAGAAATAGCAGATATTTATGAACGTGTTCGTAAAGGAATTAAATCTCGTTTCCGTCCGGTTCTAATGACAGCAGCTGTTGCATCACTTGGATTTTTACCAATGGCATTGTCTTCATCTGCCGGTGCTGAAGTTCAAAAACCTTTAGCGACTGTTGTTATCGGAGGACTGATTTCAGCTACTTTATTAACTTTGATTGTTCTGCCAGTTCTTTATATTATTTTTTCACGAAAAAGAAAAGTGAAATTACCTCCATTAGTAAAAACCATTTTATTGTTTTTATTTATTTCAGGAGTGGGTTTTATTAATACAGCACAAGCTCAGACTGGCGAAAAAAAACAATATACACTTGAACAGTTAATTCAAACTGCTTTAGCCAATAACGGATATATAAAATCAGCAGCATTGCAGATTGATTATCAAACAAAACTTAAAAATGCAAGTTGGGAATACGAAAAAACAAATTTCGATTATTCTTATGGGCAGACAAACTCCTTTGTTAAAGATAATGGTTTTACAATTTCTCAAACTTTTCCTTCATTATTCCAAAATGTAGGTCGTTCAAAACTGGGTAATGCTAATGTGAAAAATGCAGAATTAGGTTTAACCCTTACAAAAACTGAAATAATCAGTAATGTAAAATCCTTTTATGTTCAGCTTTTATATAACTATTCAAAGCTGAAATTGCTGAATTATCAGGATTCGCTATACGACAATTTCCTTAGAGCTGCTACACTAAAAACATCAAGTGGAGAAAGTCCATTACTCGAAAAAGTTACAGCCGAAACTCAATCTATGGAAATAAAAACTCTGATTAAACAGGTTCAGTCTGATATTTTGATTAATAAACAAAAATTGCAAATACTGATTAATGCAAAAGAACCGGTTGTAATTTCCGATACAGAATTATATAAAATTGGTTTTGCATTTAGTTTTGATAGTTCAGCAATAGCAAACAATCCATCACTTGCAATTATCAAACAACAAATCGAAATAAGCAAACGTGAAACTCAGGTTGAGAGATTAAAATTAATGCCTGATTTATCAGTAGGATATTTTAACCAGACTAACAAAGATATGGATAATGCATATCGTTTTACCGGAGTACAAGTTGGTGTAGCAATACCAATATTGTTTTTCTCACAGTCAGCAAAGATTCGTGCTAACAGAATTAATGAGCAGATTGCTCAAAATAATTTTGATTACTATAACATAGTTGCTCAAGGCGAGTTACAAACTTTAATGGAAGAATACTCCAAACTGAAGTCGAGTCTTGATTATTACGAAAACAATGCGATTAAACAATCAGATTTAATAATTGTGCAATCAGGAAAAAGTTACCTGGCAGGTAATATTGATTATGTGGAATATGTACTCAATCTAGACAAAGCATTGAGCATAAAATCAAATTACCTACAGACTTTGAATGACTATAACCAGTCAATTATTGCTATTGACAAACTATTAGGAAAATTAAATTAATCTAAAATCACTGAATTATGAACTTAATAACAAAATATAGAATGAACACAAAATTGTTTTTAATAATTCTCGCTTTTGGTATGTTTGCAGCAAGCTGTAGCAATAAAAGTGAATCAACCGAACAGTCTGGCGAGCATGAAGTGCTTCCTCCTGATGTTGTTGAAATGAACGATGCTCAATATAAAGCAGCAGGTATAGAACTTGGTACTGTTGAGAATAAAGTATTGAGTACCGAACTGAAAGTAAACGGGCTTGTAAGTGTTTCGCCGCAGAATCTCGTTTCTGTTTCTGCCATTATGGGAGGCTATATTAAAAGTACTGATCTGGTTCAGGGAAGTCCTGTCAGCAGAGGTCAGGTGATTGCAGTTATTGAGAACCCTGAATTTATAGAGTTGCAGCAAAATTATCTCGAAAATAAATCTAAACTTGAATATGCCGAAACTGAATATAACAGGCAAAAAGATCTGAATAAAGAAAACGTAAATTCAGCAAAAACATACCAGCTTACAATGTCTGATTACAAAACCTTGCAATCAAAATTATTTGCACTCGAACAGAAATTAAAATTAATTGGTATAGATGCAAAAAAACTTGAAGTTGATAAAATAAGCGGAACTGTTTCTATTTTTTCTCCTATTAATGGTTATGTGAAAGCAGTTAATGTAAATATTGGGAAGTATGTTAATCCTACTGATGTTATAGTTGAATTAGTGAATACACAAAATTTAACATTAGAACTAACCATGTTTGAAAAGGATATTGACAAGGTTTCTATCGGCCAGAAATTAAGTTTTAACATTCCTGATAAGCCTGCTAATAAAATGACTGCTGTTGTTTACCAGGTTGGCAAGACAATAAATGCTGACAAAACAATAAAAGTATATTGTAATGTGACTGCAGAATATAAAAACTTATTTCCGGGAATGTATGTAAATGCAACTATTGAAACTCAGAATGATTCAGTAATGGCTTTACCAAAGGATGCAGTGCTTTCTTTTGAAGATAAAAGTTATATTTTTATCTTTTCTGAAAGGAAGAAAGAAGGCGATAAGTTCGTTACTTTATTTAAGGCAATTGAAGTAGTAAAAGGAGTTACAGAAAATGGATATGTAGGAGTAGTTTTGCCAAAAGACTTTAACTTAACAGAGAGCAAAATTGTTATCAAAGGTGCGTATAATTTGCTGTCGGCATTAAAAAATGCAGGAGATATGGCTTGTTAACCATAACTACATTAAATCAACTATTTTAACTAAATCGTCGTTATTAAGCTTAACTACCATTCCCGAAGCTTTATTTTTTATAAGTAAATCGGAAATTTCTTTTTTATTTGTTATATCAATATGCGAAAGTTTAATTGGACAATTTAATTTTGAAAATAATTTTTCAAACTCGTTAATTGTTTTATCTACAGTTTCAACATTAAAAACTTCTTTACCCAACCACAATATCTCTTTTTGCAAATTGGTTGAATTATGTTTTAACCATGCAGGATAAGCAATTGATAGTGACGCACCGTGAGGGGTGTCATAAAGCAGCGAAATCACATGTCCAATATCATGCACTCCCCAATCGCCAGAGTTTCGTCCATAAAAAGTTAAACCATTTAATGCACAAGTTGATGCCCACATAGCTTTTGCTCGTAGTGTATAATCGCTTAAATTATTTAACAATTCTGGTCCAACTTGAGCTAATTCACGAATAATACTAACAACAAATCTATCCGATAAAGTTGAATCGCAGCCACCAAAATATGCTTCGAGCGAATGAGCAATAATATCGGCAATTCCATAACCAGTATAATCTTTATTAACTGAAACTGTAAATGAAGGGTCGCAAAACGAAACTTTAGGATAAATTAACGGTGAACCAAAACCTGTTTTTTCATTTGTTGTAGTATTTTGCAAAACAGCAAACTGATTCATTTCAGTACCTGTTGCAGCAAGAGTTAAAACAGTAATCAAAGGAAGTGCTTTAGTAGGTTTTACTTTATATTTCATTACATCCCATGGATTTAAATTTTCGGGAGTAGAAAGTGAAATTATTTTTGAAGAATCAATAACACTCCCCCCACCCACAGCTACAACAAATTCTACATTATTTTTTATTCCATAAGAAATTGCTTTCTCAACATCATCAACAATTGGGTTAGGTTTAATGCCTTCGAACTCAAAAATAGTTTTACCGCTTTTTACAAGTTGTTTTTTTACTTCGCTATATATTCCATTATTTTTTATTGAACCCTTGCCATAAACCATCAAAACTCTTGAGCCAAAATCTTTTAAATGCTCAGGAATTTGCTCACAAACATTTTTTCCAAAAACAAGACGAGTTGGATTGTTAACTATAAAATTTTGCATGTGTTTTTTTAAATTTCTTGTTTAAAAAAGTTCAAAAAGTTCATTGTTCTACGTTCACTGCCGACTGTTCACTGTTTACTGTTCACTGATCAAAAAACTCACTGTCATTCAATAGTCATACATAGTCATACAATTGTCAGCATTTGTAATGCAGTTAGAAAACAATTGTGTGACCATTGTATTAACTATTGTGTGACCATTGTTATTATTGTTCACTGTTTGCAGGTTTTTCTTCAATCTTGTTTTATCAATCCTTTCAATCTTTTTTCACAATCTTCACAATTTATTCCAATCTGCTATATTTTATGAATCACACCACAAATAGTATCTTTTTTAGCTCCGGTAACAGAAGAAAGCACATTTATTTCATTTCTTAATCGTAAAACTCCCAGAAAAGCAAAAATTATTGCCTCTTTAAATTCTACAATTTCTTTTGCCGGAATAACAAATTGATTTTTTGAATGTTTGCACATTACTTCAACTAAAAATTTATTTAAAGCACCACCTCCGGTTGTCAAAACAGAATGTTGCTTTTTTGGCAACACATCCGAAATTTGTATTGCAATGTGTTCGCATACAGTCATTAATCTATCTTCTATACAAATATTACTATTTGAAATTAAAGGTAAAAAATTAGCTTCAAACCATTCTCTGCCAAGAGACTTAGGAGGTTTTAAATTATAATAATCTAAAGCATTTAACTTTTCGAGTAATTCAATATTTATTTTACCTCTTGAAGCAATAACTCCATCTTTATCAAAATCTTTGCCTACAAACGATGCTAAAAAGTTAATTGCCATATTAACCGGACAAATATCAAATGCAATTCGCTTACCTTCTACATTATATGAAATATTTGCAATACCTCCAAGATTTAAACAAAAATCGTAATTATTAAAAAGCAGTTCATCGCCAATAGGAACAAGCGGTGCACCTTGCCCACCCATTGCTACATCTAAAGTTCTAAAATCGCTGATAGTAGTGATTCCGGTTGTTGCTGCAATAATATTTCCATCGCCAAGTTGGAAAGTAATTTTTTCGGCAGGATTATGAAAAATTGTATGCCCATGCGATGCTATAATGTCAACCTTTACAGGCACTCCATTAATAAATGTATTTACAAATTCTCCAAGAAAAAAACCATAATCTTTATGCAGTTTAATAAAATCATAAGAACCAAGTTTATTTGCATTTTTAAGTTTTTCTTTCCATTCGTGTGAATATGAATATGTTGCATATTTTAAAAGCTTATAATGCCATTCGGTTAATTTTTTTTCGAAAAGACATAAAGCAATATCAACACCATCAAGCGATGTACCCGACATAATACCTAAAGAATAAAGTTTATTAGTATTTTTCATCTGTTTATATTTTTTAGTTTACTGATACTCAATTTATTATATTTTTCAGATTGATGTAGATTGAAGAAGATTGATAGGATTGATGAAGACGTTCTTCAATCTTGTCTTCTCAATCTATTCAATCTTGTTTTTTCAATCCTTTCAATCTTTCTTCTCAATATTGTTTTCTCAATCTTTT
>Ga0209211_10006381_pt1 | contig 17094 bp, 22 predicted proteins | sample RifGroA2_FD_183992 | JGI IMG/M metagenome (GOLD analysis project Ga0209211, IMG submission 183992) | Groundwater microbial communities from Rifle, Colorado, USA - Groundwater A2 (SPAdes) (version 2) | ecosystem: Environmental > Aquatic > Deep subsurface > Groundwater | place: Rifle, Colorado... | reverse complement strand
TTTTTGTGATAAAAATCCATGTTTTTAGACGGAATATTGGCGGGCAAGAAATAATCAATTCCTAGTGTACAAAAAATGCTATAAAGTCAGGTAATTAAGTTCTGCTCCAGTATCAAATAATGCTTTAATCTTAATAAATTTATTTTTTGCACCTAACAATCCAATTTCCTTAAAAATTTTCCCCATCTTAGTAACTAGATATATTTTCTCTAAAGTATTCTACTTTTTTTCCTGCAATATTTACTAATAACATAGAAATCATATCTGGGTTATCTTCTGTAGGATAGCGAACAACAACTTTCCAATTTCCATTATCCCTCCTTGCAAAAATTATTATAAACTTTTCTATATTCCTAAGTTGTTTCAAATAATCGCTAACTATCTTTCTTATCTCTTCTATTTCGTTCGCCATATTAACCCCTCTTAAATAGTAATGAATTTACTTCTAAAAAAGTGTTGAACCTATATTTATAAGAGTTGTTATTCCATATTCCATAACTAGAACTAGGACTCGCTCCAATTTTTATCACCAAAGCACCACCTTCTTATTAATTTTAAGCAATTAAATCTTAATTGGGAAGTTTGTATTTAAAAACTTTTCTTCAACAAAGCCATCCATCTATTGCCTTTCATCTCTATTCCAATTCCAGCCTTTAAAGCGGGTGTTATTCCCAAAGCAGAATGAGGTCTTATGAAGTTGTAATAGTTCCTAAAGGCAGAGGTCATTATTTCTGCGGTTGCTTCGTTGTCAAAACCCCTCATGGTCTTAATCCTGTCCTGTATCGTTCCGTTTAGCCTTTCTATGTTATTGTTGTTTGTTCTCTTGTCTGTAATGCTTACAAGCCTAACATGGCTTGTTTCTGGCATTTCTTTGACTATTGCCCTGTTGTATGAGTGCCTTCCGTCTGTTATTAAAAATTCAGGCTCTTTTTGGGCTATATCCCTTGCAGTTGCAAAGAATCTTCTTGTATCCTTTATTCTTGCCTTTGCTGAAACCTGCGTTGTTATCAGGAATTTGGTATCCTCATCCATGATATTCCAGAGCCACTTCCACTTGCCACCAGCAGAAATTTTCATCTCGTCGTGATGCCAGATATTTTTCAGTTCTGGCTTTAAGGTCTTTACATAATCGTTAATGATTATGCTATATTTCTGGATTCTGCGAAGTATATTACTCTCATGAATTTCCAGCGTGTAGAATTGCCTTAAATGGTCTTTAATGCCCCTCAATGAAACACCTTTGAAGTAAAGGTCTAAAATTGCTGTTGTTATTTTTCCGTTGCCTTTGTATCGCTGAAAGTCCTTTTCCTCAATAAATCCTCTCTTACAGCCTTGACATAAGTATCTCTGTTTTTGACCATCTTTTGTGTGTCTTTTGCCGTTGCCAATAGTATCTTGGCTCTTGCAGTAAGGACATTCATTTCTATTAACTACACCCTTATTTTCCGTCTTTACTTTCTTGTTGAAATCAAGATAGAATTTTACTGCGTGTATGTGTTTGCAGTCCTTTTGCCTTCCAGCAAAATCAGGGCAGCTGCATTTCCATTTATGCCCCTTTGTTATGGTGTATTCACCATTGCCATTTTGAGAGGGTATTTTGTAAGTGTTTTTGTCAATCTTCTCTGGAACATCCCCTTTAGAAATTATCGCATAGCCCCTAACTACTCGCATCTGCTCTGATGTGTTTTTTTGGGCAAAGTTTATATATTTCAGATTCCCTACTTTGCTCTGGGAATCAAGATGTTGTTGGTTCGACATTTGGTTTCCTCCGACCTCTCGGTGCTACAAACACCGATTGGTCAATTTATTTTAATCCTTTTCTCTTTAATAATTTGATAATATCTTTACATCTTTCTGATGTTTTCTGATGTATCATCAAATTCATTTTTGCGTGATGTTCACTAAATCCAATTATCTCTTTATCGCAATCTGGACATCTTATCTTGAATTGTTTTTTTTCTGCCATAGTATCAATACCCTAAATAGTGTATATACCCTCTACTATATAAACCTTTTGGAAAAAAGTATATTCTATAGAATACAAATCTATATTAATTACTTAAGTGAACTTAAGTAATTATGGGAAGAACACCCTCTATAACCTTAAAAATAGAAAAAAAAGAATTACCTTTAGCTAAATCAGATATTTTACAAGTTTTCAAAAGTCATGTCAGAAAAAACTCTTCTGGTGCATATATTCCAATGTCTCAAAATTATACTGATAATAAAGTTTTTGTAATAGTTATGAATGAAAAATGATTGAAGAAAACAACAGAGAGTTACTTCTTAAAATTCAATTGATTAGAATAGAGTTCTTTGAAAAACATTGTAAATCTTGCATAGGTTCAAAATTACAGGAAGAAAGAAAATGTGCAAAACTGCGAAGTCACGATTTTTTATCCTGTAAGAAAAAAGACCGCTATATTGAGTATCGAATAAAAGAAACAAAAAAAGAAATAGTAAAAAAAGAAATGAATATTTTACTTAACCATCACTCCGAGAGAAGTCAAAGCTTTCAGGAAAGCAGGTTTACCGTTGATATATTCAATTAAACCATCTCCTTTTAGAGCCAACATATTGCCTATTTCAGTTTCTACCATCTTCAAATTCTCAATTCTCTGTCGGCGGTAAGGGTTATCCACTTCTTCGTTTGGAGTTCGTATGTATTCTAATCTCCTGCTTTGGAATACATCAGTCGTGGTTGTCCATCCTCTTCCATCCTTTGGCTTCTCTTTCCATCTATGACATACGGAATCTGCACCATAGTGTTGAGCTATAAACTCTGCCCCTATATTGTTTGCACCTGCTAAATTACATCTTTTAGCACAGAAAGAAAGATGCCATGATTTGTTAGTGTCTTTCAATTTTTTAGAGACTAAAGAATAAATTTCCCTGTATTTGCTAAATTTACCATATTTCAACTTGAAACGCTTTATCCTATCCTCTTTAGTAGCCATATTTAGAGCCTCTTCTACATAATCCAGACCTTCATCAATTGGCACATAGATAGCGAGAGGCTTATCCGTTTTCTTTTTCGCATATTCCAAGGCTGTGTGTATATCATTAATCTGTTCGCTGTTATAAGTAATGGTTGTGTCGTCAAATACTTTATTTTGAAAATCTATGCTCTCTTTCATTAAATCAAGGAGAATGTCCTCATCTGTCTGGTAATGGAACACACACGAAGAGCCATGAAAAGAAAATTTACCTAATATAGCCCTTATGTTGTCCAGAACATCCTTAGCTGATAGAATGTTCTTAAGGTCATCGACAGACCTTATGCGGTATGTCTTTTCATATCCTGCATTTTTTAAAACAGAAGGCAAAGCCTTCATGTTCTCTATGTCTAAGTCCCGTATTTGCTGGTCATTTACCCAGCAGAATGTATGGTTCTTCATTTTGTTTTCCTCCGTTTTAGAAGTGATGTTCAGAAGAAGATTGAGGTGTAGCTCTATCTCCCGCTAAGCATCACCTCTTTTTTGCTTAAGTAATTTATTAGGGCTTATATATAAACTTTGTTATTTTTACCCCCATTTTGGGACTAAATTTTGAAGAAAATAAAAACCAACCATAACACAACAGCTATTTTACCAACCGCTTACGCAACAGAACCTGAAATAGTTTTCGGGATAAAACGGAATTATCTGCTCTTTATCCAAAACCACAAAAAAATAAAAAATCCTATGACAAGAAGAAAATTAACTGCTGTTATTATTATAGTGAGCCATATGAGGAGTTTTTCTTTGGACTTTGTTTTTTGGGTTTTTGGGTTCATGTTGGAGTTAATCGTTTCATTTTTTGCAATATTTCTCATAAAATTGCAAAATATCTTCAGTTTTTCTTGGATTTTAAAGAATAATGTGTCTCTCCTGTCTTTTTAGCTGGTAAAATCCACTCATCTTTTTCTAATTCCTTTAATGCCTGCTTGGTCATTTTGTCCCCCTTTAGATAAGTAGGCAATCCATTAAGAACATTTTCAGTATGGGAACCGCCCCATTTTCTCCACTGCACTAATTTTCTTATAATCCTTGCCTTAATATCTTCAACTGTAAAGCCAATAAAGCAATAATCTCATTAATTTATATTTAAATATTCGCCTGCTGTAGTGATGTATAGAGAACTTTGAAAAAAAACGCCTGATTTTCAAATCAGGCGTATTTTTTCAATTATGCTGGCGCCATTATAGACGAGAATCGTCTTTAAAGGCGCTGACTAATATTGAAAAATTCGCTTGAAAAGCGAATTTTTCAAAGTTCTCTATAGAGGAAAAATGGAATCAAAATCATTATTCATAGAGTTCATGGGAGATTCCCCAATGATAAGGGTATTAGATTACTTACTGACTGAAAGAGAGCTAGATTTCTCGATTACAGATATAGCAGAAAATTCATGCATTGGAAGAGCAACCCTGTATAGAATATGGGATAATTTAATAAAAAACAACATAATTATACATACAAGAGATATTGGAAAAGCAAAACTTTTCAAGCTAAACACATCAAATACAAAAATAAAGAAATTAATTGAAATCTATGATATGCTAATCTTGGAAGAATTGAAAGCCAAAAGTAAAAAAGAAGAAAATGTTATAGTTAGATGATTTCTTTATTGGCTGTCGATGGTTCTTATTATTTTTAGTTACGCCTCTGCCTTTGTCTTAATTCTTTTCATCCTGAATGTGTTTTCCCTTTCCATTTCCTCAAGCCGAAGTTGGATGAATGATTTCTGACTTTCAAGCCTTGGGATGACTACAAATTCCAGTGCATTTACCCTTCTCTTTGTCTTCTCTATCTCATTGAGGAGCTTTTTCATTGAGGTTTCTATCTCTGCTGTGACTATCACCTTCTCGACAACTTTTTCATAGGATTCTGCCGCTTCATCTATTGACGAGGATGCGCCGTAAAAGCCGTAGCCTCGGTGCATGAACTGCTTCTTTACTTCAGCAGCCTCTATTGTTGGCACTACAACCCCCATTATGTTTTTTGTCCTTAACTTGATTTCAGGCAGTTCCTTCACAGCCATTGCTATTGACTTCACTTTCAAGTCTGATTCGAGGGTTCTCGCAATATTGATTTTTTCCAGAGCTATTTTGTATTGCACAACAAGCTCCTGCCTCAATGACTTTGCATTTTTCAGGATTTTGAAGAACTCTATTATCAAGCCGTCCCTTTTTCTTTTTAGGAGGCTGTGGCCGGATTTGGCTAGCTTTATCTGCTTTTTCAGCTTCAGCAGTTCGCTTCTTGTGGGCTTGATGTCTTGTGCCATTTTATAATAAAAAAATGTCAAAAACCACCCGTCAGAGACGGGTGGCATGTTGTGTGTACTGACACATAACGTGGTTTTTGACGCTCAAAATTCCACTTATCACGGATGGTTTTTGAGCACACAAAATTCCATGTTATGTGTTGCTACATGTAAACCACTTATCTCAGATAAGTGGAATTTTGTTGTTTCAACGCTTTGCATTGAAATTTTTTTCTGATGACAATAATATTTCTGCTTTATAACTTTTAGCATCGTGGGAGTTCTCAACCAATCCACAGAATATGATTATATCGCCTTGGACAGTTCCTTTCAATGTCTTTTGCTTTTGAGGGAGTAGCCTTGAGAGAAGCTCATATTGCAACATTGTCCAAGACACAACATTGCCCTTTATGGGAAGGCTCATCTGATATTTATACTGCCTTGCAATTGCATCAATCTCTGCCTTTAAATCCGGGCCATAGGAGGAATAGTCTCCGCTTAGCGCCTTTATTGCGGCGCATACCTCATGGCCGTGCACAACACCATAATGCCCGAATACCCCAAATGCATTAATTCCCTTAGCCTGCAATGCCAAGTCCAATGACGCTGGCACGACTCTTGCGCCAGCCTTGACAATGAAATGAAGATAACTTGTTAAATTGTAAATATCCCTGTGGAAGGGGGTATTATAAGGGTCCTCGCAGGAAAATACTGCAACTTTTCTTCCATTTTTAATTAGTCCATCTATATATTTTATTGCGTTCATTTTTAATAAAAAACTTAACAGCTTTGCTGTTAAGTTTTTTTAGTAAGATGCTTTGCCTTCAGCTCCTTGCTGATTCTTGTCAGCTCATTTTCCGGAATTGCGCTTAATAGATTCCAGCCCAAATCAAGAGTGCCTTCGCCTATGCCTCTGTCATCTGTTTTTTTCTGCCTGACAAACTTGTCCTCAAATTCTGCTGCAAACTTCAAAAGCCTTTTGTCCCTTTCGCTTAATGATTCTTCTCCAACAATCGCAACAAGCCCCCTTAAATCGCGTCCTTCTGCATAGGCAGCATACATCTGGTCTGATACCTGCTTGTGGTCTTCCCTTGTTTTTTCCTTTCCTATTCCAAGGTTCATTAATCTGGAAAGAGATGGAAGGACGTCTATTGGGGGATAAATGCCTTTTCTGTGAAGCTCTCTTGACAAAACTATCTGACCTTCTGTTATGTAGCCTGTCAAGTCGGGGATTGGATGAGTGATGTCATCTCCGACCATTGTCAAAATCGGGATTTGGGTAATGCTGCCCTTTTTGCCTTTTATAACGCCTGCCCTTTCATAGATCATGGCAAGGTCTGTGTACATATAGCCTGGATAGCCGCGTCTGCCAGGAATTTCGCTTCTTGCAGCGCCGATTTCGCGAAGGGATTCACAGTTTGATATTATCAAACCATTTTCCACTAAGAATTTTCCCGTTTCCGGAACAGTGACATCAAATACAAATAGCTCTTTAGACTCAGCTATTCTAATGTCCACTATTTCATCTAAAATGAATTCATTATTCACATACCTCTTCAATTCCTTAAGAATCTCGTCATTTTCAGGAACTATTGCAGAGAAATTTTCTATGTATTTTGTAAGCTGATATTTGCTGATTTTCTTAAGTCCCCGCTCAACCTCAGATATTTGACCATTTCTTGCAATTTGCATCTGTTTAATTTTGTATTTATCCCGCAGAGATTTAATCAAAGTTCCGCATACTCTTGGCGCATACTCAAATTCAGTGCTTTCCAGAACTTTGCCTTTAATCTTCTCCAATTTCATTTTCTTAGCATAGTGCAAGGCTCCAATTTTTTCAATAAACAGATTGATATATATTTTACCCCTAATGAGTATGTCAAATACATTGCTCTTGCCATATTGACTCTCTGAGTTCCTTTCACTGATTACAGAAGCAATGCCTATTCTTTTCAGCAATTGCTGCAATCTTTTTATTACGCACGCATTTTTTGATGTATACTGAATCACGCGCTTATTTACAATACAGCTTCCATCCCCGTCAAAGTAACCCCTTAAGAACCCCGCTATTAATTTTTCAGATAATTGAAAGATTTTCTTGAATTCTTTATTTTTAAGTCCGAAGAAAGAAGCAATATCATAATATGCCTTATTTTCTGCCCTGCATATTTTAACCCCATCCTGGTTTTGGAAGTCTTTTAACCGCAGTGTTGGGAATACAGTCTTAATTTTTTGTTTATAGGTATTTATTAAATCTGTATTGGTATTCGAAAAGTCAACACGATGTATATGGCTTTTTTCGTTCCTTATTAATGAACCATCAGAAGCCACTAAACCCAGAAGATAGAGCAAATCTTCATTAGCATATTTTATAGCAACTTGCTGCCTATTCCCTCCAACATGAGAAATAGTGCTTATTGTTTCTTCTATCTTTGCATCAGGGAACTTTTTGACTAATGTTTTTAATTCCTTTACTTTCATAAAGCTTTCAGTATCTATTAATCTGGAGTAATCGAGACACAAAACACTGCATGCCTTTTGTATTGATATAAACTGTTCTTTTAATTTTGATTTTATTTTTTCTCTAATAGACTTATCAACAAACACAATTGTTTCATCATCTAGCATTTCTGCTAGAGAAGGGACTGTTGTTTTAACATCAATTTTTGAAACAACTGCAACTCTATCACCTATCTTCAATTGTTCCGCAGGTGTCATCCTAAGTCCTAGCAGGGTATCTGCCAGGATTCTATGATTAGGGGTTAAAGCCACTTTATTTCCAGAACGAGTTCTCATTTCTATCATCTGCACTTCGGCAGGAAGTTTTTGGACTCTGGCAATTTGTTTAATTGCATCGCTATTTCCATCCCACGTGACTATATTCTCTCCTTTATCCCTAATATCAACATCAGATCCTCTTGTTTGGCTTTCAACAAATTCCCTAATCGTTGTTATTCTTCCATCACCTAAGAACATCTCTGTATTTCCAGAAACGCAGTAATTTGTCATATCAGTAAGTATAACCAAGACGTGATAATCCAACTCATAAGCAAAATATTCTGCTGCTGTTAGCGCCATTCTTGGAGTTACAAGCCTTTCTACAGCAGGGTCGTTGGCAAGATTCAGGAAGACAATGCTTCTTTCCAAAGCCCCTGTCTGCTCAAAATCCGCCATGAAATATTGGGCTTCCTCATTTGTTATTCCCATTGCTGCGAAGATTACAACAAAATTTTCCTTTTTGCCAATGACCTTTGCCTGCCTTGCTATCTGCAAAGCAATTTCATTATGAGGCAATCCAGAGCCTGAAAATAATGGGAGCTTCTGGCCCCTGACAAGGGTGTTCATTGCGTCTATTGTTGATATGCCAGTCTGGATAAAGTCATGAGGGGATGCTCTTGCAAAAGGATTTATAGCAGCGCCGCCAATGTCCAGCCTTTTTTCAGGTATTATTTCAGGGCCTCCATCTATTGGCTTGCCTGAGCCGCTTAAAATCCTGCCAAGCATGTCCTTTGAGACATTGAGCTTTAGGGTGTCGCCGAGAAACTTGACTCTTGTGCCCTTATCTATTCCTGATGTGCCTTCAAAAATCTGGACAATCACAATATCATCGCTTGTGTCCAGGACCTGGCCGTTTTTTATTTCACCAGAGGGCAATGCAACTTTTACTAAGTCGCTGTAGCCTATTGGTTCTGTCTTCTCAACAAATACAAGCGGGCCAGCTACCTTTGTGATTGTTTTGTACTCTTTCATTTTGCAACACCTATTTCTTTTTCCATTTGCTTGTTTATTTCATCTAAAATCAAGGCATAATTCTTCTCAAACTTAACTTCTGCCAGCCTGTCTTTGGATTTGACAGCCAGAAGCTGATGGACCCTTGTTCCAGAATCAATGGCAGAATTCGCAATCTTGGAAAAATGGAGGATTGACTTCATAATGAGGTATGTCTTTTTCAGTTCAGAGAACGTATCAACCTCGTGGTATGCATTCTGCTGGAGGAAGAATTCCCTTATCATCCTTGCGATTTCCAAGGTAAGCTGCTGCCTTTCAGGCAATGCGTCTGAGCCGACAAGCTGGACTATCTCAAGAAGCTTCTCCTCTTCCTGGAGAATAGACATTATTTCATTAACACAGTGACTCCAGTCTGATGCGACATTCTTGGAGAACCATTCCTCCAATACAGTTAGATACAATGAATAGGAAGTCAGCCAGTTAATTGAAGGAAAATGCCTTCTTTGAGCGAGTTTTGCATCCAATGCCCAGAATACTTTTGTAACCCTGAGCGTGCTTTGAGTTACTGGCTCTGAAAAGTCCCCTCCTGGTGGGGAGACTGCGCCGATAATTGAAACGCTGCCTTCTTTATTGACGCCAAGCGGCATGACTCTTCCTGCCCGCTCATAGAACTGCGCCAGCCTTGTTGAAAGATATGCTGGATAGCCTTCTTCTCCAGGCATTTCCTCCAGTCTCGAAGAAATTTCCCTCATTGCCTCTGCCCATCTTGAGGTGGAGTCTGCCATTAAAGCAACCGAGTAGCCCATATCTCTGTAGTATTCTGCAATCGTAACGCCTGTGTAGATTGAGGCTTCCCTTGCCGCTACAGGCATATTGGATGTATTTGCAATCAATACTGTCCTGTTCATCAAGGGCTTTCCTGACTTTGGATCTATGAGCCTTGGGAACTCTGTAAGGACTTCTGTCATTTCATTTCCCCTTTCGCCGCAGCCGACATAAACTATTATGTCTGCATCGCACCATTTTGCAAGCTGCTGCTGGCTTACCGTTTTCCCGGCGCCAAACGGCCCAGGTATTGCGGCAACGCCGCCTTTCGCCAATGGAAAGAGTGCATCAAAAATGCGCTGTCCCGTAATCAAAGGTGCATCGGGCCTTATTTTTTTGAAGCATGGCCTTGCCACCCTTACCGGCCAGTTATGCTTGAGCTTCAGATCTACTTCATGCTCAAGCTTTCCAATAATTTCATTGACTGTGAATTTACCGGAGCTTATATCGCGGATTATGCCAGAGACATTTGGAGGTGCAAGTATCTTGTGCATTATGCCTTGTGTTTCCTCAACTTCTCCGAGTACACTTCCCCCATTTATCTTATCGCCTTTTTTCACCAATGCCTTAAAGTCCCACTTTTTGTTTGGGTCCAAAGCAGGGGCATCAACACCCCTTTTAATAAAATCACCCATCTGCTTAATTAATATAGGGAGGGGTCTTTGAATTCCATCATATATGCTTGAGAGCATTCCAGGCCCTAATTCTACTTTTAAGGGCTCTCCTGTATTAACAACAGGCTCACCCGGCTTTATTCCAGAAGTGTCTTCGTAAACTTGTATTATTACCTTTTCGCCTTCAAGCTGGATGACCTCACCCATAAGATTTTCATTCCCTACCCTGCATACATCATACATCCTTGGCTTAATTCCCTTGGCCACAACTACTGGGCCAGCAATCCTGTATAATACTCCTTTTTCCATTTTGAACTAAAATTCGCTCATTTCATTCGCGAATTTTTAATAGAGAACTTTGAAAAATTCGCTTTTCAAGCGAATTTTTCAATATTAGTCAGCGCCTTTAAAGACGATTCTCGCCTATAATGGCGCCAGCATAATTGAAAAAATACGCCTGATTTTCAAATCAGGCGTATTTTTTCAAAGTTCTCAATAGTTTTCACCTCTAATCATTCATTAAATCAACGCCTATTGATTTTTTTATGAGATAGCGCAGATTTTCCTGAGATGAGCTTGTTGAAAGCGGGACAAAAACAGGAGAGACAGACGCTTCTATATCAAACCTGTCATGCTTGTCAAGTTTATTCAGCAGCTTTTCGTCCACTATTGCTATGCTTATCTCCTTATTGCCTTTAAGCTCTCCTATTTTCTCCATTATATCCGATATATTTTCTTTTACTTCTATCACGCGCCTGATGCCTGCCAACTGGAATCCCACAATAAATTCATTTCCTCCTAAAACAGCAACTGCCATTTGAAACACCTGCTTAAAACACCAACTGACTTTCTATAAATTCGGGGCTTAAGCCAAGCTGCCTTCCCTTTACAATAATCTTAAGATTTTTTACCTCCATATCCTTTGCGAACATGTAGCCGAGTATCACATCAATCGACAGTAAATGCTGGTGCACCATAAGGATTGATTTCTTCAGGAGGTATTTATATAGAGAGGTTTCCAGCATTATTAAAGAGCCTGTTTCCTCATAGGACTTAAGCCCTGAAGCAATTATATTTGCATAGTCTGGCTTCACCAGCAGCTTAATCATTGAAGAATCATCAGAATCAATTAATTTCATCAGCGTATTTTTATATAATTTGTTGTCTGTAAAGAACACAAATGAAGCTATTGTATTCTTGTCTATTTTGGCATGCTTAAGCCTGAGGATTGTGAGGATATTTTGCATCTCTATTTCCTTAGTCAGAAACTCCTTGAATAGCTCGCCCTGCTTTGGTATGGATTTAGAGAAGTCAAGCAGGCTGGTGTAGTACTGCCTGTCCAGCTCATTCTCTATTTCCACAAGAGAGCCTTCTTTTTTAAGTTTTTCAACTGCTTTTTTAAAGCTTTGAGATCTCTGATAGTCTATGAATGGCACGCTTTTCAAGAGTTGCTCAAAGTCCTTTTTCATAAGCCCGAGCAGAAAATCCATGCTTAATGTTCCTGCAGCCTGAAGGGAGTTTTCGATTGTTTTTGGATCTGCATTTACGAACTTGCCTCGCAGAATCGTTTTGATATCCTCTATATCCTTCCTCTTAAGGTATTCATTGACAAGCAGCCTCAATTCCTCTGAAGAAATCCTTCTTAATTTTTCGAAAGACTCTGAAAGATTCCTGTTTAACGCAACCTCAATCAGGTCTGCGCCGCTTAATGAGGAAGCTAGTTTGTCAATGGAATGCTTGTATGTTGTCTCCCCCAAAAATCTCGCTATTTCATTAAAATCCATCTTTAGGAGCTTGTGGTAGCTTTCTTTCTTAAGAAGAAGAGTCCTCATTACCGTAGTCCTCACATAAGTATAAGGGTAAAAGCTAAGCCTAATCTTTCTTGGCGCTTTTTTCTTTTCCTCAAGCAATGCCTTTAACATATTGTCACTTATCCAAATAATTCCTGCGCAATTTCCTGCAGCTTGTTTTCCCTCAGGGACTGGAAAAGGGTGTCAAAGCTGTAATCAACCCTTATTGTCTGCTCTTTGTTTTCCGCAATCAAGCCTCCGCTAATCTCCGCTTCCTTTACATTACAGCCTTTAATGAATTTTGAATCCCCCTTATTGCAATAGACATATTCTATCTCAATGTCATTTTTCGCCTTGTTGAGCAAAGAGGAGATGAGATCTGACATTTCCCTTTCCTTTGACTTCAGCAACTCTTTTTTTGCATTTTCCATGACTTCATCTATAATCTCCTTTTTTGACTGCAAAAACATCTTTTTGGCTTCGAGTTCTGCCCTTGCAATCTCCTGCCTCTTTATGTCCACCATCACCTTTTTTGCATCTTCCAGAGAAGCATTCCTATATTCCTCTATCTTCTTCTCTGCTTCCCTTAGGGTATGCCCTGCCTTTGATTTAGCCTGGCTTACTGCAAGAGAAGCCTGCTCTTTAGCTTTCTCAACTATCTCGTCTTTTACTTTTTCAAGCCCCATTTTGACATAAAAAATTTTACCTTTGGCAAAAATTTTTCTCATCTAAACTTTTTAATGACTATTTAACCCGCTAATCCTACTATAAGTATGGCCACGACAAGCCCAAAGATGACTATTGTTTCGGGAATAACTGTCAAAATCAGTCCTTTGCCGAATAGTTCTTCTTTTTCAGCCATTGCCCCTATTGCCGCAACGGCAATTGCCTTTTCCGCCCATGCAGCCGCAAATGCACTTGCCGCAATAGCTGCCGCTGCGCTTATTGCAACAAGCCCTGTGCTCATTTCAACCATTTTTTACCTCCAGAAAAAATTGTCCTTTGAGGACAATTTTTTCTCATTATTACAATCCAAATGGAACATATCTCTCTCCTCCCCCATGGAAAAACTTTGTGAAAAACTCAACATAATGCAGCCTTAATGAATGTAAAAATGAGCCTAACAATCCAAGCCCTAGGTTAATTATATGCCCTATAACTAATATTAAAATACCTGCTATCATTGATAGTATCCCATTATGAAACAGCTTTAGCGCTGATTCATTTATAACAATTGCCAGCATTACTGAGCTTAATGCGATTGCCATAAGCCTTGCGTAAGACAAGATATTGCTGAAGATGCCTGGAAGCTCTATAGCTCCCCTGATGCCCTCTCCTTTTATTATCATTGCTATTGCAAGGGCTATTGCTATGTAGCCTGAATAAGCAGGCACAGACAGAAAGCTCTTGTAATGGGCTGCCAAAAGCCCGACTCCGAGCTGCAGCACAACCCAGCCGATTTTGGCGCAGAAGGCATGAATAAAGCCATGCGATCTTCTTTCATTTATGAATCCGATTATAAGCCCAAAATTGATATGGATTATCCCAACTGCCACAGCTATATAAAGAAGAAGCATTATGTCATGGGCCCTGCTAAGTATATGTGGCAAATGAAAATGCCCTATTTCCTCTGCCCCAAAGAATTCTCCAAAAAGCAATCCGAAAAATATTGTGGAGACAGAAGCAAACACCATTATATCGAAGAAGCCCTTTAGCTTGGGCATCATCTTTTTCAGCAATAAGAAAAGTACGAGCGTTGTAATGCCATAGCCAATATCGCCAAGCATAAATCCGAAAAGCAGAGGGAATGTGAGGAACATTAAGGATGTCGGGTCTATTTCCTTATACAAGGGGAGGGTGTAAAGATCCATAAAAAATTCAAACGGCTGAACGGGCTTTGGATTTTGCAGCTTTACAGGAATATTGTCCTTTGGCTTTGGCTGGGAGAACTGAACAAGCAATCTGCCTTTGGATACTTTCTCAAGCCTTGCAATCGCGTTTTTAAGATTTGCTTCAGGCACCCACCCCTTTACGACAAAGGCATTTTTTGTTGACGCAAACCTCAATGGGGCTTCTGCCATTTCCACTTCTTTTTTCAGGAAATCCTCTGCATTGAGCAGGAAGCTTTTGCTTTCAGAGGCAGTGGCATCAATTTCTTTTTTCAGGCGCTCAATTTCATTTGAGGCGGAAAAATTTTCTTTTGACAGCCTTTCGATATTTTTGGAAGAGGTTCCCTTTAACCCGGCAAGAACTGAAATATTAATGGCGGAGAACTGGCTTTTGCCCAGTATTTCCATGGTTTTTTCTTTTTTCCCTGTTTCCATAAACAAGGCAATAAGACTTGGATTTTCTTCTGATGTGCAGAGTTTAAAATTACCCCCTTCCTTATCCAGGGAATCCCTTAATTTGCTTGAGTCCCTTACATAGCCTACAAAATAAACTAAAGACTTGTAGCCAGAGAAAGCCTCCAAGGGAACATGAATACCCCCAAGCTTTTTTAATTCTGCCATTAAGATATTATTCCTCATTATTTTTGCCTGATGGCTTTTGATTTCTTCCTGCAATTCATTATATTTTTTATTCATCTCATTGATTTTTGAATTAATTTTTCCAATTGCCAGTTTTTCTTCTGAAGCGTTAAAAGCATCTTCTTTTTTGAGATTGAAAATGGAAATAAGGGATCTTATCTTCAGCAAAGCATCAGAAAACAAAGAGGCTTTTTCAAAGGGCGAGCCAATGTCTGCAAACTCGTTTTTTGTATGATCTTCTATATGAACAACCTTAAGCCTGTGTAGCTCGCTTATTGTCTGCTCTAAATGCTCTTTTGAGCCTACTATGGTTACCTTAAGCATATTTTCGGGCTTTAGCATTTTATTTATCTTACTGATCCATTTATTGATTCATAAAACTTTTTTATAGTAAATTCAACTGCATTTTCCATGCTCTTTTGGGCTTTCTGCTTCATCTTCTTTATAGACTCGCTGATTTCTGAAATTTTAGTGTCCCTGAGAACATGGATGTTGTCTCTGAAATCCTGAATTTTTTTTAGCTTTTCCTTGTCTATTTCCTCTATTTTCTGGCTTAGGAGCCTTGAGGCCTTGCTTTTGGCATCCTGCACTATCCTGTCAGCATCTATATTGGCTTTCTCTGTAATCTCCTCAGCCTTTTTTTCAGCTTCTTTTATCTCATTGAATATTTCTTCTTCCATTTAGCAGATTAACCTTATTAAGGATATATAAAACTTTACTAAATTTAATAAAATTATCTAAATAGTATATAGATACTATTTGTTCTAAGTATATACTATTTAGTATTTACATAATACATTTAACTATGATAAGTTTATTTAAACAGATGGATTATATAAAATTAATAAATATTATAAAAATAGTCATGTTTGTTATTATAGGCATCATCATTGGAAGAGTGAGCATGGCTTTGGAGTATGCTTTCTTAGCTAAAAAGAAAAAGGCTAAAGATTAAGCTCATTAGTGACAGACCAGTCAGTTATAACCTCGGAAATGTTTATTAAAAATAACCTTATCCTCTCTTTATCATAATTAATATCCTTGTGAGATTTTATCTTTGAGCAAATCTTAATAAATTCAATTGCTAATTTATGATTAAGGAGTTTTGTGTTGTCCAGCAGCTTTTGGAGATGGGATATCACATCAAGTATGGAATTGAGGAATTCCTTTTCTACTGCTTTAACTAAAATAAGGTGGTCGACCATTCTTTCCAGCTCCTTGGAGATAAGGGAAATGTAATACAAATCAATTGTCTTTAAGTTTGTTGATTTCTGAAATGCAAGAGAGCCTATTATTGACTTGTCTATGAGCAGCTTGCTCCTGTCGATTTCGTCCTCATATCTGCTGATTATCTCATTGTCATAGCTTGTCTGCATTACAGTTATCATATTTTTTATTTTTCTTACCATGGTTTTCAGCAGAGAATCCGGGTCGCTTATGGAGATTGTGGATTCGCATGTTATCTGCTTTTTGTCCAGCTCGACAGATTCAAGATTAATGAGCCTTTTTTGCTTCAATAATTTAGTGTAGTCCATCTCCTTGTCAAAATTAATTTCAAAAGAGCTGAGTGGGTTGATGTAGCATGCAACAACAAGCTTGTGCACTATGTCTTGATCCTGCTCAGGAATATTCAGCTTGAGCTTTTTGGACTCTTTCTCCTTCAAGCTTGGAAATATCAATAACTCCCCTCCACCGCCTTGCTCAATGCTAACTTTTGAATCATGGCTTATCTTATGCTCCCTGCACCAAGAAGTTGGGAGGTAGATATAGTGCATATTGCCTGTCTTTTGGACGTTGTGGATTTGCATAGAATATAGTATATAGTAGGTATATATAAACATTTATATATAGCGGAGAACACAAATAATTGATTAAAATAGTTTGTGTTCTCTAACATAGTGGCGCAATAATTATTGCTCAATTTTTTAGTTGCGCCACTATACTTAGAGAATTTATGTTTACTTATTGAAATTGTTTAATGACTTTCTTCCTGTGAACTTCTATTTCGGAATTTTTTAATCATCTCAACTAAATCTTTTGTTACTCCTCCAGCAGTATCTCCAATTTTTCTTCCGATGTTCTTCAATCCACCGTAGGCATAAGCTGCAGAAATAACGGCTAAAACACCCCATGCAACTTCATCACCATATTCGTTTATATTATTTTTGGGCCGTAAATCGACATGTACTTCGCCAGGTAATGGTACTGCTGGAATTTTTTCATAAGCAGATTCATCAATTCCCCTTTTAACTGTTCTTGTACGAGAAAATACCAACTGAAGTGTTTCGTGTCTTTTCCCATAAAAATTTCCTCTCAAGCCAAACGCTTGAGTTCATGGTAAAACTCAAGAACAAAAGAAGGCTA
>Ga0209211_10006380_pt1 | contig 17097 bp, 16 predicted proteins | sample RifGroA2_FD_183992 | JGI IMG/M metagenome (GOLD analysis project Ga0209211, IMG submission 183992) | Groundwater microbial communities from Rifle, Colorado, USA - Groundwater A2 (SPAdes) (version 2) | ecosystem: Environmental > Aquatic > Deep subsurface > Groundwater | place: Rifle, Colorado... | reverse complement strand
GATTAAATCAAACGGCGGGCGAAGCCCGACGAGGACTTGTTTTGAAAGCAGGCGGCGGTTCGGAATTGCGAAGCAATTCACAAATGAAATTTGTATCCAATTTTTTCCTTTCCGCCGTAGGCGGAATACGAAGTCAGTTTTTTAATCCCGCGCTTTACGGCCAAAGGCGACTAACAATATGAACACCAAATACTTTTTATACGCTCGCAAATCAACCGAAGATGAAGAAAGACAAGTGATGAGCATTGAAGCCCAGCTCGCGGAGTTGACGGAATTTGCCAAGCGGGAAAATATTGAGATTGCGGAAACTTTTATTGAAAGCAAAAGCGCAAAGAAACCCGGGCGAGAAATTTTTAACGAGATGATGAATAAAGTGCAGGAAAGTAAAACGCCGGTGGGACTTCTTGCGTGGCACCCGGATCGTCTCGCCCGAAATTCTGTTGATGGCGGACTTATCATTTACTCCATAGACACTCTCAAGATCGCTTCTTTGCGCTTTCCCACATTTTGGTTTGAGCCAACTCCGCAAGGTTTGTTCATGCTTCAAGTCGCCTTTGGCCAATCAAAATACTATTCCGATAATTTGTCGGAAAACGTAAAGCGCGGGATTCGCCAAAAACTCAGGCGCGGAGAGTGGCCCGGCCTTGCGCCGTTCGGCTATGTGAACAATCCGAAAACGCGAACGATTGAGCCAGACCCAACGAAAGCCAGAGTTATCAAAAAAGCCTATGAAGAATACGCGCAAGGCCGACACACTTTGCTTTCTTTGGGTGAACGCCTGAGTTTTTGGGGCGTGGTGAGCGGGACCGGAAAACCGCTTTGCAAGGCAACACTCCAAAGAATGCTGACAAATAAAGTGTATCTCGGCTTGATTGTTCACAACGGTGAAACCTACGAGGGCGGTTTTCCGGCAATTGTTTCCAGAGCGACTTTTGAGAAAGTCCAGGAAGTGCTAAAGAACCGAGCCAAGCCGCGTCATTCCAAAAAGCGGCATAACTTCCCATTCACCGGACTGCTCACTTGCGGCGAGTGCGGCGCGGCTATTACCGCTCAATACGCGCACGGACACGGCGGAACATACAAATACTACCGTTGCACCAAGCGGCTTGGCTCGTGTTCGCAAAGTTATCTGCGCGAGGACTTGCTCACTGAACAACTGAAATCTTTAATCTCAAAAGTCGCTCTGTGCGAAGACTGGAAAGAAAAGATGCTGGCGCAAGTGGAAGTGTGGGAAAAAGAAAATATCCAGTCTTCGCAATCTTTCGCCCAAAATCTGGAAAAGGAAATCAAGGATACGGAAACAAAGCTCGATAGATTGGTAAACGCCTTTTTGGACGGAAGCATTGAAAAGGAAATTTATCTCGCCAAAAAGGATGATCTCATCACCACCAAAACAGACCTCCAGCGAAGGAAGTCTGATTTTGGGCGAAAGGGAAACAATTGGATCGAACCTTTGCGCGAATGGATTTTAACCGCTAACCACGCTGAAAAACTGGCTTCGTCCAACGAATTTGATGAAATCAAATCGTTGGTGGAAAAAATTGGAACGAACCGCCGCCTGCTTTCAAAACAAGTCCTCGTCGGGCTTCGCCCGCCGTTTGATTTAATCGCCAAACAACGGGCTTTTTGCGAAGCGAGACCCGCCGCAGGCGGGGCGAGCGAGCAAACAAACTGCCCGCAAAATTCACAATGTTTAGATTGGTCGGGCCGCTGGGAATCGAACCCAGTCTTCACGCACCCGAAGCGTGTGTACTACCGGTATACTACGGCCCGGTGGGCATGAGAGGATTTGAACCTCCAAGGATTGCTCCATACGCTCCTGAAGCGTACGCGTATACCAATTCCGCCACATGCCCAAAAAAATACATTTATTTCATCGCGTGTTCCAGAATATGTTCTATCACATGATGCGTTTTGGCGCCAATTTGCTCGCAAACTTGCGTGAAATGCGAGTCCGGTTTCAAGTCCGGTTCATGCTCAAGATAGAGGAGGTAAACCTTGCCGCGGGGAGTGAGAATAAAATCCGATTTTAAGTAATGCCGGCTTCCAGTATGGTCATGCAGTTTTTTGGCCATGGTGGCGAGTGTTCTTTTTTCCTCGTCGGAAAAAATTCCGAAAGAAGTTCCGAACGGAAAAGTGTAAATCTCCTGCCCGCGGAAACCGGGCACCGAATGCACGGTGGCGACTTTGCCTGCAATAAATTCTTCCACCAAAATACTTTTTCCGTGCATGACCCCGTCTTCAATTGAATTTACCAGTTCCGGAAAAGTTTTCGCCAGGTGGATGCCCATGTTTCTGTCCGAGGTATATGATTTCACAATCCACGGGGAAGAAAACTTTTGAAAGACCTCTTTAGCTTTGCGGATAGCGTATTCTTTTTTTTGTTGGGCCGCCGTGCCTTGCCGAAGCCTTGGCGAAGGCAGGTCGAAATCCTCCTGATACAGGGGTAGAACAATGTGTCGCGGCATGCCGATACCCAACTTTTTCATATTTTTCCGGAGCATTTCTCGGCTCTCGCGGAAAAATGGGGCAAAGGGCGGAACTCCAATGACTGGAATGGAAAAGCTTTCCAGAATATTGGAAAACCTCTGATGCGAGAGATTCCAGACCACGTCAACCTTGTGCAGTAATTCCACCGGCATAATCGGCACTCCTTTCGCGTGCCAGACGCCTTCCTTGTCCACCAAAATATCAATCGGCCGGTATTTGTGCAACAAATTATCATGCAAGTATGAAATAATTTCCCCGCCTTTTCCAAGCGACGAGTGATAATTTTCCTCGTCTCCTCCGCGAAGTATTCCCACCCTGATTTTGTCTTTGGCTGGCATGCATATATTATACCAAAAAAAACACCCCGCTGGCGCGGAGTGTCTTTGAGCTTTGTCCCGACGCCTTTCGGGTCGGGAAGCCGACTGCAACGTCGGCTCTGTTCTTTGTTTTGTTTCGTTCCCCCACTCCGCATAAAGCTACGCGGGGCGAGTTTTAACTTAAGAGTCTTTCCTCTCGGTCAATATGTTTCTTAAAGTCCACAACATATTTGGACTATTGTGCAGTCAATTGAGCTGCACAATACCGACTCATATATCCCACGTCGCATAAAGCTATGCGGGACATTTTTCAAATTGAATTATTCCACGACCAGCTTCCGCTAGCCGTGCCTTGTTACGACTTAGTCCCTGTCACCGAGCTTGCCTTAGGACCCGCGTATGCGGATACTTCGGGTACTCCCGGCTCCCTTGACTTGACGGGCGGATTCGGCTTTTTAGAACATTGCCGGTCCCCACGTAGCGAGCGGATTTCCCGCACTACGCGAGTCCAAGAGTTTTTTGATTCATTTTCGATTTAAGTATTCTAATCTTACTTATTCCTGCTTTTGAAAAATGAGCTTTGCTTTTAACAAGCTCCGCTATTTTACAAAAAACATGAAAACTATAATTCTTAGAGTAACTTTGTAGAGGATATTGTTTAAAAAACGGAATAATTATATTAAGAATATCTGATTGAGCACTTACTGTATATCGATAGCATTGAGCATGATTGGCTCGCTGCTCTTTTTGAAAATATACAGCACCGCACCCGATAGTATTCTTTACTTTCTCTAGAAGTTTCCGATCCTTCTCTTGCATTTTTATGTGAAAATGCAATTGAATTCTTGTTCCACTTCTGTAGCGAGAAGATATTCCTACATTTACGTAGAAGCAACCTTCTCCATCTGTTAGTCCAACAACATACTCATTCGAAACTCTTGGCTTAGTCCTTCCCATGCATTAATTATATCATAACTTGACGCATGGTACTACGACGCAGCTGACTTCTTCTGTGCATAAGTTTCCATTAACACAAAAGATCTCCTTGGGTCATTTGTCATTCTTTTCCGAACATCCTTATCGAGCTTTTTGAAATACTTCTCTGTGACTCACCGCACAGATCGTATCACCCTTTTTTGATAAGGCTGCCTTTTGCTACTAGGATCCTTCAGTCCTCGCCTCACGGCAGGGGACTTACCCGTTCACTACTCTTTCGAGGTTGGATTTTAACCAACTAGACCTAGACAAACTGCCAAGCGCATTTAATTTTGAGTACAAGACTTGAGAACGTATTCACCGCAGTTTAGCTGACCTGCGATTACTAGCAATTCCAGCTTCATGGAGTCGAGTTGCAGACTCCAATCCGAACTGAGGCCTTTTTTGGACGATTAGCTCAGAGTCGCCTCGTCGCTACGCGTTGTAAAAGCCATTGTATTATGTGTGTAGCCCAGGGTATCAGAGGGACATGCTGACCTGGCGTCATCCTCTCCTTCCTCCCGCACCTTTGTTCACTAACAAAGGTGCTAGTTATAAAGTGTAAAGTTGAAAGTAAAAAGTAAACACAAATGCATCTACTTTGAACTTTATAACTTTCTACTTTTCACTTGCACTTTGCGCTAATGCGCAAAGGTGCGGGCGGTCTCGTGTGACACTTGTAACACACAACGAGGGTTGCGTTCGTTAGCCCACTTAAGGGTACAATTCAAACCACGAACTGACGACGGCCATGCATCACCTGTCCATACGTCTTGCGAGGGCCAAAGTTTCTTAAGGCTTTCGTATGGATTTCTAACCCTGGTAAGGTTCTTCGTTTACCATCGAATTAAACCACATAATCCACTGCTTGTGCAAGTCCCCGTCTATTCCTTTGAGTTTTAGCCTTGCGGCCGTACTTCCCAGGCGGATTTCTTAACGCGTTAGCTAAGCCACTCAGAGGGTCGATACTCCGAATAGCGAGAAATCATCGTTTAGGGCGTGGACTACTGGGGTATCTAATCCCATTCGCTACCCACGCTTTCGTGCTTCAGTGTCAAATATGCACCAGCGTACTGCTTTCGCATTTGGTGTTCCCCATGATATCAACGGATTTCACCCCTACACCATGAGTTCCGTACGCCTCTCGCACTTTCAAGTTCTGCCGTTTCTTTTGCGGTCTCCAGGTTAAGCCCGGGTCTTTAACAAAAGACTAACAGAACAACCTACGCACCCTTTACGCCCAATAATTCCGGATAACGCTCGAGGCTCTCGTATTACCGCTCCTGCTGGCACGAGATTAGGAGCCTCTTATTCATGAGGTACAGTCAATAAACTTCTTCCCTCATAAAAGATCTTTACGTCCCAGAGGGACTTCATCAATCACGCGGCGTCGCTCCATCAGACTTTCGTCCATTGTGGAAGATTCTCGACTGCAGCCACCCGTAGGTGTATGGTCCGTGTCTCAGTACCATCGGTGGGGGTCAGGCTCTCACCTCCCCTAGACGTCATAGCCTTGGTAGTCCATTACACTGCCAACTAGCTGATATCGCACAGGCCTTTCCCAGAGCGTTAAAACTTTACTCTTGCGAGACCATCGTGTATTAGTCCGTCTTTCGACGGATTATTCACGACTCTGGGGGAAGTTCCTATGTATTACTACCTCGTTCGCCACTAATTTTTCACGACCTTTGACTTGATATAATCGCATCATTGAAAATGAAAAATTCGTTCGACTTGCATGCCTTATCCACGCCGCCAGCGTTCATCCTGAGCTAGGATCAAACTCTAAATAAAAGTTATTTCCGAACCGAAGTCCAGACAAGAACGAAACAAAACAAAAAACAGCAATGTCTTTGTGTTTATATTTTCTATTTTAAGTTAGAGTTTAATTTTTTGCTCTAAAAATTATTATTTACTTACTCAAATTCATTTTTGAGACTTGCTTCCCCGACGGAACGTCGGGGGTTCTCAATTTATTAATTTGTCAAAGAAAGTGAAATTAAAACATCATTCCACTAAAGGAAAGACGCAGTAGGGAGTATAAGCTAAGAGAATTTATAAGTCAAGCAACATGCATAGCCCTAAAAATGTCCTATTTACTTATAAATATCATGAGTGCCAATGTTCATGAAATCAACAAATTCTTTGCTGCAAAACGCCAACATAATTCTATATTGACCAATCACAGTGAATGCCCAATATTTCTTGTATTTTCCATGAAGTTTGTGAGTATCAAGTCTGGCATCAAAAGGATTTTCCTTAAAAATCTTTTCTTTCTCCTCTGCTTTTATTTTCACCATCTTCGGCATCTTTTTATATGCCTTTCTGAATTTAGAAGTGAGACGAATAATCATATTGCTATCTCAGGCTAGCTAAAGATTTTAGTACTTTGAGCTTACCATGCTTTTTTTCTTTTTTATAAATCTCTATTGCTTTGTCTGTGTCTTGCTCTTCATAGATAATATCAGACTTACTGTAGGATTTTAAAAATATATTTTTCGAACCCCTTAAAAGACTCTCGTATTGTTTGCGAGGAATAATCACCAAATCATCATTGGATTTAGATATAAAATTTTTAGGAATGGTCAACATATTCATACTTATATATTAACCCAAACCCATGTTTTTTGCAACCCAAAAACCACCTTTCGATGGCTTTGTTTAGATAGGTCGTACCTATTCAAAAAATTTAATCAAGACGAGCAAAATTTCCTAATGATATAGGTTTCCAGTTGCGACCATTTGAATGATGAGGGCCTACTTCTCCTAAATTTGGCATATCGTCTAAATCAGGCAAACTTCCTATAACAAGTTCCCCATCTTGACTAACCCATTTTGCATACTCATTACCACTGTAATTAGTCTCAGCAAAAAAACCTAAAGTCCCGAGATAAACATGTAATGCCTCTTTTGCAGTTTCTTTTTTTTCAACAACAGAATCACTTTTTTGATTTTGTGGATTTTCTATACCCATATATTTTATTTGTTAAATATTAATACCCATAAGTGTACCCCCCCCCGACGCATAAAGTCAAGCAGTGGATTAATTTGCTTTAAAAATACCGCCTGTTATACTTAAACTTATGAAAAAGAAAGTACAAAAGAAAATGACTATTAATGATTTGGTAATAGTAATGGCTGGCAGTTTTACCGGGCTAGAAACAAGATTAACAAAAAAGATTGACGACGTTGAAAATAAATTGACTAAGAAAATTGACGACGTTGAAAATAAGCTTGAAGGTACAAACAAAAGAATAGATGATTTTGCTGAGACCAAAGCTTCTAAAATTGCATACAAGGAACTTGAAAACCGAGTTGGTTTCGTGGAGAAAAAATTAGAAATAAAAAAATAAATTCTAAACTAAAAAGCCCCATATTCGGGGCTTTTTAGTTATTTTTGTTTCTTTGGTTTTTTCTTTTCTTTTCGTGTTCAGCTAGGTCTTGCCTAGTTGGTAGCAACACTTCAAGTAAAATTGAAGCATACGAAAGTTATCGAAAAAGAAAAATTCTATCTATTCAAAAACGTTCTAACTTCATATCCTGCTATTCCGTCGCTTTTCAGTCCATTGGCGGTTTGAAATCCAATCAGGGCTTCTTTAACTTTGGGACCAAAGATTCCATCAACATTTCCTGCGTTATATCCAGCTTTATTCAATAATTTTTGAAGTTCCATAACTTCATTGCCATATGAGCCTTCTTCTAGAAATTGTGTGAAATGAAAAGATTCTGCGCCAACCACATTTTCAGTTGTTGAAGTATTTGTCGCTCCATTTATCACGTTGGCGGTTAGAGACCTTGCATCAAGAATCTTACTAATTGGTCCAGAAGCGATAGTAAAATAACTATCACTAGAATCATATATATATGTTGATTTATCACTAATATATATTTTTATGGTCTGATAATCTGAATCATCTAGCGATGTCGGAACTGTCCAAGAATAACTACCAGTTAATGCGCTTACACCTGTGGTCAATGTATATTTCTTGCCATTATTGCTTAGGGCATATATCATCACCGCATCAAGACCGCTTGATTTCCAAGTTATATTATAAGTCTGACCTTTATTCCATGTTCCCCCGCCATTTGGACTCAAGACGGTGATGGAAGGCTGAGTAGTCGTTGAAGATGTGATGGTAAAATAGGAATCGCTGTAATCTTTTGTGTCGGAACTTCCTTCTGTACCAGAATGATTTTGGACTAAGATTCTGTATTTTCCTGTCGCAGAAACCCCGTCGCCAACATACCAATCGAATCCATATAGACCTGAACTACTCAAGTAAAGAGAATTAACAGCCCTACTAGATGCAATCGCATAAACTGTGTTAGACCCTTCGGGTTGGAGATATACTGATACATAGGGATATAAATTTCCACTTGCTTTCCATCTTATGTTAGCAGTTGATCTTAAGGCCAATGTCTCTCCCCCGTTTGGACTCAAGACGGTGATGGAGGGTTGGGTTGACGAATAAGCACCAATTGAAAAATAGGCTACATCACTTGCACCAATATTTGGACCCATAGAATTAGTAATCTGAACAGAATGTCTTCCAGTTGTAAGCATAGTCGGAGGAGTAAAAGCTAAAGATGAACCGTCAGTCGCCTGACCTAGTATTGTTACTCTCTGAAGTAGGCCATCAATATAAATGCTTTGATCAGAATTAATCGTCCCACCGTTAAGATTGTTGCCGTAAACATTTATAATAGAACCTACACTTGAATTTTCTGCTTTTACGCCCGAAATATAAGGTTTATTTGGGTTAATTGAATTATTTCCGCAAGGCTTGCCTGTCGTTGAACTAAATCCTGAAGTTGATGAACAGCCTGGTGGAAAATCTGAGCTATCACTGCAACGCTGACCTGTTATAACACTAAAACCGGAATTTGATGAACAGCCTGGTGGAAAATTTCCGCTAACAGAACTATCACATTTCACCCCAGTTGTTGGACTGTAGCCTTGAGTGGAAGTGCAACCCTCTGGTAAAGTTGAGGTAGTGTTGGTGTTGTCGAATATCTCACCCGCAGCGATGAATGCATTAATCTTAGCTCGGGTAGGAGCATCGGCTCTTTCTGTCCTAGAGAGATCCACATCTTCTTGAAAATCTCCCACCGCTCTCGCTGTTATCCTTCCATAACGGCCGTCAACTCTGCCAAAGAAATAGCCTTCTGTTTTTAAAAATGTTTGCAAGATCGTAACCTCGCTTCCTCTTGACCCGATTTGGAGATTTTGGGTTAATGAAACTGTGTTACAAAGCTGGCCAGTGGTCAGACTATATATTTGTGAATCAGAAGTGCAACCCGGAGTAAAATCTGCGCTCGCGACATTCACATTAAAACCTAATAAAGTTATAAATAAACTAAAAACAAACAGAGGCAATATATATTTTTTCATATGTCTCTAAGTATACCCCCCCCCCGAGGGAATTAGTAAAATAAGTTATCCACAGTGTCACCCTTGAAGGGTAACTGAAGGGCACCAAGGGTCAAATAGAAAAAACGGAAGCCTTGCTTCCGTTTTTTCTTATCCAACTCTTTACTTATTTATTCTTCTTTGGTTTCTTCTTCTCTTTTCTATGTCCGTCTCCTTTTGCCAAAAATTTTATTTCTATAATTTTTAATTTCAATGCGGGCTTGTGCACAGAACAAACCAATACATAAGCAAAAGTCCGAAAATTTCCAAACCCTCCACGAATAATTTATAATTGGGAAAAAACGCAAGAAATACGAGCGCTATCGCGCAGATCAGTAAAACCCACAAAAAATTTTTCGGCGACACATGCACAGCTTTATTTCTAGTGAATAATTATTTCATCGCCTCAGCATCTGCCTTGGAGAGAAATTTGAACTGATTGCCTCCGCAGACATTGCATTGACCCTTTGCGGAATATCTGCCGTTTTTTTCCTCCACTTTTACATTTTTCATCACCTGCATCGTCGGCTTGTTATTCGCGTCTCTACACTTCATACACAAAGCTTTTAATTCTGCCATAAAATTATTTTATTTGGTTAATTTCTAATATTGCTATTATATCATATCATATCAATTAATCAATTAACTGTACACTACTTGAAAAACTTAAGATTATAATGATAAAATAACATTATGGCGACAAAATTAATATATTTCGTGCGGCACGGAGAAACTGAGTCTAATGTTAAAAGAATCAAACAGGGACCAGAGGGATCTTTGACTGAAAAAGGCAGAGAGCAAGCATTAGCAACAGCAAAAAGATTTCCAAAACATAGAGGACACCCCCAAATTATAATCTCAAGTCCATATAAACGCACAAAAGAAACAGCTGAGATTATCGGGAAAGAGCTAAATATGGATGTGGAATATTCCGATCTTTTGATGGAAAGAAAAAATCCAACAGAAATAATCGGACACGAAGTAAGAGAAAGAGAAGTGAGACAGATTATAGACCGCCTTGATAAAAGCTTTCATAACGACAACTTGCGATATGCAGATGAGGAAAATTTTGTTGATTTGAAAGAAAGAGCAAAAAAATTATTAGATTATATTGCAAGGAGACCGGAAAAAAGAATAATTATGATAACTCACGGAGTTTTTCTAAAAATGGTGGTGTCTTATATGCTTAAAGGAGAAAAACTCACTGCTTCGGAATATAACAAGCTAAGTTATTTCAATCCGATAAACAACACTGGTATGGCTATATGCTCATACACTACTCACCTCTTTAAAAAGAATGAGTGGAAACTTATAGTCTGGAACGATTTAGGTTAAAAAAATAACCTAAAGAATTTATTTGCGCTTTTCTCTCTCTTGTGCAATAATTACGGGATGAATTTAGTAACAAAAATCCTGCCATACGCGCAAATAATCCTTTCCGTGATCTTAGTAACAGCAATTTTACTTCAACAGTCCAGCGCAGGAGTGGGAGGCGCTCTAGGCGGAAGTGATAGCGGAGGTCTTTACCATACTCGTCGAGGTTTTGAGAAGTTTCTTTTTTATTTATCCATCATTTGCGGAATTCTTTTTGCTTTATTTGCATTACTCAGTATAATAATAAAAGCGAATAGCTAGAGACAAAAGAACATTTAGAGAGAGAGAGACTTGCGAGCGCGACGGCGCGAGCGCGAGGAATTTTTTAGCAAAAAAATATCCGTGCTCTATAAATGTTCTTTTGCCTCTAGCAACACTTTATGCGTAATTTTAAATTACCCTCGAGAGTACAAATCAATTCAGCCTTTCATTCTTTCTCCAAAAAAGAACGGGTTGTTTTCACCGGGCTTATAGTGATATTATTGCTGAGCACAATATTAATACTCCAGAATATTAATAAATCTCTTATGGTGCAAGTACCCTTGCGGGGAGGATCTGTATCTTTAGGCGTTATTGGAACTCCGCGTTTTATAAATCCAATATTTGCAAAAGAAGAAGCCGATCTAAGTTTAGTTTCGCTTATTTATTCCGGACTTGTGAGAAAAAATGGCAATGGCAAACTAATCCCGGATTTGGCGGAAAAATATGAAAAATCGGAAAATGGCTTAATCTATACTTTCACTTTAAAAAATAATCTGTATTTCCAAGACGGAAAACCTGTTACCGCAAATGACGTATTGTTCACCATAAATGAAATTAAGAATGGAATTATTGAAAATCCGCATAAAGTACGTTGGGAAAGCGTAGATATTGAAAAAATAGATGAAAGAACCGTCAAATTCACTTTAAAACGGCCATATCCGTCGTTTTTGGAAAATACAACGCTTGGCATTATGCCCGCGCATTTATGGGAAGGTTCTTCGATGGAATTGAATAGCGCAAATACAAGTCCTATTGGATCAGGACCCTATATGATAAGCAAGACAGACAAACAATCATCAGGAATAATAGATTCCTATAAATTAATACCATTTAAAAAATTTGCATTGGGCGAACCGTATATTAAAAATATAAATTTGCATTTTTATCAAAATGAGAATGACCTCGTTAAAGCTCTCATTGAGAATAAAGTGGATCAAATAAGCTCTATCACTCCTCTAAATGCGGAGATTTTGAAGGAAAAAAAATATCAGGTGGAATCTTCGGTTCTTCCAAGAGTATTTGGACTTTTTTTTAATCAAAACCAAAACCAGCTTTTCATTGATAAAAATATTATAAAATCCGTTGATCAAGCAATAGATAAGGAAAAAATTGTCAAAGAGGTGCTTTTAGGATATGGAACTGCAATCAATAGTCCAATACCGCCAAATATGATTCAATATAAAAAACCGGCGGATAAAACTGATATTCCGCGACAAAATTTATTGCAAAAAGTAAAAAATGATTTATTAAAAGATGGTTGGAAAACTGGTGGAGATGGATTTTTGGAAAAAACAACAACCGAGAAAAAAAAGAAAGTAACCAAAAAACTGGAATTCTCCATTTCAACGGGCAATTTCCCGGAATTGGCAAAAACAGCGGAGCTGATAAAGCAAGATTTAGCGGTTGTTGGCATAAAAGTTGAAATAAAAACTTTTGAAACTGGAAATTTAAATCAAAATGTGATTCGTCCGCGCAAATATGACACCCTTTTATTTGGAGAAATCATAAATTATGAGTCTGACCTCTATGCTTTTTGGCACTCCTCGCAGAGGAAAGATCCAGGGTTTAACGTCGCTATGTATACCAATGCAAAAGTAGATAAAATCTTAGAAGATGCATATATCGATCTTAAAGAAGAATCTAGAATAAAAAAATATATGCAATTTGAAGATGAAATTAAAAAAGATATGCCAGCAGTTTTTTTATACAGTCCTGATTTTATATATACAGTATCAAAAAATCTTAAGGAATTTAAAACAGACCATATTATTTCGCTTTCAGATCGGTATTTAAATGCGTATTTATGGTACACTCAAACAGAAAATGTTTGGAAAGCGTTCGCCAAATAATTATTATTAATCTCGACACAAAAAATGATAAAAAAACATAGATTGTCTTTCAGCGCAGTAAGTGTTGATGATAAAAAAGTATCCACTCGAATGGCTGTTCAGCCAAGCGGAGAACATAAAATTTCCCCTAGTCGAAAACCTTTAGGCGACACTGATAGGAAAAGATCAATGAAGAGTTCTACCTATCAGTACTCTAAAAAAAGATACGGGCAGGCTCGAAAATTTCTTTCGTTTAACAGAAAAAGTCAATATCAAAATTCTGGTAACGCAAAAATTCCTCCGCCGGAAGCGGGAGTAGTTCGCGTCATACCGCTGGGAGGAGTGGAAGAAATCGGAAAAAATATGACAGCAATAGAAATCGCAGATGACATTATTGTTATTGATGCCGGTATGCATTTTTCCAATGAAGCCACCCCTGGAGTTGATTACGTTATTCCAAATACAACTTATCTTGAGGAACGCAAAGACAAAATCCGCGCGCTTATTATAACGCATGGGCATTTGGACCATATCGGAGGCGCACCTTTAGTTCTCTCACGCATTGGCAATCCTCCTGTATATTCCAGAAATCTTTCTATATTGATGATGAAAAAACGTCAAGCGGAATTTCCTCATTTGCCAACGATGAAAGAAAATATAGTGGAGAAGGATGAAACAATAACTTGCGGAAAAATAAAGGTGAGATTTTTCGGAGTTACTCATACAATTCCAGATTCAATGGGTATAATTATAGAAACGGAGCATGGATGGATTGTGACCCCGGGAGACTATAAACTCGACCAAGTGGATGGAATCGTTTCAAAAGAAGAAGAAAAAGAATATTCAATTTTTGATAAAGCGAAAGTGCTCCTCTTGATGACTGATTCCACAAATATAGAAAATGAAGGTTTCTCTCTGCCTGAAATAAAAGTGCATCAAGGGCTTGAGAATTTAATAAAAAAAGTAAGTGGCCGGATAATTATTGCCGCTTTCGCTTCACACATTACCAGACTCGCATACGTGGTAAAATTTGCTGAATCTATCGGTAAAAAAATAGCAATTGACGGACGTTCGATGAAAACAAATATTGAAGTGGCAATTGAAGCTGGATTGTTTGAACCTAAAAAGGGAACTATAATATCAATAGAAGAAATTAATAATTATCCGCCAAATAAAATTGTAATTCTTATGACCGGGGCTCAAGGTGAAGAATTCGCTTCGCTGAACCGCGCCGCCAATAAAACTCACACTAAATTTTCACTACATAAGGGAGATACAATAATACTCTCGGCTTCTATCGTCCCGGGAAATGAACTACAGGTTCAGAGAATGAAAGACGGCTTAACAAGACAAGGTGTGCGCATCATCAGTTATCGCACAGCCGGTGAAGATTTCGTTCACGCGACGGGACACGGCAATCAAGAAGATATAAAATGGCTTCATAGGAAAACTCATCCAAAATTCTTCATACCAATTCACGGCTGGCATTCAATGCTTGTGCGACATAAAGAACTCGCAATAGAGCTCGGCATGTCGGAAGAAAATATTATTGTTCCAGATAATGGTTCAATAATTGAAATATCTGCCAATGGACAAAAAATAATAAACCGAAAAGAAAAAGCTCCGGCCAGCGTGATGATGGTGGACGGAGCTTCTATTAGCGATAGCCAAGATGTAGTTATTCGCGACCGTGTTATGCTTGCGCAAGATGGAATGTTCGTAATTATTGCATTGCTTGATCAAAAAACCGGAAAACTAAAGAAATCTCCTGACCTAATTTCCCGCGGGTTTGTATATCTAAAGGAAAACCAGGAACTTCTGCGTCAAGTAAGAATTATCATTAAAAAATCAGTGGAAGAAAAGGCAATGAAAACCGGCCAAATAGATTTTGACCATATTAAGACGGACTTGGGAGAAACAATTTCAAAATTCTTGTACCAAAAAACCGAAAAAAGACCTCTGGTTATACCAGTCATATTAAGTGTGTAAAAAATGATTTACAACAGAAAAATAATATATTTAGTGGGCTTCATCTTTTCTCTGACAATTGCTTTGCCCGCTTATATAAATTCAAGTTTTCTCTCCTCTTTTGTAAACGAAAAATTTGTCGGTATTGTTTATACCTTGGGATCAATCGGTTCAATATTGGCGCTTTTGACAGCCCCTGCAATATGGAGAATTATAGGCGGATATAAATTCCTTCTTTCTATAACTCTTCTTAATATTCTATCTCTTTTAGCATTAATTTTAGTTAAGAATGCCTGGAGTGCCGTGATAATATTCATTATTTATTTTTCTTTGAACATTTTGATTTTTTTCTCGTTGGATGAACTTTTAAAAATATTTTCTAAAGATTCTGCAACCGGAAGAATAAGAGGAATGTATCTCTCCATTTGCGGTTTAGCTTGGATAATATCGCAATTAGCGTTTGGCGCGGTTTTGGGAAAATTTCCTTTAAGAATTATTTATTTAATCAGCTTGGCAATAATGCTGTTATTTTTTACAATATCGTACTTATGTTTTAGTGATATATCAGATCCGAAATATGACAGAATGGGCGTAAAAAAGTATATTGGAAAATTTTTCAAAAATAAAAATCTGTTTCGCGCCTATGGCATAAGTTTCTTGCTTCAGCTTTTTTATTCTTGGATGGTTATTTATACACCGATATATTTATCTTTATATTTAGGTTTTTCTTGGAAAGAAATTGGCATTATCTTCGCCATAATGCTCCTGCCTTTCTTCATCATACCTTTTCAATTAGGAAAATATGCGGATAAAATTGGTGAAAGAAAAATGCTAATGTCTGGTTTTACCATAGCTTCGTTTGCAACTTTATTTCTTTTTTTAATCCACGAACATAATCTATGGTTATGGGCTCTGTTATTGTTAATTACCCGAGTCGGCGCCGCAAGCATTGAAGTAATGAGTGATGCTTATTTCTTTAAACATATAAAACCAGAAAATGAGGAATTTGTGGGAGTCTATCGCAGCGCATCCCCTGTCGCTTATATTCTTGGTCCCCTTTTAGCTTCTCTCGTTTTTATTTTTATCCCATCTTTTGGTTTTATATATCTCATTCTAGGCGCATTTATGCTCTATGGAATTTATCTTTCTTCCACCATCAGGAAAAGTGATATTTAATTTTATGTTTAAATAAAAAACTAATACATATCTTTGTTTCACTTCTTATTATCCACGGTATTGAAAAGTTTTATTTTAGTTTACAAAATTTGGAATAATTCTTATCTATGAATTTAGTCATATTTTTCCTGCTATTATTTTAAGATCTTATTACCCCGGACTTATTACAGGTTTTGTGCTTTTTGGATTGGGTATATGGTACTGGTATCAAGTATTAATACTAAAAAAATAAATTTAAAAAAAAACGGAAGCCTTGCTTCCGTTTTTTAGTTTTTTATCAAACGTCATTGTCTGTTTTAATATTTATCCATTCAAAAATTTCTTTTTGAAAATCACGTTTAGTTTTAAAGTAATTTAAAAAATTAACTCTATCAAAAATTTTATTTTCCTGTCTAACAATTTCTAAATAATCAAGATAACTGCTCCACTTATATGAATTCAAAAATTCGATTGCCTCTTTTTTGTTTTTAATTCCCTGTTTTTTCCATTTTGAATCAACGAGCTTTATTGGATTGAGATGAATGTAAGAAAACAAATATTTCGCTTGTGTGTCATTTTCTATATGCACAGATTTAAACTTACCCTCAAATAAAGACCCCGTCCTCTGATGTTTAGCATTAAAATATTTTGAATACGCAGTTAGCACCCTGTGCATAAAATTAGTAACTGCATTACTAAACGGAAGCCTTGCTTCCGTTTTTGGTGTAATATATAAATGAAAATGATTCGGCATCAAAACCCAAGCACCAATATTTACTATTGACTCCCCTTTTTCAAAATCCCAAGCATTTATTTTCCTTTTTACAATATCATTATTAAAATCAATTCTTTGCTTGGAATTACAAAGATATAAAAGTTTTAAAAATCTTTCACGATCTTTTTCATCTAGAAAAATTTTCTGTTTACTATTACCTCTATTATATATATGATAATATTCACCTTCAATAAAATCTACTTTCCTTATAGACATAAATGTATTATACAAAACCAGATAAACGGAAGCAAGGCTTCCGTTTCTAACTATCCTTTGTGGCTTCTAAGGCAACAGAAACATTTTTTTCCACGCCTTTATGGAGAATTTTCAGATTTATTATTTGTCCAATATTTTTTTCACGAATGATGGATGCTAGATTCGCCTTGTTATCTAATTTAACTCCATCAATTTCCAAGAATCAATCACCCCGCGGCAAGCCGACGGGGTATGACCGAAGGCAGAGCCTAGGTGAGTAACTTAAGTTGATAAGGTGTCGCCATCGTCTTTCCTTGGTTGGCGACATATCGTTCGACCGATTTCCAA
>Ga0209211_10006378_pt1 | contig 17099 bp, 19 predicted proteins | sample RifGroA2_FD_183992 | JGI IMG/M metagenome (GOLD analysis project Ga0209211, IMG submission 183992) | Groundwater microbial communities from Rifle, Colorado, USA - Groundwater A2 (SPAdes) (version 2) | ecosystem: Environmental > Aquatic > Deep subsurface > Groundwater | place: Rifle, Colorado... | reverse complement strand
TTTCCATGCCTCCAGAAGCCTATTAGGGTTCTTTAAGGCCAACCTATTATCCTGATTCCGTTCAATCAGTTCTTCTTCAATCATTCGGTCAATCGTTTTATGTGTTTGTCCTAGGCTAACAGTGGCCTCTTGAGATAACTCCTCAAGTAACCATGTCTTTGTAGGCTGGGTGAGAAGCACTCGGGTAATCCGACTAGAGATAGGAGCAAAGAGGTTTTTTAACGAGACCTTTTGAGCAAAAGGATTTTTATCAACAATTTTTTCAATATAGACGTCATCTCTCTTAAGATAGAAATTACCAGCAAGATCCATTATTCCTACACCCTCTTCCTTAGCAACCTGGCGAGCTGCCTCACCAAAAAATGGTCCTGCCACAAATGGAACTGCTCCTGCCTGGCTAGCGTACTCTTTCACCTGGCGAGCTGCCTCTCTAAAAGTAGCCGTACCACCTGTATTTTTAACCTCAATAACAACTGGAAACTCTCCATTTTGGGTTTTTAGAACTCCTTGGAGATCTGGACCAGGAGTTCCCATTGGAGGCACGCCAAGACCTTCAAGGGTTAAACCCTCTGGAAGGCTATTCGGAAGCTGGTTTTGTAGTGTATTTTCGCTCATATAGGTTGTTTCACTAAACAGTGAAAGTATAGCAAACAGTGAAAATAAATGCAACTGTATAGAGCTGCCTTGAGGAAAGTCGATAAACGGTGTCCCCGTGTATCGGCATGTGTGGTGAAATAGTGCCTGGAATGGCATAGTTCACCGTTATTTAGCTTCAAACGGCTCGTTGGGGACGTTGTGAATCGGTGTACACCAATGTCTTGAGCAGCTTCACCTGGAGTTCAATCAGCACCACAAAATACCGGAGAATAAAATGTTTGAGTGTTTTCATAGAAACCTTAGCGCATCCGAGCCCTGGCAATAGTTCCTTCAAGCTCGTTGGGGAAGTTGATGAGCTGACCGCCACTAGTAAAGGCGATACTTAAACTAGGATGCTCTTTAGATTCGTAGACCTTAATACAAGGAACTCCGTTGCCGTTGCGATGTGAGGAAGTAGCTGGGGTGGAATACACTGATCTGTTCAGCGATTTACATGAGGTAGAAAGGGTGGCTCCGTAATCCTAGTATTAATCTGACTGACGCTTTGTCCAGTATTATCAAGGCTTTTCAAAACCCCGTGTGGGCTGAACAGGCACGCAATAGATTAAATCAAATTAAGATGTTAACAAAGGTTGCGACTATTTCAGTAAAAACCCCGTAATAAATATTCTATGGTTAGTTTTGCTTATCTAAAATATTCGTTGCCACCGCTTAAATGCTTTAATATCAGTAGAATTTAACTTAAACCACTCTTTTGTTCCTTTTATTAATTTGTGGTTAAATCTATCTTTCCAATATGCTTCAATTTTATATGGGTCATCTGTTTTTATTGTATGTAAATATTCAAAATCTTCTGGTTGCAAAGTTTCAAGTTGTGTTTTACGACGCGGTAAATCTTCTGTTACCCCGACTTTATAGTGATAACCTCTCTTACCTAAATAAACATACCCAAAAGGCTCATTTCCTAAATCACCATCTTCGACTTCAATCTTTTTTACTTTTTCAAGACGAGACTTACATAATTTAACTATATCCTTGTAGTTTTTATTTCCTGCATATTTCAACAATTCAGATAGGCAATTTTGTATTCCGCCTAAACGTTTAAATAAACGTTGAAAAACTGCAATTGAAGGAAACGAGGCATCATAAGTATGCTTAACTTTTAATTCGCCTGTGATAGGAATTCTGTCTAATTCCCGAGCAAGTGAAATGAATTGTTCGAATATTTCTTCGTCTGTAAAGCCAGTAATTCCGAAAGTATTTGGTTTAACCCCTGCTTCCTTCTGAGCGTCAGAAAACCTCGGCCAGTATCTATCCCATTCATTTTCTTTAATTCCGGTTTCATCTTTGAATCTAGTTATTCCCAAAGGAATACCGCCATTTTTTCTGGTAGTCTTTTTTATTGCTTCTAATATCTCTTCTTTAGTTAACATAATTCATTAACAAACTAATTAATTGGTCAGATTAAGAACAATTTGGCTCCCCATTGTTTTGGAGGTTAGAAAACTTTATTCCAGCGAGATTATCTGAAGTCCATGTCTTTCAATCTCTTCTTTTGACCAAAAAAGCTTATCGATTTTAAATTTAGCGACATATTTTATTTTCTTGGTAATTTCTCTTCCGGTGTAGTTTTTAGTTTTAGGGTCCCATTCTTTGAGTAGTAAACTATCCCCCTCATTGCACTCCCAATCTGCAAGTCTTAACTCGTAGTTTTTCTTACCGTCAACTATTGCTTGGAAATATTCTGGCCAGACCTTCTTCTGTATAGTCACAAAAACATTATAACCCAAAGTAATTGAAGTTAGAACTTATGGCTCGAACGATGGTATGAATTCGGACGAATTGATTGGGTTGGGGAGCTGGAGTATCCGGAGTGGACGGTGAAGGAGGTGGGGAGGTTTCTACAAAATTGATGGTGAATGTCAACTTTTTAGCGGTTTTGTTGACATTGGAGAAGGAGATGTCAACAGACTCCTTAATCCTAATTATGGTTTCTTAACTATCCTGATACCTTCAATGAAACCATCTTCACTTGCTTTGGCTAAAATGTCAGCAATAACGCCCTCAGCCCAAACTAAATACTTATTTACCTCCCATAGTTCAATAAGAGTCCCTCCCACTTTTATAGCGTCTGTATCAAACCCAATGCTTATTTGAAGTTTTGGGTCCAGACTCAATCTTTGTGCTCTCTCATTTTTTACCAAGTCGTCCTCTTTATCAAATTCTTCTCTGACTGCGTGTCGAATGTGATTGCGAATATCCACCCATAACTGATGATTTTTGTGGTCCTTGCCGCATTTCCTCATATAAATAACTACCGTATTTAAGTCTTCAAATAAGGTCGATGCTTCATGCATACAACCCATTGTGGCTATTGATGGCTGAGTTTTGAGCTGTGAGGCCACAAACACATATCTCTCTACTTGAGTTTTTGCTCCAAGAAGATATGGAAGGGCTAGACCAGATAATAAGTGTGGCAAGTTAGTTTTACTAATAGCTTTAGCTGATCGCTCCTTATTTAAGTCAGTCACACTAAAACCCTTATGAGATATCTTTACGCCATGGTCCATTTTTCTTGATAACAATTTTATCGCTATCAGAGAGTTCCTCGAATTTAGCTGTCATGGTGGGATTCCCACGAGCAAGTCTTTTAATTGTCAGGTCCTCTGCTTTGTTGTTTGCAAGACGAAGATTATTTTCAGACGAAAGTAGCGCATCTTTGGTTTTTTGAAGGTGGTCAATTGTCTTATCTATTTCTTCGATAGCGGTTTTGAATTTACGGCTGGCTAGGTCATAATTCTTAGCAAAGCCCTCTTTAAATTTATTTATATTATCCTCAAAATTGGTGATATCAATGTTTTGACTCTTAACTAACGCTAGCTCTGCTTTATATCTTAGAGAGTTCATAGCTGCATTTCGTAATAAAGTTATTATCGGAATAAAAAATTGTGGGCGAACAACATACATTTTGGGGTGCTTGTGAGAAACATCAACTATGCCAGTATTGTAGAGCTCATTTTCCGACTCCAAAAGCGAAACCAGCACGGCGTATTCACACTTCTTTTCAGCCCGATCTTTGTCTAGTTCTCGTAAGAAATCCTCATTGCGCTTTTTAGTTGCAGTCTCATCTCCTTCATTCTTCATTTCGAACATGATTGAGATAATTTCATTGCCTGCTTCATCGGTTTCTCGATAGATATAATCACCCTTACTTCCAGATGTTGAATCGTTATCTTTTTCAAAATAGGCGTTTTGGAAAGCAGTGGCGCGAAGCTTATTAAATTCAATCTCACAATGTTGCTCTAAAGTCTCGCCAACCATTTTGGTACTAAGCTTGAGCTTCATATCTTTACGAAGGGTGATCTCATCATCCTTCATCTTGATGATGTCGTCTTTAGTCTTAAGTTCGGCTAAATGCTTTTCTTGTAGAGATTTTTCGAGTAATTGTTTCTCAGTTTCCTTGCTTTTTAGCTTCCCAGCCAAAGCATCGCGTTCTTTTTCAATATTTTTTACTGCCTCAGTAACGGTTAATTTCTTCTCAACATCTGCTTTATCAAGTTTTGACTTTATTTCAGCAAGCTCAGATTCCTTCTTTGCCAATTTCTCCGCAAGATTACGATCATTTTCTGCTCTTAACTCTGCCAACTCTTTGTCTTTTTTTGTTAGCTCTTCCTGCAATGTATTTTTGAGATTAGATTCGGCTAATTTGACAGCATTCTCTTTTTCTTTTTCAGCCAGCTCAAGTCGTTCGTGGAGTTCTTTATCAAACACATGATCACGGACTTGCTTGAGGATGTCGGCGAATCCTGCTTCATCAACTTTAAAAACTTTTTTGCAGTGGGGACATATAATATCGTTCATAAAATTTCTCTCATTAATTTGGCATTATTAGTTGTTGGTTCATAGTCTTATTCAAAACAATTAAGCCAACATTTCTCTAAAGCTTCTTTAAAGATCAACATCTCATTTTCAAAATCATCCTTCGTTATATTGTCACCAGCCAACCTTGCAAGCTTTAATTTTTGATCACCCGACATCTTCTTCAAATCACCTGCATTCTTCTTCCAAGTAGATGGGTAATACTCCTCTAGGCTATCTGCTGTTATTTGAAAAAATTGGCCGTTAGTAGCCAGATTTGAATGTGATGCATTAAAGCTATCTACTTGTTTTTGCTCGTGCTTATCTACAATAATTACAACCTTATCTTTATAGATGCTTGTTTCTATTGGTTTAAATATCTGCTCAATGGCATTAAAAGATCTAGCTACTTGATAAATATCTCCATCTGCAGGAATAATCTGGATAACTGGTTTGTCTGCATAATGACGAGAAACAACCTTGCTAAGGAATTCTAAGTCACTCTTACCTTCTACTATCAAAAAGTTTTTGGGAAGCAACAAATCAGAAGGACTCCCACCAAGCAATTCATAAACAATATATGGTTTTTCTATCTGATTTACTGGAGTAACATTAGTTTCTTTATTAATCTTTTCTACCTTAAAAATCGACTGGTTCTCAGGCTCGTCTACAACAAGAACAGAAGAGTGTGTATTAATGAAGACCTGATCACCCTTTTGGGAAAGTTCAAGTAATGCATTTTTTAGTTTCCGCTGAGCTGTCGGATGCAAATGTAGTTCACCTTCATCGATGAAAAATAAGAAAAACTTGCTTGTATCTTCATGCGCCTTTCGAAAATCAGCATAAGCCTGGATTATCGCTAGCATTAAGGCACGTTGCATTCCGTCACCCTTTTCTTCTGCATCGGTGTATACACCATCATCAATAGATGTATCAAAGTTTTTCAGTAAATCCTCAAAAATTGGTGGAGCCACTTCAAAAACAACCTTATTACAATCAGCAAACTGTTTTTCTAGATAAACTTTGACTTGTCCGCTTAGCTCATCAAGTTTTACCCTGACTTCTGATTCTGAAGAAGTAAACAATTTATCAAATTGATCTTTAAAATTTGCATATTGCTCATTCTCCTCAAGAATGGTTGTCAAAACACCAGAAAGCATGTTTGCAATTGGTGTATTTCTCCCATATTTAGTCATAGCAAGGGGGTCAATTCTAGTACTAACATACTCAAATTTAGGAAGAAAATCGTTAAAGGCCGGGTCAAAACCAGTTGGGTTTTTTGCTAACCAATCGTTTGTCTTTGTATCAAAAATCTTTCTTGTTTTAGGATCTAAACTTGTTCTCTTAACCCGAACTGTATCATTTTGTCCAAGTAGGTTTCTGATTGCAGTTTTATTTTTTTCATTCTTCATCTTCTCAATTCCATCTTGAATCTCTGAGAATTCAATTTCCACACAAACCTCATCTGTTCCACTTCGCCCGAAGCGGATTTTATCAATATCTCCTTTTCCTGTATAAAACCAATCTATCGCCTCAAATAAGTTGGTTTTGCCATGATTATTTTGACCAACAAAAACGTTGAAATTATCCACATCAACTAAGGCAGATTTTATAGATCTAAAGTTTTTGATTGTGATTTGTTTGATTTTCATACTTTTATATCCTTATCGATTCCCTTTCGCCCGGTTGTGTGTCTTGCAGAGCATTTGGCAGTTTTCTACGTGTGTTTTACCGCCCTTGCTCCAGGCTGCAACGTGGTCGGCATCCATCTCGCTAAAATTCCAAATTTTACTCTTGTTGGCATCGTGTCCAATAGAACAAAGCGGGCAGTTTGATTCACCTTTTGTTTCGGCTGTCTCTGATTGAATCGCATAGACTGACTTTTTCGTCGCTTCATCAAACACTCGAACTTCCAGCAATCTCGTGTCCGTCGAATCGCCGAGAATGTATTCAAAAACACCTTTGCGACTCTTAATATATGGATCAGCATAAAGTTTGTGCACCTCGACTGATACCTTGGTAGGATTATAGGCATTTTTATGATATGCCTCATACAACCGTCCCCACTCTAATCCGCGCATTTCGCTTTCCACATCAATAAATACGCTAGAGACCCAATCAATCACACTATTAAAATAAGTTGTTAACTCAGTGATATTACCGTCGTAACGGTGACGGCTCATATAGTCACCAATATTACCTTTGCTGACCCACTCCAATGCCGTTTCTAAAAATTCTTGTCTGTTAGCGCTACCAGACACATATGCACTCCATTTTTGAATATTAGAGTTCTGACTATTACTGAATTCTTCTTTAGCGAGCGTTACAAATGGTCCAGAGTATACCGCGTTCAAAAGCTCTTGGTTATTAAGTGGGACGCCAGCGATATTTATCGTCTTGAACCACTCTTTTATTTCACTTTCCGTTCCCTCGCATTCGTAGATGAGTAGTTTTGCTTCCAAAATTTTGGCTTTCTTGTCTGTTGCCATACCTCCAAAATATTGTTCCATGCCGTTTTCATCTTTGATCGCAAACTTGTCTGTAACAAATCGTCCAACACTGGTAATACGCTGCTGCCCGTCCAAAACTTCCAGATTTTTTTCGGAAACCTTATTAAAATAAATCAGGCCTATTGGGTAGCCTTTAAGGATCGATTCAATAACAGCAGCCTCTCTCTTCCCTCCGTCGGAGGCATAAATATAATTACGCTGATATTCTGGTTGAATAGTAAGCTTGCCAGATAAGCCAAATAGTCCTTTGCCCTCAAGTTCGTTATAAACAAATCCGTCACAAATATCTTTGACTGTAATGCTAGTTTTTAGAGTTGTCTTCATATTATTTTTTCCGATGTTTAATAATTATTCTCATATAGGGAATCGTGGCTTTACCGTTTTCATCATAATAGCCAAGAATTGGATGGTCTTCACTGATTGATCCAGTACCACCATTTTGATAATAATTATTTACAAATTCTTTATTTAAACCCTTTGGCGTAAGCTCTCTATACAGGCTACCTTGACCTAGTCCAATAATTTCAAATTGCTCGGGAGAATACTTATCCAAAAAACTGATTGGGACACCCATCATCCCACCATAATCGCTTGGGATATTTTTTACCAACGATACCTCTATAGCGTCATAATTGTCATATTTATAGAATGGTTTTTTTGTTACAAACTTAATCACTTCAGCCTCGGTCATTAATGGTAACTGTTGATGGCGTCGCCCATGGTCAAGATTCGTATACCAACGAACACCTTGAACTCTAGTAATATAAACTTTTTTGCCACTTTCGTTTGTTTTAATTTCCCGAACTTGATCTAAATTTGCAATCTCTTCTGGTATTTCAAAAAACATCGCGCCACCATTGATCTTGTAATTATTGCCCAACCAAATTTTATTGCTCTTTATTAGAGGAAATATATTTGCATACTTCAGAGCGTTCATGTTGCCGATAATAAGAAATCTTTTATTGTGATCGGTAAGCTGTTTAAGATATTCTCGAAACAAACTAAATGGTGGATTAGTCACCACAATGTCGGATTGTTTTAGAAGCTCTATACACTCTTTACTGCGAAAGTCGCCATCTTCCTCTAGTGGTGCCCATTCGTTGTTTTTGTTTGCCCGCAACTGCTTAGCAACATCCTTCAAGTTAAACTCACCATCGCCGTTCATGTCACCAACTTCATTAATGATGAATTTATTAGCCGTGATTTTTGGGCGACCTTTGACTGATGCAATGGTTTTGTCGTCGCTAAACAACCCCAACTGTGTATTGGCAATTGGTGACGGTTTGTAGCTAGTGGTGATAAGCTGCTTAAGCCCAAGGCGCTTAAAGTTTAGTACAAAATAACGGAAAAAGTTGCTCTCAAAGGGGTCGTCACAATTGGAGTAAATGACTTTACCTTTGAAGGTTTCTGGGTCAAATTCTAGATACGACTCAATCTCCTTTTGAATATCGGAATATTGCGTATAGAACTCATCGTTCTTTTCCCGTTTTGCATTTGTAAGATTTTTATTTGCCATAGTCATTTACATTCTCATTTTGATTTATTGGATTATCTCTTTTGCTCACTCTCTGCCTTTATTAATTTTTTAACCACCTGGTCAAAGTCTGACTCAATTGGTTGGGTTTTATTGAACTCCTTGTATTCAGCCAGTGCTTTCTTATCAGCACTGGCTTTGGAAATACTACCCTTACCATCCAAAATCCTGTACTCATTAAACGTCAGGAATTTGTTCACACTTTCGGCAAACTCCTCCATGGTAAAGGCTTGCCTGTTCTCAATCAGGTTCTCGACGTAATCGAAAAATCCAGTTACGGTCCTCTCAAGCTTCTTAATTTGATCCTCAGGTAAGTAATTCTTGGCTACCGTAACATCAGCAGATAAAATTCTGCCAGCCGGAGCATTTTTCCAAGTAGTCAAACCCATATTTGACTTACGGCGATCTGCTAGTTCGTCAATAATCTCGGCAGCTGTGTGTCCGGTAATAGCATAGTGAAATTTATTCTGCACTGTGGCGAAAAATTCCTTTGTTGTCTGTGAATGGGGATCATAGTCAATACTGCACTCGGCAAAAATATCGGTAATTTGTTGGTAAATTCGACGCTCGCTGGCACGAATTGAGCGAATTCTCTCGAGTAGTTCTCTAAAATAATCTTTGCCAAATATTTTGCGAGGATCCTTAAGTCGCTCGTCATCCATCGTAAAACCTTTGATGATGTACTCTTTTAGGCGTTCTGTGGCCCAAATGCGGAAGTGGGTTGCTTGAGCAGAATTAACTCGATATCCTACGGAAATGATGGCATCAAGGTTGTAAAATTTAGTCTGATAGGTTTTACCATCGGCTGCAGTATGTTCCAAAATGGAACTAACTGAATTTTCATCAAGCTCACCGCTTTCAAGAATATTTAACAGGTGCTTTGTAACTGCTGGCCGCTGGACTCCGAAGAGTTGGGCGATTTTCTCTTGAGTTAACCAAATGTTCTCATTCTTAATAAAAATCTCTAATCTAACTTTGCCATCAGGAGTGGTATATAGCAGAAAATCCGACTCTCTTTTAAAGGTATCGATTTCGAGACCTTTAGTTGGTTTTTGTGATTGTTTTGCCATATTTTTATTTTGACCCATGATCGCCGTAATACTTCTTAAGTGTTTTAGTCCACCATTGCGGATTTGTGACACTTATAAAATTGGATGGATGATACTCAAAGGTGTATTCCTCCAGATGTTGAACTTTTTTATTGTCAATATATTCCTTAATAATTTCTCTAGATTCTTTCAGTAAATCGTCATCTGATATCTCTGGTTGAGCAAACATGGTGAGTCCGCCCACAGCGAAGGCAAAAACCGACATAATACCTTCGTTTTTTACAATGAAGCTAGCAACAATTCCTAATCTGTCAGTAAATAGTTCAAAACCGGGACTGTAGGGTAGGATGTCGAAGCCGTTATATTTTTCCTGCTCATATCCAGACTTTATCTTTAAAAGGTCTTCATACCGATATTTTCGATCACCTCGATCGCTCATCTTGATTGCCACGAGCCTGCCGGTGCGATCCCAACGCCTCAGTGTCTCAGGGTTAACACCTAGAAAATCTGCTGCTTCTTGAATAGAAAGTAATTTACTCATAAGTTATACTCACTTATACACCCTCCCTTAGATCCCGTCAACATCATTGCAAAAAAAAACACGAGCCCTGACCCCGCGTGGCCAAGTTTACAAGGCGTTTGCTGCCTGGTTGGGCTAGTTGTACCCTGGAAACAAAATCTGGAGAATTTGGAAGCAATTATTGAACTGTAGCCCTACTCACCGGTCCACTTAACTCGTTGGAGAAATTGATCAACTGACCGCCGCTGGTAAAAGCAATGCTGATACTCGGTGTTTCTGTAGACTCATCCACCTTGATGCAGGGAACGCCATTGCCGTTGTAGTACAGATCATCAGCGCCTTTATCCAGGTCTTCACTACATGTTTCATGAGACGGATTATACTGGACAGTTCGGGCTTCACCTCTCCAAATGAAGAAATAATTTACCCTACCATTTCCACTGTCTTTCTTCCCGGTTTCCAACGTCAATTTACCCAAATCGATGTTGCCAATAGCAGAAGGATGTTTGGCGATAAAGCCCTTGGCGATTTGTTCGACTTCTTCCTGAGAGTAATTAGCAGAGTAGTCATACTCTTTTTGATCGCTAAACCAACGAGTCCCATCGGTCTTGTATCCCCAGGTACCGGGAGTCTCATCAACTTGTAAAACATAGTTTGTTGCCGGATCCACGACAAAGTACGTCATACCCACGGTGTACGTCTCGCCTTTGGCAGGAATAAGTCTGTCTTCTTCCAAACTATAAAAGGCGTTATTGCATTCATACTCCACTTCGGCAGTTGGCATTTCTAGGAAATCACGAACGGCAGCCACTGCATTCTCACGCTTATCGGATGGACGAGCAGTCAGAGAACAGAGCTTTTCTCTTAGTTGTTTGGTGGATTGTGCCGTGTGGTCCAGATATTTTGGATCCTCGCTGGAAGCGAGAGTGAGCTCTTTGATCTCCTGTAGCTTTTGGTCATCAACCTGTTGTGTCTTAAAGGACTGATATTTTGACTGTACCAACCCCAGCCCGAGAACACCCACAATAAGAATCAAGATAACCAGAGGTAATCGCTTGGGCATTTTCATTGTCATATTTATAATTATGCTCCTTTCTGTAAGGTTTGCCGATGTTAACTTCGTTTGGCGCTAGTTGTCAAATCTTTAGCCAGTTTCACTCAAATTGGCATTTTCACTAAACAGTGAAAACAGGCAAAAGAGTGAAAATCTTTAACTGTAAACAAAAGTAAACATAAACCACCACAAAGTTTATTGAGATAAACATACGACTCCCTCTAGGCTAGTTATAGAAGGTAACCCCTTCCAACATAACTATGACTAAAGCATTAGACGCAGACTTCTATTTGACGAGTGATTTATCCCTCGCCGCCTGTACAGACCCTGATATTTTAGACACATACAAAGAGACTAATTTACTCTAAAATTGGTTAGAAAGTTTAAAGAAAGGAAAGTATGTATGTCTAAAAAGGTTGTGTATGATGCTAATTTCAAAACTCAGGTTGTTATCCAGAGTCTTAACCCAAACACCACTATTGAGGCTGTTAGGGTTAAGTACGGGTTATCTAAAAACACCATAAACAGCTGGAGAAAGATTTTCTTTGCTAACGCTCATAAAGCATTTACTCCAAACACTAAACCGGAACTTGGCCAATCGGCTGACGAGCTTAAAAAGATCATCGGTGATCTAACCGTAGAAAATTCTATTTTAAAAAAAATTTCAAAATTGATGAGCTAAACCCGAAGGAAAAGATAGCCATGACAAAACCGTTGCTAACGCAGTACACTAAGAAGCAATTAGCCGGGGCACTAAGTTTTGATCGCAGAAGTTTTTACACCACATACAAACTTGATAGAAAAGATCAACACATCTTGGATGAGATTAATCGAACATACGCAAACGACGATGATACCATTGGAGCTAAAAAGTTGGCTAAGATACTTGGCATTGGAAAGAACAGATGTCAGCGTGTTATGACTAAAAACGGCATAAGAGCGAGGAAGAAGCACGACGGCTATGCTTATCCGGGTAAAGCAGATATGGTATTTGGTAACCGCCTTATATCGCAAGATGTCACAAAGTATGTAGATGTGTTGTTTTCCGATATGTTTGAATTTAGGTTAGTGGATACAACAGAAATCCACGGATGTTTTCTATTTAAACACAGAACCGAGCAGGTGGTTAGTCTCCTTTTGGATTACTGCGAGGACGCTACCTTGGTAGAAAAAACACTAGATGAAGCAACCTTACATATTAAGCCCGGAAGCATTTTCCATGTTGATCAGGGTAAACCAAACGGGGCACAAATTACCATCCAAAAAGTTAGAGATCTACAAATGCTAATTTCCATGAGTAGAGCAGGTACTCCAACAGACAACCCGTATGCTGAGAGATTCGTTAAAACCTTTAAACTGGCTGTAGTATACAAAAGACCATACTTTACTTTAGGAGAGGTATTAGAAGCCTCCCTAAAATGGATCAATTTCTACAATGGTAAAAGACCACACGAAACAATTAACATGATGTCGCCCAATGAATATGCAATTAGTATTGGAGAGAAACCAGTCTCCATAGAGAGGGTATTTCGTGTCTAACAAAATGGGGTCTTGACAATTATTGAGATTGGTCCCGGTGGCGGTAAAAAAGGCGGCAACATAGTAGCTTGTGGAAGCTTGGATGAGATAAAGGCGAGCCCAGCGTCTATAACTGCAAAATACTTAAATGGTAGCAGCTTGTTAGAGTTGCCGTCACAATTTAGAAAAGGAAGCGGGAGTTTAAGCATTGTTAATGCCTCCACACACAATCTAAAGAATGTGTCTGTTGTCATCCCCACAGGAGTACTCGTAGCTCTAACCGGCGTATCCGGAAGTGGTAAAAGTTCCCTGGTAGAAGAGGTGTGTGAGCAGAACCCGAACAAAGTAATCCTAGTGGACCAGAGTGCGGTTGGAGCTAACCAGAGGGGCTGTATTGCCACCTACACGGGAACTTTTGACCTTATCAGGAAATTGTTTGCCCAAGAGAATAGTGTTAGTGCCAGTTTGTTCAGCTATAACAGCACGGGAGCTTGCGATGAATGTAAAGGGCTGGGGCATATGGATATAGACATGAACTTTTTGGGTGACATTAAGATTAAGTGTCCAAAGTGTGACGGGAAAAGATATATGTCCGAGGTATTAAAGTACCTGTACAACGGGAAAAGTATTGACCAGGTGCTGGAAAGCACTGTTGAGGAGGCTCTTACCTTCTTTAGTCAAAAAGAAATAAAGGATAAACTTGGAATGCTGGCAGAAGTCGGACTTGACTACATTGAACTCGGGCAGTCGCTTGATACTTTGTCCGGAGGCGAGTCTCAAAGGTTAAAGCTAGCCAGTAGACTCCAGTCTAAAGGGGAGTTCTACATCCTGGACGAACCCACATCCGGTTTGCACTTTGCTGATATAGAAAAGCTTCTCAAACTTCTCAATAGGCTTGTAGATAACGGTAACACGGTCCTTGTGGTGGAACACAACCTTAAAGTCATCTCTTCATCGGATTGGGTAATAGACTTGGGACTCGAAGGTGGCGATAAAGGCGGAGAGTTAATTGCCCAAGGCACTCCAAACGATATTTTAGGCTGCGAGAGATCATACACCGCCAAGTACTTAAAGGGGGCGATAAAAGGTGAATAGTAAGTTTGGCGAGGTCACAATAAGCAACATTCATGTTTTATGCGTGGAAGCCACTGGTGTAAAAAACTCTGGTGAGGCGTTTAACAGCCTGGAAACAAAAATTGGAAGTCTTAAAGGCAGAAAGTTTTACGGAACTTTGCTTGGGAATCCTGAAACGGGGCTCTACAGAGCTTGCGTGGAGATTCTACAGAGCGAGAACGCAGAAAAGCTGGGTTTATCTAATTGGGTAATCCCAGGTGGAAGATACCTTCGGTGCAAGATAACAGATTGGGGCGATAAAACAAACCTAATCGGACCAACATTTGGAGAAATGGCTAAAGAAGCAGAAGTTGACGAAACACGACCATACATTGAGTTTTACAGAAGCCAGAAAGAGCTTATACTAATGATGCCAGTTAGGTAGTTTATTAGAAAGGATCTAAAAGTATGGATGTACCAAAAGTCACAAATCCCGAAGCCAAAGCCTTTTTGCAGACTTTTTTTATGCACCGAGGCATAAATAGGGAGTATTTTGACCGAGTCCCGGAGGACAAATTTGACTTTAGAATGGTAGACATCGAAACCAGAAAGTCCGATACCCCGAGAGAAAGCTTAGCTCACCATATAAACGTAGAAAAGACATATATTTTAGGAGCGAAAACAGGTGAGCTTAAATTCGGTGCCTACTACGATCCAGAGCTAAAAAACAAAAGTAAGGCAGAGTTACTAAAACTTTTAGACGAGACGGATCGAGAGCTAATAGATCTGCTCGGTATTGACGAGAATATAAATAAGATAGTAAAAGTTGGGTGGAATCAGGCGGGTGTTAGAGTTGTCGATATGCTTTGGTCACTTAACTCACACGAAATCCTCCACACCGGCTGGAACCTAGCTTTAATGGACCATCTTAATATAGAAAGGTTTCCTGCCTTAAAACAAATTTGGGGGTAATTATGGTTCCGAGAATTAACGGGGTTGAGGCAAAATCTATATTTACCAAATCCGGGCTTCCCGGTTCCGATTGGGTGATAAACCCGTATAACGGTTGTCTATTTGGCTGTATGTACTGCTACGCAGCTCAAATTGCCAGATGGAAGCATCCAGACGAAGAATGGGGAAGCTACCTTGATGTAAAGACTAACGCACCGGAGCTTCTTAAAGAGGAACTGGAAAAACTTGAAAAGAAATTGAAGTCTAAAGACTTTGGCTCAGTATTTTTTAGCTCCGTAACAGATCCGTATGTAGGAATGGAACCAAAATATAGACTCACCAGAAAATGTTTGGAAGTACTTGCAGATTTCGGTTATGAGGGTTCGATTGCTATCCAGACCAAATCTCCATTAGTTATGGAGGATATTGACGTACTAAAGCGCTTGAAGAAAGTATCGGTAGGCTTTACGATAACATCTCTGGACGATAAAGTTTCCCAGTTTCTCGAAGTAAAAGCACCACTAATTAGCCAAAGATTAGGAGCATTAAAGAAACTCCACGATGCTGGTATTTCCACATATGCTTTTGTCGGTCCGATCCTGCCCCACTTCTTAACCGACAAGAAGATTCTTAAAACACTTTTAGACACGCTACAACAGGCTGGCGTGAACGAAGTGTGGTTTGAGCATATAAACCTTAGTTCAAAAATAAAGGAGCGCCTTTATAACTACCTAGGAAAAGAAGCTCCAGAATTACTTCCCCTCTTCGATTCAACTAACACTCAAGAATACCGGGATCACCTGGACCACTATATTAATCAAGAGATTAATTCTAGAGGCATGAAACTAGGACTTGGAAAAGTAATACATCACAGAAGCTTACCTAAAAAGAAATAATGGACCACGTTGCCATAATGAAAAAAGAATGGCGTTTGATACCTAAAATCCTGTCGGGAGTAAAAACTGTGGAATCCCGTTGGTACAAAAACAAAGTCTGCCCGTGGAATAAGGTTTTTGCGGGCGATACCTTGTATTTCAAGAATTCAGGAGAAAAAGTGTCTGTGAGGGCCCATATAACAAAGGCAGAGCAGCTTGAAGTTATAGGCAATAAACATGCGCTAGAGATCATGTCCCTAAGAGCCAAAGCTGATTTGGGGACAACTACAATACCGGAGTCTGTAATTGGTTACATATTCAATAAAAGATACGCGGTATTTATACACTTTGATGAAGTTCAAAAAGTGGAACCGTTCGACATTGATAAAAGGAGATTTGGGGCTCAATGCGCTTGGATTACCTGTAAAAACATCTCGACAATAACCAAAACAACTCAACGAAGCACGTAATTACACACGACTGTATATTTATTATATAGTTCCCACCCCTTACGCAAAATGCATAGGTCTAGCTCCGGCCATTTATTTTCAAGCTCTTCAATTTTATCCTCAGACATCCAAACGGAACCTTTTTTAAGTGTCATCCTACTTTTTTGTTCTGTCGTTACCTCTACTTTATAGACTCCAAAAACATCATCAAATAGAACTGCGTCAGCCTTGGACTTTACGGTTTTCATATGAAGTGAGTCGAGGGAAAAAGCCAAAAATTGGATGTTAATACCCATCTCCTCATAGAATATTCGTGGTAAAGCATCCTCTAAATCCTCTCCAAATAGGGGGGAGCCGCTTGGCAAGTTGTAAAAGATATCTTTAGTGTTAGTGTGGGGCTTAATTAGATACTCCTCCCCACACCTACAGACGATACCCACAAAAAACATCTTAAAGCTGTTGTCTTGTAAGTCGGTTTTTTGGAAAGTGTTTAAAATATTTATCCCTTCCGGCGTTATGTAGTACTGATCGTCTCTTTTTTCAATAAGGTTGCCGGAAATAAGCTGTTTTAAGTGAAACGCGATGTTGTCTTTGGAATCATAACCTTTGGTCAGAGAGGAGTAAGAACGTCCGTTTTCTTCCACCAACCTTTTAATAAGTAGCTTTTGCACCAGGTGCATAGGTGTAGTCTACTACACTAGCGGAATACCTGGAATGTTCTAAAATTAACCCATGTCGATACAACATAAAGTTATAGTGAAAGCGTGGGTCGAAAAGGACGGAAAGTACCTTTTGGCGCAGCGTGGCAATACAGAAAAACATCACGCTGGTGTGTGGTCCTTACCTGGGGGAAATGTGGAAAATGAAGTATCCGAGTCCATTCTGGAAGCAACTTTACAAAAAGAGCTATCCGAAGAGGTTGGAATAGAGGTAGAAGACAAAATGGACCTTATCTATAATAACGGCTTTGTTAAAGACAGTGACGGTTCCCATGTTATTAACCTATGGTCGGTACCCATTAAAATAGATACAATCCTTGGTTAAAAAGGTAAAATTTAGGTAAGTTTAATTAATAAGGAGGATTGTATGATGAGACCAATTTCAAACGACATTAGGGAAAAAATTATGGCC
>Ga0209211_10006377_pt1 | contig 17099 bp, 17 predicted proteins | sample RifGroA2_FD_183992 | JGI IMG/M metagenome (GOLD analysis project Ga0209211, IMG submission 183992) | Groundwater microbial communities from Rifle, Colorado, USA - Groundwater A2 (SPAdes) (version 2) | ecosystem: Environmental > Aquatic > Deep subsurface > Groundwater | place: Rifle, Colorado... | reverse complement strand
GGGTCGACGACGAGCCGGGGCAGGTCGAACGCGCGGAGGACGAAGGTCGGCATCCGCCGCCCGTAGTAGCGGTTGTAGGCGAAGACGGCTTCGTAGAACTCCCCGAATCGGCCGACCGCGGCGAAGTAGCCGAAGACGGCCGCCCACGCCGCGAGGCCGACGCCCGCGATCACCGCGACGTCGGCGAGGGCGCGCGCCCGGCTCCGACCCTCGGGCGGCCGGAGGACGTGCGCGAGGGCGAGGAGCGCGGCGGGCGCCACCACGAGCTGCTTGTAGAGCGAGGCCCAGGCGATCAGCGCCCCGACGGCGAGGAAGCGCGCGAAGCGCGCGTCGCCGCGCGCGCGGACCAGGAGCGCGAAGGCCCAGATCAGGCACGCGTTGATGAACGCCTCGGTGTTCGGCTGGTTGGCCTGGAGCCAGAGGTCGCCCGAGGCGGCGGTCCAGAAGGCCGCCGTCCAGAGGCCGATCACCGAGGAGCCGAGCGCGGCGCCCGCCGCGTACGCGCCGAGCAGGCCCGCCACGCCCGCGAGCACGTTGAGCAGGAAGATCGCGCCGCGCCCGTAGCCGGCGACGAACTGGGCGACGGCGTGGGTGAGGACGAGGGCCGGGGGCTTGTGATCCCAGATCTCCGCATAGAGCGCTCGGCCGTCCAGGACCTCGCGGGTGATCACGGCGGCGGCGCTGATGTCCGTGTCGAGGGGTTCGTCCCAGGTGTGCAGGCGCGCGAGCGCGAGCAGCGCGGCCAGGAGCGCGAGGACGAGGGCGGACGCCTTGACCCGGCTCACCGGTTCGCCTATCGTTCTGTCACTCGAGGCATCTCAAGGAGGACGTCATGAAGCGACTCGCAGTCCTGGCTCTCGTCGTCGCGCTGGCCGCCGCCCTCGCGGGCCCGTCGGAGGTGGTCGCCCAGCAGCGCCGGCTCGTCACCATCGCCTCGGGCTGGGTGGTCGGCGTCTACTACCCGCTCGCCGGCGCGATGTCGCGCATCGCGTACAAGGCCAAGGACCTCAACGTCCGGGCCACCGTGGAGTCGTCCGGCGCGTCGGTCGCGAACGCCCAGCTCATCGGCACGGGCGACGCGGACTTCGCCCTGCTCCAGAACGACATCGCGTACTACGCGGCGAGCGGCACGACCCTGGGCGCGTTCAAGGACAAGCCCGTGAAGAACATGGGCGGCATCTTCACGATCTATCCCGAGCTGGTCCACATCGTCGCGGCCAGCTCGGCCAACGTGAAGTCCGTGCGCGACCTCAAGGGCAAGCGGGTCGTGCTGGGGCCGCAGGGATCGGGCACCGAGCAGAACGCGCTCCAGATCCTCGAGGCGTACGGCATCAAGGAGGCCGATCTCGGCAAGGCGGAGCGCATCGACGCCGCCGCCGCGGCCGATCAGCTCAAGGACGGGCGCGTGGACGCCGCGTTCTTCACGACCGGCCTCGGCTCGGCCGTCATCGTGGACGCGTTCATCTCGGGCAAGGTCGCGCTGGTGTCCGTGGCCGCCGCGGAGGGCGCGGCGCTGCGCGCGAAGTATCCCTTCTACACGCTCGAGAAGGTCCCGGCGAACACGTACAAGGGGCTGGAGCGCGAGGTGACGACCCCGGCCGTCATGGCGATGATGGTCGCGCGCACCGAGCTGCCGGAGGACCTCGTCTACCGCTTCACCAAGGCGATCTTCGACGACCTCAAGCAGTTCCACGCCGCCCACGCCGCCGCGAAGAGCCTCACGCTCGAGACGGCGCAGAACGGCATGCCGATCAGGCTGCATCCCGGCGCCGCGAGGTTCTACAAGGAGAAGGGCGTCCTCAAGTAGGTGCGTCGCGTCCTGACCCTCGCCGTCGCGGCGGCGCTCGCCGTCGTGGCGGTCGCGGGGGCGCGCTGGCTCGGCGCGCTGGTCCTGGTGGTCGAGGACGTCCGCGGCGGCGGCGTGCTGGCGCGCGAGCCCGTCCGCCCCGGGGACGTCCTCGCCCTCGCCTATATCCACTCCTCGGAGCGGGTACCGGTGCGCGGCACCTTCCGCGTCGAGCCCGACGGCCGGCTCGCCGTGACCGAGACCGCGTTCGCCGGCTTCGGCCCGGGCCTCCCGGAGCTCCGCGCGGGCGACGCGTGGCGGCTCGAGGCGGGCATGATCGTCCACGCGCCGGCCGGCCTCACGCTCGCCGAGCTCCGGCTGCGCGTGGCGCCGCTCACGCGCCATAGGCTCTCGCTGCCGTCCGGGCGCGAGCTGGACCTGTCGGCGCTCCTCGCGCCCGGAGGCGCCGTGCGCGTCCGCGTCGCGAGGCGCGGCCGGCTCCTGCTCTGGGGGTCTTCGGGCGACTGACTCCCACGTCATCGGCGCCGCCTGGAGCGAGGGGCACAAGACCTGACTAGAAGAGCGGCGCGTCAGGCGCACGGCGGCGCTGGGAGGCGTAGACGAGGGCCAGGCCCGCCACGCCGGCCAGGTCCGTGGAGACGCCGGGCTTGACCAGGAGGATCGCGCCGACGAAGAGCACGACCCGCTCCCACCACCGAGCCTCGGTGATCAGGTAGCCCTGCATCGAGCCCGCGAGCATGTACATCCCGACCGACGCCGTGACGAAGATCCAGAGCGCCTCGTACCACGTCGTGTCGATCAGGAGCATCGCGGGCGCGGTGATGAACATGAACGGGAGCAGGAACGTGCGCATGTCGAGCGTGAAGGCGCGGATCCCGGTGCGGAAGGGGTCAGCCCGGGCGATGCCCGCCGCGGCGTACGCGGCGAGGCCGACCGGCGGCGTGTCGTCGGCGAGGATGCCGAAGTAGAAGACGAAGAGGTGGACGGCGACGAGCGGAAGGACGAGCCCCTGCGCCTCACCGAGCGCGATCAGCGCCGGCGCGGTCAGGGTCGCCATGATGATGTACGTCGGGGTCGTCGGCACGCCCATACCGAGGACCAGGCACGCGACCATCGTCAGGAAGAGCCCGAGGTAGAGGCTGCCCGAGGAGAGGTCCACGACGATGGACGAGAGGTTCAGCCCGACGCCCGTGAGCGTCACGATCCCCACGATGATGCCCGCGCAGGCGCACGTCATCGCGACCGAGGCCATGTTGCGCGCCCCGAAGTAGCAGGCCTGGACGAGCCGCAGCGAGCCCTCGGCGAGCGCGGGCCCGACGCCCGCGGCGGGCGCGTGGCCCGGCACGACGGGCGCGCGCCGGAGGCCCTGGACGAAGCTCGTCACCAGGAACATGGCCGCCGCCGCGACGAGCGAGAGGAAGGCGGAGGTGAGCGGCGTGTAGTCGCGGACGATCAGGTAGTAGAGCAGCACCCCGACCGGGATCAGGTAGTGCAGGCCCGAGACCAGCGTCGGCAGGAAGCGGGGCAGCTCCCGCCTCGGCAGCCCACGGATCCCGTGCTTGAGCGCCAGCAGGTGGACGGCGCCGAGCAGCGCGAGCTGGTCGATGATCGCGGGCAGCGCCGCCGCCTTGGCGATCTCGAGGTAGGGGATGCGCAGCCACTCGGCCATGACGAACGCCGCCGCGCCCATGACCGGCGGCATGAGCTGGCCGTTGCCGCCCGCGGCGGTCTCGATGCCGCCGGCCACCTCGGGCTTGAAGCCGACGCGCTTCATCAGCGGAATCGTCATGGAGCCGATCGTCGCCGTGTTGGCGATGGACGAGCCCGTGATGGTGCCCATGAAGGCCGAGGCGACGACCGCGACCTTGGCGGGGCCGCCACGCGTGTGGCCGACGAGCGAGAACGCGACCCGGATCAGGTACTCGCCCGCGCCGGTGCGCTCGAGGACGGCGCCGAAGAGCACGAACGCGAACACGAACGTCGAGGACACGCCGAGCGGGATCCCGAAAAGCCCCTCGGTGGTCAGGTAGAGCTGGCCGACGACGCGCCGCACGGTGTAGCCGCGGTGCGAGATCAGCTCGGGCATCCACGGGCCGACGAACGCGTACAGGACGAACAGCACGGTGATCACGGGGAGCCAGAGCCCGACGGCGCGGCGGGTGCCCTCGAGGACGAGCAGGATCAGCACGACGCCGACCGCGATGTCCATCGGCTCCGGGGTGCCCACGCGCTGGAGCAAGGCCTCGTAGTGGAGGGTGACGTAGAGGGCGGCGTACGCGCCGAGCCCCGCCAGGCCGAGGTCGTACCACGGCAGCCGCCGGCCCCGCGCGCGCTTCGCCGCCGGGTAGAACATGAACCCGAGCAGGAGCGCGAACGTGAGGTGGATCGAGCGCTGCTTGGCGGCGGGCAGCGCGCCGACCGCCGCGGTCCAGAGCTGGAAGGCGGTCATCGCGAGCGCGAGGGCGCCCGCGAGCCAGAAGGACCAGCCCGCGAGCTCGCGCGCGCCGAACTCGGCCTCCTTGACGAGGCGCTCGGCCTCCGCGATGCCGGCCTGCTCCTCCCGGCCGACCCGGAGCTTGAGGTCGTCGCTCATGGGCTCGCCTCGCCTCCGGCTGCAGCTCGCACGGCCACGTTCATCGCGGTCCGCAGACTCTGGCCGAACGGACGCGGGTTGTCAACCGAGATACGACGTGGCGAAGGTGCCCGACGCGGCCGCCGACCCGAAGCGGGCGAGGCGGAACGGCGCGGGGTCGACGGGCGGCACGGCGCCGGTCACGAGCGCGGCCAGGTGCTCGCCCACAGCCGGCGCGAGCTTGAAGCCATGCCCGCTCATGCCCGCCGCGATCCAGAGGCCGCGCACGGGCGACTCGTCGAGGATCGGCATCCAGTCGGGCGTGATGTCGAAGGCGCCCGCCCAGCCGCCGCGCCAGCGCGCCCGCGCGAGGGCCGGGAGGGCGCGGCTGGTGCGCGCCAGGGCGGGCTCGGCCTCGGCGAGGGAGACCGGGTCGCCGAGCCGCTCGGGGTCCATCGGGTGGCGGGCCTCGTCGTCGATGAGCGAGCCGGTCAGCGTGAGGTCGCCGGTCTCCGGGCGCACGTAGGCGCCGCCGGCGAGGTCGAGGTAGACGGGGTGCGGCCGCCCGAAGGCGGCGTCGCGCTCGACGACGAAGACGGGGTGGCGCCCGACCACGATCGGCAGCTCGACGCCGGCCGTGCGCGCCACCGCGCCGGCCCAGAGGCCGGCGGCGTCGACCACGACGGGCGCCGCGATCCGCTCGCCGCGCGTGGTGGCGACGCCGGCGACCCGCTCGCCGGCGGTCAGCGTCGCGGCGACCTCGACGCCCTGCTCGATCCGCGCCCCGAGGCGCCGGGCCGCGTCGGCGTACGCGGTGGCGACGGCGGCCGGGTCGCCGTAGCCGGACTCGGGCTCCCAGAGGACGGCGCCCAGCCCCGAGGCGTCGATGCGCGGCTCGACGCGCGCGGCGTCTGACGGCTCGAGGATCTCGGCGCGGATGCCGACGGCGCGCTGGGTCGCGACGGTGGCCTCGAGCGTCGCCCGCATTCCCGGCGCCACGCCGATCAGCGCGCCGCAGCCGACGAAGCCCGCGTCGCCGCCGACGGCCTCGCGGAAGCGCTGGAACACTGCGAGCGAGCGCTTGACCATCTGGCTCGTCTCGCGGGTCGGGTAGAGCTGCCGGATGATCCCCACCGAGCGGCCCGTGCCGCCGGCCGCGAGCGCCGTGCGCTCGAGCAGGAGAACGTCGCGGACGCCGCGCGAGGCGAGGTGGAAGGCGAGCGACGTCCCGGTGACGCCGCCGCCGACGATGACGACGCCCGCGGTGCGGCTCACGGCAGCAGGCGGACGGCGTCTCCCAGGCGGATCGCGCCCGGCGTCAGGACGCGCGTGTAGACGCGACTCCACCCGGGATGGCGCTTCTGCGACACGCGCGCGTAGTCGCCGTCCCTGAACGCGGCGGTGATGTTGGCGCACGGGCTCGTGTAGCGCGTGACCTCGAGGAGAACCTCGTCGCCGAGGGCGAGGCACGCGCCCGGGACGACCGCGGCCCAGTCGACGCCCTCGACCGTGACGTTCTCGCCGAGGGCGCCGGGGACGACCGCGTGCCCCTCCGCCCGGAGCGTCCGGATCAGCTCGATCGCGTAGAGGCAGACGGCGCGCTCGGGGCCGCCGTGGTGCTCCCGGTCGCGGTGGGCGTCGCCCTCGAGCCCGAGCTCGCCGACGCGGGCGGCGGGCACCGCCGTCTTCGGCACGCCACCGGGGGAGACGCTGATCTGGACGATGCGCCCGCTCACAGGGGCACCTCCGTGCCGATGGACCGCGCTCGCGCCCGATTGTACGCGAGCCGCGCGGCCGCCACGTCCTCGAGCGCGAAGCCCACGGACTTGAACAGCGTGATCTCCTCGGCCCGGGTCCGGCCCGCGCGGCGGCCGGTGACCAGCTCGGCCAGCTCGGCCGCCACGTGCCCGCGCGTGACCGCGCCCTCCGCGAGCGGGATCAGCAGGTCGCCCGCCTCCTCGAGCGCGCCGGCGTAGGTGTCCACGACCACGCGCGCCCGCCGGACCGTCTCCGTGTCGACCTCGCGAGTGTCGGGCCGGAAGGCGCCGACCGCGTCCACGTGCGTGCCCGCGCGCAGCGCGGCCCCGGCCACGACGGGGGTGGCGGACGTCGTCGCGCACGTCACGAGGTCGGCGTCGGCCACGGCGCGGTGCGCGTCCGCGGCCGTCTCGACGGCGATCCCGAGCTCCGCGCCCATCGCCGCCGCGAAGGCGCGCGCCCGCGCCGGGTCGCGGCCGACCACGGTCACGCGCTCGAGCGGCAGCGTGGCCGCCAGGCAGCGGAGCTGGAAGCCGGCCTGCACGCCGGCGCCGAAGCACGCGACGCGGCGCGTGTCGGCGCGGGCCAGGTAGCGTGCGGCGAGCGCCGAGGTCGCGCCCGTGCGGAGGCCGGTCAGGTAGGTGCCCTCGAGCAGCGCGAGCGGTCGGCCGGTGGTCGCGTCCATCAGGACGTAGCTCGCGTGGAGGGTCGGCTGGCCCCGCGCGGAGTTCGTGGCGTAGTACGTCACGAGCTTCGTGCCGAGCGTGGGCCCGGCGTCGCCGGGGGCGCCCAGCACCGCCGGCATCAGCAGCAGGAGCCCGTCGGCTGTGACGGGGACGACCGTGCGCGGCGGCACCCGCGTGCGTCCGTCGGCGTGGGCGCGGAACGCGTCGGCGAGGACGTCGGCCAGCTCGGCCGGCGCGAGCGCGGCCCGGAGATCGTCGCGTCCGAGGACGAGCACGGTGGCGGCCTAGCCCGGAGTCGTCACGAACGCTGAACGCGCGAGGTCGCCACGGATGTCGGCGCGTTCGCCCGGGAGGCGGCACCGGGGAGGGGGCGCTCGACCACGCGGCACGCGATCGCATCCCTGTGTGCGGCTTCACTCCATCCGGACGCGCGAGGCCCGCAGGGCGCGTGGAGGGAACGGGTCTCGTCGCCCCCTCCCCGGCGCCGCCTCCCGGGCGGCCCCCCGGTCCCGCCGTCGCCCGACCGTCTACCGAATTCGTCGTTCACGACTGATTCCGGCTAGGCGGCGCGGCGGATCATCCGCTGGACGCGCGCCTCGAGGACCAGCTCGCCGCGCTGGTTGAGCACGCGATGGCGGTACGTGACGATGCCGCGGTCGGGCTTCCTGGTCTCGCGCTTGTCGGCCACCTCGGCCTCGACGTGGAGCGTGTCGCCCTCGAGGACCGGCGCGACCACCCGAATCTCCCCGCCGAGGTACGCCATGCCCGTGCCGTGGATCATCCCGGTCTGGATGATCAATCCCTCGGAGAGGGCGAACGTGAGGGCGCCCGGCGCGGCGCGGCGCCTGAACACCGACTCGCGCGCGAGGTACTCCATGTCCATGAAGAGCGGTTCGGTGAAGCCGCAGAGGTTCACGAACGTGACGATGTCGGTCTCGGACACCGTCCGCGCGAGCGTCGTGTAGGTGGCGCCGACCTGGTGCTCCTCGAAGCTGAGTCCGTGCGCGAACATCGCGCCTCCTTTCGATCGTCCGCCGGTCACTCGCCGAGATAGGCGCGCCGGACGTCGGCGTTGTCCGAGAGCCCCGCCGCCGTGTCCGTCAGCACGACGCTCCCGGTCTCCAGCACGTAGCCGCGGTGGGCGATGGCCAGGGCCATCGCGGCGTTCTGCTCGACGAGCAGGATCGTCGTGCCCTGCCGGTTGATGTCGACGATCGTCTCGAAGATCTGCTCGACGAGGACCGGCGCCAGGCCCATGCTCGGCTCGTCGAGGAGCAGGAGCCGCGGGCCCAGCATGAGCGCGCGGGCGATGGCGAGCATCTGCTGCTCGCCGCCCGAGAGCGTGCCGGCGACCTGCGCGATCCGCTCGCCGAGCCGCGGGAACAGGACGAGCACGCGGTCGAGGTCGCCGGCGATCGCCGCGGCGTCGTGCCGCGGGTAGGCGCCCATCATGAGGTTCTCGCGGACGCTCAGGCGGTTGAAGATGCGGCGGCCCTCGGGCACGTGGGCGATGCCCTTGAGGACGATCCGGTGCGGTGGGACGCCGACGAGCGACTCGCCCTCGAGCGCGATCGCGCCGCGGCGGGGCCGGAGCAGGCCCGAGATCGTCTTGAGCGTGGTGGTCTTGCCGGCGCCGTTGTTGCCGAGCAGCGCGACGATCTCGCCGCGGCCCACCTCGAGCGCGACGCCCTTGAGCGCCCGGATCCCGCCGTACGCGACCTCGAGCGCGTCAACGCTCAGCAAGGCGCCTCCGCGGCGCGCCCGAGTGCCGCGTGCCGAGATAGGCCTCGATCACCCGGGGGTCGGCCTGCACCTCGTGGGGCGCGCCCTCCGAGATCTTCTCGCCGTGATCGAGGACGGTCACGCGGTCGGACACCCCCATGACGACCCGCATGTTGTGCTCGATGAGGACGACCGCCAGGCCCAGGTCCGCGACCAGCGCGCGCAGGAGCCCCATCAGGGCGCCGGCCTCGCCCCGCGTCATCCCCGCGGTGGGCTCGTCGAGCAGCAGGAGCGCGGGCTCGGAGGCGAGGGCACGGGCGAGCTCGAGCCGGCGCTGGTCGCCGTATGGCAGGTTGCGTGCGACCTCGTTCGCCTGGGGGAGGAGGCCCACCCGCTCGAGCAGCGCCGAGGCCCGCGCCATGAGCGCGCCCTCGCTCGCGTGGAAGCGGGGCCCGCGGGCGAGGACGTCCCGGAGTCCGAGGCGAACGCGGGCGTGCATCCCGACGAGGACGTTCTCGATCGCGGTCATGTTCCCGAAGAGACGGATGTTCTGGAAGGTGCGGCAGATCCCGAGCGCCGTGATCTGGTCGGGGCGCAGGCCGAGGAGCGGCTGGCCCCGGAACGTCACGCCCCCCTCCTCCGCCCGGTAGAGGCCGGTGAACACGTTGAACAGCGTCGTCTTCCCCGCGCCGTTCGGGCCGATGATCGAGGCGATGCCGGCGTCCAGCGCGAAGTCCACCGCGTGCAGGGCGGTGAGACCGCCGAAGCGCTTCGTGATGCCCCGGGCCTCGAACAGCGCGCTCACGGCGTGCCGAGCTCGCGGGCCCGGCGGCGCACGGGGAGGATCCCCTGCGGCCGGAAGATCATCATGAGGACGAGGATGGCGCCGAAGATCATCCGCTCGTACTTCGCCGGCTCGAGCTGCGTGGGGAGGTCGGCGAGGTTGTAGCCGAGCACGACGACGCCGGCGTTCTTCAGCTCGTTCAGCCAGAGCGAGAAGCCCTTGAGCACCTGGAGGTTGAGCACCGTGACGACCGTCGCGCCGACGACGGCGCCCGGGATCGAGCCCATGCCGCCCAGGATCACCATCGCGAGCACGCCGATGGACTCGAGGAAGGTGAACGACTCCGGGTTGATGAAGACCTGCTTGGCGGAGAAGACGACCCCCATGATGCCGGCGAACGACGCGCCGCACCCGAACGCGAGCAGCTTGCTGCGCACGAGCGGCACCCCCATCGCCTGCGCCGCCAGCTCGTCCTCGCGGATCGCCTCCCAGGCCCGGCCGACGTGCGAGTCCTCGAGCCGGCGGTTCACCAGCACGACCACCACGACGATCAGGAGCACGAGGAAGTAGAAGGCCTCCGCGTACGGGACGTCGAAGGGGACGGGCGGCCGGGAGATCGGCGTGATGCCCTTGGGCCCGTTCGTGATGTTGACGGGCTTGTCCAGGTTGTTGGCGAGCACGCGGATGACCTCGCCGAATCCCAGCGTGACGATCGCCAGGTAGTCGCCCCGGAGGCGGAGGACGGGGAGGCCGAGGAGGACCCCGGTGCCGGCCCCGAGCAGGAGGCCCACGAGGAGGAACGCGTAGAACCAGCCCGGCGCGAGCGGGAACCCGCCACCGAACATGATGTTGGCGTGCGGCGAGCCGAAAATCGCCCACGAGTAGGCGCCGACGGCGAAGAACGCGACGTAGCCGAGGTCGAGGAGCCCCGCGAGGCCGACGACGATGTTGAGGCCGAGCGCGAGGGCGACGAAGATCCCCACCTGTGTGGCGATCTCGAGGTAGTAGCCGTTGAAATGTCCGAGCACGGGCATCAGCACGAGCAGCGCCAGGGCGAGGAGGGCCGTCCGAAGCCAGCGGGGGATCCGCGCGAGGTACACGAACAGCAGCGACCCCTGGAAGAGCAGGAACACGACGACCGACCGCGGGAAGGTGGCGACGGCCCATGCCGAGAGGCCCACCAGCCCGGTCGCCAGCGCCGCCTGGATCATGCCCGCTCCCGCACGATCTCGCCGAGGAGGCCTTTGGGCCGGAAGATCAGGATCAGGATCAGCACCGAGAACGCGAAGATGTCCTTGTACTCGGCGCCGAAGGCGCCGCCGGTCAGCAGCGACAGGTAGGACGCGGCGAAGGCCTCGAGGAGGCCGAGGACGACCCCGCCGATCATCGCGCCCGGGATGTTGCCGATGCCGCCGAGGACCGCGGCCGTGAATGCCTTGAGCCCGGGGATGAAGCCGCTGTACGGGTTGATGAGGCCGTACTGCACGCCGAACAGCACGCCGGCGGCGCCGCCCATCGCGCCGCCGATGAGGAACGTGAGGGAGATGATCCGGTTGACGTCGATCCCCATGAGGCTCGCCGCCGCCTGGTCCTCGGCGACGGCGCGGATCGCGGTGCCGATCTTCGTGCGATTGACGAGCGCGTGGAGCGCCCACAGCATCGCGAGCGCGGCGGCGATCACGACGAGCGACTTCACGGACACGTCGATCGTCTCGGTCAGCTCGAAGCGGTGGTTGAGCGCGTCCATCGTCGGGTAGACCAGGTTGAACGCGTTGCGCCAGATCGACTCGACCAGGCGGATCAGATCCTGGAGGAAGAACGAGACGCCGATCGCCGAGATCAGCGGGATGAGTCGCGGCGCCCCGCGGAGCGGCCGGTAGGCGATGCGCTCGACGCTCACGGCGAGCAGACCGGCGCCCGCCATCCCCGCGACGAGGATCAGGAGCAGCACGAGCGGCCAGGGGAGCGCCTCGAGCCAGCCGGCCGCCCGCATGCCGAGCAGGATCTCGACGCCGACGAACGCGCCCACGATGAAGATCTCGGAGTGCGCGAAGTTGATGAACTCCAGGACGCCGTACACCATCGTGTAGCCGAGGGCGATCAGCGCGTACATGAAGCCGAGGATCAGGCCGTCGAGGAAGACCTGGGGGAAGATGCCGACGAGGAGCGGGAGATCCATCGGCGGGCTACGAGCGCGGCTTCATGCGGCGGCCGCCCGAGGGAGCCGGCGGGGAGTGGAGACGGACCGGGGTGGGAGCGCCCTCGGAGGTTCGTGGCGTCCGGTGGCCGACGAGGGTGCCCCCGCCCCCGATCATGGGATCGCCCGCCGCGGCTACTTCTTCACGGGCGGCGCCGCGATGCTCAGCCGCTTGACCTCCTTGTTGTCGCTCCACTTCTCCGGGTTCTCGCCCGCCACCTGGAGCACGAAGTAGAGCGCCTTCTTCGGGTCGCCCTTGGCGTCGAACTCCACGGTGCCCGTGATCCCGGTGTGCCTGACGTCGCGGATGGCGGCCGTCACCGCGTCGCGCGTGGGCGCCTTGCCGGTCTTCGTCACTGCCTCGAGGGCCTTGATCGCGATCGCGGCCGAGTCGTACGCCTGCGCCGCGAACGGCTCCGGGTTCTTGCCGAACTTCTTCTTGTACTCCTCGGCGAACTGCTTGGCCTGCGGGTAGACCGACACGGGCCCCGCCACCGAGGTGTAGTACATGCCGACGACCGCCTTGCCGGCGATCCTCACGAGATCCGAGGAGTCGAGACCGTCGGGCCCGAGGAACTTCGACTTCACGCCCTTCTCGCGCGCCTGCTTGAAGAACGGCCCGGCCTGCTCGTAGATCCCGCCGAAGTAGATCAGGTCGGGGTTCTTGGCCTTGATCGGCGTGATGATCGGATCGAAGTTCGACTTCTCCTCGGTGCCCTCGAAGCCGAGGATCTTGATGCCCTTCTTCTCGGCGTCCGCCTTGAAGAACTCCGCGACGCCCTGGCCGTACGCGGTCTTGTCGTGGATGACGTAGGCGGACTTGACCTTCATCGTGCCCTTGGCGAACTCCGCGCCCACCACGCCCTGGACGTCGTCCCGGCCGCAGATCCGGAAGACGTTCGGGTAGCCGCGATCGGTGATGACCGGGTTCGTGTTGGCCGGCGAGACCATCGCCAGGTTGACCTCCTTGTAGACCTCGGAGGAGGGGATGGCGACCCCGGAGTTCAGGTGGCCGACCACGACCATGATGTCCTTGTCGGCGATGATGTTCTTCGCGTTCGCGACGCCGACGTCGGGCTTGGCCTGGTCGTCGAACGGTACCAGCTCGACCTTGAAGCCGCGCTTCTCGAGGCCCCCCCTGAACTTCTCGATGGCCAGCTGGGCGCCCAGCTTGATCCCCTCGCCCAGGGCCGCCTGGCCGCCGGAGAGCGGGCTCTGGGTGGCGATCTTGATCGTGCCCTTGCTGGCCTGCGCCTCGAGGCTCGAGGCCGGCAGCAGCGCCGCGAGACCGACGGTCACGGCGAAGACGAGCGCCAGACGAACGAGGTAGCGGTTCATTCGTGCCCCCTCCTTGTGCACGCCCGGTGAGCGTGCTCCATGCGGCGATGCGCCGTCATTATAGCGGCCGTCCCCCGCCGGTCAAGTCGCGCGCCGCCCGGATGGCCTCGAGGAGGCCGCGCGTCGCGGCGGCCGGGTCGGGTGCGGCGCACACGGCGGCGATGACTGCGACGCCGTCCGCCCCCGCGCGGATGACGTCGGCGACGTTGTCGGCGCTGATGCCGCCGATGCCGACGAGCGGGACGTGGATCTCGGGCCTGAGGCGGCGGACGAGGTCCGGGCCGACCAGCTCGAAGTCGGGCTTGGTCCCGGTCGGGAACATCGACCCCACGGCGACGTAGTCGGCCCCCGCCGCCTGCGCGTCCCGCGCCTGCGCCACGCTGTGCGTCGAGAGACCGAGGAGCATCCCGGGGCGCAGGAGCGGGCGGGCGGCGCGGGGCGGGAGGTCCTCCTGGCCCAGGTGGACGCCGTCGGCGCCCACGGCGAGCGCGAGGTCCACGCGGTCGTTCACGATGAAGGTCGCGCCGGCCCGCCGGCACCGCTCGCGCAGCCGCTCGGCCAGCGGCAGGAGGCGGCCGGACGGCCACGCCTTCTCGCGGAGCTGGAACATCCGCGCCCCCCCGGCGAGGGCCCGCTCGAGGAGGTCCTCGAGGTCGCGGCCGCGCGCCGCCGTGCGGTCGAGGATGACGTAGAGGGTCGGGTCCATCAGCCGCGCAGCCGGGCGGTGTCGACGCTGGTGAAGCGCCCCTCCAGGAACACGGGGTCGGCGAGGACCTTGAGCTGGAACGGGATCGAGGTCTTGATGCCCTCCACCACCGTCTCCGCCAGCGCGCGGCGCATCCGCTCGATCGCCTCGCGGCGGTCCCGGCCGTGGACGATGACCTTCGCGAGCAGCGAGTCGTAGAAGGGCGGGACCGCGCACGGCGCCATGAGGTGGCTGTCCACGCGGACGCCGAAGCCGCCCGGGGGGACCCAGGCCGTCACGCGTCCCGCGCTCGGCGCGAACGTCTCGGGGTCCTCCGCGTTGACGCGGACCTCGATCGCGTGGCCGTCGAGCCGCACCGCGTCCTGGCGGTAGCCGAGGCCCTCGCCCGCGGCGATGCGGATCTGCTCGCGGATCAGGTCGATGCCGGTGACCATCTCGGTGACCGGGTGCTCGACCTGGATGCGCGTGTTCATCTCGATGAAGTAGAAGCGGCCGGCCGCGTCCACGAGGAACTCGACGGTGCCCGCGCTCACGTAGTTCACCGCGGCCGCGACGACGAGCGCCGCGCGGTGCAGGCCCGCGCGCGTCTCGGCGGCGAGCGCGGGCGCCGGAGACTCCTCGAGGAGCTTCTGGTGGCGGCGCTGCACCGAGCAGTCGCGTTCGCCCAGGTGCACGCGGACGCCGTTCCGGTCGCCGAGCACCTGCACCTCGATGTGCCGCGCGTGCTCGACGAACTTCTCGCAGTAGATGTCCGACGAGCCGAACGCCGCGCCCGCTTCCGACTGGCAGGCGTCGAAGGCCGTCGACGCCTCCGCGCGCGCGCGGACGATCCGCATGCCCCGCCCCCCGCCGCCGGCGGCCGCCTTGAACATGACCGGGTAGCCGATCGCGTCCGCCAGCGCCAGCGCCTCCTCGACGTCCTTGAACGCTGCTTCGCTCCCCGGCACGACGGGGACGCCCGCCTGCCTGGCGAGCTGGCGCGCCTGCGCCTTGTCGCCCATGAGGCGGATCGCCTCGGGGGAGGGGCCGATGAACGTGAGCGAGCAGGCGCGGCACACCTCGGCGAAGGCCGCGTTCTCGGCGAGGAAGCCGTACCCCGGGTGGATCGCCTCGCTGTCGGTGACGGCCGCCGCGGAGATGATCGCCGGGATGTTGAGGTAGCTCAGGCGCGGCGCGTCGGGTCCGATGCAGATGGACTCGTCGGCGAGCCGCACGGCGAGCGAGCCCGCGTCGGCCGTCGAGTGGGCGACGACCGAGCGGATGCCGAGCTCGCGGCAGGTGCGGACGATCCTGAGCGCGATCTCGCCGCGGTTGGCGATCAGGATCTTCTGGAACAGGCTAGCCTCCGAGGACGCGGCGCCACTGCGACTCCAGCTCCGCCATGCGGAGCCCGTAGACGCGCGGCATCGCCTCGGCGAGCGTGTCCCCGGCGCCCAGGCGGATCAGCAGCCCGCGCATCGCCGGCAGGCCGCCGCGGTCCAGCAGGTCGCGGACCATCCAGAGCGCGATGTCGTAGCCCGCGCGGGCGCGCACCGGATCGGCGTCGGTGACGAGGGCCTCGACGCCCGCGAGCGTCAGGACGCCGGGGACCCGCAGCATCGGGTCCAGGGACGCGCCCTCGAGCGCCTGCGCGAGGCCCTCCTGGAGCCAGCGTGGCGCGCGCCCCCGCGAGAGCCCGTGGATCGCGGCGTGCGCGTACTCGTGGGCGGCGAGGCGCTCGAGCTCGGCCGGCGGCGGCAGCGGCGGCGTCCCGAGCGGGAGGCGGATCTTGCCGTCGAAGACGCCCGTCGCCCAGCCGTGGACGCGCGTGACGTCCTCGAACTGCGGCCGGTCGTACAGGATCACGGTGAGCCGCTCGCGCGGCGCCCAGCCGAGCGCGGTGCCCACGCGCTCGGCGGCGGTCTCGAGCGCGCGCGTCACGGCCGCCCGTGCGGCGCGGTCGGCCGCGCCGCGCTGCTTGACGACGAAGTGCCGGGTCACCGCGCGCTCGAAGCCCGCCTCGGCGCGGCGCTCGCGCTCGAGCTTGTCGAGCAGGCGACGCGCGTGGGCGTTGGCGGGCTCGCGCGCGAGCAGGTCGCGGAGGTGCCCGATCGCGCGGTCCGGCTCGTCGTGGTGGTCGTAGAGGTGCGCGAGGAGCAGCTCGACCTGGCCGTCGGGTCCCGCGCGGACGGCGCGCTCCAGCGGCGCGACCGCCTCGGCGGAGCGACCGGCGTGGACGGCCGCGAGCCCGAGGCCCTTCAGCAGTGCGGGCGCCTCGGGGGCCTCGGCGAGCCCCTGGCGGAACAGCCGGAGGGCGTCCTCGGGGCGGCCCCCGCGGAGCGCTTGCCAGCCCCACGCCTCGAAGCAGCTCGAGGCGTCCTCGTGGCGCACGTCGTCTGCGGGGCCGCCCGCGGCGGCGCGGCTCGGGCGCTCGCACGCGCGGGCGTACTGCCCGATCGCGGAGAGCCGGATCGCCTCGTCCGTCAGCGCCCGGGCCGCGTCCGACGCCGCGGGGACGATCGCGACGTCCTGCAGGGCGTCGCGCGCGCCGTCGCGGCGTCCCTCCGTTGAGCCCAGCGCGAGCGCGGCGACGCCGAGCGCCGCGGCGACGGCGAGCAGCAGCCGGACGTCGGCGGATCGCCTCACGGCATCGCCTCAGCGCGCCGGCGCGATCAGGAAGAGCGGCTGGCCATACTCGACGCCGTGCCCGTTCTCCACGAGGATCTTCAGCACGCGGCCGGCCGCCTTCGACTCGATCTCGTTCATGAGCTTCATCGCCTCGATGATGCAGAGGATCTGCCCCTCCTTCACGACGTCGCCCTCGTGCACGTAGGGCTCCGCGTTCGGGGACGGCGCGCGATAGAACGTGCCGACCATCGGCGCCTCGATCGTGATGCCGGCGGCCGGCTCGACCTCGGCGACCACGGGCGCCACGGCCGCCGGGGCGGGCGGCGCGGCGAAGGCGGCGAGCGCGGCCGGAGACGGCGGCGCCGCGACGCCGTGGCGCTGCAGGCGGACGCGCACGTCGCCCATCGCGACCTCCACCTCGGCGAGGTCGAGCTCCGACAGGAGCGCGGCGAGCTCGCGGACGAGCGTCGTGACGGCCGGCCCGCCCCGCGCGGGGCGCCGGCGCCGGCGGGCCATCACGCGCCCGCCGCCGCGACGCGGCCCAGGTACTCGCCGGTGCGCGTGTCCACCTTCACCACGTCGCCCTCGTTGAGGAAGAGCGGAACCTGGACGACCGCGCCCGTCTCGAGCGTCGCGGGCTTCGTGCCGCCCTGCGCCGTGTCGCCCCGGACGCCGGGGTCGGTCTTGGCGATCCCGAGCTCGACGAAGTTCGGCAGGTCCACGGCGGCCGGCGAGCCTTCGATGTACAGCACGTCGACTTCGGTCTGCTCCCTGAGGTAGTCGCGGGCGTCGCCCACCTCGTCGGGCGAGAGCGACACCTGCTCGTAGGTCTCCGTGTCCATGAAGTGGTAGCGGTCGTCGCGGTAGAGGAACTGCATGTGCTTTTCCTCGAAGTCGACGAGCGCCACCTTCTCGCCCGAGC
>Ga0209211_10006375_pt1 | contig 17104 bp, 13 predicted proteins | sample RifGroA2_FD_183992 | JGI IMG/M metagenome (GOLD analysis project Ga0209211, IMG submission 183992) | Groundwater microbial communities from Rifle, Colorado, USA - Groundwater A2 (SPAdes) (version 2) | ecosystem: Environmental > Aquatic > Deep subsurface > Groundwater | place: Rifle, Colorado... | reverse complement strand
TGACATCTCCAATATAGAATTTAATCTTTTCAACAACATCTGGCATTTTGGCTTGAAACTCATGGCGCATGTCGTCTTGTTTCTTTTCATCACGAGAAAAAATACGTATTTCTGCAATATCAGTATTTAGAAAGCGTGTCAAAGCCGCATTTCCAAATGAACCCGTACCACCTGTAATCAACAGGGTCTTGTTTTTAAATAATGACATATTCTGAATTAATAATTTAGTTTATTTGTGGAAGAGGCTCTCGCCTATATTTTTTGTTTCTAATGAGAATTCGTAATGTATTTCTAATAAAAACAAATACTTCCCTTACTGAAACTTTATTGTAAAAATTATAAACAAAATTAGTAGCAAGTGATGCATCGAAAATATTATTTATACCTAATTCTGTCCCTTCAAATCTTATAGAGTTAGTAATCACAAAACCATACACCTCTTCCATTATGATTACTTTTCGCTTCGTTTTAATCATCAATTGATTAAATAATTCCATCAAGTCATGTTGTTTGGCAATCTGTTTAAGAATATTCAATTCTCTAATCAAAACCTCCTTTTCAAACGAACCGTTTTCAATCAATTTAAATGACGCATATAATAGGGCTTCAAATGATAAAGGTGCAAATTTTCCTGCAGTGAGCAAATAATCAGCAGTCATAAGAGTTGCCAATGGAGAGTATTCCTGGGATGCTAGTTCTGCATGCATTTTTCTTTTAATGTTATCTTTAAAAAATTGTTGAGCTGCTTCTCTAGCTTCTTTATCAGTCCGTTTATAATTTCTCCCTTGAGATTTAATTGTACTACCCGCTATAGATAATGGCTCATAAGTAAATGCATAATCATCAACTTCTCCTGCCAATACAACACCGGAAAATCCATCTGGAGTTGCACAATAATAAAAACTATTATCTTTTGTTCTGGATTTTACTCTATTAATTAATTCAGTTGAAACAACCGCCTTCATGAAAAGCATTGGACATTCATCATTCTGATAAAAAAAGGTCTTTGATAAGCGATTCAAAAATGTTTCAGATTTAATAAATTTTACTCCCAAATTTTTCTTTCGCTTAACATAAAACACATTTTTACCGCCTTCATGATCAGAATAGGTAAATCCCGCAGGAGTCCAAGTAAGTAATTCCCTTTTTGTTGTTGATAGAATCTCATACATACGCCAAATACTACCAGGTACCAAGCCGTCATCTCCTCCAAGTGCCATAATATATCCAGGACGTACTTGATTAAGAGCAAATTCAAAATTATCTCTCATTCCAAGATGTTGATTATGTGCAAACAATTTAATTCGGGAATCCTTATTCATTAATTCTCGGACAAATTCAACAGAATTATCTTTACTACAACCATCAGAAACTATGATTTCAAAATTTGGATAATCCTGTAACATGCAAGTACGCAAAGTATGAATCAAATACTCCGCCCTATCTTTTTGAGGTATAATAACTGTAAATAAAGGTAAATCTATTAATTTATTCATTGTATAAGTTCTAAAATTTATGAAATTAATTTAATTACTTTAAAAAACTAACTCTACTAAAATCATGTCAAACTAAATTCACTTTACTTGTCTTAAATAGCGAATATTATAATCCAATCTGAAAAATAAATAGGCAATAAAATAAACTATTAACTGTATATTACCTCCGGTATCTGAGAAAGGGTATAATTTCATACCTCCAAGCATACACACACACATCACAAAATGCAATAGAATTAGTTGATGAAATCTAATTATTCCATCACGAATTTGAGTTTTGATAATTACAAATAATGTGAAAATAAGAAAAATTAATGTGGCTATGATTGGACCAAAATCAAATGTAAAATCACCTACAAAAGTAGAAAACACCTCATCATTTATTTTCAAGTTAGGATACTTTGCTCTTCTTTCCATAAAATTGTGTGGCACATTCTCAAATCCCAACATACGCTTAAAGAGTGGAAATGTTCTATCACCATACCTAATGCCTCCATTATCTAATCCATAATTGTTAAAGTATAAATTCTCCTGACCTCCATAATAGTATACTGAAGCCATTGAGCCTTGCTTACTATCTCCAAAACGGCTTATTGTCAATGCAACTATTGGAATTAAACTCGCAATTAACAAAGAGCTTCCAATTATTTTTATAACTCTTTTAACTTTTGGCTGAAAGAACTTTCTAAGAGCAAAATACGTTATTATCATCGAAAGCAGTGTTGCTAATATAGGCCCCCGTTGTCCGAGTGATATGTTAATCATAAAACTCATTATAATTGATATAAATAAGCCAATTGAAATAAACTTTCTCCGTTTTTCAAGTGTCAAATAATAGAAATAAAGTAGAATTCCAAAATTACCGTAAGCATTTGTAATAATAGATGCAAAATTTGATATGCTTCCATCACCTATAGAAAATCTTTCAGCCAAAGATTTGTTGTATAAATCCAAACCTCCAGAAGGATTCGTCAATATACTGTTTATACTGTCAACAAAAATCGTAATTGTCTTTGGAAGTTGAACTATCGAAAATACGATAAAAACTATGCTAATTACATTTAAATAAACTATAGGAATTTTTTGAATTTCATCAATTTTGTTACTATTATATTTTAATACTGGCCAAAATGCCAACAAGAGCATTAAATATAAGTATATAAAGGGAATTATTTTAATCCGATTAAATTCGTAAAATGAACTATTATTATATAGAAGCAATGATGTTATGGCATAAATAAGATATGTAAAAAGAAGAATACTTCCAGCATCAAAAGATTTCTTTTTAATATGATATAAAATAATGGTCACTATCCAAGCTAAAATATATATAACAATGTTGACATTACTAATTAGTGTTTCCATACATTTAATACTATTACTTTCGTTTTATTTTGGAAATTAATTGTTTAACAACATCTTTTTCAGATTTGGACAAGCCTATTAAGAGCACAAATAATGCGACACTAGAGATAGATATGAAAACAACAGCAGCTACCCGAAATAAAGTATTCGTGATACTTTCATGTATTAGAAAAACAAATAATGATGAAAAAAATGTAATAACAGTTGCTGGTAAAATAAATGACTTAACATATTCAGAGAAACTGAATGGCTTATAGAATTTTTTTAGGCATATTAGTCTGACAATATGAGATGCAATAGAAGCAATTATCATCACAATGTAGGTTGTATAGGCAGGATAACCTAACTTAAATAGTATATATGTTGCGGGAACACATAAAAGGGTGAAAAATTCAACTGGGACATGGTATTCTTTAATATAACCTGTAGCTTGAATAATGATAGAGATGGGATTATTCAAAGCCATTATTATAGCAAATACCAAAATTAGCCTTGAAAACAACACTGTATTTGGGTCAGCGGTTTTAAGCCAAAACCATAAAATATTTTCCATCTCAATCATTAAAGGGATACATACCATCAATAAACAATAATATATAAGTTTATTACTGATGTTGAAAAGCTTATTGAGATATGAATACGACCCTTCAGCGTATGATTTAATCATCTGTGGTCTAATAGCCATTAAGAAGCTCCCTGTAAATGAACTTAAAGCCAAGTTAATCTGTTGGGATATAGCTCTTGAAGCATTTATCAAAGGCCCAAAAAAGATATTAACCAATAAAGTGTTAACTTGAGACATACCAACTCCTGCAACCGAACCAAATAGAGACCATCCTGAAAAAGAAAGTAATTCTTTAAATAGTTTTTTATCTTTAGTTTTTTTAAATCGACACTCTTCATATTTAATAAAACCAATCCTGATGTAGGATAACAGAACCAACGTGTAAATTATGAATAAAGCTGCTCCATAAATAATTAATTTATCCATTGGAATAACTAAAATCAAGAGTATCGCCATTAATTTTATAATACTCTCAGCAATACTGATTTTAGCAAATATACTCATATCTTCGTGAGCAATAACTGCTGAGGAAAAAGGAATCTGCATTATAATAGAGATGAAAGAAAATATAGAAAACTGGTAAATCCAGTTTGCTGCATACATTCTTTCTTGTGGTATTACTAACTGTGTGTTAACAAACCATAAACCAATTGTTTCTCCTAATATAAATACTATAACAGATAATAGTGCATAAATGTAAATGCTTGTTGAGAATATATTCTGTAGACGTTTAAAATTATTTTGGCCTAAAGCATAAGAATAGAATCTCAGAGTTGCAGTCTGGAGAACACTGCTAATACTTGAAAGCACTGTAATCACACCTGCAATAGCATCGTAAATTCCATAATCTTCAATACCAAGAGCATTTAATACTAACCGCACAGAATAAAGGTTTATGCTCATTACAACCAACATTCTGAAATATAACAAAGTGGTATTATTCGCTATTCGCTTAGTATTATGAAAATTTTCAGACATTTTTATTTTTAAACTAAAATAAAATTAATTTGTATTCATATAGATACAGCTCCGCCTCGTCAGTCACATGGTTGTAACTTTTTGAAAGAGAATACAAAAATAATCTTTTAGGAGCTAACTGCCTAATTCTATCATATTTTAAATAAATTCTTATTAACAGAAACCAAATTATAAAGTGAATTGTGTTTATATTGTTTATCTGACGGTACACTTTTGTTATTGCTATATTTTTCTTAACAATATTTAGTGCCTACAGCACAATTGAAACTCAGCACATAACCGCAAGAGCCTACTTATTTTTTTTTTGGGATGATTTTAAATATGACAACTCTTACTAAAAGTCACTGCAAATGATCCCAGATGAGCGTTCCGAAAGTTACCGGAACGGAAGTGGTATTCTAAATTGTTTTGCTACACCTTAAGGTTTTAATACAAATAACATTTATCAATAAGGGGAATCAAAATGGGTTCATTCAGAAAAAATAAATTACGATATCTTCAAATATTTATAAGAATGATGTCAAAACTAACTTAAATTTTCCCAATACCATTCTATTGCTTCTTTTAAACCAGCTTTAAATAAATGGGTAGGATTATAATCTAGGATTTTTTTAGCTTTTTCTATACTTGCCAATGAATGTTTTACATCTCCATCTCGCTCGGAACCATATATTGCTTTCATATATTTAATCTCACCATCAAAATTGGTTAAGTATTCTTTCAAATACTCAAGCAATTGATTCAGATTATTGTTTTCACCACATGCAACATTAAATACTTGATTTAAAGCTTTTTTATTATTTGTTATTGCAGCAAGTTGATTGATTTGAATAACATTATCAATGTATGTAAAATCTCGTGAATGTGTTCCATCACCATTAATAACCGGACTTTCGTGATCAATTAAATGTTTTACAAATTTGGGTATTACAGCAGCATAATCTCCATTTGGATCCTGACGACGACCAAAAACATTAAAATAGCGCAAGCCAATCGTTTCAATGCCAAATATTTTAGAAAAATTTTGTGCATAAAGCTCATTCGCAAATTTTGTTATTGCATATGGTGATAAAGGATTTCCAATTTTTTCTTCAACTTTGGGTAAATCAGGGTGATCTCCATAAGTTGAAGAACTTGCAGCATATACAAATCGTTTTATTCCTTCTTCTTTTGCTGCAAATAACATTTTTACAAATCCTCCTATATTAACATCAGTTGTTGTAATAGGATCAATTATTGAACGAGGAACGCTTCCCAATGCTGCTTGATGCAATACTATTTCACAACCTTTTACCGCTTTCTGACAATCTTCGTAATTACGTATATCGCCTTCAATTAGTATAAAATTTGGATTTTTTACTAATTCAATAATATTTTCTCTTTTGCCTGTTGAGAAATTATCAAAACAAACAACTTTGTTCTCATTTTTTAAAAGTTCTTCACATAAGTTTGAGCCTATAAAACCTGCTCCACCAGTAACTAATACTTTTTTATTATGAATTACCCTTTCCAGCATTTCAAACTTCAATTATATATATTAAAATTTTTTATTTACCAATAGCTTTCAAATTAAAACCAATTTCTATCAGCTTTTTATGATCAAGAATGTTTCTGCCATCAAATATAAATGCAGGTTTCATCATATTATCGTATATTCTCTTCCAATCGTAAGTTTTAAATTCATCCCATTCAGTTAAAATAGCAATTGCATGTGCATCTTTACAAGCTACGTATGGATCGTTTTTTGGAAAAAGTAGTTTTTTGTTTTCGTCGATACTTCTCGAATTTAAATATTCAACATCAGCAAACATCTTTTCAGGTCTAACTTTAGGGTCATAAACTGCTATTTGAGCCATATCACTCATTAAAATATCGGCAACATACATTGCAGCAGTTTCGCGAGTATCATTGGTATCTTTTTTAAATGCCCATCCCAGAAAAGCAATTTTCTTACCAGAAACAGTGTTAAAAAGTGAATTTATAATGTTATCAGCGAAGCGTCTTTTTTGATAATCATTCATTATGATCACTTGTTCCCAATAATCTGCAACTTCTTGTAATCCTAAACTTTGACAAATGTACACAAGATTTAAAATATCTTTTTGAAAGCATGAACCACCAAATCCAACTGATGCTTTTAAAAACTTAGGACCTATCCTACTATCTGCACCAATTGCTTTGGAAAGTTCTTCAATATTTGCTTCTGTTTTTTCACATAAAGCAGATAATGAATTAATTGAAGAAACTCGTTGTGCAAGAAAAGCATTGGCAGTTAATTTTGATAATTCCGATGACCAAACATTTGTTTGTAAAATTCTTTCTTTTGGTAACCAATGTGCATATATTTCAGTTAATGCTTCCATAGCATTTTGACCATCAGCAGATTGCTCTCCACCAATTAATACTCTGTCAGCATTATGCAAGTCGTCAATAGCTGTTCCTTCGGCTAAAAATTCTGGATTCGATAAAATTTGAAATTTCACTCCATTTCCTGTATTATCTAAAATAGACCGAAGTGTTTCTGCAGTACGAACAGGAAGTGTTGATTTCTCAACAACAATCTTATCAGTTTTGGCAACTTTTGCAATTTGACGTGCACATAATTCGATATATTTTAAATCAGCAGCCATTCCCTTACCTTTACCATAAGTTTTTGTAGGTGTATTTACAGAGATAAAAATCATTTCAGCTTCTTCAATTGCTTTTTCGATTTCTGTTGAAAAGAAAAGGTTTCTACCTCTTGCTTCAGCAACTACTTCTTTTAAACCAGGTTCATATATTGGTAGTTTATTAAAATCCGTTGAATTCCAATCAGCAATACGTTGTGAATTTATATCAACAACAGTTACTTTAATCTCAGGACATTTTTGTGCAATCACAGCCATAGTTGGCCCACCAACATAACCTGCACCAATACAACAAATATTTGTAATTTTTTTCATATAGTTTAAAAGTCAATTATTTTATAAACTCCAATAATTCAAATCCTTAATTTTATTTCGATAAATACCTTTAATATCTACAAAAAGAGCATTCTTATTTGTAATTGATTTAAAATATGATTCATCTAAATTGAAATATTCTTTATGACTAACGGCAGCAACAATTACATCATAATCAGTACCTGCTTTTTTAGCCATTTCAAATTGATATTCTTCTTTTACTTCGTGACTATCAGCAAAAGGATCAATTACATCAACACAAACTCCATAAGAAAGTAGTTCACGATACATATCAACCACCTTAGAATTTCGAATATCACTCACATCCTCCTTAAATGTAATACCCATTATGAGTACTTTTGAATTTTGTATGTGTTTTCCAGCTATAACAAGTTTTTTTACAATCTGTTTAGCTATATATCCACCCATTGAATCGTTAATAAAACGGCCTGAATTAATTATTTGAGCATGATAACCAAGTTCTTTAGCTTTATGAAGTAAGTAATATGGATCAACACCGATACAATGTCCACCTACCAATCCGGGAAAAAATTTTAAAAAATTCCATTTTGTACCTGCGGCTTCTAATACCTCAAAAGTATTAATTTCCATTCGATTGAAGATTATTGAGAGTTCATTCATAAAAGCAATATTGATATCACGTTGCGTATTCTCAATAATTTTTGATGCTTCAGCAACTTTTATTGAACTTGCTCTGTGAACACCTGCTTTTATAACTAATTCATATGTTTTAGCAATGTCTTCTGCCGATACTGCATCGCAACCTGAAGTTACTTTTACGATTGTTGTAAGAGTATGAACTTTATCACCAGGATTAATCCGTTCAGGTGAAAAACCTACCTTAAAATCATCAATAAACTTCAAACCCGACATTTTTTCTAATACAGGAACACAATCTTCTTCTGTACATCCTGGATATACTGTTGATTCATATACTACATAATCTCCTTTTTTTAGAACTTTACCAACAGTTTCAGTTGCTCTGATTACAGGAGTTAAATCAGGAAGATTGTGATCGTCAATTGGGGTTGGAACAGCAATAATATAGAATTTTGCTTCTCGAAGTTCTTCTATATTTGCAGTAAATTTTACGTCACAACCATCAAAGGCTTCGGTTGGCAATTCACGGCTAGGATCAATATTCTTTTTCATCATTTCAACCCGTTCAGGTTTTATATCGAATCCAATAACAGATATTTTTTTTGCAAACTCAAGTGCAATAGGTAGACCTACATATCCAAGACCAATAACAGCTAGCTTTGTTTCTTTCTTAATTAATTTACTGTACATATAACCTTTAATATTGATATTAATTTAAAAATTCTTTTTATGGTTTACACAATGGATGATAATCTCCTTTCAATCCAATTGGTGTAGCATTTCTAATTGTATAAACAGTTTGAATTGATTTTTTTGTTTCTTCTAATCCAAATCCATTACCTTTTAATATTTCCTGATAGGATAAAGTATGTAAATCGGTAAATCCGCCACTAAATTCTATTTCTTGATTTTCAACTGTTATTGATCTATATGTTCTTTGTCCTTTAGCTTTTATATCATTTGGAATATCATCAAAGTCAACACTTAAAAACCATCGCACATTTGCTCTTTTAAGTTTTAAGTAACCTGAAGCTTTACAAGAATTAGAAATATTAACAATATTTTCTTGTACATCGCCAAAAATCCATGTAAGCATATCAAAAAAGTGAACTCCAATATTTGTTGCAACACCTCCAGATTTATGAATATCGCCTTTCCACGAAATATAATACCATTTACCACGCGAAGTTATATAACTTAAATCAACATCATATATTTTATCTTTAGGTCCTTCTTGAATTTTTTTCTTAAGTTCAATAATGGATGGGTGCAAACGCAATTGTAGAATATTATAAACCTGTTTCCCAGTTTCTTTTTCAATTTCCTGCAATGCTTCTATATTCCATGGATTAAGAACAACAGGCTTTTCGCAAATTGCATCGGCACCTTGTCGTAATGCAAAACGAATATGCGAATCGTGCAAATAATTTGGAGTACAGATACTTACATAATCAATCTTTGTACCTTGACGTTTAAGCTTATCAATATGACGATCAAATCGTTCATATTCAGTAAAGAAATCGGAATCGGGGAAGAAATTATCAATTGAACCTACACTATCGAATTTATCAAGCGATGCAACTAATATATTACCAGTATCTTTAATAGCTTTTAAGTGTCTATTCGCAATATATCCGGCTACTCCTATAAGAGCAAAATTCTTCTGTATAGTCATTTTGTAATCTATAAAAATCTAATTATTCTTTTTTTATCTTAGTGACAATATCATTTTTCAATTGATACTTTTCTTTACTCTCAGAGCAAATAGCAAAACCATCTTCGTCAAAAATTAGTTTATGTCCATATTCACTCATCCATCCAACTTGTCGACCAGGATTCCCGATTATTAGAGCAAATGGTTTTACATCTTTTGTGATTACCGTTCCTGCACCAATAAAAGCATATTCACCTATGGTTTTTCCACAAACAATTGTTGCATTAGCTCCTATTGATGCACCTTTTTTTACGAGTGTTGTTTCATATTTATCTTTACGAATAACAGCACTCCTGGGATTCGTAATATTTGTAAATACCATCGATGGACCAAGAAAAACATCATCTTCACAAATAACTCCAGTATATATGGAAACATTATTTTGAACTTTTACTCTATTTCCTAAAATAACATCAGGCGAAATAACAACATTTTGACCAATATTGCAGTTATTGCCAATTTTACAATTTGGCATTATATGTGAAAAATGCCAAATTTTTGTTCCATCGCCTATTTGGGAACCTTCATCAATAACAGCTGTTTCGTGTGCAAAATAATTCATAAATATTATTTTAAGTACGATTTAATCGTTTCTACAATAAAACTTTGTTCTGATTTTGTAATTTCTGTATGTATAGGAATTGAAAGAACTGTATTTGATAGTTTTTCAGTAACAGGAAATTGTTCCCATTGATTATTTTCCTTATACGCTTTTTGTTTATGTAAGGGTATTGGGTAATAAATCATAGAAGGAATACCTTTTTCTTTTAAGAAATTCTGTAATCCTGTTCTGTCGATTGAATCATCAAGTATTAGAGTATATTGGTGGTAAACATGTGTTGATTTATTATAATTTTTGGGAGTATTAATTCTGGAAACATCTTTTAAAAGTTCATTATAAAATGATGCAGCATCTTGTCTTGCTTTGCAATAATCATCAAGATATTTTAATTTAACATCCAAAATTGCTGCCTGAATGGTATCCAGCCTTGAGTTGCATCCAACAACGTCGTGTTGATACTTTACACTTTGACCATGATTCGCAATCATAGTGCATTTATTTGCCATTTCACTATTTTTAACAAACATGGCACCACCATCACCAAAACAACCCAGATTTTTAGAAGGAAAAAAGGATGTTGTTCCAATATCTCCTATTGTTCCAGCAAATACTTCACGACCATCTGAAAAAGTATATTTAGCTCCTATTGCCTGTGCGGTATCTTCAATTACAAAAAGTTTGTGTTTTAAAGCCATTTGCATAATAGTTTCCATATCGGCACATTGACCATACAAATGAACCGGAACAATTGCTTTTGTTTTTGATGATATTTTATTTTCAATCTGTGTTACATCAATAGTAAAAAAATCAGGATGAACATCTACAAATATTGGTTTAAGTTGCAAAAGAGCTATAACTTCAGCTGTAGCAACATATGTATGAACCGGAAGAATAATCTCATCGCCTGATTTTAGGTCTAATGCCATTAATGCAATTTGCAAAGCATCTGTTCCATTAGCACATGGAACAACATGTATTCCACCAAGATATTGTGATAGATGTTCGGAAAACTCTTTTACTTTTGGGCCATTGATAAATGCAGTTTGATCAATTACATCTTGAATTCCTGCATTTATCTCATCTTTAATTTTCTCGTACTGACCTTTAAGATCAACCATTTGTATTTTATTCATAAAATGGTCTTTTAACAATTATTTTGCGTAATTAATTGATCTGGTTTCCCGTATAACTGTAATTTTTATTTGACCAGGATATGTCATTTCGTTTTGAATTTTTTGAGATATCTCAAATGAAAGTTTTTCTGCATCTGCATCAGTAACTTTATCGCTACCAACAATAACTCTTAACTCACGTCCTGCCTGAATAGCATACGTCTTCATTACTCCTGGGTATGATAAAGCTAATTCTTCGAGATCTTTTAAACGTTTTATGTATGATTCTACCACTTCGCGTCGTGCACCCGGACGAGCACCAGAAATTGCATCACATACCTGAATAATTGGTGATAAAAGTGATGTCATTTCTATTTCATCGTGGTGAGCACCAATTGCATTGCATACTTCTGGTTTTTCTTTATATTTCTCGGCTATTTTCATACCAAGAATTGCATGTGGTAATTCTGGTTCATCATCTGGAACTTTTCCAATATCGTGTAATAAACCTGCTCTTTTAGCTAACTTTGGATTTAAACCAAGTTCAGAAGCCATAATAGCTGATAAATTAGCTACTTCACGGGAGTGTTGTAATAAATTCTGACCGTAAGATGAACGATATTTCATTTTACCAATTAATCGAATAATTTCAGGATGTAATCCATGAACACCTAAATCTATTGCTGTTCGTTTACCAACCTCTACAATTTCTTCTTCAATTTGTTTCTGAGTTTTTAGAACAACTTCTTCAATACGAGCAGGGTGAATTCTACCATCTGTAACTAATTGATGTAATGCTAAACGTGCAATTTCTCTACGAACTGGATCGAATGCAGAAAGAATAATTGCTTCAGGAGTATCATCAACAATAATTTCTACTCCGGTTGCAGCTTCTAATGCACGAATATTTCGACCTTCACGACCAATAATTCGTCCTTTTATTTCATCACTGTCGATATTAAATACGGTAACCGAATTTTCGACAGCAGTTTCAGTCGCAACGCGTTGAACAGTTTGAACAACAATTCGTTTTGCTTCCTTATTGGCTGTCATGCGAGCTTCTTCCATTATCTCATTAATTTGAGACATGGCTTCAGTTTTCGATTCAGCTTTTAACGATTCAATGAGTTGTTCTTTTGCTTCCTCAGCTGAAAGACCTGAAATTGTTTCAAGTTGTTCAATTTGCTGTTTATGTAAGCGATCAAGTTCTTCGTTACGTTTATCTACCAGTTCAATTTGTACTTGAAGATTTTCACGAATTGCTTCTACTTCTTTCTTCTTTCGCTGCGTTTCTTCTATTCGTTGCGAAAGTGCAATATCTTTTTGTCTGAAACGATTTTCGTCTTGAACAAGTTTGCTCGATCTTTCGTTCATTTCCTGCTCATGTTCTGTTTTTAATTGCAGGAATTTTTCTTTTGCCTGAAGGATTTTATCTTTTCGAATTACTTCGGCTTCGGCTTCAGCATCCTTAACAATTCTTATGCTCTTTGCTTTTAAGGCTTTATCCCATATAAAATAGGAAATAAAGCCTCCAACGAATAAAGCAGAAGCGGCAACAATTACTGAAATTATTGCTATTGAAAATGCTCCTATTATTGTTGAAATCATCATATTATTAATATATTAAAGTTTATAAAAAACCCGCATTGCTTACAATAATTCTTAGAAACCCCAAGTGACATGGGTGGAACCGCTATCTGATTTCGGCCTTCCACCGTTCCCTAAGGAAATTCCGACGAATCGGAAGTGAGGCCTGCCCTAGATCAAATAAGCTTTGCTCCAATTTGTAAAATGTTGAGTTTCATAGATATTAAAGAAACAATGCGGGCAATATCTTTTATTTAAAGAACGTTTAGTTTACTCTTTTTAAAAATTCGTCAAGTTCATCATTCAAATCCTTTATTTCATCTAATTCAGGCGATACTTCAATTGTTGTTTCACATTCAATCACCTTAATTACATATTGCAAAGCTGCCATAGCTAAAAAATCCTGAACATCTTTATCGGTATATCGTTGCTTATATTGCAACACCTTATCGTTGATCATCTTAGCCGCTTTGCGGATTTTTTCTTCGTCTCCCCTGTCAATTTTAAGTGGATAATATCTATCAGCGATATTAACCCTTATTGATAATTTATCTTCCATTATCTAATCAGATTCTATCTGTTCAAAAGAGCAATACATTTGTCAATCTCCCGCACTATCCTGTTAATCTTTATTTTAGCATCATGAGGCTCCCCAGATGTTGCTAAAATACTTTTTGCTAATTTAAGCTTATTATATTTATTTTTCAAAAATTCAATCTCAGCTTCTTTATTTTTTAGTGTTTCTTTATATTCATTCTGTTGTTGTTGTAATTTTTCGTTTTCTTTTTGAAGATTACTATACAATAAAATAACTTTAGAAACTTTTTGTTTCAAACTTACTGCAACTTGCTTTTGTTCATCTGCCATAACACATCAAATAATGCGCAAAAATAATATAGCTACAACAAAAACAAAAAAATAATCCATCATATTTTAATATAAAACAAATTTAATTTTAGTTTTGTTGTGTTGTAATTACTATTTTATATAATAATCTGTATAAATTTAAATAAAAATAATGCAATTAAAAAAACTCGTTCTACTTTTTTCTTTAATTCTTTCTAATCATTTTATATATAGTCAATTAATTTTAAAAGATTCAAATTTTCGCTCTCCTGTTGATTTTCAAATTTTTTTAGCCGGCAATTTTGGGGAAATTCGAGCGGAACATTTTCATGCAGGAATTGACATTAAAACTCAGGGAGTTGAAGGTAAAAATGTTTATTCAGTATATGATGGTTATATTTCCCGTATAAAGATTTCGGCAAATAATTATGGTAAAGCTTTATATATTGAGCACACAAATGGATATACATCTGTATATGGGCATTTAAGTAGCTATAGCAAGCAAATAAATAATATTATTAAAGATATTCAATATAAAAATAAACAGTTTGAAGTTGATTATTACCCTAAGGAAAATGAGTTCCCTGTTAAAAAGGGCGATATTATTGGTTATTCAGGAAATACAGGTCGTTCAAGTGGACCTCACTTGCATTTCGAAATTCGTGAATCTAGAGAACAAATTCCGGTTAATCCTATGTTTTTTGATTTTTCAATTGAAGATAATATCCCTCCGGTATTTTATACATTAGCAATGTATCCATTATCAGAAAATAGTTTGATTAATAATTCAAATAAATCGCAATACTTCACAATTAATGGTAAAAACGGCAAGTCAATTATTCCAGATACAATATATGTTTCAGGAAAATTTGGGATTGGTATTGAGCTTTACGATTTTTTAAATAATTCGAAAAACCAATGTGGAATTTTTACTTTAACAATAAAGCTTGATACAAATATAGTATACAATCACAAAATAGATAAAGTACCATTTTCTGAAATTGGGTATATTAAAAGTCACATTGATTATGCTGAAAGGATTAAATCAAAGAAAACAATACAAAAAACATTTATTGAACCAAATAATCACCTTACAATATATAAATCAACAGTAAACAACGGTATTTTTGATTTAGAATCAGATACTATCCAAAAAATAACATTAACAGCATGTGATATAAATAATAATTGCTCAAATCTTTCATTTTTTGTAAAATCAAGCCCAGTAATGAATTTAATAGATAGTATTAAGCCAATAAAAAATGATCCTTTTCAATGGGATATTGAAAATAAATTTAATGATAAAGGAATAAATCTCATTTTTCCTCCAAAAACTTTTTTTGATACTGTTAACTTCACGTATTCTATTGGTGAACCAATAAAAAATAGTTACTCTTCTGTTCATATAATACATAACAAATATACTCCTGTTTATAAAAGCTATACAGCATCGATAAAAACAATTAATCTTCCTGATGAGTTTAAAGAAAAAGCTTTTATAGCTTTAGTTAATGACAATAATGAAACAATATATCAGGGAGGTGTTTTTATAAATGGATATTTAACAACTCAATTAAAAGAGTTTGGAAATTTTGTTGTGCTCGTTGATACTGTTGTTCCTGAAATTAAGAATATACAGAAAGATAATTCCATAGTACATCCCGATAATTCAATTAAGTTTATTGTAAAGGATATGCTTTCAGGGATAAAATCATACAACGGATATATTGATAATAACTGGGCGCTTTTTGAATTTGATCCCAAAAATGATTTATTGGTTTACTTTTTAGATGAACAAAAAATTAAGAAAAACTCTAATCATGAAATTGAATTGTTTATTATTGATAATAAAGGAAACATAAACACATATTATTCAACTTTTAACTGGTAAGAAAATGAAAATAAAATTAACTTTTTTATTGCCTTTGCTATTATTGTTTGTATCATGCAGCATAGCACAAAAAACAAATCCTGAAATTACAAGTAATGAACTTTATAATCATATAAGTTTTTTAGCAAGTGATTCTCTAAAAGGTAGATTTCCTGGAACCCCTGAAGATAAAATCGCAGCTCAATATATTGCAAATGATTTCAAGATTCAAAACCTCGGCTTTATAAGTAAGGATGGACTACAGGAATTTGAAATAATTACTGATATTTATGCAGGAGATGAAAATAAACTTATTTTTAAAAACAAAAATCTCATTCCTTTAAAAGATTTTACACCTCTTCCGTTCTCTGCGAATAAAGAATTAAAATCAAGTATTGTATTTGTTGGTTATGGTTTCAATATTAATGAAAATGAAGTTAAATGGGACGATTATTCAACAATTGATGTAACAGGAAAATGGGTTATAATCTTAAGAGGACAACCCGATTCTGATAATTCAAACTCGCCATACATAACATATAGTAGCGACAGATCAAAAGTTATTGCAGCAAAAGATAAAGGAGCCGCAGGGGTTATACTTGTTTCGGGGCCACTATTTGATAAGAATGATGAATTAATAATTCTAGAAAAACCTCAGGGAGTTATCGACATTCCTGTAATCCAAATAAAAAGAGAATTAGCCGATAGTATTTTAAATAAATCTACTAAAACCATTGAACAACTTGAACTTCTACTTAATACAGATAAAAAACCAAATTCATTTTCAATAAACGAAGAGATTTTAGTTAATACCAAAATAACCATTGATAAAAAAGAAACATACAATGTAGTTTCAAAATTAGTGACAGATAATTCTGAAAATTCGAAATACATTGTAATTGGTGCACATTACGATCATTTAGGATTTGGTGGTTTAGGAACAGGTTCGCGCAATCCAAATGTTACTGCTATTCATTATGGTGCCGACGATAATGCATCAGGAGTTGCATCAATGTTAGAAATTGCTGAAAAATTATCATCAAATAAAAAAAATCTAACAAATAATATCTTATTTGTTGCTTTTGGTGCCGAAGAAATGGGATTAATTGGTTCAAAACATTTTACAAACAATTTACCAATAAATAAAGATCGGATTATTGCAATGATAAATATTGACATGGTTGGTAGAATGAAAGCTGATAAAAGCCTACAAATTGGAGGTATTGGTACATCAATTGAAAGTGACTCATTGGTTAAAAAAGTAAATACAAATTACAATCTGAATTTGGGATTATCGCAAGAAGGATATGGACCATCTGATCATTCATCATTTTACAGTTTAAATATTCCTGTTTTCTTTATATCAACAGGTGCACATACCGATTATCATACTCCGGGTGACAGCACCGGGAATATTAATTTTCCTGACCTTATAATCGTAAGTAA